>OUNM010506836.1_pt1 | contig 10091 bp, 7 predicted proteins | sample 1769961 | NCBI WGS metagenome assembly OUNM01 (sample SAMEA3914820, study PRJEB12502) | metagenome | biome: forest; material: soil | place: USA | collected 2012-03-12 | depth 0.3 m
ACGGCGCGACGGCGGCCGGTGCCTGCGCCTGTACTGGCGCCTGCGTGGCTGCTGGCGCCTGCGTGGCTGCCGGCGTCGGACCGGCAACGGCCGGCGAAGGCGCGGCAATCCCGGCTCCCGAACCGACGCGCGGGGCGATTGCGGCGCTCGTGCCTGCCGGTGCCAGTACCTGTGCGTAGTTCTGCATCGTTACGGCCGCAATGGCGACCACTGCCACAATCGCCCAGGTGGCTATTGATGCCTTGTACCTGGCGAGTGTTCTTACCCCCGCGGATATCAGGGCGAGGACGTTGCCTCCGCTGATCCCGCTGTGCCTGTACTCCTGCTGATACATGTCGAATCCCCGTGGTTCATCGTTTCTGGGGCCGGTCGGTTGGCTGGCCCGGGAAGTGATACGCAGGCGCAGGGGATGGCGCTTGTTGAGACCCTTTTGCTTAAATGCGCAGCACTGAGGAATCCCTCGATTCCGCCCATTTTGAATATGTCCATCAACGGGATGTGGCCCGGTTTTTGGGATATATCCATCAATGAGATTTATGAATGAGGCATTCCTTTTCCTGCTGCAGGTGATTTGAGTGTAGGAATGGGAAATTCCCTCCACACGAGTGGGTGCCACTTGCTTTTATTTCCGCCTGCCCGCCAAACACTCGTATGTCTTCTTCGGCGGCGGGCGGTGCCTGCAGGGGCCTGGGTTCCCAGCCGCCGGGCGGGGAGGGGTGATGATGATTAAACTAAGTCTGCTTAGTAATTCGTACTCATATTTATCCGGAAAATTGACGAATTCGGCAATGCCCTCCGCAAATGCGGAACGGCATTTTTCGAGAATTTATCGGCCGCCTCGGGCAGGCCTTGACCACGGGCCTTGACCACAGTGCTTGTCCACTGTGCTTGACCACTGCGACAGAATGGGTCCATGAGTCGAATCGCAATCATCGGCGGCCACGGCAAAGTGGCCTTGCAACTCTCCCGCATCCTGAGCAACGAAGGTCACGCGGTCACTTCCTTCATTCGCAATCCGGAACACGCGCCCGACGTCACAGTCACGGGTGCGGCCCCGGTAATACTTGACGTCGAGAATTCGACGACGGCGGAGATCGCCTCAGCGCTTGACGGCCACGACGCTGTGGTGTGGTCCGCCGGGGCAGGCGGAGGGAATCCGCAACGTACGTATGCCGTGGACAGGGACGCCGCCATCCGCTCGATGGATGCTGCGGCGCAGGCGGGCGTGGCCCGCTATGTGATGGTGTCCTACTTCGGCGCAGGACCCCGCCATGGCGTTCCCGAGGGGAACAGCTTCTACGCATACGCGGAAGCAAAAGCCGCGGCCGACGAGTACCTGCGCGCGACTGATCTCGACTGGACGGTCCTGGGCCCGGGCGCGCTGACCAGTGAGCCGGGGTCTGCGCTCATTGAGGTAAGCCCCGCGGACCCGGGCACCGGGACCGAAACCTCGCGGGCCAATGTCGCCTTGGTGGCTGCCGCCGTCTTGGAGCTGCCCGAGACTGTCCGCCGCACCATCGAGTTCCGGGACGGCTCGGTGCCTGTGGTGGAGGCCCTCACCGCGTCCTAGCTGCGCCCTGCCGGGCCGGGACTGCGCTCTGCCGGGATATGTTGGTAGGGCTAGTCCCTCGGCAGGTGCCCGGGACGCTGCCGCTACGACGTCTGGGGAAATCGGGAACATGGACCAGTTGGCACTCATTGTTGGATTGCTGCTTGCCACGGTCGTGGCCGTGGGCCTGGGGGACCGCTTGCGGCTTCCGTACCCGGTGCTGATGCTGTTGCTTGCTGCGGCGATGACCTTCATCCCGGGGTTCCCCGATTTTGAGCTTGCGCCTGAACTGATCCTCCCGATCTTCCTCCCTCCGTTGCTCTTCGCGACGGCCCAGAAGAGTTCCTGGGCGGTCTTCCGGGTCCGGTGGCGGACGCTTCTGCTCATGGCGGTGGCGCTGGTTGTGGTTTCGACGGCGGCGGTTGCCGGAGCCGCGTGGCTCATGATTCCTGGCATCGGCATTCCTGCGGCGATCGCACTGGGTGCCATGGTGGCTCCGCCGGACCCCGTGGCTGTTGAATCCGTTGCCGGCCGCGTCCACATGCCGCGCAGGCTCATCACCGTGTTGCAGAGTGAAGGCCTGTTCAACGACGCGGCGGCGATCGTGATCTTCCAGGCCGCGGTGGCCGCGACGGTTTCAGGCACCAAGGTGGGGGCCGGCGTCGTACTCCAGTTCGTCATCGGTGCTGCCTTGGCCGTCATTGTGGGCATCGCGATGGGCTGGCTGACGAGGCTGATCACCAAGCTGGTCACCTCCATGGTGGCCCGAAGTGCCGTGACCCTGGTGATTCCCTTCGCCGCATACATCCTGGCTGAAGAGCTGCACGCTTCGGGAGTGATCGCCGTCGTCGTCACCGCCCTCGAGACACAGCGGCACGCGCGGTCGCAGGACGCGGCCGAGCGCGTCACGCGCACCGCCTTCTGGGATGTCGTGGAACTCCTTGCTACGGGCCTGGCGTTCGGCCTCGTGGGGCTGGAGATCCGGCATGTGATCCGGGACGAGGGCGCCGCCATCTACGGCATGATTGGCCCGGCCGTGGCGGTGTGCGCGCTCGTGTTCGTTGTCCGTTTCGCCTGGCTAGGGCTTTTGGCAGTCTCGGCCCGCAAGCGGAAGAACCTGCTGCAGCCAACGTCTCCCAAGGAGGTCCTGATCCTGACCTGGTGCGGCATGCGCGGCCTCGCGACGCTCGCCCTTGCCTTGGCCCTTCCGCTGACTATTGCCGACGGCGGCGAGTTCCCTGCCCGGCACGAGATCCTGGTCATCGCCTGCGCGGTACTGTTGGCCACCCTGGTGCTGCCTGGACTGACCCTTCCGTGGCTCATGCGCGTGCTCAAGGCATCCGAAGACGGTTCGCACGAAAAAGACGCGGCGAGGCTCTTGGCGAAGCGGGCCCAGACTGCCGCGATCTCGGCGCTCAAGGAGCACGATCTGATGAAGGAGCTGCCTGCGGACAAGGTGGCCCTCGTCAAGGAAAAGATGACCCGCCTGCATGCCGAGCTGCTGGACGGGACATTGAAGAACGAGTCCGACGCCGAAAAGCGCCAGCGCGGCAGGGAACTGGCGATCGCGGTCCAGACCATCGCCCTCGACGCCGCACGCCAGGAAGTGGTCGCGGCGCGGAGCGAGCCCGGGATGGATCCCGAGGTGGCGGACCGGGTGCTGCGCCAGCTGGACCTCCGCACCATGGCGATGCCGGACTAGCGGCCCGCCGCCGACGGGAACGGCCGGCACAGCCGCCGAAGGGCCTAGGCGCGCCGCAACACCAGATCCAAGGAGTTCTTCTCTACGTGGTCCAGTGCGTGGCGCACCGCGCCGATGCCCACAATCGCATCGCCCAATGGCGATGCCGCCAACCGCGGGGGAGTGGCGGTGTAGACGGCAAGTTTTCGGGCGGCCGGCTCAAGAAGGACCGACGCCGAATCTGCCACTGCGCCGCCGATCACCACGAGCTCCGGGTTGAGCAAGATGGCTACCGTGGAGACCACCCGGGCAAGCCGGTCCGCAAGCCGGTCCAGGATGTCCAGCGCCACCTTGTCACCCTGGGCAGCGGCGGCGAAGACGTGCTGTGCCGTGACCCCCTGGCCCGCCGGGACTGCCGTCCGCAGCGTGGTTTTCGACTTTCCCGCCAGGGCTTCAGCTGCCCACAATCTGGCCAGCCCTGCAAGGCCGTCCGCCGATCCCACTCCGTCCACCATGTCCAGGTAGGCCATCTCGCCGGCGCCGCCGCGGCTGCCATGAAGCAGACGGCCGGATTCCACCAGGCCCGCGCCGAAACGCTCACCGGCAAGGAGCACGGCCAGGTCCTGGACTCCGCTGCCGGCTCCCCGCCAACATTCGCCCAATGCCGCCAAGTTGGCATCGTTCTCCAGCATTACAGCCCATCCGTGCAGGTCGTGCAGGGCCTTCTTCAGGCCGACGTCGAACAGGCTCCAGAACGGCTGGCTGAGGAGGATGTTTCCGTCGCGGCCCACCGGGGCGGCGAGTCCGACCGTCACCGCAAGGACCTTGTCCGGTGCCACTCCGGCAGCCTCGAGGGCGAGCAGCGCGGTCTGGCTGATGACACGGATCCGTTCCCCGGCCTCGATCTCCCTGGCGCGAAATGGCTTGCTGGCCCGTCCCGTGAACTTGCCGCGTAGGTCGGCCACCACCACGGTGGTCTTGAGGACGCCGACGTCGATTCCCAGGACGCAGCCTGCGCTTTCGTCGAGCTCGAAACGCCGTGCGGGCCGGCCTTTCTGGTAGGTATCTGAATCTTTTTCCAGCTCGCGGATCCAGCCCCGGGCCATGAGGTCTTCGCACACGGAAATGGTGGTGGCGCGGGTCAGCCCGGTGGCGTCCATCAGCTCGGAAACCGTCACGGCGTTGGAGGAACGGATGGCTCCGAGCACGGTGGCCGCGTTGAACCGCCGGAGCATTTGCGGAGTGGCAGTCGCGATTTCAGCCATGGCTGTTGACCTCCTGTAGGTATGCGTCACATAATACTTGAGGTACTAAATTTAGATTCTAAATAAACGTCCATCCACCGAAGCGCCGACACAGAACAGGATTCCCTTTGTCCTCCACCGCCACCATGGCAACTCACACCGACTCCGAGCGCATGGCCGATCCCAACTGGTGGCGCCAAGCGGCTGTCTACCAGATCTACCCTCGCAGTTTTTCGGATGCGAACGGCGATGGCCTGGGCGATATCAAGGGCATTACCGCCAAGGTTCCGTACCTGAAATCCCTCGGCATTGACGCAGTCTGGTTGAGCCCGTTCTACCCCTCGGCCCTTGCTGACGGTGGTTACGACGTCGATGACTACCGCAACGTGGACCCCAAGCTGGGCACCCTGGCCGACTTCGATGAGATGGCGGCCGCCCTGCACGCCGCGGGCATCAAGCTGATCGCGGACATCGTGCCGAACCACTCCTCGGACCGGCACGAATGGTTCAAGGAGGCGCTGGCTTCCCCGAAGGGCTCGGCAGCCCGTGAGCGCTACATCTTCCGCGACGGACTGGGCGAGAACGGCGAACTGCCCCCGGCCGACTGGGACTCGATTTTCGGCGGCCCGGCCTGGGAACGCATCACCGAACCTGACGGCACCCCCGGGCAGTGGTACATGCACATCTTCACCAAGGAGCAGCCGGACTTCAACTGGGACAACCCCGAGGTCCGCGAGGACTTCCTGAAGACCCTGCGCTTCTGGTCCGACCGCGGCGTGGACGGCTTCCGCATCGACGTCGCGCATGCCCTCACGAAGGACCTGCCGGAGGTTCTGCCCTCCAAGACCGAGCTGCCCAAGGAAGGCGAAAACGCTTTGGGCGCCCACCCGTTCTGGGACCGCGACGAGGTGCACGAGATCTACGCCGAGTGGCGCAAGGTCTTCAACGAGTACAACCCGCCCCGGACGGCCGTCGCCGAAGCGTGGGTCCACGCGGACCGCCGCGCCCGCTACGCCAGCCCCGAGGGCCTGGGTCAGGCCTTCAACTTCGACCTCCTCCAGGCCGATTTCGATGCCGGGCAGTTCCGCACGATCATCACCAAGAACCTGAGCGAGGCTGCCGCGTCCGGTGCTTCGTCCACGTGGGTCTTCTCCAACCACGACGTCGTTCGGCACGCCACGCGCTACGGCTTGCCCGCGGGTGGTGGCCGTGACGGCCTGGGCCAGGACGGCAAGCAATGGCTGCTCGACGGCGGTTCGGCCGCCGACGTCGACGCCGAGCTCGGCTTGCGCCGTGCCCGCGCCGCGTCGCTGCTCATGTTCGCCCTGCCGGGGTCCGCGTACCTGTACCAGGGCGAAGAACTTGGGCTGCAGGAAGTCGGCGACATCGCGGCCGGCCAGCGCCAGGACCCGGCGTTCTTCCGCAACCCGGGAGTGGACGTCGGCCGCGACGGTTGCCGTGTCCCGCTGCCGTGGACCAGCGAAGGTTCGTCGTTCGGCTTCGGCGATGGACATGCCCACTTGCCGCAGCCTGAATGGTTCGCGGGCCACGCCGTGGAGGCGCAGGAGAACGTTCCCGGCTCCACGCTGGAGCTGTACCGCAAGGCCCTGGAACTGCGTTCGGAACTGCGGGCGGCCGAGGATCTTGAATGGATCCCCTCCAGCAATGAGTCCGTGCTGCACTTCGCCCGCCCCAACGGCTGGCAGTCGGTGACGAACTTCGGCACCGAGCCTGTGGCACTTCCGGAAGGTACCGTCGTCGTGAGCAGCGCACCGCTCGAGGCCGGCAAGCTCCCGGCAAACACGACGGCCTGGATCGTCTAGTCCCCCCATGCAACGCGGGGTCACTTACGGCCCATAATGTCCCTCGGGACGGGCCGTAAGTGACCCCGCGTTGCTGTGCGTTGTGAAAGAGTTTGAAAATGACTGCAAAAAGCAAAATCGCGTCCGGCCGGCTCATCTATGGCTGCATGGGCCTCGGAGGCTCGTGGGAGGGCAGCGAATACGGTGCTGCCGAAATCGAGCAGGCCGCAGCCGCGATCGAAGCCGCCATGGGCATCGGGATCGTCCTGTTCGACCATGCCGACATCTACCGCAGCGGCAAGTCCGAGGCAGTGTTCGGTGAGGTCCTGGCCGGGACGCCAGGGCTGCGGGAGAAGATCCAGCTCCAGACCAAGTGCGGCATCCGGCTCGGCCAGCCCGGAGTTGAAGGCCACTACGACCTCAGCAAGGACGCCATCCTGGAACGGGTCAACGGAAGCCTCGAACGGCTCAGGACCGACTACGTCGACGTGTTGCTGCTGCACCGCCCCGACCCCCTGATGGAACCAGCAGAGGTGGCGTCCGCCGTCGGGCAGCTCATGGCGGAAGGCAAGGTGCGGCAATTGGGCGTGTCCAACATGTCCGGCGCGCAGATCGCCTTCCTGCAGGACCAGCTGGAGGTGCCGATCGTGGCCAACCAGCTGGAAATGAGCCTGCACAGGCGGGCTTGGCTTGAGGGCACGGTGCTGGTCAACCACGACGATGCCCTCGGCTACAGTTTCCCGCACGGCACCTTGGAACACTGCATCAGCCAGGGGATTGAGCTGCAGGCCTACGGTTCCCTCGCCCAGGGCAGGTACACGGGCTCGACGCCGGATTCCCAGACTGCCGCCGACACCGCAACTGCCGCCCTGGTCGCCCAGCTCGCGGAAGCAAAGGGTGTCACTCCTGAGGCCGTGTTGTTGGGGTGGCTCATGAAGCATCCGGCACGCATTTCCCCTGTGCTGGGCAGTTCCAACCCGGCGCGGATCGCTGCCTGCGCGGATGCTGCCGCCGTTGCCGCAGCCATGACGCGGACCGAGTGGTACGGCCTGTGGGTGGCTGCGCGGGGCAGCAAGCTCCCCTAAGCGCGTGAAGCCCAACTGACTCGCAGTTGTTGTCGTTTTGAGGGCTCATAACGACAACAAGTGCGAGTCAGTTGGGCTAAGGCAGCTACAGCGGCGCGACAACGGAGTAGGCGGACGAGTCGCCCTGGATCGACTGGCTCGGCTTGCCGTCCACGCCCACCGGGATATCGCCGGCAATCGTCACGCGGTTGAGCTTGCGCGGCTGGCCGTCGTAGTTGTCGGGGGCGTAGTGCTGGGTGATGCGGTTGTCGAAGAGCACCAGCTGGTTCGGTTCCCAGTTCACGCGCACCACGTTCTCCGGACGGGTGACGTAGGCCTGCAGCAAGCGGATGATGTCCTTCGACTCCGTGTTAGACAGCCCCACGATCCGAAGGCGCTGCGCGAAGCCCCCAATGAACAATCCGCGCTCGCCGGTCAGGGGGTGGACACGCACCACCGGGTGGGCGGTTTCGAACTTGATGCGGGTGAATTCCTTGCGGCGCTCATCGGCGTTCTCATGTTCCAGGTTCTTCGGCACCGAGTAGTCGTAGTCGTTGGTGTGGATCGCCCAGAGCGTGTCCGCGAAGTTCCGGAGCTCGTCCGGCAAATCCGAGTATGCCCCGGCCGAAGAAGCAATCAGCGTCTCGCCACCGTAGGACGGAAGGTCGATGCTGCGCAGGGTGGAAGCCTGTGGCGGGTTGACCACGAACGTGACGTCGGTGTGCCAGTTGTTGGCCGAACCGTTCTCGCTGTCCACGGGCAGTACGTTCTCTTCACCCTCTACGGAAGCCACAGTCGGATGCGCCGTGGTGAGCGGGCCGAAATGGCTGGCGAATTTCACCTGGGCCTCGTCGCTGAGAATGTTGGCCTCCCGGAAGACTAGGGCCTTGTGTTCGTTGAGAGCGGCCCGGATCTGCCCCACGGTTTCCGGGGAGAGATCGCCGCTGAGGTCGAAGCCGCGGATTTCGGCGCCGATGCGGGATCCGAGCTTGGCGAATTCCAACTTTGTTTCGGTAATGAGGGACATTTTGTTCCTTTTCTGTTGTGACTTGGTTGTGACGGGATGGATTGACGGTCAGGACCCGGACCCGACGGCGGTCCGCCAGCGGGAGAAATGCCGTTCCAGGGCTACAAGGAGGAAATTCACGGCCAATCCCAGAAGGGACACCGTGAGAATGCCGGCGTACATGTCCGGGATGAGGAAACTGCTCTGGGCGTTCACAATGAGGTAGCCGAGCCCCGCTTTCGCCCCCACCATTTCCGCCGCGATCAACACCAGAATGGAGGCCGTGCCGGCCATGCGGATTCCCGTGAAGATGGTGGGCACCGCGGAGGGCAGGATCACTTTGCGGAACAGGGCGAGGCTTGAGAGGCCGAGCGATTTCGCGGCCCGGATGAGCAGCGGATCCACGGTCTTGACGCCCGCGATCGTGTTCAGCAGGACCGGAAAGAACGCCGCGTAGGCCACGATGCTGATCTTGGACTCCTCGCCGATCCCCAGCAGCAGTGTGAAAACGGGCAGCAGTGCAAGCGCGGCAGTGTTGCGGAACAGTTCCAGGAACGGGTTCAACACTGAATTGAGCCGCCCGTACCAGGCGATCAGCAGCCCGAGGGAAACGCCAGCCACGAGGGCCGCGCCGAATCCCGACACCGAACGGGTGAGGCTCGCGGCCAAATGCCCCTGGATGGTGCCGGATTCGAAGAGCTTGCCCCACGCGGCCAGGACCTCGTGCAAGGGCGGCAGGAATACCCGGGTTGACGGGCTCGCCAGATAGCTCGGCCCGAGTTCCCAGAGAGCCAGGAACGCGATGATCCCGGCGGACTTCCACAGGGCGGAACCGGCGCGGGCGGCGGCTGTCCGCACAAAGGCGGGTGCCGCCGTCGTGCTCCGACGACCCTCCTGCACGGGACCGGAGTGCCCGACGGCGGGCGCTTGCTTTGGCGCGGCGCTCGCCGCTGGCTGTTGCGCGAGTGTTGTGGTCATCAGGCTGCGCTCCTTTCGGGAGTTGTTCCAGGGACTTCATCCGGGGCGGTGCCGTCCGGCAGGATCTTGCGGTGCCCGGCGTCCTGGGCCACGCGGACTTCGTCGTGCAACAAGGTCCAGACCTTGTGCCGTTGTTCGACGAAGGCGGGGTGCGAACGGATGTCGTCCCCGCCGTCGCGGTCCGGGATGTCCACGTCCACGATTTCCTTGAGCCGTCCGGGCCGGGCGCTAAGGACGGCGACACGCTGCCCCAAATACACGGCCTCGTCGATGCCATGCGTGATGAAGACGATCGTCTTTCCCGTGGCCCGCCAGATCCGCAGGAGCTCGTCCTGGAGCTGTTCACGGGTCTGGGCGTCCAGAGCGGCGAAGGGTTCGTCCATGAGGAGCACATCGGGCTCGTAGGCGAGGCTCCGGGCAATGGCCACTCGCTGCTTCATGCCACCTGAGAGCTCATGCGGGAAACGGTCCTCGAAGCCGGCCAAGCCAACCAGTTTGAGGTATTCGCTTGCCTTGGCGGCGCGTTCGCGCCGGGTGGGCTTGCGCCCGTCGGTGCCCCTGCCTTCGAGCCCGATCGACACATTGGCCGATGCCGTGCGCCAGGGAAACAGCGCGTACTGCTGGAAAACCACGGCACGGTCCTTTCCGGGTCCCGTCACAGGCCGGCCGTCCACCAATACCTCGCCGGAGGTGGGCGTGGACAGGCCAGCCAGGAGGTCCAGCAAGGTCGTCTTGCCGGAACCACTCGGCCCCACCAAGGTGAGGAA
>OUNM010191730.1_pt1 | contig 10090 bp, 8 predicted proteins | sample 1769961 | NCBI WGS metagenome assembly OUNM01 (sample SAMEA3914820, study PRJEB12502) | metagenome | biome: forest; material: soil | place: USA | collected 2012-03-12 | depth 0.3 m
CTGGTTCTGGATGGAACCAAAGAGCTGGATGCCGCTGGGCAGGCCGGTGGTCAGGCTTGAGAGGCTGGTGACCGCGTTCGGATCGATGATGCTCTGGGCCGTGCCGATACGGCTCTGGGCGGTGCCGGCCAGGTTGGTGCGGGTGTTGCCACCGCTCACCGTGTTGGGCTTGAAGATGTAGTCGATGCCGAAGTCGCGGTTGTTGTCCAGCTTGAGCTGGCCGATCACCACGGAGAGCATCACCATGCGCGGCCGCTTGTCGAGCTCGTCGAGCAGCTCCTGGAGCACCCTGAGGTGCTCTGGCGGCCCGGCAATGTAGATTTGGTTGAGCACGGGGTCGGCGATGAGCAGGGTCTTGCCCACCAGCAGCGACTGGGGGGTCGCATTCTGCCGGAGGGGCTGAAGGGAGCCGCCGCCGCCGAGGCCGCCCGCGCCACCACCAATGCCGCCAGCGCCGTTCTGGCCGAAGCTGTTGGTCCCGTTCTGGGTGCTGCCAAAGCTGCTGTTGTTGCGGTTTTGGTTGTTCGTGTTTGAACTGTTGTTGCCCACAATGCTGCCGCCCCCGCTGCTGCCGTTGCCACTGCCATTGGAGTCTTCCAGGCCGCGCGAGATGGCATCCTTCACCAGAGGCAGGATGTCATTGGCGGAGAGATATTTCAGGGGGCGGGTGATGAAGTTGCGGTACTGCACCTCGCCATCGAGCTCGGCGATGTAAGAGGCGATCAGTTCCAGGTCCGTCGGGCGGGCGATGACCATGAGCGTGTTGGTGCGCCCGATGGGCACGATCTTCGGCGGGGTGGCCACAGCCTGGGGGGCGCTGCCGTAAACGCCAGCCGCACGGCCTGCCGCTGCAGCTCCGCCTGGCTGGGCACCGGGGGCTGGTGCGGCGGGGGCGGGAGTGCTGCCGCCGCTTTTCTTGCCGCCGCTGCTGCCGCCCGAAGACCCCTTGCCTTCGAGATCGAGGATGTCCGCCAGCGATTTGGCAACGTCTTCGGCGGAGGCCCGCGCAAGCTTGAACGTGCGCTTCTCCGTGCGGGTGGGAGCCACGTCCAGGGTCTTGAGCAGCTCGATGATGTAGCGGATCGTGTTGCTGTTCTCGGTGATCGCCACGCCGCGGGTGTTGGGCAGGGCGGTGACGACACCGTAGGTGTGGAGCTGCACCAGCTCGCTCAGCGTCTTCTTGAGCTCTTCGGCGTCGAGGTAAAGCAGGGGCTGGACGAAGGTGACAATGGCCTCGCTGTTGATCGGCAGCTCGTCCTGCTTGAGAATGAAGGGATGCTCGGCACCGGGCTTGATGGCGTTGAGGTTGATGAACTTCACCATGCCTTCACCTGCGGGAAGGAAGCCGTAGCCATTGAGCAGGAGGCTCTTTTCAATGAACTCGATGGCCTTTCTTTTTGGCAGCTCACCGGTCGTGTCCACGGAGAAGGTCACCGCCTCCACATTGATGTCGCGGATGACCTTCTTGCCAGTGAGGCCTTCATAGAACAGCAGGATCTGCGGCATTGGCACCTGCGAAAAGGAGACCGGCACCATTTCGTCATCGCCAGCAGGAATCTCAGGCGAGCTGGCGGCAACGGCCGGCTGCTGGGGTGGCGGAGTGAAGGGGCGCGGAGGCTGCCCGGGCCGGGCACCGGGAGGCACGGGCGCTCCAGGGGGAAGCCCGGAAGCACCCAGCGGGTTTTGACCGCCAGGTGTGGCAGCATTGATGGCGCCAGCCGGGCTGCCTGCGACACCAGCACCACCGCCAGGGAAGGCGGCAGGATTGGGAGCGCCTGCGTTCAACGTGGGCACACCCAGAGGCTGCCCGGGGGTCGCATTGACTCCCTGGTGCTGGCTGATGATGCCGCCCCTGGGATTGGCCATTTGCTGTGGAATCTGGGCCAGCATCATGCCGCCCAGGCGGGTGGCCGAAACATTCAGATTGCTGGCGGCCTCCTCCTGCGACGGCACAGGATCAAGCGTCATCTGGCTCAGGCGTGGAACGGCAGATGCCGCCCTGGTGGCGGCCACCTGGTCTGTCTGGGCCTGCACGGTGACGATCAAACCCGCCAGCAAGGCGAAGGAAGGGACAAATGTATTCATGAAAAGGACGAGATCAGTTTCCTGGCTGGGCGGGGACGGGCTGGGGGGGAAGCAAGGTGCGGCGGCGCGTATTCGGTGTAGGCTGGGCTCCGGGCGCGGCCATAGGCATGCCTGGGCGTTGCGCACCCGCCTGTGCATTGGGCACGGTGGGGCGGAATGCATTGGCGGGAGACGCGGCAGGGGGAACTCCGGGCCCGCGCGGGATGGCTCCCGGCGCTCCTGCTCCAGGGGCACCTGGCACACGTGCGCCCATGGCCGCAGCCGGTGCGGCGGCAACTTCGGGGAAGGTAAAGGTGGCAGGATTGGGATCGCCCGACTTGGCTACCTTGACGGACTGCTTGTGGATGTCGCGGTCGAACTTGGCCTCCAGCAGCTTGAAGCCGTCCTTGTCCTCCGTGGTCTTCACCCAGTGGTATTCCTGCGTCTTCTTATTGCCAAGCATGGCCTGGGGCTCGCCTTTGATCCTGGTGAGGCCCTTCAGCTCCCAGTCATCGGCAAAGCTGGGGCCAGGGGCTGCGTCCTTGGCTTTGGTCTCAATCAAGAAGGGATTTCTCCGCCAGGTGGCGGCGTAGTGCTCCTCGGCATAGGCTTTGGGAATCGCATTGCTCGGCACCGCTGCCGGTGGAGCGGCCTGGGACACAGCGGCAGGGGCCGCAGGCGTGACCGTTGCCGCCTGCGCAGGTGGTTCAGGCGTGGGGGAGGGGGCTGGCGTCTCGGCCGCAGGGGCAGGGCTGGGCGCTGCGGGCTTTGCCGGGCTTGGCCGGGGGGCACCACCTGGTGCGGGTGAAACCAGAGGGCGACGGGGCTTGATGTCCTGAGCCATCGCCAGGCTCAGGCTCACCGCTGCGGGGAGAAGTAAGAGCCAAGGTTTCATTTCGGGGTGGCGCGGAACCATTTCTGAACCTTCATGTCAGAGACGATCACCAAGGCGGTGTCTTCCGGATTGGATTTCAAGGTGATGCCCTTCACGCTGACGAAGGCCTCCGGCTTTTGCAGGTCGTACAGCCAGCGCTGCACCTTTTCGAAGGGGCCCTTGGCCTCGACGATCACGGTGGAGGAAACCATGCCGGGCTGCTCCTCGGGTTCGCCGAGCTGGCGCAGCACGGTGAGGCCCTGCTTTTTCGCGGTCTGGTCCACCAGTTCATAGATCTGGTTGTCCGCTTCATTGCGGGCCGGATAGGCTGGCTGCTTCTGGTCGAGCCATGCCTGGCGGGCGTTCCAAAAGTCCTTCTGCCGCAGCAGCTCCTCGGCTTCAACGCGCTGCTGGGAGAGCTTGTAGTCACGGTCGTCCAGCTCCTTGCGCCACTTGCTCATTTGCAAGAAGGCAAGCCATCCGCCGCCGCAGATCACCAGGGCCATCACAGCCATTGCCAGGCGCAGTTCTCTCGTCGTCATAGGCTGCTGGTCTGGTCTTTGATGACACCATCCGCATGAAAGCGGGCCTGGCCGTTGGCTTCAATCTGGGCGGAGGGGAAATCCCAGTCAATGCCGGCAAAGGCAGGCACCCGTTTCAGGTCTTCACGCAAGGCGCCGGCCAGGGCAGGATTGGAGGCCACGCCGGCGATGACAATATGGCCGTCCTTGATGTCGAACACCTCCATGCGCACGCCTTTTTCCGGCAGCAAGTTGGCCACTTGGTTGAAAATCTCCACCGCATAGCGGTCGGGATTCACGGCAGGCTCCAGTTGAGCCCAGCGCTGCTGGGTGTCACGGATGGACTGGAGGTCCGGCTCCAGGGCTTTAAGGCGGGCAGTCTCGGCCGTCAGCGAGTTGCCACGCTGCCAGAGGCGGCCGGCAAAGGCGCCAAACAAGGCGAGGAGCACCAGCACAAAACCCGCGCCCGCGAGCAGCATGGTCTGCTGCTGCTGGCGCTGGTGGCGGCGCTGCACGATCGTCTGGGGAAGAAGGCGCCAGGTGTTTGCGTCCGGAAGATGAGGAGGCGGTGCTGCTTCGGTGACCACCGGCAGGCCTACGGCATCGGCAAAGGGGATCAGCGCCTCGGGGGCGACAGGCACCTCCGCCTGCTGCATCACCACCTCGTTGACTTCCGGAGACAGGCCGCCGAGATCCAGCGCGGCGAGGATGCAGCGCATCTCCGCCGCGGCGTCTTCATCCGCATCGTAGGCAGAGATCGCCTGGGCGTGCAGCGGCTGGTTTTTTTCGTCCGGAATGGCCATGACGAGGCGGCCGGATTCCTTCCACACCCGCATCTCATGATGCTTGAGGGTATGGAAGCTGACGGAAGGGGCGTAATGGCCGTCGATGCCGTTTTGCAGCATCAAAGGCGGGAGAAGCGGCGTCTGCACCACGGTCCACGCCCGCTGCTCACGGGCCTCGGGATCGTGCACGTTGACCTGGAAGTCGTGTTGGTCGAGGTTCGAAAATCCAAGGCCTTCAAGTTCCAGCAGGGCGGCGGATTCGCGCCGGTCCGCCGCCATCGCCGGGAAAAACATCGGCACGGAAATGACGGAACGCATGGGCAGGGCGAACCAGCCGGCGTTTTTGGTCCGGGAATCGTCCTGCCGTGAGGCGGCTCCCTTGCCACCCCCACGCCATGCTTCCAGCGATTCAGCGCCGGGGATGACGAAAGTTTCTTCGGATGGATTCATGAATAAGGCGAAAGAGGAGGGAGGGGAAGAGTCCTAAACAAGGGCAGCGAGTCTATCCCTCCCCAAAGGGAGCGCAACACAGGGTTGTGTGCCAGAAAAGATTCAACAGGCGTATTGAGAGGATGGCCGGTTCGACAGCGGGCAGGCCGTTGTGGCTCAATTTTTGTTTGGAAAACCAGGAACCGATCATAAATTATAATGCGAAATAATGGTGTGATGAACCAACCCCTCTGTGAGAAACTGAAAGCCGCCCGCGAAAGCCGGGGGCTGAGCCTCGCGGACGTCGCTCATCTAACCCGGATTCCGGTGCCCCGGCTGCTGCAGCTTGAGGAAGGCAATTTTGCCGCTTTTGGCAACATGGCCTATGCACGCGGCTTTTTGCGCAACTACAGCCAGTTTTTGGAGGTGGATGCGGAGCCCTTTATCGATTCCCTGCCAGAGCCGGTGCTGGGCGGTGCCGCGGACTACCGTCATCTCACGGAGTCTTTTGGCCCGTGGATCAGTGAGCGGGGGCCGCGCCTGCCGGCCCACAGGCAGCCCGGCCGCGGAGCCTCGCCTGCCTTTACCGCCCTGCTGCTCACCCTCGTGGTGGGGGCTGGCATGGTCGTTTTCACTCACCTCTACATTGCCCCCTCGTGGAGGAACAAGGCTGCCGCGGCCTCTGCCGGGCAAACCACGGCGCGGAAGCAGCTCCTGCCGGCCGTGCCCGCCCGCCCGATGGAAACGGGCTACCGTGCCGGCCCGGTGCCGGCTGAAATGAACGTGGCGGGCTCTTCGACGTTGAATTTTGATGCGCCATCTCCACGGGTGCCCTATCGCCGGGGGACGGTGGTGGCGGGAGATCCCGCTCGCAATCACCCGCTCCCGCAGTAAGGTGCGGCCATGAGCAGTCAAGCACACCCGGGCGGTTCCCGCCTGTTGCCCATCGTCATTCCGCTGGCGCTTCTTTTTGGCGCAGCCGCGGGCGCCCTTTATCGCAGCTCTGATGCGCGTGATGTGGCGCTGGAGGCGGCGGGGCTGGTGCTCACGTTTTTCAGCACGCCCTTTGTGCTGGAGACCATGGTGGCGCTGCTGGGCCTGGTGGCGCTGCTGGCTTGGAACCGTCGCTGCGAGATGGAGCGCGAAAAAGATGAATGGGTGGTGATGGAGGTGCCGGCCAAACCGGCTGAGGCGGACGCCGGGACAGCGGCGCAGTGAATTTTTTTCGTCAGATTGAAATCCTGTTGAAGAAATCTGGCGGCCCGCCGTCGATTATGCTGGGTAAGATAAACCCAACACTAACACATCCTAATATGAAAACGAAGTTCCTCCTCACGAGCGTCAGCATGGCTGCTGCTCTTCTGTTCACCGCCGCTCCGGCCTTTGCTGCCAAGAAGCCCGCCGCCGAGCCTGCCGCCGCCACTCCTGAGAAGCCTGCTGAAAAGGAAAAGGCCAAGCGGGACACCTACCCTATCACAGGGGAAGTGGTGGCCATCACCCCCAAGCTGCTCACCCTCAAGGGCGGCAAGGGCAAGGAAGACCGCAAGTTTGACATCACTGCCGACACCAAGATCGTCAACAAGCCCAAAGGCACTGCCGGACAGCCTGCCACCCTGGCCGACATCCAGGTGGGCAAGAAGATTGGCGGCATGGCCAAGAAGGCCGAGGGCTCCGGCAACCCCACCGCGCTCGACATCAACGTGGGCGTGAGCCAGGAAACCACCAAGAAGAAGGCCGACGACACCACCAAGACGGACGACACGAAGACGAAGAAAAAGAAGTAACCTTCTTCGTTACACGAGATTTTTGACCCAGGGCGGCGGAGCGAGAGCTTCGCCGCTCTTTTTTTTGCATCACCAAGGGCCTAGGAGGATAGCCGTCCCGGCTGTCAACGGCCTGAGGCTTCCTGCCTCCAGGTTCTTCGATGGAGGCGAGACGCCTCAAGCCGCCGACAGGCCGGAGGCCTATTCTCCGAAGCTCTGGCGAATACGTCAACGCTGCGGCAAGTTCATGTGGCTGCTCATGGAATCGTTTCCAGCCTCCCTTGACACAAGCCAGTGGCACACCTCGCCTCCCTGTTCATCTTGGCAGGATGCTTCGAACGCTTTTCTTGTCCCTGCTGCTGGTGGCCGGCACCACGCCTGTGATTCATGCCAAGACCAAGCCCGCTGCCACTGGCAAGGAGGAAACGCAGGCGGCCACCTTCATGGGCGCGGATGCTGCTTCCAACGGACCGTATGTCATCGAATCGCTGGCCCTGCCGCAGGGGGTGAAGATGGAGGCCAGCGGCCTGGCAGCCTTGCCTGACGGGCGGCTGGCGGTGGCCACCCGCAATGGCGAGGTGTGGCTCTTTGCCATGGATGGCTCTCCAGCGAAGCGTTTTGCCAGCGGGCTGCACGAGCCGCTGGGCCTCACCTGGCATGAGGGGGCGCTGTATGCCACCCAGCGCAGCGAGATCACCTGCCTGCGCGACACGGATGGAGATGATGTGGCCGATGAGTACTCCACCTTTGCCAAAGGCTGGGGCGTTTCCGGCAACTACCACGAGTATGCCTATGGGCCGGTATTCGATCCCCAGGGCAATGCCTGGATCACGCTGAACATCAGCATCGGCAATCATTGGAAGGAGGCGATGCCGGAGAGCGAGCATCCGTTGTGGCGCGGCTGGTGCCTGATGGTGCCGCCCGGCGGCAAGCTTACACCCGTCGCCTGCGGGCTGCGCTCGCCCTGCGGCATTGGCACGAACGCGGCAGGCGATGTCTTTGGCACTGATCAGCAGGGCAACTGGTGGCCGGCCGGCCCGCTGCTGCATTTGCGCAAAGGGGCTTTCTTCGGCCATGCGGAATCGCTTCCCGATGCTTCGCGCCCGGATTCGCCCGTGAAGCCCATCGCCAAGGTGCCGGAGGAGATCACCATTGCCCAGGCCATGCGCGAGGTGCCCGGCTATGCACCGCCCGCCGTGTGGTTCCCCTATGTCAAAATGGGCCAGAGCACCACCGGCGTGGTCTGCGACACCACCAGCGGAAAATTCGGCCCCTTTGCCAATCAAATGCTGGTGGGCGAGTTCGTTCTGGCCGGAGTGAACCGCGTGTTCCTCGAAAAAGTGGGTGGCGAGTATCAGGGGGCCTGCTTCCCCTTCCTGGCGGGCTTTGACTGCGCGGCGTTGCAAATGGCCTTTCTGCCGGACGGCTCCCTGGCGGTGGGAGAAACGAACCGCGGATGGAACTCCCTGGGCAGCCGCTCCTTTGGTGTGCAGAGGGTGAAATGGACCGGGCAGCCGGCGTTCGAAATCGAAAAGATGGAGGCCCTGCCGGACGGCTTTCGCTTCACCTTCACCCAGCCGGTGCAGTTGGATAGCGTGCAAAATCCGGCCAGCTATGCCGCCAGCAGCTACACCTTCCTGTACCACTCCAAGTATGGCAGCCCCGAGGTGCAAACCCAGCCCGTGCCCGTGCAGCCCGGCGAAGTTTCAGCCGACGGGCGGAGCGTGACGGTGCGCTGCGAAGGGCTGCGGGAGGGATTTGTCCACGAATTCCATCTGGCTGGTGTGCGCTCAGCACAAGGCCGCCCCCTGCTGCATTCCCAGGCCTGCTACACGCTGAACCGAAGGCCTTGAGGTCCAACAGCGGTCCCTTGCCTGCTCTGCACATCCGCCAGTCTATCATGCAAGCCTCAACAGCGCTTGTTTCCGCCTGGGGCTAACGCGCCGGCAGCATGCCCGCTGCCTTCTTTTTGCTGGCAACGTCGTTGCCTGGGCCGTCGTCATCATCATCGCCGCCGTAGCCGATGACTTCCGCAGTGATGATCGATGGCGTGTTGTCCTCGGCCTGGGGGATGTTCCTGCCGGCCTGGGCGAAGGCCTGCGTGGCGGCCCCGCCCGCATTGGTGGCCGAGGCGGAGCTGGAAGTGCCGGCCACGCTTGGGGCTGCCAGGCTGGGGGCGGCGGGCACGCCCGTGCTGCTGCCGCCCACCACGATGTTGCTGGCGTTGAGGATGGCCACGGCCGCGATGTTGAGATTGCCGGTGGAGCGGATGCCAGCGTCGCCGGCATCAATGACACCGCTGGGGGCGATGAGGTCCACGCTTCCCGGCGGCACGCCCGCGACGGCGGCCAGCACGCCGATGCCGCCGCCGGTGGCCAGGCCGGCAAGGTCGGTGGTCACGTTGCCGCTCTGGGGATCAATGATCACACGGGTAGGCGGGGCGGACTGCACGGTCTTGGAGGAGGAACCGGCGGCGATGTTGCCGGTGGAAGACCAGATGATTTCGTTGCCGCCGCGCAGGGTGAAGATGCGGGAGACGCCGATGTTGACATCCGAGCGGGTGAAGATGGAGATGTCGCCGCCGGTTTCGGTGATGATGCCAGGGGGCGGGGCATCGGAGTTCGCATTGGGGACGGTCTGCGCGAGCTGCAAGCCGCCGCCGGGGGCGAGCAGGGTGATGGCTCCGCCGCTCTTGGTGCGGATGTCGCGCAGCTCGGTGTTAATATCGCCCGACCAGGAGCCGCCGGGGAAGAGGGCGGCCACGGCGGCGATGCCGGCGGCGTAGTTGCCGAAGCCCGGGCTGCCTGCCACGTTGTGGTCGCGGCCGGCATCGCGCAGCGCCAGGAAGAAGAGGTCCAGCGCGGCCTGCTTCTGCTGATCCTGCGACAACTTGTTAAAATCCGCGGCGCTGGAGATGCCGGTGAGGTCGAAGGCGGAGCCCAGCTCGCCGAAGTAGCGGCCGGCATCCGGGCCGTTGATGACGGCCTTGGCGAAGGCGCTGAAGTCAAGCGCGCTGCTGCCCAGGTCGAAGGCGGGGCCGATGCCTGCGGCGGCGACGATGGCGGCGCCGCCAAAGGGCAGGCTGGGGTTGCGGCCGTTGCCGATGCTGGTGAGGCCTGCGCCGGTGCCGTCATCGTTCTTGGAGCCGGCACCGAGGTCGAGGTTGCGGCCGGCCAGCACCTCCAGGGTGCCCGGGCCGCTGATTTGCAGGTCGCCAAACTGCGGCGTCTCGCCCTGGTTCAGCGCGTTGCCGGCCAGGCGTGTCTCGTTGCGCAGGAGCGAGGTGGCATCGTAGGCGATGATGTCGCGCCCGCTGGCGACCACGCTCACATCGTTCGCGCCGGTGTTTTGGATGTAGAGCGAAAGGTCCGTGAGGTCGCGGCCGGCCACCACGCGCGCGGCCTTGGCGGAGAAGAGGGTGAGGCCCGAGATGTCGCCGCTGCCGGCATAGATGTGCACGGGGTTGGTGTCGCCCGCATGCAGCAATCCCTGGGCATGCAGGGCCTGCTTGGTCTGCAGCACGCCGTAGCTGCCTTCGGTGGAGCCGGATTCGGCGAAGTGGCTGTCGACGAAGAGCAGAAAATCGGTGCCCGTGGTGGCGATGGCGGGCAGCAGGCCGGTGAGCGTTTGATAGGCGTAGGGCGAGGCGATGCC
>OUNM010762449.1_pt1 | contig 10090 bp, 6 predicted proteins | sample 1769961 | NCBI WGS metagenome assembly OUNM01 (sample SAMEA3914820, study PRJEB12502) | metagenome | biome: forest; material: soil | place: USA | collected 2012-03-12 | depth 0.3 m
GCTGGACGGGGCGCTGGCGCTGATCTCGACAAAGGCGGGGCCCAGGGCCTTGTCGCGCTTCATCTCCGGCGCATTGTCAAAGAAGGCGCGCAGCCGGTAGAAGTCCGCCTGGCTGAAGGGATCATAGGGGTGATCGTGGCACTGGGCGCAGCCGATGGTGATGCCAAGGAAGGCGGACCCCACGGTGCTGGTGATGTCATTGAGCACGGCATGCCGCCTCTCGTCCTGGAGGTTGATGTCCGGCATGTCCGGCCCGGAGACGAGGAAGCCGGTGGCCATCATTTCGGCGGGTGACATCTCGTCACCGGCGATCTGTTGCTGCACAAAGGTGTTAAACGGCAGGTCCTTGTTCAGCGCTTCGATCACCCAGTCGCGGTACTTGTAGGCATGCTTGCGCTCCGTGTCGTATTCAAAGCCGTCGGTCTCCGCATAGCGCGCCAAATCGAGCCAGTGCTGGGCCCAGCGCTCACCGTGCTGGCTGGAGGCGAGCAGCTTGTCCACGTACGCCTCATAAACCTTGTCGGTGGGCGACTGGGCGAAGGCGCGCACATCGGCCTCTGCCGGAGGCAGGCCGGTGAGGTCAAAGCTCAAGCGGCGCAGCAGCGTGGCCGGATCGGCAGGGGCTGAGAGCGAAAGGCCCGCCGCTTCCAGCTTCGCGAGGATAAAACGGTCAATCTCATTGCGGGCGGCCTGCGGGTTTTTCAACACAGGCAGCGGTGGTTGTTGCAAAGGCTTAAACGCCCAGTGCTGGTGCTCTTCGGCGGCGATGGCGGGCTCATCCTTTACCGGATCGGCCGAGGCGTGGATGGGCTTTGCTTCCAACCGACAGGCCGCTAACAAGCACCACAGCAAAACCTGGCACCAGCGATGAGTGGAGGCGGAATGCATGGCCGTTTAGGCAAGGATGCCTTTCACCACCAGCCCTGCCACGTTGGTGAGCCGTTCGTCGCGGCCATTGTGGCGGAAGGTGAGCCGTTCGTGGTCGATACCCAGGAGGTGCAGAATGGTGGCGTGCAGGTCGTTCACATGCACGGGATCGACCTCCGCGCGCAGGCCAAAGTCGTCGGTGGCGCCGTGCACGTGGCCAGCCTTGACGCTTGCGCCGGCGAGCACGGTGGTGAAGCCGTAGGGGTTGTGGTCGCGGCCTTTGCCTTTCTCGCTCATCGGCATACGGCCGAATTCCCCGCCCCAGATGACGAGGGTATCCTCCAGCAGGCCGCGCTGCTTCAAGTCATAGAGCAGTGCGGCCACGGGCTTGTCGGTGCGGGCGCAGTGCTCGGTGTGGTTTTTGAGCACGTCATCATGGGCATCCCAGCCGTTGGTATCGCCCGAATAGAGCTGCACGAAACGCACCCCGCGCTCGATCATGCGCCGGGCCAGCAGGCAGCGCGTGCCGAACTCGCGCGTGACCGGGTCATCCACGCCGTACATGCCGAGCGTGGCAGGGCTTTCGCCCGCAAGGTCCATCGCTTCGGGTGCCGAGGTCTGCATGCGGAAGGCCAGCTCATAGGCGTTCATGCGCGCGGTCAGCGTGGAATCGTGGCCGCGCTCCTCCGCGTGCTGCTCATTGAGCGCGTGCACCAAGTCCAGAGTGCTGCGCTGGCGCGCGACAGACATGCCTCCTGCGGGCTTCAAATCCAGAATCGGCGTCTTGCCCGGGCGCATCGTTGTGCCCTGATAGGTTGCAGGCAGGAAGCCGCTGCCCCACGCCGGCGGGCCGCCTTTCAAGCCGCCACCAGGATCGGGCATGACGACAAAGGCCGGCATGTTCGCATTCTCCGTGCCCAGACCATAGCTCACCCACGCGCCCATGCTCGGCTTGCCCATCAGAATGGAGCCCGTGTTCATCTGATACACGGACTGCGGGTGGTTCACACTGTCACCATGACAACTGCGGATCACGCAAAACTCGTCCGCCAGCTCCGCCATGTGCGGCAGAAAATCGCTCACCTCCAGGCCCGACTGCCCGCGCTTGCGGAACGGCTTCACCGGGGCAAGCAAAGGGTTGCCAGCGACCTTGCGCCGCGTTTCAAACTTGCCCACGCTGTCCGGGATTGGCTGGCCGGCCAGGCGCATCAGCTCCGGCTTTGGATCGAAGAGGTCCACATGGCTGGGACCGCCGTGCATGAACAGCCAAATGACGCGCTTCGCCTTGGCCGGGAAATGAGTCCCTTGCTGCATTGTCGCGCCAAGCCCATCACGGCTGAGCAACTGTGCCAATGCAATGCCCGCCAGCCCGCTGCCGGCATTGCCCAGCAAGCGGCGGCGGGAGAAAAGCGATGATGGCACGGGCTGCATGCAGGGACGGTAACGATGGCGGCGGCGGGTTCTTGCGATGGAAGAAGCGGTGATCATCCCATTTCAGAGCCCCGGCAGGGGCATGACAACAAAGCGAAGGGCCAGGAGCGCAGCGACGCAGCCCTGGTAATGCAGGCAAAGGGTCCGAAGCCCTGCAAGGGCGGTACAAGCTATGCGCCAGACTCAGCAACGTTTCCACCGCCGTTGTCCCGCCCTTTCAGGGCTGAGGTGCCTCTCCCAATGGCACCAGGGCTGCGTCGCTGCGCTCCTGGCCCTTCGCTTTGTTATCTCGCCCCTGCGGGGCTTCTGAACAGCCTACTTCCGCCGGAACAGTTCGCTTTCCACGCACAGCACCACCAGGTCACGCAGCGGGAAGTCTTTCTTCGCTGCGGTGTCCACGATCTGGCGGATGGCGGGGCGGTCGGTGACTTCCAGTTCACGGCCGAGGGCATCGATGAGCAGCTTCTCCACCAGGCAGCGGGCGAACTGCTCGCGGTGATGGATGAGGGCGGCCTTGAAGCCGGTGATGTCCTTGAACGCCATGCCGCCGAACTGGCCGCTGGCATCCACGGGCACGGCGGACTTCTCATTCATGTAATGGCCGCGCCAGTGGCCGATGGCATCGAAGTTCTCCAGCGCAAACCCTGGCGGATCGATCACATGGTGGCAGCTCCGGCAGGTGGCGCTGGCCTGGTGCTTGGCAAGCTGGTCACGGATCGTGTGCGCCCCGCGGATGTCGGGCTCGATGGAGGGCACATTGGGCGGCGGGGGCGAGGGCGTGGCGCCGAGGATGTTCTCCAGCAGCCATACACCGCGAATCACCGGCGAGGTATCGACGCCATTGGCGGTGAGCGTGAGCACGCTGGCCTGGCCGAGCAGGCCACCGCGCCGGGCATCGGCCAGTTTCACCGGCACAAAGGCGAGCGAGGGCGCGTGGCCATCGCCATCGGGCACGAGGTCGGCGGGGCGCAGACCTTCCACCGGGGTGGACCTTGCCCTGGCCACGGCAGCGGGATCGATGCTGTAGAGTTTCGCCAGCTCCTTGTTCACGAAGGTGAAGTCCGAGTCCAGCAGGCGGGTGATGGGGCCGTTGGTATTGAGCAACTGCTGGAAGTAGAGACGTGTCTCCGTGCGCATCGCGGGCTCCAGGCGGTCGTCGTAGTAGTTGGCAAACTTGCGCACGTCGGGCGCCATGGTGCCGAGCTTGCGCAAGGCCAGCCAGCCGTTGAGGAACTCCTCGACAAAGGCATCCGATCGTGGATCGGCGAGCAGCCGCAGGGCCTGCTGGTGCAGCACTTCGGGCCGCAAAAGCTGGCCGGAGGCGGCCAGGCCCATGAGTGTCTCATCCGGCAGGGAGCACCAAAGGAAGTACGAGAGCCGCGAGGCCAGCTCATAAGCATCGAGCGCCGGCCCCTTCTCTTCGCGATAAAGAAAGGCGGGCGAGCACAGCAGGCTCTTGATGCCCTCTTGAATGGCAAGCTCGGGTGCCATGCCGGACTGCTCGGCCGCGCGCACCAGCTTCACTTGCGGTTCGACTTCGCCCGGCTGCACCGGGCGACGCCAAGCCAGTGCGGCGAAGCGCTTCAGCGCGGCTGGAGCATCATTGCTGTGATACACTGCATCACCAAAGATGGCGCGATGCCCGGCAGGCGGCCACTCCTCCTGCAGCGGCCCTTCCACCTCGATCCGTGAAACACGGATGCGCGGCGATTCGAACCAGGAGAAGAGGTTGCTTTCATCTTTCTTGTTAGCCTCGTACCTGGCCTTTTGCTCTGGGTTGAGAAGGCGCTCCTGGTTGTCCTTGAAGTAGTTGCGCAGGCGGTTGTTGCTGTCGCTGGGGCCGTTGGGAAAGCCCATGCGCGGGAACTGGCCGCGATCCAGCCAGACGCGGCACTCCAGCCAGGTGAGCTCATCATTGGGCAGGTCCCACACGGCGAGCTGGCGCTGGCCGGGCTGCACGCTGGTGGCGGCCACGGCGAGCGCCTCCTGGTTGTCGGGGTCCATGCCCTCCAGAGAGCCAGTGAAGAGGGCCAGGCGGATGGGATCGGCGGGGTCCCACATGGAGGGGAACTTCGCCTTGCGCAGGTCCAGCATGGGATCCTTGGGATCGAGCTCCGCATCGTGGAACTTCGCCTGAGCCTGGATGCGGATGCGGTACCAGCCGCCAGCAGGCGCGCAGCCGCGCAGTTCGTCCACGGGCAGGTAGCCGCCCTCGGGCATGCCGCGCATGCGCTCGATGATGCTTTGATACGGCGGCTCCTGGTGCAGGATCTTTTGATAATACGAGGCCTCGGCGCGGACAAAGCCGCGCGTAGTGCGGTCGAAGGGCGGATGCAGGTCCCAGTGGCGGACTTCCGGCTTGGGCTCGAAATGAACCGTGCGTGCCACCACCTGCTCGGCGGCCTCGACATACTGGCGCAGCAGGAAGCCGGAGGTGACGAGCTTTTCGCCGTTGCTGGCAAACCCATGCACGCGGTTGTCCTCGGGGAACTCGCGAGCGGGATCAAAGCTGCTAACATTGAGATGCAGCATGTCGCGCAGCGTGAGGCGGTACTCCGTACGGTTCAGGCGGCGCATGACGGTGGCGGGATGCGACGGCTGGTTCCGCGCCTGGGCCACGAGTTTCGCCTCCAGCTCGCGCACGGCCGCATCGCGCTCTTCAATGGAAGGCTGCTGTTTTCGCTCCGGCGGCGGCATGGTGTACCGCTCCGTTTGCTGCAGCACCTTCAGCCAGGTGGCGGCGTTGGTGGAATCGATGGCGGGAGTCAGGGATTCCAGCGAGAAGCCGCCTTTCTTGGTCTCGTTGTCATGGCAGTCCATGCATTGCCCGGAGATGAAAGAGCCGAGGTCGGCGGCATGGAGTGAGGTGGGGGCCAGGGCGAGGCACAGTGGAAGGAGAAGCCGCATGAGCATCACATAACAGGCTGGTGCACGATAACTTGAACCGCGGAGCGGTTCGCCTTGATTAGCCGGGGGTTTAAACCCCCGGTTGCGTTCAAGAAAGCATTCAACCCTGGAGGGGTTGCCCAATGCGCCCCGTGCTTGATCAAGCCTGCCACGCATGGGACAACCACGCTGTGGTTGGAGGCCTTTTCTTTGCGTGACCCGGGGTCGCAAGGACCCCGGGCTACTCATGGGAGAACCGCTCCGCGGTTCAGTGCTGCCGGGTGTCATCCTGCTATGCAAATACCAATCGTGCTGCACTCGCATGTTAAATCACCCCGTCCATCGTGCCTTTGCTGAAGCCGAAGGCGTGCGTCTCAATGCCAAAGCGCTGGGCCATGGTGAGATACAGGTTGCACAGCGGCACCTTTTTGCCGCCTTCTTCTGGCAGGCGCACGTGGGTTTGATGGCGCAGGCCGCCGCCGGCCACCAGGATGGGCAGCTTACGGTTGGTGTGGGCGCTGCCGTCGCCCATGCCGCTGCCGAAGAGCACCTGGGTGCTGTCGAGCAGGCCGGTCTCGGAAAGTTTGGAGATGAAGCGGACCATCTGCTCCATCTGGTAGCCTTCCACCTTGCGCATGCCGGCCATCAGGGTGGGATCCTTGCCGTGATGGGAGTAGGCGTGGTAGCCCTTGGGCTCTATGCCCACCGCGCCGGTGTCGAAAGCGCCGGGAACCTCGATGGTGGCCACGCGCGTGGAGTCGGTTTGCAGGGCGAGCAGGATGAGGTCGTAGAGGATGGGGAGCTGCTGGGACACGGTGCCGTTGCGCGGCTCCTTCATTGCCACTTTGGGGCGAGGGCGGGCGGACCAGGCATCTTCTTGTTGCAGGGTCTTCTCCACCTCGCGTACCGAAGTAAAATACTGCTCCATCTTCTGGCGGTCGCCGGCGTTCAGACGCTTGTTCATGGCCTTGGCCTGCTCGTTCACCGCATCCAGGATGGAGCCCTGCAGGTGGTAATGCGCGCTGCGCTGGGTGGCCTGGTCCGCGGGGTCATCCACGAACAGCATTTGAAACACGCGGCTGACTTTTTGGATGGAAGGCACCAGCACGCCGGCGCGAGTCCAGCACAGCTCCACCCCGCCGCCATCGTTGCTGCCGGCGGAGGTGTTTAACACGGGGAAACGGGTGAGGCCTGCCACATGCTCCGCGCAGTACTGGTCGAGCGTGATGTTGCCATCGGGCATGCCTGCCGCTTCGTTGGAGCGCACGCCAGAGAGCAGCGCATGGGTGGCCGCATGGCCGCCATTGAGCCCGTGGTCGATGTTGGAGAAGATGGTGAACTGGCCGCGCAGGGGTTCGAAGGCCCGCATGTTTTCAGGCAGCGCCGCGGCCTTGCCTTCCTCGGTGGGGAAGAAGGCATCAGGGATCATGCCGAAGGGATTGGCCACGGCCACCAGCCGCCGCACGCTGCCGCGGGCCTCATCGCCCATGGTGTCAAGCAGCGGCAGCGCCAGGCAGGCGCCTGCACCGCGGAGGAAGTGCCGCCGGGATAACCGCCAGCGCTGGGTCGAGATGTGGGCCATGGGGTGGGGTGAGGTTTTGCGGGGAGAACTACCTTCGCTGGAGGGAGGCGCTATCAGGAAAAGTGGGGAGGGTGGAGGCTCGAACCTATGAGATGGTCAGCACCGGCGAAGCGGCCTCCGACAAGGCTTGCTGCCCCCGCTCTAGAAACACTGCGGCCTCATCAGTGTGCGGTTCGCTTCCTGACACCTCTGACCGGACCCAGGGCGTCGGTCGCCAGAAGCTCCCTTTGCCCTGGGCTGGCTTGTCCCAGGCCGTTGGCCTGAAAGCCGGCAGGAACTCAGCCCTCCGTGTCATCACTGCGCGGGCAGCTTCCACAGTTTGATGTCATCCACCCAGGCGGACTTGCCGGCGTTGAGCACCAGGGTGCGCTTGAGGGGATGGGCGAAGCCTTCGCTTTTGAACTCGCCGACGTCCTTGCCATCGACGGCGGCTTTCATGGCGTCGCCTTGGATGGTCACGCGCAGGGTGTACCAGGTGTCGGCGGTCAACTTCAGCGGGCAGGGCTTGGTCTTGGTTTTCAGCAGGGCCGTGAGCTCCGGGGACTTCTCGCCTTTCTGGGTGCGTTCGCGGATCTCGTTGTTCATGCCGCCGGTCTTTTGATCGACCAGGGCGAGGTTCTTCAAGGTGACGCGTGCGAGGCAGAGATGCCCGGCGTGGACGGTCTTCAGTTCGCGGTCGGTAAACTCGACGCCCAGGTTGTCGTTCTCGCCGAGCTTGAACTTCAGCTCGATGATGCCGTTTTGAAACCCGGCCTCGTGGAAGGCCACCACTGCGTGATCGGCCTCGGGATGGGTGGTCAGGCGCAGGGCGCCATTTTCAAGAAAGACCTGCTGGTGACCCTTGGCGCGCGAGACGCTGTTGGTGGTCCAGCCATTGCCAGCGCCCTCCTTGCCGGGCACGGCTTCCTTGCGGTCAAAGGAGTCTTCAAACAGGAGTGTCTTTTCCGGTTCAGCAGCGTGTATCACACTGCTGGCGCATAACACCAGGGTGAAAGAAATGAGGAAGGAGTTCATGGCTTGGTTTCAGGCTTGAGGTGCTTGTCAAAGAAACCGATCACGAGGGGGCGCAGGTCCTGCTGCTTCGGCTCCAGGTGGAAGCTGTGGGGAGCACCTTCCACAAACACAAGCTGATGTTCGATGCCGGCTTTGGTGAGGGCGGCGTCGAGCACCTTGCTCTGCTCCATGGGCACCGTCTTGTCGGCGGTGCCGTGCAGGATCAGCAGAGGTGGATCACCGGTGGTGGCCTGGTACACGGGCGAGGCCTTCTTGTACTCCTCAAGATTGCTGGCGATGGGCTTGCCGATCATGACCGAGTCCTTGTTTGCAAGGGTGAGGTCGCCGGGGCCATACAGGTCCACGCCGCATTGCACCTGGCAGGAGAAGGTGCTCAGGGGTTCCGCGGGATCGAGGCCGGCATCGGGGCCAGTAAGCGTAACCATGGCCGCAAGGTGGCCGCCGGCGCTGCCGCCGATGACACCGATGTGACCGGCATCGACATGATACTTCTCGGCATTGGCGCGCAGCCAGCGCACGGCGGTCTTGCAGTCGTAGAGGTTCTGCGGCCAGGTAGGATGGCCGCTGGAGGCGAGCACGTATTCAATGCTCATGGCCACGTAACCGCGGCGCACCAAGTTGCTGCCAATGTTGATCTCGCGCGCGGCATCCTTGACGCCTCCAGTGAAGCCGCCGCCGTGAATGATCACCACCGCGGGCAGCTTCTTGTCGCGAGGGAATTCTTTGGGAAGGTAAAGGTCGGCCTTTTCCGCCCGGCCTTCTGGAAGGTAGGCGACATTGCGCACCACCTTGATGTCGGCGGGGAAGACAGGCGGCTTGGGTTCAGCGGCAAAGGCAGCGGCGGAGATGGCGAGCAGGGAAAAGAGCAGCTTCATGGTTCAAGGCTAACTAAACGCAGCAGCCACGCCAACCTTCAGCCAGAAGGCGCACTTATTCGGGGCTGGCAAAGAGGCTCATCAAATACTCGATTTCGCCACGCACATCCGCCGGGTCGCTCACCGTCTGCGCCACCTCCGCCTCGACGAACTCGCGGTACTTCGCCAGCAGGCGAAGCTGGGCTGTGCGCAAGGCTCCGGCCGTGGTGCCCAGACTCTCAGCCATGGCCTCAACCGGCTGGCCGCGCAGGCTGCCACCGGCCAGCAGAGAGGGACGCAAGGCCTTGAACAAGGCCTCCCTGCCACGCGAGGCATAGTGCTCTCCAAGGCGGCGCAGGACCCGCGCCAGTAGCTCGTGCGCCCACTGGCGGTCAAAGACATGCTCCGGCGTGTGGCCGTCGGTAAAGCGCTCCTTCAAATAGCGTTGCTCCGCCTTGTCCATGGCGCCTTGCAGCGCTTCCAGGCTCAGGCAGCGCTCCTGCATGCGCGTGGCTTTGGCCTGATGGCGGGTGATCAGGAACCGCTTGAGCGATACGGTGAGAAAGTGGCGCAGCCGGCCCCGCCCCTCGCTGGCGCGTTTGAGCGAATCGAGGCGGAGCTGCCGGACCAGGAAGTCATGCAGGGCATCCTCCGCGTCGTAGTGCTCCAGGCCGCGGCTGCGAATATAGCAGTAGAGAGGATAGTGATACTGGGCGCACAGCTCGTCCAGGGCGAGACGCGCGTCTTTCGTGTCGCCTGCGCTGAGCCGTTCAATGAGCGCCCATTGGGTGGTGGGAAACTGACCGTTGCCTTTGGTGAACATGGGGGAGGGAAAAACCGATCTGACTGCAACACTCAACCTTGGACGCCGACCTTCAACCCCAGGAACTCCCTGGCATTGGCATAGCAGATGTTGCGCACCATGCCGCCCACCAGCTCATAGTCCGTCGGCACCTCGCCGCTTTCGATGTCCTTGCCGATGAGGTTGCACAGGGTGCGGCGGAAGTACTCGTGGCGGGGGAAGCTCATGAAGGAGCGCGAATCGGTGAGCATGCCGACAAAACGGCTGAGCAGGCCGAGATTGGACAGCGCATTGATCTGCCATTCCATGCCTTCCTTCTGATCCAGGAACCACCAGCCGGAGCCGAACTGCACCTTGCCGGCGATGCTGCCGTCCGCAAAGTTCCCCGCCATGGTGCCAAACACATAGTTGGCGGTGGGATTGACGTTGTAGAGGATGGTGCGCGGCAGGGCGTTCTCGGTGTCGAGCCGGTCGAGGAAGCGCGAGAGCGGCTCGGCCTGCGCCCAGTCGCCGATGCTGTCGCAGCCCACGTCCGCGCCGATCTGGCGGGCGAGGCGGGAGTTGTTGTTGCGGATCGCGCCGAGGTGCATCTGCATGGTCCAGCCCTTCTCCGCGTTCATGCGGCCGATGTGCAACAGGATCATGCTGGCGAAC
>OUNM010943960.1_pt1 | contig 10089 bp, 11 predicted proteins | sample 1769961 | NCBI WGS metagenome assembly OUNM01 (sample SAMEA3914820, study PRJEB12502) | metagenome | biome: forest; material: soil | place: USA | collected 2012-03-12 | depth 0.3 m
CCTCATTTCCTTCGGCGCCTAAAAAGCTTTCGCTTTCGAGCCGGCGCGCGCCGCGCGTCGGAAATTTTTTTGGGAATGGTGCCCCCGGTCGGGGTCGAACCGACACTCCTTGCGGAACCGGATTTTGAGTCCGGCGCGTCTACCAATTCCACCACAGGGGCAAGGGGGTTGCTTATAGCCTGCCCTGCCCCGAAACGCCAAGAAAAATCAGTGCGCAGTGGACTTCAATTCGGTGGATTTCTTTGTCTTTTTGGAACCACTCGCCCGCCGGCCGCCGGCATTTTGATTGGCCGGGGACTTGGCGGACTTCGGCTTACGTCGGTTAACGGCGGACGTGTCGATCATGTCCTTGAGATGCACGGCATAGTGCTTTTGGATCATCTCCACGCTGGTTCGGCAGTTCTTGGCGACCTGATAAATGTCGGCGCCATCCAGCAGGCGCAGGCAGATATAGGTATGGCGGAACGAATAGGATGTCCGAGGGTTCCCCTCGCGATCCGTCTTTAGGTCCAGCTCCCGCAAAACCTTGTTCAGCAGTTCGCGGGGCTGCTTAGGGAACACCTTGTCTTTTTGTCCGAGCTTGTGCCGATTGACCATCCGTTTGAAGGGCAGAACAGCGCCCGGCATGCTCTTGCACCAGCCAGTGCCACGCTTACCTCGTACAGCGATCTCAAGGATTTCTTCGCCGGTGTCGTCGTCGTAGACGATCTCAATATCCCGCTTTTCGACAAGGGCGGCTTCATCGGTCCGCAGACCTGTGTTCGTCATGAACAAGATGTAGTCGTGAAGGTCCTCGTTCTCTGTCTTCCAACGGCCCCATTCGTGCGGCGGGTTCTTCGCCCGCTCCTGGGTGTGCTTCCAGAGCTTCGTGTACTCTTCATTCGTAAACCACGCGCGGTGCCCCACCTTGCCGGATGCCTTGTAGGGGAAAGAGAGCTTCGGGATAGAGGGAAGCCACCCTTCCCCATTTGCCGTTTCCATCACATGGCGAACGACAACCATTTCTTGGTTCAGCGTTGACCGGGCTGGCCTCCAGGGCTCGCCCGTCCGCTCATCCATCAGTACTTTGCCGCTCTTGTTTCTCTTCGGCGCTACACGCTTGATCAAATAATCCTTGGTCGTGGCGCGAATGATCTTGGTGACAGCCATCGGACCGAAATACGGGAGGATGTGCTTATCGAGCCGCTTAAACATCAGCTTGACGTAACGGTCGCTCCGCTCGCCCGCCGTCAGAATTTTGTATTCACGCCGCCAGATTTCAGAAGCCTCTGCGAAGGTTCGGCCTTCTGGCTCCTCGGCCTTCTCCTTCTTTCCGACCTGGCGCAGTTCGTTCGAAAGATACTTGCCCATTTTATCGAGGCCCGCCGCCGATGGGGCTGTGTCCGCTCCAGCCGCCTCGGCGACTAGCTTGCCCAAAAGGGTGAGATACCAGTCACGGGCAACTGACTTGGCTAGTGCCAGACTTTCCTCGCCCGTCGATTTCCGCTTCTGGACGCCGTTCAGAGTGCAGGAACACCACCAACAGGGACTGTTGGGGCGCATGAAAATCTGCACCGCATCGTCCATGATTTTGTGCCGGCCAGTTTCCATGGCTCCGCTCCGCTGGCAGTAGACACGGGCCGCTGTGTGCTAACCGTGTGCTAATTTTGCGATGAGGAGAGTATAGCAGAAAACCGTTATTTTTAAAGGCTTTCAGCGAAATACAGGCGTAGGAAAATAGATTTTGAGTCTACCGCGTCTACCATTTCGCCACTGGGGCACAGGGCGGAGCGGACCTGTTAGAGGCTTTTGCGCCGGTCCGCAAGCCTTTCGTCAGGCCAACATATTGCGTTTGTGCGCCGGCAGGTTTTTCCTGAGCTTGCCACCGCCCGGCGCGGGGGCCGGAGGCGGGGTTGGTGGTGGCTCGGGCGGACCATCGGTCTCGGCGGCCGGCTTGGGCATGACGATCGGCTTGGCGGTTTCCTTCGCCACCGGCGCCGGCTTGCCCTTCTTCGGCTTGGCGCGGCGCGTGTCGGGGATCTCGTCCCACAGCGATTGATGCGTCGTCTTGGCCTTGGGCGCCTCTTCGACCTTGGCCGTCGCTGGACGCACACCCGGGCGCACGGCGATCGTTACCGGCAGAGGCTTGGGCGCCGTCACCAGCTCGCGCTGCGCCGCCACCAGCAGGGCCAGCACCATCGGCTGATTGCTCCAGAACTCATTCAGCTTTTGCAGGGCCTTCCACACCTCGAGCGTATGCTCGTCGGTAGGACGCTGCACCTTGACCTTGCCGGGGCCTTCCGCCTTGGGCTTGGGCTTTTCGCCCTTCAACGCCTTGGCCAGTTCGCCCAGCGGCTTGCCGACGCGGCCGTCGAGCGCCAGCACCGCCCCAAGGCGCGCCTCCAGCACGTCGGCGACCTCGCGGCCGCGATCGAGGATCGACGAGCCCGGCGCGCACAGGGCGCTGTCGAGATACCACTTGACGCTGTCGTAAATCGCCTTGGCCGAGGACTCGCAATCGCTGCGCACCCGGCGTTCGGCGCGATGGCGCGCCAGGTACATCACCGCGGCGATAACGCCGACGATAATGCCGATGATGACCGCCCCGCCCAGCAAGTAGAACGGGTCCATATGGAAGGCCGGACCGCCCAGCGGTGGCGTGGGATCGTCACCGAAATCATCGCCGAAATCTGTGTTGAAGAGGATCACCGCATCGACCTTCTTCTGGGATCATTGGGCGCCAGCTGCTCGTAGGGCGGCTCCCAGGCCGACGACGATACCAGTTGCGCCTGGGCGGCATGGACCGCGGCAACGATCGCCGTCTTGTTCTTCCAGGCATTGAACAGACGCTGAACCGCCGTCCAGATGGCCGCGCTTTTTTCGTCCGGGCTCATCATCTCGGGACCGCCGGCCGCGCCTTCGACCTTGACGTCGGCAGGGGCCGCAGCCACCGCTGTGCCCGCCGTGACGTTTTCCGGACCGACGCCGGCGCCACCGCCGACGGCGATATTGATGACCGTGCCGCCCATGACCGTGCTGGGGCCCGATATCGGCTTGATCGGCGCGTCGTCCTCACGCACGCCTTCCAGCGCCTTGTTGAGCGGGCCGACGACCTTGTTCAGCTCCTGGCTGAGACGCAGCGAAGCGGCAAATTGCGAATCGATCGCCGCCTTGGCGTCTTCCGCCAGCTTGAGCTGGCTTGACTGGTTGGCGCGGGCCGCCTCGGCCATCGCCTTGACCACCCGGTCGACGCGCTTTTGCACGGCGTCGCGCGGCTCGCGCGCGGCGCGGAAATTGGCGCTGCCGTAGATGGCCGACAGAATCCAGATCGCCGCAATGACCAAGACGATCAGGACGCCGGATTCGAAAAACATATAATGGTGAACGGGATCGGGACCGAAATCGGTTGGCGGCCGGACGGTGTCGAACGAATCTTGGATGAACACCCGAACCCTCCCTCACGCCTACAGCGTCGCGCATCCCCACAGGCGCGGCACCATGCTAACCACAAAGGTTAACAGATTGCCAGTCCGCAAACCAGTGGACAGCCAGATTTTACAGGTTTTTTACCGCGCGCTGTGGCTGCGCCGTCGCGCATCTTTGCCGCTCAAGCGCCGCGGGGCTCGCGCCACAGGGCGCGGCGGCCACTTGGCCTTGCCGGAGGGCAAGCCCTCCAGAAATTCTTCGATTTCAGCGTATTACTTGCGGATGGCACCAGTCTGGATCTTGGTCGCCGCATCTTCGGCCCGGCGCAGGAAATCCTTGAACTGGTTGACCTCTTCCATCGAGAACCCGCCCAGGATCAGCTTTTCGTATTCGACGGCCGCCGGCGCGATATCGCCGAACAGACGCTCGCCTTCCGCGGTCAGAATCAGATGGTGCGACCGGCCGTCGTGTTCGTGCGGCGCCCGCGTGATCAGCCGGCGCTTGGCCAGCCCCTGGGCGGCGCGCGAAACCGTGACCTTGTCCATGCCGGCGCGCTTGACCAGGGTCTGCTGGGTCGACGGACCGTCTTCGTGCAGGATGCAGATCAGGCGCCATTCCGGGATCTTCAAACCGTACAGGCTGTCGTAAAGCGTCGAAATCAAGGTGGATACGGCGCTGGACGACACCGCCATGCGGTAGGGTACGTAATCGTCGAGCGTAAGCGAACTGGTCGGCATGGTGTGTGTCCCTTCCCCGGCCCCGGCATCAAAAAGCGTGCGGCTTTTGGTCGCCCCGAGTCGTTGTCTCGATGAGCCATGCCTCAATGATTACCCAAATGCAAATGAGGAATAGTTAAGAGTGCGGCAAATTATGCTAATGAAACTAAGGTTTTACGTGGATTTTCCGGCGGCTTTTGGTCGTTGCAATTGCAAATACTGAAAAGCCCTCACATTCCACGCGGAAATAGGGGCAGGATATTGCGCGCCAACGCTGTCATGGCGCAAAAATTTTTCCCCTCGCCGTCGCCCGCCCCGCGACAAGGTCATAAACTCCTGCTAAGGGCTTGGGTATGCTCAGACCGTTATACAATTGGATGATGAACCAGGCCGCGAAGCCGCACGCCGAAATCATCCTGGCCGTACTCTCCTTCACCGAAGCCTCATGTTTCCCGCTGCCGCCGGACATCATGCTGGCGCCGATGGTGCTGAAGCGCCCCGAGCGCGCCTGGCGTTATGCCCTGGTCTGCGCCGCCGCTTCTATCCTGGGCGGCTGCCTGGGCTATTACATCGGCTACGCGCTGGAACCGATCGGCCTGGCGATTCTCAAATTCTTCGGCCATAGCGAAGGCATCGATTCCTATCGCAAGTTCTACGGCACCTGGGGCTTTTTCATTATCCTGGGTCAGGGCATCACGCCCATCCCTTACAAACTGACGACCATCGCCACCGGCCTGGCCCACTTCCCGATGTGGCAATTCGTCCTGGCCTCGTGCATTACGCGGACCGCCCGCTTCACCGGCGTCGCCCTGCTGTGCAAGCGTTTCGGCCCGCAAATCCTTCCCATCATCGAAAAGCGCCTCATGTTGGTGGGCTCTGTTGTTCTCATACTCGTCGTGCTAGGATTCGTCCTGCTCAAGCTGCTTGGCCACCATCACTAGTCGTTTATGCGGCTCAGATGCCGCATGGCTCCTCGCATGGGCTCGGGCGGCCGCTTGGCCTTGCCTAACGCTTTGCGTTAGGAATTCAGGTGTAGCACAGGTATAGAGCGCTCCATGGCGCGATTACAGGGTTTGTCATGACGAAAGCGAACAAGGCCGGAAGGAAGGTCTTTCTTCTGTTCGGCCGCTGGTGGAGCATCTCGGCGTTGATCCTGTCCCTGGCCATGCTGGGCACCGCCTGGTCGTTCCAGCTCTTCGGCCACCTCGCCCCATGCCACCTCTGCCTCAAGCAACGCGATATCTACTGGATCGCCGTCGGCGTCTCCCTGGTCGCCAGCGTGTGGGCATTGTTTACCGGCGCCAAGGGCGCGCCGCGCGTCTTCTCCTTCGTGCTGTTCGCTGTCTTCGCCACGGGCGCGGCCCTGGCCGTCTTCCACGCCGGCGCCGAATGGCACTACTGGAAGGGGCCGGAAAGCTGCACGGCCTCGAGCTCCGAAATCAGCCCTGACCGTATGGCCGCCTTCCTGGCCGGCGTCGCCACCACGGCGCCGCGCTGCGACATCGCCGCCTGGACGATGTTCGGCGTTTCGATGGCCGGCTATAACGCCATCGCCTCAAGCGCCTTGGCCCTGCTCAGCCTGATCGCCAGCCTGCGCCCGCGCCGCCGCCGCCGCATCCCCTATATTCCGCGTCCGGTCGCCGCCGCATGAGCCACACACCTCCTCGCCCCGGCCTTGGCGCGACCCAGGCGCGCCGCGCCGAAATGCTCCGCGTCGACCACGCCGGCGAACTGGCGGCCGTGCACATCTACCGCGCCCAGCAGGCCGTCTTCAAAGGCACGCGCCACGATGCCCTAAGCCGGGACTTCGCCCGCATGGAAGGCGAGGAACAAACCCATCTCGACGCCTTCGAGACCCTGATGCGTGAAAATGGCGTCCGTCCGACGGTGATGACGCCATTGTGGCGTCTGGCCGCCTTGGGGCTCGGCGCCGGCACCGCCCTGCTCGGCGAAAAGGCGGCCCACGCCTGTACCGAGGCCGTCGAAAGCGTCATCGAAGAACACTATGCCGACCAGGTCCGCGAACTGGAGCCGTCCGATCCGGCCCTGGCCGCGCGCCTGGCCCAGTTCCGCGACGAGGAAATCGGCCACCACGATCACGCCGTCGAAGCCGGCGCCCGCGACGCCCCGGCCTATCCGCTGCTGTCGGCCCTGATCAAGACGGGCTGTCGCATGGCGATCAAAATCAGCGAGAAAATCTAAGGCTCCCGCACATGAGCGAAAAGAAGTCCAAAAAATCCTTTTCGCCCCTCGCCTTATGGAAGCTGTTAGGGCCCGGCCTGATCACCGGCGCGGCCGATGACGATCCCTCGGGCATCGCCACCTATAGCCAGGCCGGCGCGCAATATGGCCTGGGCACCCTGTGGACCGCGTTGATCACCTTCCCGCTGATGGCCGCGGTCCAGGAAATGTGCGCCCGCATCGGCTTTGTCACCTCGCGCGGCCTGACGGGCATCCTCAAGGCCAACTATCCGCGGCCCGTGCTGTGGCTGATGGTGCTGTTCAGCTTCCCGGCCATCGTCCTGAACATCGGCGCTGATATCGCCGGCATGGGCGCCGTCGCCAACCTGATCTTCCCGCAGTTCCCGGCGACGGCCTATAGCGTGCTGTTCACCGGCCTTTTGCTGCTGGCCATCATCTGGCTGCCCTACCAAAAGGTCGCCGCGGTCCTCAAATGGCTGTGCGCCGTGCTGCTGGTCTACCTGGTCGTGCCCTTCCTGGCCAAGACCAACTGGGCCGACGTTGCGCGCCACACCTTCATTCCGCACATCGAATTCAATGCCGATTTCCTGAACGTCCTGGTCGCCATCCTGGGCACGACCATCTCGCCCTACCTCTTCTTCTGGCAGGCGACGATGGAGGTCGAGGAGAACAAGCACGCCAAAGCCGTTGTCGTCGACAAGCGCCACATCAAGCAGATCGGCTTCGACGTCGACATCGGCATGTTCTTTTCGAACATCGTGATGTTCTTCATCATCCTGACCACCGGCGCGGTACTGTTTCCGGCGGGCATCCATGAAATCGATACGGTGGAACAGGCGGCCAAGGCGCTCCAGCCGCTGGCCGGCGCCTGGGCCTACTATCTGTTCGCACTGGGCATCGTCGGCACCGGTTTCCTGGCCATTCCCGTGCTGTCTGCCTCCCTGTCCTATATCGTCTCCGAAGCCTTCGGCTGGCAGGAAGGGCTCGACAAGAAGTTCCACGAGGCGCGGCCGTTCTACGGCGTGATCATCGTTTCGCTGCTGGTCGGCCTCGGCATCAACTATATCGGCATTTCGCCGGTCCAGGCACTGATCTGGTCGGCCATCCTCTACGGCCTGACCTCGCCGGTCATCATCGCCATCGTGCTGCACATCTCCAACAACAGGAAGGTGATGAAGCAATATACCAACGGGTTCTGGTCGAACCTGCTGGGCGGCCTGGCCTGGCTGCTTATGACGGTGTCGGCTGGCTTTCTGATCTACTATCAGGTCTTTGCGGCATAAGCCCGTGCGCCAGGGCGATCAGCCCGGTGACGCCGGTCAGCAGGCCGAACAGCAGCATGGCGAACGGCGTGCGGTGCCAGGCGCTGTCGCCGGTCATATTGGTGATCACGCCCCACGACAGCCAGGCGACGAAGATCCATGACAGGACGACGCTCAGCGGCTTGCCGCCGATGCGGTGGACCACGGACATCAGCAATGCCGCATAGGACACGGTCAGGATCATGTCGTAGTCGAGCAGGCGCGGCGTCATCAGGGGCACCAGCCCCATGCCGAGCGCCAGGCGCTCGTCGGGTTCCAGGGCACCCCACTGGGCGATGGCCATGGCGGTCAGCAGCATGACGATCATGAAACCGATGGCCAGTTCGACATTGAGATGCGACGGCCCCGGCACGTGGAAGACGAAATTGGTCAGTTCGAACCAGCCCATGCCGACCTGGCGCGCCATGGTCACCGAATGCAGGGTCTTCTGCCACGCCCGGCCATAGGTGCCGTCGGTCAGCACCATGAGGTACGAGATGCCGACGCCGGCGACCGCCCGCCACACGAACGAAAAGACCCGCTTCCACAGCACCTGGTCGTCCAGCATGAAGATGACGAAATAGGCCAGGAAGGTCGGTTTGACGCAACCGCAGGCGAAGACGACGATCGTGAACGGCCAGCGCGTCCTGGGGAACAGCAGGAGGCTGGCCAGCACGGCGGCGTGCATGACGATGCCGACATTGGCGCAGACGAAGGTCATCGGCGTCAGCGCGGCGAAGGCCAGCAGGCGATAGCGGATGTCGATGCGCGGAAAGCGCTTGGCCAGGGCGAACCACAGCAGGAACAGGGTCGCCGGCGCCAGGAGCCCACAGATGAACAGCCGGCGCGCGCCCTGGATGCCGAGCGCCTTGATGAACGGGATGAACAGCCGGGCGATCTGCGGCGCATAGACGTAGGCCGCCGGGCGGTTGCCGGCGCAGGCGTGCGGATGGAGGGCATAGGGCGAATGGCCGGAGGCCAGGGTCTTGGCGCCGCACAACACGGCATCGATATCCATCAGCATCCAGTGATGCCGGGTGATCATGATGTAGAGGCCGTCGACCACCGGCCAGGCGCAGAACAGCGCGAATATCGCCAGAAGGATCGGATTGCGGGTCAAAAACCGCAGAACGGAAAGAGCGTCCATCAAAAGCCGTCAATAACCATCGAAATCGTGGCTCTGGCGCAGGTGTTCGAGGATCTGTTCGCGCGCCTCGTCATCGACATGGCCCAGGTCGAGCCGGGCATCGCCGCTGTCGGTCAGCCGCACCTTCACCACCTCGCCGAGATAGGTGAAACTGATGACCCTGGGCCCGAACAGGCGCTCGCGCCTCAGCGTCAGGCGGACACCGAGACTGGCTTCCAGCACGCCCTGCAGCGGCTTCAGGTCGACACGGGTCCTGCCCTTCGGGCGCGGAAAATGAACCACGCCGAAGGCACGCTTATCCAGCACGAAACGCACGGGTGACGACATTCTATCGACCAGCCTGAAACCAGCTCCCCCACGGGCCGCTGCCTTAGCCTACGGCTCCAGCAGCGTGTCCCAATAGAGATAGTCTATCCAACTTTCATGCAGATAGTTAGGGGGAAAACGCCGCCCCAGATCCTGCAATTGATACATTGTTGGCCGGTGTGGGTTTTTTGCCGGTATCATTTTCGCCTGGATGGGGGTTTTCCCCCCCTTGCGCAGGTTGCACGGGGCGCAGGCGGTCAAGATATTGGTCCAGGTCGACTTGCCGCCCTGGCTGACCGGCACGACGTGGTCGAAGGTCAGGTCGTGCCGCGCGCCGCAGTACTGGCAGCAGAAGCGGTCGCGCAGGAAGACGTTGTAGCGCGTAAAGGCCGGCGGACGGTTCTGGTCGATATAGGTTTTCAGCGAGACGACGCTGGGCAGCCGCATCTTCAGCGACGGCGAATGAATCTCGATGTCGTAGGTCGAAACGACGTCGACGCGATCCTCGAAGACCGCCTTGACCACCTCCTGCCACGGCTTGGTCGACAGGGGATAATAGGACAGCGGCCGAAAGTCGGCATTGAGCACCAGGGCGCGCCAATCCGAGGGCGGGTTTTTCAGAACTTGCATGCGCGCCCCCGCAAAGACGGCCGCTTCACTGAGTAATCGCAGGCTTTGAAGACAAGTCTCCTTCGCACGGCATGTTATCCACAGCCCAGTCTGAACCCGATTCCCTTGAAAGGAAACAGTGAATTTTTTAAGACATGTTTTTGCGCTCAAGCGCCGCGCAGGCTTTTCCCGCCAACGGGCGCGGCGCGCAGTCGCGCTTGCCGAACGCGAGAGCGTTCGGAGTGAGCTCAGACGCCGCATGGCTTTTCCCGCCAACGGGCGCGGCGCGCAGTCGTGCTTGCCGAACGCAAGAGCGTTCGGAGTGAGCTCAGACGCCGCATGGCTTTTCCCGCCAACGGGCGCGGCGCGCAGTCGCGCTTGCCGAACGCAAGAGCGCTCGGAG
>OUNM010076854.1_pt1 | contig 10086 bp, 11 predicted proteins | sample 1769961 | NCBI WGS metagenome assembly OUNM01 (sample SAMEA3914820, study PRJEB12502) | metagenome | biome: forest; material: soil | place: USA | collected 2012-03-12 | depth 0.3 m
ATGTCGACAAAGTCCCCATCAGCCACCGCATCAAGAAATGCGCCTGGAATGACGCCTATCTCATCCAGGCGCTAACCCATATGCGATAGCCCTGCCCTCGTGGGGGAGATGGCCGGCAGGCCAGAGGGGGGCGCCGTAGAGCGCGATTGTCATGCCTGAATTATGCCGAAGCTGAGAGGCTGGCGGGACAGCGCCCCCCTGCCTTGCCGGACATCTCCCCACGAGGGGGAGATTGGCAGTTCGTGCGCCGCGCTCAAATCGCCGCGGTGACAATAATCTCGACCAGATATTCCGGGCCGGCGAGCTTGGCTTCGCCGGTGGCGCGGGCCGGGGTGTGGCCCTGCGGCACCCACTTGTCCCATTCCGAGTTCATCTCGGCGAAGGTGCTCATGTCGGCCAGCCAGATGATCGTCTGCACGATCTTGGTCTTGTCGGTGCCGGCCTTGGCCAGCAATTCGTCGATGGTTTTCAGGATGTCGCGGGTCTGCGAGGCGACGTTGCCGCCGGGCTCGCCGACCTGGCCGGCCAGATAGACGGTGTTGCCGTGGATGACGATCTGGCTCATACGCGGGCCGACATCGATGCGACGAATGCTCATGGGAGGTTCCTTCGTTTCTTGGGAGTCGCGCCTGTTTAGAGTTCACGCCCGCTCGGGGCAAGGCCGGCGGAGCCAAACCAATTGAGCCAATTGTCCGGCCTTCGCGTACAACCGGGCCGGCAAAGTTAGCCCGGCTGGATTTTCCCATACGCGCCGCCTATTTGGCAGGGAATTCCTACAATGCGGATTGCCGCCCCTCTCCCGGAGTGGCAAGACTGCTGTCAAACGTGATTGCGAGGTCAGCCCCATGGAATACCGCCAGATCAGCGACGACTATTCGGTCTCCGGCCAGATCCAGCCGCAGGACATTGACGCCATCAAGGAAGCCGGCTTCAGAAGCGTGATCTGCAACCGGCCGGACGACGAGCAGCCCGGCCAGCCTTCCGCCGAGAGCGTACAAACCGCGGCCGAAGCGGCAGGGCTGGCCTTCCGCTACATCCCCGTCATCAGCGGCCAGATCACCATGGACAATGTCGAGGACCAGGCCAAGGCGCTCGACGAGCTCGAAGGACCGGTGTTCGCTTATTGCCGGTCGGGGGCGCGCTGCACGAACCTTTATGGGCTTATCCAGCAACAGCGGGGTTGAAGATTTGCCGCGAAAGTGTGCCGAGATATCGGGGCGGGCCGGCCTGACCTGACTTTAAATCGGCAGCGCGCCGGTTTCCTTGAGCGTTTCCAGAACAATCGCCGTCTTCACATGCTGCACGGATTCATGCGGCAGGAGCACGCCGTTGACGAACTCCGACAGTGATTTGAGGTCGGGCGTCACCACTTTCAGGATGTAGTCCATCTCACCGGTCAGCGCATGCGCCTCCTGCACTTCCGGCAGCCGCGCGACCAGTTCGCCGAAGCGCTGCGCATTGTCGCGGTTATGGGTGGCCAAGGTCACCGAGATGACGTTGACCAGCGAAAAGCCAAGACGATCACGGTCGAGCACGGCCCGGTAGCCCTTGATGTAGCCGTCCTCCTCCAGCCGCAGGCGGCGGCGCGAGCATTGCGAGGGCGACAGGTTCACGCGTTCGGAAAGGTCGTTGTTGGTGTAGCGTGCATCATCCTGCAGAAGCGCCAGTATCTTGCGGTCAAATTGATCAATGCGCGCATCATCCATGGATTCTTCTCCAATCATGCTCAACTTGCGCACAGGAAGAGCATTTCAAGCGCTTGAATGCAAGCACCGTGCGGCCCTCCCGCGCTATCATGGTGAAAGATGGCCAACCCCGGCCGCAACAGCTTTCGGAGGACTGCCATGGGCCCCTTCCCGCACGACGCCCCGCCCGCCAAGATCAGCAAAGCGAACCCCGCCGGCACCGACGGTTTCGAATTCGTCGAGTTCGCGCATTCAGAGCCGGCGAAGCTCGCCGAGCTCTTCACCCGCATGGGCTATGTCGCGGTCGCCAAGCACCGCAGCAAAGACATCACCGTCTGGCGGCAGGGCGACATCAATTATGTCGTCAATGCCGAGCCCGGCTCGCATGCGATGAAGTTCGTGGAAAAGCACGGCCCTTGCGCCGCCTCGATGGCCTGGCGCGTGGTCGATGCCAAGCACGCATTCGAGCATGCGGTGTCGAAGGGTGCCACGCCTTATGAAGGCGCCGACAAGGCGCTCGACGCGCCTGCGATCGTCGGCATCGGCGGCTCGCTGCTCTATTTCATCGAAGCCTATGGCGAGAAGGGCTCGGCCTATGATGCCGAGTTCGAGTGGCTGGGCGAGCGCGACCCCAAGCCCGAAGGCGTCGGCTTCTATTTCCTCGACCACCTCACCCACAATGTCTATCGCGGCAACATGGACAAGTGGTGGGATTTCTATCGCGACCTGTTCGGCTTCAAGCAGATCCATTTCTTCGACATCGACGGCAAGATCACCGGCCTGGTCAGCCGCGCCATCACCTCGCCCTGTGGCAAGATCCGCATTCCGCTGAACGAGTCCAAGGACGAGACCAGCCAGATCGCCGAATACCTCAAGAAATACAATGGCGAGGGCATCCAGCACATTGCGGTGGGCACCGACGCGATCTACGAGGCCACCGACAAGCTCGCCGCCAACGGGCTGAAGTTCATGCCGGGCCCGCCGGAGACCTACTATGAAATGTCGCATGACCGTGTGAACGGCCATGACGAGCCGATCGAGCGCATGAAGAAGCACGGCATCCTGATCGACGGCGAAGGCGTCGTCGACGGCGGCATGACCAAGATCCTGCTGCAGATCTTTTCCAAAACCGTCATCGGCCCGATCTTCTTCGAGTTCATCCAGAGGAAAGGCGACGAAGGCTTTGGCGAGGGCAATTTCCGCGCGCTGTTCGAGTCGATCGAGCAGGACCAGATCAAGCGCGGCGTGATCAAGCTGGACGGCAAGGCGGCTTAGACCTGCTTGCGGTTTCGACCTCTTATGACCTAAATTCTGGTCATAAGAGGTCGCCCATGAACATCCCAATGGCAAAAGCGAAGGCGCAGCTTTCCGAACTGGTTAAGCGTGCCCAGGCTGGCGAAAAGATTCATCTGACAAAGCATGGAGAGGTTGTCGCAACCTTGAGCGCGCCCGTTCGGACCGGCGGGAGCAAGGGCCTGTTTGGAGCCCTGAAAGGCCAAATCTGGATAGCGGGCGATTTCGATGAACTCGGTCCCGAATGGGACGAGTATACTAAATGAGCCCCAGGTATCTGGGTGCTCAATGCGGATGCACGTCTTTCGGACCGCCACCGCGACGTCTTTCTTGCTGGCAAGGATATGATCGTCAGCGCCATCTCCGTGGCCGAGATCGCCATCAAGAATCGCTCGGCAAAATCACCCTCACCGGCAATATCATCGACATCCTGCGATCGAACGAAGTTCCAATCCTCGGCGTGAATGAACTGCATGCGGCCAGGCTTGAACATTTGCCGCTCCATCATCGTGATCCGTTTGACCGGCTGCTCATCGCACAGGCTCAAATTGAAGGCCTGACTTTGGTCACCGCGGATCGGCATTTTTCGGCTTACGGATGTAACGCTGATCTGATCATCCCAACTTCAGCCGCTCGACCTCGTCCTTCCTCAGCTTGATGTCGCAGTCGAGCAGGAACTCATCCAGTTGCGGCGGCGCCACCGAAGTGCCGGCGAGCATGGCATGCACCTGGCCGCGATGGTGGATGTCGTGCAGGAAGACATGGGCGAGGATGTCGCCGATCCTTTCGGGGATCATGCCGTCCTCGCGCCGGTCGGTGATGACTTGGCGATCAAGGTCGGCTTCCGACAGGGCTTCGCAGAAAGCGATCAGCTTGCGGTCGAAATCGGCCTGTGCCGCCGCCAGGCTTGCTGCATCGTCGAACGGCACGAAATCGTCGAAGGCGGCAGCGCCCAAGCCGCCGTCGGTCAGGAAATCCAGATAGAGGTGGTCGACCGCGAGGATGTGGTTCAGCGTCTCCTTGATCGACGGAAAGAAGCTGACGCGCACGACCTCGAACTCGCCCGGCTCCAGCGCCAGCACGGCGCGATAGAGTCGGTCGTTCGACCACAGATTGTTGCGCGCCATGCGGCGCAGGTGCTCGAGCAAGGTCATCCTTCCTCCTTGCCCTCACCCCTCGTATTTCTCGACCTTCTGCTCGATGGCGCCGAAGATCGAATGTCCCGTCTTGTCCTTCATCTCGATGCGCACCGTGTCGCCGAAGCGCAGGAAGGGCGTCTTCGGCTCACCGCTTTCGATGGTCTCGATCATCCGTAGCTCGGCGATGCAGGAATAGCCGGCGCCGCCGGCCGACACCGGCTTGCCCGGCCCGCCGTCGAGCTTGTTGGAGACGGTGCCCGAGCCGATGATGGTGCCCGCAGCGAGCGACCGGGTTTTCGCGGCATGCGCGATCAGCGCCGGGAAATCGAAGGTCATGTCGATACTGGCATTGGCGCGGCCGAACGCCTTGCCGTTGAGGTCGACCAGCAGCGCGAGATGGACCTTGCCGCCGTCCCAGGCCCCGCCCAGTTCGTCCGGCGTCACCGCGACCGGCGAGAAGGCCGACGAGGGTTTCGACTGGAAGAAGCCGAAGCCTTTGGCCAGTTCCGGCCCGGTGATGGCGCGCAGCGTGACGTCGTTGACCAGCATGACGAGGCGGATCGCGTCCCTCGCCTCATCCAGTCCGGCGCCCATCGGCACGTCGTCGACGATGACGGCGACTTCCGCCTCCATGTCGATGCCGAAAGCTTCGTCCGCCATGCGGATTGCGTCGCGCGGCGCAATGAAGCTGTCCGAGCCGCCCTGATAGATCAGCGGATCGGTCCAGAAACTTGCCGGCATCTCGACGCCGCGCGCCTTCCGCACCAGTTCGACATGGTTCACATAGGCCGAGCCATCCGCCCATTGATAAGCGCGCGGCAGCGGCGAATGAGCGTCATGCTCGTGGAAGCGTGCCGACGGCACGGCGTTGGTCTCCAGCGATTCCGCCATGGCCGCCAGATGCGGCGCGATCCGGCGCCAGTCGTCGAGCGCGGCCTGCAGGGTCGGCACCAGGAACGAGGCGTCGGTGAACCGCGTCAGATCGCGCGAGACCACGACCAGTTTTCCGTCGCGTGTCCCGTTCTTCAGTGTGGCAAGCTTCATGCGGGTTCCTCTCCTCGCGCGGCTTCGGCGCCGCTTAAATCCACAACAAGGCCGTCGCGGGCAATCGTCAAGTCACCGGACCACGATTTCCTGACAGCGGCGACCCAGTCGGCCTCGCCGATGGCGGGATCGTCGGCCGGAATGAGGTGGTTGAGCACCAGTCTCTTCACGCCGGCATCGCTGGCGATGCGCCCTGCCTGCTCGGCAAAACTGTGGCTGGCCAGCAGATGCTCCTTCAGCCGCGCACCGTTGCCGGTCCTGGCGACCAGCCTTTCCACGCCCTCCTCCAGCATGGCTTCATGGACAAGAATGTCGGCTTCTTTGGCGAAATCGGCCAACGGCGGGAAGAAAGCCGTGTCGTCCGAAAACACGACGCTCCTTGCGCCATGCTCGAAACGCAGTGCGAAACAATCGGTCACCGGCGGGTGGTCGACGCGCAGCGCCGAAACCTCGAGGCCGCGCTGCGCAAGAATCTCGCCCTCGCCGAATTCGACGATCGAAACCAGCCCGCGGATGTCCGGCCTGTCTTCGTCGGCGATGCGTATCTCGATGTCGAACTCCATCGCCTGGCAGAAGCGCCGCCAGTATTGGCCGGTTCCGGGCGGCCCGAACACCGTCACGGGGCTGGCGAGACCGGCCGTCCAGGCGGTGTGGAGCAACGGCCCCAGTTCCAGCACATGGTCGGAATGCAAATGCGTGATGAAGATCAGGTCGAGCGCTTTCAAGCTGATGCCGGCATCGACCAGCCCGCGCGTGACGCCCAGCCCGCAGTCGACGACGATGATGCGTTCGCCGAGTTCCAGCAGCGACGAACTCGGCCATGGACCGCCCGGCCGCAACGCCGGGCCGCCCTTGGAGCCGAGAAGCACCAGCCGGTCACTCATCGGGCGTGCCTCAAGACCAGTCGCCTTCCGGCGTGCCATTAAAACGCTTCTTCAGGTTGGCCCAGCAGTCGATATAGTTCTCCTGCAAGGTGCCGAGCTCGGCGGCGTAGCGCGTCAGCATCTGAGGAAAGCGCGTTTCGAACATGAAGGCCATGGTGTTGTCGAGCTTGACCGGCTTCAAGTCCGCGCGGGTGGCTTTCTCGAAACCCGTCGCGTCCGGTCCATGCGCCAGCATCTGGTTGTGCAGGCTGATGCCGCCCGGGACAAAACCTTCCTCCTTGGCGTCGTACTGGCCGTGGATCAGGCCCATGAACTCGCTCATGATGTTGCGGTGATACCAGGGCGGGCGAAAGGTGTTTTCCGCCACCAGCCAGCGCGGCGGGAAGATGACGAAGTCGACATTGGCGGTGCCTTCCTCGCCGCTCGGCGCGGTCAGCACGGTGAAGATCGATGGATCGGGATGGTCGAACAGAATGGCGCCGACCGGCGAAAACGTCGCCAGATCATATTTATAGGGCGCATAGTTGCCGTGCCAGGCGACGACGTCGAGCGGCGAATGGCCGATTTCGGTGACGTGGAAGGAGCCGCACCATTTGACGATCAGCCGGCACGGCGTCTCCTTTTCCTCGAACCAGGCGCAAGGCGTCTTGAAGTCGCGCGGATTGGCCAGGCAGTTGGCGCCGATCGGGCCACGGTCGGGCATCGTGAACTTCGCGCCGTAGTTTTCGCAGACGTAGCCGCGCGCCTCCTTGTCAGCGAGCTCGACCTTGAAGACCAGGCCCCGCGGCAGCACGGCGATCTCGCCGGGCCGAAGCTCGATGACGCCCATCTCGGTGACGAAGCGCAGCGCGCCCACCTGCGGCACCACCAGCAGCTCGCCATCGGCGTTGAAGAAATGGTCGTCGGTCATCGAGCGGTTGGCGACATAGACATGCGCCGCCATGCCGGACTGGCCGATCGCGTCGCCGGCTGTTGTGAAGGTGCGCATGCCGGAGACGAAATCGGTCCGCTCGGCCGGCATCGGCGTCGGGTTCCAGCGGTATTGGCCGAGCGCCAGTTCATGGTCGCCGAGGTTGGGCCCGGTCTTCCACAAGGGATAGCTCGCGCCCTTGAAGCGGCCGGTGTGTTTTACGCTCGGGCGGATGCGGTAAAGCCAGGAGCGTTCGTTGGTGCCGCGCGGCGCGGTGAAGGGCGAGCCGGACAGTTGCTCGGCATAGAGGCCGTAGGCCGGCCGCTGCGGCGAGTTGCGGCCTTGAGGCAATGAGCCCGGCAGCGTCTCGGTCTCGAAATCATTGCCGAAGCCCGGCATGTAGGAAAAGCCCATCCGATCCTCCCTGATCCCGGCGCCAAGCTTTGCGAATCCCAGCTGCCGGCGATGTTGACCAAACTGGTTTCATTTGTAACCATTGAAAATGTAACTATCAACGGCCACGGCGTGCGTCATGGAACCAGACATCCTGGAATTGGAAAGCTTCCTGCCTTATCGGCTCTACCGGCTGGCCGACACAGTCAGCCGCGAATTCTCGCGCATCTACAAGGAGCGCCACGGTCTGACGCGGCCGGAATGGCGAACCCTGTCAGGCCTCGGCCAGCACGGTACGATGACGGCGACCGAGCTCGGCGAGCAGTCGGCCATGCACAAGACCAAGGTTTCGCGCGCGGTGGCCGAGCTGGAGCGAAGGCGCTGGCTGGTGCGCACGCCGGACGAGACCGACCGGCGTGTGGAGCACTTGGCGCTGACCAAGGCGGGGCTGGCAGCCTATCGCGAGATGGTGCCGCTGGCGAAGGCGTTTGAGCGGGAGTTGCTCGCAAGGCTTAGCGCTGAGGAGCGCGCGGCGGTTGCTAGGGGAGTGGCGGCGCTGGAGGAGGCGTTATCTGCTTCGTAGCGAAGGATAGGGCGGCGTTCCTTCGCCCCACATGTGCCCTCGTGGGGGAGATGCCCGGTTCACCCTCCGAAAGCTGCAGCGCAGCGAAGGACGGGCAGGACAGAGAGGGGGCGAAGGAACTCGAGGTCTCTTCAGAGGCCCCTACCAGTCCATCACCACCTTGCCCGAACTGCCGCTGCGCATTGCGTCGAACCCGGTCTGAAAATCATCGATCCCAATCCGATGCGTGATAAGCCCGCTCACATCCAGCGGCCCCTGCACCAGGGCGATCATCTTGTACCAGGTCTCGAACATCTCGCGGCCGTAGATGCCTTTCAGATGCAGCATCTTGAAGATGACCTTGTTCCAGTCGATCTCGAAGCCGGTGGGCGCGATGCCGAGGATGGCGATCTTGCCGCCATTGTTCATGGTGTCGATCATGTCGCGGAAGGCGGGGGCGGCGCCCGACATTTCGAGGCCGACGTCAAACCCCTCCGTCATGCCGATCGACGGCATTACGTCGCGCAGTTTTTCCTTCGACGCGTCGACGACATGCTGGACGCCGAGTTTCCTGGCCAGCGCCAGCCGCACCGGGTTGATGTCGGTGATGACGACCTTGCGCGCGCCGACGCATTGCGCCACCAGCGCCCCCATGATGCCGATCGGGCCGGCGCCGGTGACCAGCACGTCCTCGCCGACCAGATCGAAGGACAATGCGGTGTGGACGGCATTGCCCAGGGGATCGAAGATCGCGGCGATCTCGTCGGGCACGTCGTCGGGGATCGGCACGACATTGTGCTGCGGGATGACCATGTATTCGCCGAAGGCGCCCGGGCGATTGACGCCGACGCCGAGCGTGTTGCGGCAAAGATGTCCCCTGCCCGCGCGGCAGTTGCGGCAATGGCCGCAGACGATGTGGCCTTCGCCCGAGACGCGCTGACCGACCTTGTATTCGGTGACCGCGGCGCCGAAATCGGCGACCGTCCCGACGAATTCGTGGCCGGTCACCATCGGCACCGGTACCGTCTTCTGCGCCCACTGGTCCCAGTTGTAGATGTGCACGTCTGTGCCGCAGATCGCCGTCTTCTTGACCTTGATCAGCACATCGTTGGGGCCGATCTCCGGCACCGGCACCTCTTCCATCCAGATGCCCGGCTCGGCCTTGGCCTTCACCAGCGCCTTCATCATGTTCGACATTCTTTTGTCCCTTGAATCCCTTGATCCGGAATCGCTTTCGGTGACTCAGGAAATGACACCCAGCTCCTTGCCGATCGCGCCGAACGCCTCGACCGCGCGGTCGATGTCGGCGCTGGAATGCGCGGCCGACATCTGCGTGCGGATGCGCGCCTGGCCTTTCGGCACCACCGGGAAGGAAAAGCCGATGACGTAGATGCCGCGCTTCAGCATGCGCGCCGCCATCTCCTGCGCCAACGCCGCGTCGCCCAGCATCACCGGGATGATCGGATGATCGGCGCCGGCCAGCGTGAAGCCCAGCTTACCCATTTCGGAGCGGAACCGCGCCGCATTGGCATATAGGCGCTCACGTAGCGCATCGCCATGGCGGATCAGGTCGAAGACCTTGATCGAGGCGCCGGCGATCGCCGGCATCAGCGTGTTGGAGAAGAGATAGGGGCGCGAACGCTGGCGCAGCCAGTCGACCACCTGCTTCTTGCCCGACGTATAGCCGCCGGAGGCGCCGCCAAGCGCCTTGCCGAGCGTGCCGGTGATGATGTCCACCCTGCCCTCGACGCCGCAATGCTCGGCCGAGCCGCGACCGTTCCTGCCGACGAAACCGACCGCGTGGCTGTCGTCGACCATGACCATGGCATCATACTTCTCGGCAAGGTCGCAGACACCCTTGAGGTTGGCGATGATGCCGTCCATCGAAAACACGCCGTCGGTGGCGATTAGCAGGAAGCGACAGTCCTTGGCTTCCTTCAGCCGGGCTTCCAGATCAGCCATGTCGTTGTTGGCATAGCGGAAGCGCCTGGCCTTCGACAGCCGCACGCCGTCGATGATCGAGGCGTGGTTCAGCGCATCGGAGATGATCGCGTCGTCCTCGCCGAGCAGCGTTTCGAACAGGCCGCCATTGGCGTCGAAGCAGGAGCCGTAGAGGATGGTGTCGTCCAAGCCGAGGAAGGACGAGATCGTCGCCTCGAGCTCTTTGTGCTCCTCC
>OUNM010179754.1_pt1 | contig 10079 bp, 11 predicted proteins | sample 1769961 | NCBI WGS metagenome assembly OUNM01 (sample SAMEA3914820, study PRJEB12502) | metagenome | biome: forest; material: soil | place: USA | collected 2012-03-12 | depth 0.3 m
GTCATCGCCTTCGCGAACTCCGGCGGAGACCTGATCAACGCCATCAAGCAGGCGCAGGAATTCGGGATCGCGGAGAGTGGAATCAAGCTGGCGGCGATGGTGGGCTACATCAACGACGTCATGGGCATGGGGCTGCCGGTGGCGCACGGAATGATGCTGACGGAAACCTTCTACTGGGACCTGAACGATCGGACGCGGGCCTTCTACGGCCGGATCAAGCCCAAGCTGCCGGTCAACGTATTCCCGAACATGAGCCAGGCGGGCAACTATTCCGGCGTGCTGCATTATCTGAACGCCGTCAAAGCACTGGGCGTTGCTCAGGCCAAGGCGTCGGGCCGCGCGGTGGTCGAGCGGATGAAGCGGATGCCGACCGACGACGACTGCTTCGGTCCGGGTTCGATCCGCGCGGATGGGCGCAAGATCCATCCGGCCTACCTGTTCAAGGTCAAGGCGGCGAAGGACGGCCGCGGCCCCGGCGACGTCTATGAACATGTCCTGACGACGCCCGCGGAATCGGCCTTCCGGTCGCTGGCCGAGGGTAGCTGCCCCCTGATCCGGACTTGACGGTGTTTCGGGAGCTTCGCACACACAGGAAGACAGACTCTCAAATCATGCAAAAATCCCTGATCGATCTCCGGACCTACACCATAGCGCTTCGCCGCATTCCGGATTTCCTGGAGGTGTTCGACAGTCTGGCCATGCCGGTCCAGCTCCGCCATCTCGGTCCGCCACTCGGCTTCTATGTCAGCGACATCGGGCCGCTGAACCAGGTGGTGCATCTTTGGGGCTACGACAGCCTTGCCGACTTTGAGGCGCGCTGTACCGCTCGCAACGCCGATCCGGAATGGCCGGCGTATCTCAAGGCCTCGGGTCACCTGATCGTCGCCCAGGAAAACCGGATCATCCGGCGGGCCACCCTCAAGGCGCTCGCCGATCATGAGTGAAACGACAGCAACATGGGAGAAGTCCACCGGCGGATCCGGCTGGCTCGGTCTGGACGGCAAGGTCTGCGCCGTCACCGGGGCCGGCGGCGGGATCGGACGGGCCATAGCGCTGGCTCTGGCCGAGGCCGGGGCCCTCGTCGCGATCCTCGACCGCGACGAGGGCCAAGGGAATGAAACCGCCCGTCTGGTCTGGGAAACGGGCGGCCGGGCCCTCGCTCTGAAATGCAACGTGGCGGATCCGGACGGCGTCGCGCGGACGGCGCGCCGCTGTCTGGAGGCGCTCGGTCCCTGCGACATCCTCGTCAACAACGCGGCGCTGCTGCATCCGGGACCGTTGAAGACGCTGTCGGCGGGCGAATGGAACGCCCTGCTGGCGGTGAATCTGACGGGAGCCTTCCTGTGCGCCCAGTCCTTCGGCGCGCAGATGCTGGAGGCCGGTTCGGGCAGCATCGTCCATACCGCGTCGATCGCCGCCAGCCATCCCCAGGCCTTCAGCGGCGCCTACAGCGTCAGCAAGGCTGGTATGCTGATGCTGTCACGCCAGCTCGCCGTCGAATGGGGACCTGCGGGGGTGCGCAGCAACGTCGTCAGCCCGGGTCTCGTCGTCACGCCGATGAGCCAGAGCTTCTACGACGCGCCCGGCGTGCTGGAGCGCCGTCAGGCGGTCGTTCCAGCCCGGCGCATCGGCCGGCCGCGGGACATCGCGGATACGGTCCTTTTCCTCGCCAGCGATCGGTCCGGCTACGTCAACGGTGAAGAGATCATCGTGGATGGAGGCTTCGGGGGCAGCCTGATGACCCTCATCCCCCGTCCTGGCCACGACCAGGCAAGCCCTGGGGGAATGTCATGACGGCGATCTCAGGCAAAGTGGTTCTGATCACCGGGGCCGCGGACGGAATCGGTTGGGCCATGGCCCGCCGGTTCGCCGGGGACGGCTACCATGTCGCGGTCGCCGATCTGAACGCGGATCTTGCCGCCGACCGGGCGGCCGAGCTTGGCGGCAGCCATCTGGCCATCGCGGGCGATGTCGGGGTGGAGGCTGATGTGGTCCGCATGATCGCGGCGGTGACCGGCCATTGGGGCCGGCTGGATGCGCTGGTGAACAATGCGGGGATTGGTGACAGCCCCTTGCCGACCCTTGAGCAGACCGCGGAAAACTTCGACCGTGTCCTGCGCGTCCATCTTGGCGGCAGTTTCCTCGCCTCCCGCGAGGCGGCACGCGCCATGATCGCGCAGGGTTGCGGGGCCATCGTCAATGTCAGCTCGATCGCCGGTCTCTCCGGCATTCCCGGGCGCAACGCCTATGGCGCCGCGAAGGCGGGCATTGCCTCCATGACACGATCCATGGCGTGCGAATGGGCGCGGTATGGGATCCGGGTGAACGCCATTGCTCCAGGCTACGTCGATACGGAGTTGGTGCGGCGATTGGCACAGGCGGGAACCTTCGATGTCGGCGGCCTGAAACGGCGCATCCCATTGGGACGCTTGGCGGTTCCGGAGGAAATCGCCCACGCCGCCTGTTTCCTGGCGTCTCCGCAGGCAAGCTACGTCACCGGCACCGTGCTGAGCGTCGACGGCGGCTGGACCGCCTTCGGCGGTGCCGGCGACGCATCGGATGGCGACGTTTCGGCGGGCGGATGACCATCGGCTACGGCGAATGGCAACATGGCACAAGGAAAAGCAATGTGTCGGACATCATCTTGGAAGCACGCAACCTGACGAAGGAGTTCAAGGGCTTCAAAGCGGTGACGGGGGTGAACCTGAAGGTCCGCTGCGGCACCATCCACACCCTGATCGGACCCAACGGTGCCGGCAAGAGCACGGTGTTCAACCTGCTGACCAAGTTCCTCACCCCGACGCGCGGGCAGATCCTCTACAAGGGCAAGGACATCACCCGCACCAAGCCGGCTGACATCGCACTGATGGGGCTGGTCCGTTCCTTCCAGATCTCGGCCGTCTTTCCGCACCTGAGCGTGCTGGAGAATGTCCGTGTCGCCTTGCAGCGTCCGCTCGGCACCAGCTTCCATTTCTGGAAGTCGGAAGCCTCGCTGCATGACCTGCACGACAAGGCGCACGAACTGATCGAGGCAGTGAACCTGACGCCCTGGATCAACCACACGGCGACCGCCCTTCCCTACGGCCGCAAGCGCGCGCTTGAGATCGCCACCACCCTGGCGCTCGACCCGGAGGTGATGCTGCTGGACGAGCCGCTGGCCGGCATGGGCCATGAGGACATCGAGGGTACGGCGGCGCTCATCAAGCGCGTCGCCGCCGACCGCACCGTCTTGATGGTCGAACACAATCTGTCGGTCGTCGCCCATCTGTCGGACACCATCACCGTGCTGCGCCGAGGCGAGATCCTCGCCGAGGGGCCTTACGAGACCGTGTCGCGGAACCCGCAGGTGATGGAAGCCTACATGGGCACGGGAGCCGCCGGCCATGCTTGAGATCAAAGACCTGCACGGTTTCTACGGCGAAAGCCACGTCCTGCACGGCGTCTCGCTGGAGGTCCGGCAGGGCGAGGTGGTGACCCTGCTGGGGCGCAACGGCGCCGGCAAGACGACGACGATGCGCTCGATCATGGGCATCGTCGGCAAACGCCACGGCTCGATCGCCTTTCGGGGCCGCGAGCTGATCGGCATGGCCCAGCACAAGATCCCGCGCCTGGGCATCGGCTACGTGCCGGAGGAGCGCGGCATCTTCTCCTCGCTCAGTGTCGACGAGAACCTGACCTTGCCCCCGGTGGTCCAGGACGGCGGCATGACGGTGGAGCAGATCTACGACCTGTTCCCCAACCTGAAGGGACGTGGGACGACGCAGGGCACCCGGCTGTCGGGCGGCGAGCAGCAGATGCTGGCGATCGCCCGCATCCTGCGGACGGGTGCCAACCTGATCCTGCTCGACGAGCCGACCGAAGGTTTGGCCCCCGTCATCATCGAACAGATCGGCGTCGCCGTCCGCACCCTTAAGGCACGCGGCTTCACGATCGTCCTGGTGGAGCAGAACTTCCGCTTCGCCGCGACCATCGCCGACCGGCATTACGTGATGGAGGAGGGGCATGTCGTCGACATGATCCCCAACGACCAGCTCGACGCCAACATGGACAAGCTCCACACCTATCTCGGCGTGTGAGCGGGAGTCTTTCGACATGTTCCAGCTTCTCGGCATTCCGCCGCAGGCCCTGTTCGGCCAGCTTCTGCTCGGCCTGATCAACGGCTCCTTCTACGCTCTGCTCAGCCTCGGGCTGGCCGTCATCTTCGGTATGCTGAACGTCATCAACTTCGCTCACGGCGCCCTCTACATGATTGGCGCCTTCGTGGCGTGGCTGCTGCTGAACCAGTTCGGGCTGGGCTACTGGTGGGCGCTCGGTCTGGCGCCGCTGGTCGTTGCGGTGCTCGGCGTGGTGCTGGAACGGACGATGCTGCGCCGGCTTTACAAGCTCGACCATCTCTACGGTCTGCTGCTGACCTTCGGGCTGGCGCTGATCTTCGAGGGCGCTCTCCGCCATCAATACGGGGTCTCGGGCCAGCCCTACCCGATCCCGGACTTGCTGAGGGGCGGGCAGAACCTGGGCTTCATGTTCCTGCCGAACTACCGCGGTTGGGTCGTTGCCGCCTCGCTCGGCGTCTGCCTTGGCACCTGGTTCGCCATCGAGCGCACCCGCCTTGGTGCCTATCTCCGCGCCGCCACCGAAAATCCGGTACTGGTCCAGGCCTTCGGCATCAATGTGCCGATGATGATCACGGCCACCTACGGCTTCGGCGTCGCGCTGGCCGGTCTGGCCGGGGTGCTGGCGGCGCCGATCTACCAGGTCAATCCGCTGATGGGGTCGAATCTGATCATCGTGGTGTTCGCGGTGGTGGTGATCGGTGGCATGGGTTCCATCCTGGGCGCCATCGTCACCGGTCTGTCGCTGGGGCTTCTGGAGGGGTTGACCAAGGTCTTCTATCCCGAAGCCGCCAACATCGTCGTCTTCGTCGTGATGGCGACCGTTCTTCTCATCAAGCCCGCGGGCCTCTTCGGACGGGAGCGCTGAACCATGGTTACCGGCATTCGGACCACCATCATCGCCATGCGCAAGCTGGCGCAGGACAGCACCGCCCGCACCGCTCTGTTCACCGTCGGTTTGCTGGGCGCGATGGCGGCGCCCTTCGTGCTGTACCCCGTCTTCCTGATGAAGGTGCTGTGCTTCGCGCTGTTCGCCTGCGCCTTCAACCTGCTGATCGGTTTCGCCGGTCTGATGAGCTTCGGACACGCCGTCTTCTTCGGGTCGGCGGCCTATGTCACCGCGCACGTGGCCAAGGTCTGGGGGGTGGCGCCGGAACTGGCGGTCCTGGCCGGGACGGGGACGGCGGCCGCGCTTGGACTGGTCTTCGGCGCGATCGCCATCCGCCGTCAGGGCATCTACTTCGCGATGATCACCCTGGCGCTGTCGCAGATGGTGTTCTTCCTGGCGTTGCAGCTTCCCTTCACTCACGGCGAGGACGGCATCCAGGCTGTGCCGCGTGGCGTGCTGTTCGGCCTGCTCGACCTCGGCGACACATTGACGATGTACTACACGGTGCTGGCGATCTTTCTGTTCGGTTTCGCGCTTATCTGGCGCGCCGTGCATTCGCCCTTCGGGCAGGTGCTGAAGGCGATCCGCGAGAACGAGCCGCGCGCCATCTCGCTGGGCTATCGGACAGAGCGCTACAAGCTGCTGGCCTTTGTGCTGTCCGCCTCGCTGGCCGGTCTGGCCGGTGGTACCAAGTCGCTGGTGTTCCAACTGGCTTCGCTGACCGACGTGACGTGGCAGATGTCGGGCGAGGTTGTGCTGATGACGCTTCTCGGCGGCATGGGCACCATGTTCGGCCCGCTGGTGGGTGCGGCGCTGGTGGTGACGCTGGAAAGCTATCTGGCAGCGACCAGCCTGCCGGTTCCCGTCGTCATCGGCGCCATCTTCATCATCTGCGTGTTGCTGTTCCGGCGCGGGATTGTGGGTGAGTTTTTCGAACGTTCGCGCCCGCTTCCTTCAAATCGGTCTCGACCTGCACACCTTCGATAGCCAGCGCTATTGGCCGCCCTTAACCAGCGGGCAATCGCTTTCGCTGAGCGGGCGGAAGGCATCTTCGCCCGGGATGGTGGCGATTAGCTTCACCAAGTCCCACTCACCCTTCGACTCTTTGGGGGATTTCACCTGGACGAGATAAGTGTCATGGACCATCCGGCCGTCCTTCCTCAGGATGCCGTTCCTGGTGAACATGTCGTTCACCGGCATTTCGTTCATCTTCTTCATGACCGCGGCACTGTCCTTGGTCCCCGCCGCCTGGACGGCCTTCAGATAATGCAGGACCGCCGAATAGACCCCGGCCTGCCCGTCGTTCGGCATCGCGCCGCGCAGCTTGAAGAAACGATCCGACCAGGCCCGCGCCTCGGGGCTCTGGTCCGGGAAGAAGCCGGTGGCGTAGACCATGCCCTGCGCCAGTTCGATGCCTATGGCCTTGATGTCGGAAAGGAAGGCCACGATCGCGACGAGCTTCTGGTCGCCGCCGGTGATGCCAAATTCGGAGGCCTGCTTAATCACATTGATGAGATCGGTACCGGCATTGCCGAAGGCGATGTAATTCGCCCCGGACCCTTGCGCCTTCAGCAGAAACGCCGAGAAATCACTGGTGTTGAGCGGATGGCGGACCGTCCCGACGACCTGCGCCCCGCGCGGCTCGATGAACCGCAGCGTTGCCTTTTGCAGGAATTCACCGGCGACGCTGTCGAGGATCACGAAATACCATTTCCGCCCAGGTTCCTTGGCGAGCGCCAGCGCCAGCGTCTTCCCTGCCGAATAGGTGTCATAGACCCAATGCGCACCGGTGGGAGAGCATTGCGCCCCGGTCGCCAGCTCCGGGCTGCCGGTGGTGATGATGCTGATCTTGCCCTTCTCACGCGCCAGATTCTGTACGGCCAGCGCCACCGCCGACACGGGAAGGTCGGCTACCATGTCGACCTCCTCGGTGTCGAACCATTTGCGCGCGATCGAGGAGGCGACGTCCGACTTGGACTGATGGTCGGAGGATAGCAGGCGAATAGGCTTGCCGAGCACCGTGCCGCCGAAATCGTCGATCGCCATCTGCGCGGCGATGACCGACCCCCGGCCGGCGACATCGGAATAGGTCCCGCTCAGATCCGTCAGGATTCCGATGGTTGCGCCCGGGGCATCGGCCTGCGCGGAATTCGGAACGACACCACCGCACAGCACCGAGAGCGCCGCACCCAATGCCAGAATTCTTCTTATCATTCCTTCCTCCTTCCAGAATTTGCCGACTATGCCGTGGCTTGAGCCGCTTTTGACGCCGCGGAACCGCCGTGGATCACCGGGCGACGGATCTTGGGATCGCCGACAAAACACGATCCCATCAGGCGCGATCAGAATTTCGACCGCGCCAGCCGGTCCTGCTGATCCCTTTTCAATGTCATAGTACGCACCCCCGTCACAGTACGCACCCCTTTATCCCGGCCGCGAAACGCTTTGGATTTTCCGCGGTTATAGATTTATCCTATATGCAAAATCCTTGACGCTCCCCAAAACTCCTTTAGTCATGCCGGTCGAAGGGTTGGTAGGGGTCTTTTATTTGTCGAGCACGGGAATATAATTTCCTTTCCGGAACTCAACTGGGTAGCGGCGCAACCGTCGTCGCGATCGGTCGCAAGGCGTGGGATTCGTTCGACGCTGCTACCCAGAAAGCGTTGCGCGCGGCGGGCGAGAAGACACAGGCACAGCTTTGCGCCGATCTGGAAAAGCTCGATGGGACCATTGTGGATGAATTGGTCGCCGTCAAGAAGCTGACCGTTACTGTGGCTTCGGCGGAAGAACGCGGACGCCGGACGGAAAAGTTGAGTCTGGTTTCCGACTATTGGGCGAAGCAACTGGATGACACGCGCCGTCCGGGAACCAAAATCCTCGAAGCCTTCCGCGCGGCCAGTGCCCATTTCTGAGAGGCTGACCTTGAAATAAAGTTACGTGATTTTGGCGACCTGTGATTCCGTCGGGTTGCGACACAGGAAGGAATCCCGGGATGGTCTGGACCAAAATCACGCGTGAGAAGTATGATCGGACGGGGTTGCGTTACGCAAGCGATACGACGGATGCGGAATGGGAGGTTGTTTTTCCGCATCTGCCGAAGCCTTACGATCGCGGCCGTCCTCGGACGGTTGATCTTCGCACGATCGTGGATGCCATCCTGTACCTTGCGACGATGGGTTGCCAATGGTGGATGTTGCCCAAGGATTTTCCGGCCTGGACGATGGTTCAGGGCTATTTCTACCGGTGATGGGACACTGGGGTGTGGTCGACGATCAATCACCATCTGGTCATGGCGGCTCGCGAGGCGGTGGGGCGTGAGGCCAGTCCGACGGCCGGCGTGATCGACAGCCAAGCGGTGAAGACGACGGAGGCCGGCGGACCACGAGGGGGAGCCTGCCCTCGGACGGGCCACAGGCCCGGCCTGGAGAAACCTGCTTAGGTCAGACTCTCACGCCGCAGTGGTGCCCCGGTTAAGGGCGCCTTCATCGCGGAGAAAAAGGGCACCAGCACGGAGCCAAGCCGGCGATAGCCACTGCGGACACGGTCGCCAACCGCCAGACCATCGTCGGCGTGCCCCATCATGCGAAAGCCCTCATCGATCTCAACCAAAGCAATTCGGTAGGGAGCATAGGCACGCAACTCCGGTGCCGGAGGACGGCTGACCGTCGTCACGGCACACAGCGTTCCCTCACCGCGGGACGGTGATCGCGTCACGCTGCCGCCACAGGTGGGACAGCGGCTTCGGGTGAAATACCAACGCTTCCGACAGGCATCGCAGGTCTCGAAGACGATGGCTTCGGTTCCGCCGGTCCAGTCGTCGTGATGAAGCGGAATGCTCACGGCATGGCCTCCAGCAGCACGGTGACGTGGGACGACAGGACGCCGCCATCGGCATGAACCAATGCCAATGAGGGGTCGGCCACCTGTCTCGGCCCGGCCCGGCCGGTCATCTGCCGCACGGTCTCGTGAAGGTGGGCCAACGCGCCGGCCACGCCGCAATGGCCGTAGCTGAGCAGCCCGCCGTGCGTGTTCAACGGCAGACGGCCATCGCGATCGAACACCCCATCTCGCGCCAGCCGCCCGGCCTCTCCCCGGCCGGCAAAGCCGATCTCCTCCAGCAGCATTGCCAAGGTGATGGTGAAACTGTCGTAGATCGCCGCGTAACGCACGTCCGCCAAGCTGCGGCCGGCGGCGTTCAGCGCGCGCCGGCTTGACAGAGCGGCGCCGACCGCCGCCACGTCCGCCATGGCGGTGACGTGCTGTTGGAGATGCGCCTGCCCACAGCCGGTGATCCGAACCGCGCCGCCGGAGCTGGCCGGGCTGCGGCTGACGATGAAAGCCGCGCCGCCGTCGGACACGGGGCAGCAGTCAAGCAGCTTCAGCGGCGTCGCCACCGGCTTTGACGCCAGGACGTCCGAAACCGTGATCGGCTCATGAAACTGGGCGCCCGGATGGTCGCCGGCATGGCGGCGCATCAGCACGGCCAGCTCGGCCATGTCCGACTGTGTCGTGCCGAAACGGTGCATGTATTGCGAGGCCACCAGCGCGTAGTAGGCGGGAACGGTCGCACCCATCGGCACCTCGTACACCGGATGGCCAACCTGCGCCAGAATCTGCATCGAGCTGTCGCGGGACTGACCGGTCAGCCGGTTTTCGCCCGCCACCACGAGGATGCGCTCCGCAGCGCCGGCCTCGACGAGGTGATGGGCCAGCATCACCATCGTCAGGCCGGTGGCCCCTCCCGCCTGCACGGCGTGGGCGTAGGACGGGCGCAGGCCGAAATGCTCGGCGAAAACCGTTGCGAGCATCAGGTGGGGCATCGTCGTGGCATAACCGCAGATGAGCCCGTCGACGGCGTCGCGCTCCAGCCCCGCATCGGTCAACGCCTCCTCGGCCGCGTCGCTCATCAGGTCGAGCGCCGTGCGTCCTTCCAGGCGACCGAACGGCGTCAGGCCGGCACCGGTGATCCAACTCATGGATAGCCTCCATCCCATTGCCGGGTCGCGGATTCCGGTCGGGGACCGGTCCCGCTCGGTTCGTTCACGCGCTCAGCAGCGCCGGCGCATGCTCGTCGATGA
>OUNM010146117.1_pt1 | contig 10077 bp, 8 predicted proteins | sample 1769961 | NCBI WGS metagenome assembly OUNM01 (sample SAMEA3914820, study PRJEB12502) | metagenome | biome: forest; material: soil | place: USA | collected 2012-03-12 | depth 0.3 m
GCGCCTTGAAGGCGCGGATCATGGCCGGAATCTCGATCAGGCGGCCGTTGTGGGCGAGTACGCCCAGGAAATTGGTGGTGATCTTGCTCAGGCTCAGCGCCTGCGCGACGGCCGCAACCGCCTTGCCGGCGTCCTCACGACCAATCAGCGGGCTGTGCGTCAGCGCCCGGAAAACGGCGCTCTCGGCGAGCGCCGCCTTCACCGCGTCGAGATCGTTCGAAACCGCGTCGAGCACTCGCTCGTCGCGCGCCAGCTCGAACAGCGCCATCGCATAGCGACCGCTGAGGCTAGCCTGAATACCGCCGGAAATGTCCACGCGCGCCGAATCCCCCGGGTAGCTGCAATGCCCATACCAAAAAAGGGGGCGCCCAAAGGCGTCCCCGCATGGGTTGCCCGGCCGGTTAGCAGGGGAGGGGGGAGGATGCAAGGCCGGGAGGAAACGGGTTTTCGGGCACCGGAAACCACGTTTTGAGCGCAAGCATCGGGATGCGACGGGCCATCGGCTGCCCTAAATATTGCTCATGAGACAGAGCGAATCGATTGATGCCGATACGGCATGGAGAGCAGTGCTGGCCCGGGACCGTGCGCTCGACGGGCGCTTCGTCACGGGCGTGCTGACAACGGGCATCTATTGTCGTCCGTCCTGCGCGGCACGGCACCCGAAGCGAGAGAATGTCCGCTTCTTCGCGGATGGCGCGGCGGCCCGCGGAGCGGGCCTTCGCCCCTGCCTGCGCTGTAAGCCCGACGAGGTGGCGCGTGATGCCGAGGGCGTGGCGCGTGCCGTAGCGCTGATCGAGCGATCCGCGACACCCCCGACGCTCGACGCCATGGCCGACGCGGCGGGCTATGCGCCGCATCATTTCCATCGCCTGTTCCGGAAGCGGACCGGCGTGACACCAGCCGCCTATGCCCGCGCCGTGCGCGCGCGGCGGATGGAGGCGGCTCTGAGGCAGGAGGAGCGCGTGACCGATGCGATCTACGAGGCCGGCTATTCGGGGCCGGGCCGATTCTATGAGGAGGTCGAGGGCCGGCTCGGCATGGCGCCGTCGGCCTGGAAGGATGGCGGCAAGGGTGCGACGATCCGATGGGCGACCGCGCAGACTAGCCTCGGTACCATTTTGGTGGCGGCGACCGGGCGGGGCATTTGTCGCCTCACCTTCGGAAGCGGGCCGGAGATTCTCCATCGCGATTTCCCCGATGCCACGATCGAGCCGGGCGGCGAGGGCATGGCGGCCCTGGTCGACAGCGCGGTAGCGGTGGTGGAGGAGCCTGGCCGCGCGCACGACCTGCCGCTCGACGTACGCGGTACCGCGTTCCAGGAGGCGGTGTGGCGCGAGCTCTCGCGCATCCCGCCGGGCGAGAATTTGAGCTACGCCGCCCTCGCCGCGCGGGCGGGCAAACCGGGCGCGGCCCGCGCGGCGGGGACGGCGTGCGGCGCTAATCCAGTCGCTGTGCTGATTCCCTGCCACCGCGCCCGCCGCGGCGACGGCAGCCCGGGCGGTTACGCCTGGGGACTGGAGGTGAAAGCCGAACTCATAGAGCGTGAATCTGGCGCGGTGCCGAAGCGACAGAGTCAGCTCTTCGGCTGATCTTTGGATGCCGGCTGCTTCGTTTCCGGCCGCGCGACCGCATACATGGCCCAGGCGATATCTTTGGTGAGCGCGCGCTTGTCGCCGGCACGCTCATAGAGATCGAAATGGGTCTTGTTGGGGAGGTAGTTGAAGCTCGCCTGCGCGCCGACCTTCTTCATGGCGGCATCCAGCCGGTGGGCGGCGCCGTCGAGATAGAAGGTGTCGGCGGTGCCGACAAAGAGATGCACCTTGCCGTCGAGGTCCGCCTTCAGTTCGGGCCAGCGCGTCTCGATCCGGCGGGCGATGTCATAATGGTCGCGCCAGTAGGCGACGACCGTCGGGTCCACCGCGCCGGTGGCTCGATCGAACATGGCCATCGGCGTGCCGTCTTTCCCGCGCGGGCTGAACACCCAGTCGAACGAGCGGAACTGCCCGCCATCGTGCCCGAGCACCGCTTCCAGTTGCGCGAAGTCTTGCACGGTGGCGATCAGCTTATCGTGGTCGCGGATCAGCGGGCGGGGGTGACCGGCCGCGTCATGGTAGAAATTGGCGCCTGGCGCAGTGAGGTCGGCGCCTGTGAAGTCGTGGAAATCGCTGGGATCCGGCGAAGTGGACCAGGCGCCACCGAAGATTTTTGGATAGCGGACCTGTAACCACAGTGTCGCCCAGCCGCCGGAACTGTGACCGGTGAGGAAGCGGCCCGACGGCCGCGCGTCCATGCGATAGTCGCGCTCCAGCGTGGGGATCAGTTCGGTGGTGAGCGCTTCGCCCCATGGGCCGTTGTTGACGCTGTCGGCAAATTCGGTGGTGCCGGTGCCGATCGAGCTGTGATCGAGAAACACCCAGATCATCGGCGGGATCGCCTTGCCGGCTTCCAGCTGCCAGATGCCACCCGCGGCGGCGAGGTTGTACTTATGCGTCGAGCTGAAGCCGCCGGTCACATAGACGGTCGGCCACGTGCGGCTCGCCTTGCCGTCATAATCGGGCGGCATCAACACCCACGCCTTGATTACAATCGGCCGGCCCCAGAAGGCGCTGAGCGCGGGGCTTGGAAAGAGCACTTCGCGGAGATGCGGTCGAGCGGCGGAGACGTTGGCCTGCGTCTCCTGCGAATCCGCAGAGAAGTCCCAGAGCCCGCTGTCGGGCAGCGGTGGATTTAGGACGAGCGTGGCGGGGCGCTGCTCCGGCCAGTGAATGGTCGCCACCGTCGAGACGAGATCCCCCGGCCCGCGTCCGGCATAATTATAGTCGCCATTCCGATCGAGCACCGCCTGGACGCGATAGTCGCCGGGCGGCAGCGCTGCGAAGCCGGCGGGAAAAGCCTCTTCCTGAGTATCGATCTGAATCGATCGGTCCGGGCCGAAACCTGCGACGTCGCGCGCGGCGACGGACACCGCCTGCGGGTCGAAGACGGAGGTGTCAACGTCTGCCTTGTCGGCCGCGCCACCATCCGGCTTCACTGGCCGCGCGAAGACAAGCAACCGGCCAGAGCTGTCGCCCTGCCAGCCGTCGGGCAGAGTCACGACCATACGCGTTTCCGGCATTGGGGCCGGTGTGGCGGCGGTAAGGGCGAGGAGGGTGGCGGCGAGCGGAACGCGGATCGTCATGCGCGCCTATGTGGCAGGCGAAACGATCCGCGCCAATCCTCGATTAGAGAAAGCTGTACGGGTCGACATCCACCGCCACGCGCACGCCACGCGGCCATTCGATGGCGCCGAGCCAGGTGCGGATCACGTCCTGCACGTCGAGTGCGCGCCGTGCATGGACGAGCAGGCGCTGGCGATGCCGCCCACGCAGCATGGCGAGCGGGGCAGGCGCGGGGCCGAACACCATCATGCCCTCCATCTCGGGCGCGGCGCGGCCGATTCGGTGGGCGGTGTCGACTGCCTCCTCCTGCTTCTCGGCCGAGATGATGATCGCGGCATAGCGTCCGAAGGGTGGGGCACCTGCCTCGCGCCGGCTCTCTGTCTCAGCTTCGTAGAAGCTCTCGGCGTCACCCGTCACCAGCGCCTGGATCACGGGCGCGCCCGGCTCACGGGTCTGGATCATGACATGGCCGGGCTTGGTACCGCGCCCGGCGCGGCCGGCGACCTGCGCGATCTGCTGGAAGCTGCGCTCGGCGGCACGGAGGTCGCCACCCGACAGGCCGAGGTCCGCGTCTACCACGCCCACCAGAGTGAGGTTCGGGAAATGATAGCCCTTGGTGATGAGCTGGGTGCCGATCACCACGTCGATTTCGCCCGCCTCCATGCGATTGACGAACTCGGCCGCCTTGGCGGGGGACCAGATCGTGTCTGACGTCACGACCGCCGCGCGCGCGTCGGGTAGGATCGCGGCTACCTCGTCGGCGATGCGTTCGACACCTGGGCCACAGGCGACGAGACTGTCCTCCTCATGGCATTCGGGGCAGGCAACCGGCGGCGGCATGACATGGCCGCAATGGTGGCAGGCAAGCCGCGCCATCAGTCGGTGCTCGACCATCCAGGCGGTGCAATTCGGGCAGCGAAAGCGATGCCCGCAATGGCGGCAGAGCGTCAGCGGGGCATAGCCGCGCCGGTTGAGGAACAGCAGCGCCTGCTCGCCGCGGGCCACCGTCTCCTGCATAGCCTTGACCAGCGAGGGCGCGAGCCAGCGGCCGCGTGGCGGCTCGTCGGAGGTGAGATTGATCGTCTCGATCGAAGGGAGTTGCGCGGCGCCGTAGCGGCCGGGAAGCTTCAGTTCACGATACTTGCCGGCCGCGACCATCTGGCGTGTCTCGATCGCCGGGGTGGCGGATGCGAGCAACACCGGCACACCCTCGAAATGGCCTCGCATCACTGCGACGTCGCGGGCGTGGTACATCACGCCCTCCTCCTGCTTGAAGCTCGTCTCATGCGCCTCGTCGACAACGATCAGGCCGAGGTCGCGATAGGGCAGGAACAGCGCCGAGCGCGCGCCGACCACTACCTTGGCCTCGCCGCTGGCGATGGCGCGCCACGCCCGGCGGCGCTGGGACTGGCGCAAGTCCGAATGCCACGCCACCGGGAGATGGCCGAAGCGCCCCTCGAAGCGCTTGAGGAAAGGCTCGGTCAGCGCGATCTCAGGCAGCAGGACGAGCGATTGCCGCCCGGCCGCGATTGCTGCGGCGATGCCCTCGAAATAGACCTCGGTTTTGCCCGATCCCGTGACGCCGTCGAGCAGCATCGGATCGAACGCTCGTGCCACCACCGCACAGACGATGATGTCGGCAACGGCGCGCTGTTCGGGCGAGAGGGCGGGCGGCGCGAAGGCCGGATCGGGCTCGGCGAAGGGCGCGTCGACTGCCACTTCTACCGCCTCGATCGCGCCGATCTTCACCAGCCCGCGGATCACCGCATCGGTGACGTCGGCGATGGCGGCCAGCTCGCGCACCAGCCCCTGCCGCTCGCCGATTCGCTCGAGCACCTGCGCCCGCTGCGGGGTGAGTCGCGCCGGTACCTCCCCGGTCGCGCGATATTCGATCACGGAGCGTCCGCCTTCCAGGGCGCTCGCGGACGCCAACGCCATGCGCAGAACAGCGGCGGGCGGGGCGAGATAATAGTTGGAGGTCCATTCGATCAGCCGGCGAAGCGGTGCTGCGATTGGCGGCAGGTCGTAGGCGGCGACAAGATTGCGCAGGCGATTGTCACCCACCTCGGCGTCGGACGGCATCCGCTCTGGCTCCCACACCACACCGACGATTTGGCGTGGCCCGAGCGGCGCGAGCACGATCGAGCCGGGCTCCACCACCATGCCGTGCGGCACCCGGTAATCGAGCGGGCCGAGGGCGGAGTTCAGTAGCAGGACGCGAGCGCGAGACATCGGTCCCTCCCATCGGAGATCGCGCGTGGCGGTGCAACCGGTTGCGGAAAGTTACGTAACGGTAATGTTATTCACGCTTTCGTAACAATCGGGGAGATGCTTACATAGATCAAACTCACTTGGGGGGGAGTCGATGTTCGAAACGGAGCGGCTGGCGGTCAGACAGATTGAGCTTGAAGATGCGGACTTCATGCTGGCGATGCTCACCGACCGGGGTTTTTTGACCCAGATCGGCGATCGCGGTGTCCGCACGACGGAGGAAGCGGAAGGCTATATCCGTGATCGCGTGCTCGCTTCCTACGACGAACATGGCTTCGGCATGTATCTTGTCGAGCTCAAGGAGACGGACGAGCCGATCGGCACGGTCGGCTTCGTCCGGCGTGAGGGACTGAATGCGCCTGACATCGGCTTTGCTTTCCTCGAGGAACATACCGGCCAGGGCTATGGCCAGGAAGCCGCGCGCGCGCTGATCGACTGGGGACGCCGCTCGCTCAATCTCGGGCCGCTGCTGGCGATCACCGCGCCCGACAATGCGGCGTCTGCAGCGCTGCTGCGTACACTGGGCTTCCGCGAGACGGGGCGGGTGGTGCTGCCCGCGCATGGCGGCGAGAGCCGACTTTTCGTCGAGGGATAGCCGCAAAGGCGGTGTTGCCCGTGCGGGACAGGCTACTGATTCGTAGCCATTTCCTTTTAACCATGCTGCGGTAATTTGGCGGCATGGGCAGCGTTATCGACTTTCAGGATCGGGCGGTAGCCACGCTTCGTGCGCGCGTCGCGGAGGTAGAGGAGGCCAATCAGGATCTGATCGCCTTCGCGCGCGGCCATTCGGGCGCCGTGGCTGCGATCCACACCGCGGTTCTTGCCGCGATCGAGGCGGACGGGCTCGATCACCTGATCCATATCGTGACGCAGGACTGGCCCGACATGCTGAGCGTCGACGCGGTGGCGCTGGCGCTGCATGTCGGCGAGACGGGGTTGCGGGCCGACTCTAACGGCCTCCAGTTCGTCGATCGGCGCGTGATTGCGCGCGCGGCACGTGGTGTCGACGGCGTGGTGCTGCGCGGTGTCGATCGGGGTCATCCGCTGTTCGGGCCGGCCGCCTCGCTGATCCGGGCTGAGGCGCTGGTGCGGCTCAATAACTCCGCGCCGCTGCCCTGCGGCCTGATCGCGCTGGGCCAGCGTGCGGAGCAGCGCTTCGAGACGCGGCACGGATCGGAACTGCTCGCCTTCCTCGGCGCGACCCTGGCACATATGGTGGGGCGGTGGCTGCTCCCTTGACCCTGGACGATCATCCGGCTCGCCTCATCGCGGCCGCCTTCGCCGATCATCTCCGCCGCAACCGCCTACGCTCCGCCCATACGGTCCGTGCCTATGTCGCGACCGCGCATCGCCTGATCGCCTTTCTAGGCGAGCATCGTGGCGAGCTGGTCGATGCGGCGGTGCTGGCGTCAGTCGAGGCTACGGATCTGCGCGCCTATCTCGCGCGGCGACGCGGCGAGGGCGGGCTCTCCAATGCGTCGGCGGCGCGCGAGCTTTCGGCCGTGCGAGCCTTCCTCGCCTTCGCAAATGGGGAGGGGGCGAGTGCACCCCGCCTGCGTGCGCCGCGCGTCAAGCGGGGCGTGCCGCGCCCAATTGCCCCCGCTGAGGCGAAGGCGCTTGCTGAGGATGCCGCGGATGCCCGCGACACGCCCTGGCTTGCCAAGCGCGACTTGGCGGTGCTGCTGCTGCTCTACGGCGCCGGCCTGCGCGTCGGCGAGGCGATGGCACTCGATGCGGGGCTAATGCCGCTCGGCGAAGCGATCACCGTCACGGGCAAGGGCAACAAAGCACGAGTCGTGCCGCTCCTCGCCGTCGTTCGCGAGGCGATCGATGATTATGCGAAGGCCTGTCCCTATCCGCTTGGCCGGGGCAATGCCTTGTTCCGAGGCGCCAAGGGCGGACCACTCGATGCCGGCATCATCCGCCGCGCGGTACGCGCCGCGCGCGTCCGGCTCGGCCTGCCCGAACGCACGACCCCGCATGCGCTGCGCCACAGTTTCGCAACGCATCTGCTGGGGCGCGGGGCTGATCTCCGCCAGCTTCAGGAGCTGCTCGGTCACGCCAGTCTGTCCTCGACGCAGATCTATACTGCGGTCGATGCAGCGCATCTGATGGACGTTTATCGGGCAGCCCATCCGCGCGCCTGAATTTTTTTGCACCTGCACTAAAGTTCGTGCGGTTGCTGCCGTAACTGAGCTCAGGATTATCATTGGGCTTAAGGACCCGGCACATGGATGGCATCGACAAGGTAGGTGGAGGCAGCAATCTGGTGCAGCTTCGGCCGGCGTCCGTGCCGGCCGCGGCCGCTCCGGTGGCGCCCGTACAGGCGAAGCCGCCTTCGGCGAGTGAGGTGGCTAACCTCATCTCGCTGCTCGGCGACGCTCCGCCGCCGATCGACAGCAAGAAGGTCGAGGCGATCAAGCAGTTGATCGCGTCGGGCGCCTATCCCATCGATGAGCACGCGGTCGCGGCAAAGATGCTGGCCCTCGACTTTCCCGCGCGCGGCGATAGCGCCGACGCCTGAAAGGCGACGAAAGAAAGCCTCAGGCGCGCGCCGCGGCGCGCGCCTCGATCGCCTCCCAGATCAGCGTGGGGGTATCGGTGCCGTTGAACTTGTCGATGGCGACGATGCCGGTGGGCGAGGTGACGTTGATCTCGGTGAGATAACCCGCGATCACGTCGATGCCGACGAAGACCAGTCCCCGCTTGGCGAGCTCTGGGCCTAACGCGTCGCAGATCTCGATTTCGCGCGGGGTAAGGTCGGTCGCATCCGCGCGACCGCCAGCGGCGAGGTTGGAGCGGATCTCGCCGTCCTTGGGCAGCCGGTTGATCGCGCCCGCCACCTTGCCGTCCACCAGCACGATGCGCTTGTCGCCCTTCGCCACGTCGGGGAGGAAGGCCTGAACCATGAAGGGCTCGCGCCACACCTGGCCAAATAGCTCTGTGAGGGCGGCGAGGTTGGCGTCCTTGCGGCCGACATGGAACACCGCCGAGCCCGCATTACCGTAGAGCGGCTTTACGACCACCTCGCCATGCTCGGCATGAAAGGCGCGCGCATCCTCCAGCCGGCGGGTGATCAGGGTCGGTGGCATGAACTCGGCATAATCGAGCACGAACAGCTTCTCTGGCGCGTTGCGCACGGCCGCCGGGTCATTGACCACGAGCGTCTGGTGCTGGATGCGCTCCAGCAGGTGCGTAGCGGTGATGTAGGCGAGGTCGAACGGCGGGTCCTGCCGCATCAGCACAACGTCGGTGTTCTCGCCAATGTCGATCGTCTCGACGTCGCCGAACTTGAAATGATTACCAGCAACCCGCTGCACGGTAACGGGGCGGGCTGGCGCTGTGACGCGGCCCTCGCGATAGCTGAGGTCGCCCGCCGCATAATGATAGAGCCGGTGGCCGCGTGCCTGGGCCGCGAGCATCAGGGCGAAAGTCGAGTCGCCCAGGATGTTGATCGTCTCCATGGGATCCATCTGGACGGCGACGGTGAGACCCATGTCATTACGCTCCCTGAATGTGCCGCCCGCAGATAGGGTCCCCGGCGCTCCGCGTCACCCCCGCCAGAAATGTTCAAAATGGCGCGGCAGCTGGCCTGGTGCGATCCGCTCCGCGTCAATGCGGATGTTGTCGCCCGGCTGGGCATAGCGGGATCAGCATTTCGGCCCCCGCCGCCCTAGGCTGCAACCGCTGTCCGTAGAGCGCGAGGTCGAGTGAGGCGGAGGAAGTGCGCGGCAATCGTCTCGGCTACGTGACCGCTCGCTTCGGCCGCCTGTCGAATTATGCGCGCTCCTTGAGCTCCAGCGCGCGCGTGTAGAGGTCATGGCGGGGAAGGCCGGTCGCCTTGGCCACCTCACCCGCGGCCTTGGCGATGGGCAGGCGGGCGAGGGCGTCGGTCAACAGCGCGTCGATGTGGTCGGCCTCGGGCGGCGCGGCTTCGCCGGGCGGCCCGACGACGATCACGATCTCACCCTTGGGGGCATGCTCGGCATAGCGTTCGGCCAGCTCGTCGAGCGTACCGGTGACGCACTCCTCAAACGCTTTGCTGATCTCGCGCGCCACCGCAGCGTGGCGCGCGCCGAGCCCGGCCGCCATAGCCGCAAGCGTCGCGCCAAGGCGCGGCCCGCTTTCGTAGAAGACCAGGCTGGCTCGAAGCCCCTTCAGTTCGGCGATGCCGTCGGCGCGTGCCTTCTCTTTGGAAGGGAGGAAGCCCGCGAACAGGAAGCGGTCGGTCGGCAGACCGGCGAGCGTCAGTGCGGCGATGGCGGCGCTCGGACCGGGGAGCGTGACGATATTGTGGCCCGCCGCGCGCGCGTCGCGCACCAACTTGAAGCCCGGATCCGAGATCATCGGCGTGCCTGCGTCGGAGACCAGCGCGACCGCCTCGCTCCCCAGCCGCGCAACCAGTCCGGGACGGACACGATCGGCATTATGGTCATGATAGGGGGTCATCGGTGTTTCCGTGCCGATGTGACGGAGCAATTTGGCAGTCACGCGCGTATCTTCCGCGGCGATCAGATTCGCGCGGCTCAACACGTCTGCTGCACGGGGCGTCAGGTCGCCAAGATTGCCGATCGGGGTCGCGACGATGTAGAGCCCGGGCGGTAGAGGATCGGTCATAGGGGATCTCATGGCAGAGGGCTTGGCGCTA
>OUNM010292686.1_pt1 | contig 10074 bp, 5 predicted proteins | sample 1769961 | NCBI WGS metagenome assembly OUNM01 (sample SAMEA3914820, study PRJEB12502) | metagenome | biome: forest; material: soil | place: USA | collected 2012-03-12 | depth 0.3 m
CCATCATGCGGCCGGAGTCGGTGGGTCTGGTGGAGGTGGGGGGCAAGGACCGGGACGGGAACCGGGGCAGAGGCTGGGACCGGGGCTCGCAGGTCGCACGGGTTGGGGAGACTGAGCCCTTTTTAAGGGCCACCTCCCGCAGCCCAGATGGCGGGGCGCGCGACGTCTGCGAGGTCAACGCAGCCCCTCGGAGGAGACCCGACATCCTCTCTGTTTTCCGGTCGACGATGGTTCCGTGGAGGGATGACAAGCCCGAGCCGACGGTGGCCGTCAAGTCCGTCGCGGACGACATGGACGACGCGGACGACAGCAAGAAGGGCGACGACATTCAGAGGACCCGGCACAAGCCCAGGTTACTCACCTGGCACACATACCTTCTCGCTCTGGCCCTGGTGTAAGATGGCCCGTGTCTTTATGCCTTTCTGCCTCTCTGCCTTTTTTGTCTCTCTTCCTCCCTCGACTTCTGCTAACTGCTTGCCGCAGGTCGATAATACTCCTCGTCGTGGATGTCAGCGAAACCATCGCCTCACGCCTCCTCCTCGACCGTAACGCCAAGGGCGACCCCTTCGGGAACTGGGGCAAGCCCGGCACCGGCACGGAACTGCTCTCCTGGTACCCGACCGACTTCCTGAGGGACGTGGTGCCTGTGAGCTGCCACTCGCATAACGACTACTGGCGCAAGGTCCCGCTGTTCTCGGCGATATACGCCGGCTGCACCGGAGTGGAGGCCGACGTCTGGCTGCGCGACCGCGACCTCCTCGTGGGCCACGACACGGCGAGCCTGCAAGTCAACCGGACCTTCCAGAGCCTCTACATCAACCCGCTGGTCGAAATCCTGACCCACCAGAACCCGACAACGCCCTACAACACGGGCGCCACAAACGGTGTCTTCGACGTGGACCCGGACCAGACGCTGGTCCTCCTCGTCGATCTCAAGACCGGCGGCCCGGAAACCTGGCCGTGGGTCATGAAGCAGCTCGGCCCGCTGCGCGAAAAAGGCTGGCTCAGCTACGCCAAGGACGGCGAGTTCCACCAGCGCCCCATCACCGTCGTCGGGACGGGCAACACCCCCTTCGACCTGATCGCCGGGAACTCGAGCACCGACTACCGAGATGCCTTCTTCGATGCGCCGCTCGACAAGCTCGAGAACTCGCCCTACAACTCGACCAACTCGTACTACGCGAGCGTCAACTTCTGGGACGCCATCGGCGCCGTGTGGTGGCGGGGAGGCCCGACTGAGGGTCAGCTGGAGTTGATCAGGAAGCAGCTTCGCGAGGCGCGCGACAGGGGGCTCAAGTCGCGATACTGGAGCTTGCCGTCGTGGCCGATCCATGTGCGGAATGTGGTCTGGGAGATGCTGATTGCCGAGGGGATCGGGATGCTCAACGTTGACGACTTGGATGCTGCGACAAAGGAGGACTGGAGGAAGCCGGGGACATTCTAGTGTGGTTCTCGGGTAATGGCCTCTGGATTTTTGGGATGCTTTTTCATGACGGGGAGTTCACCGGGTGCATGTACGGTGCTGAGAAGGACTGGGCTGGCATGATGCCAATTTGGCTTTTGGCGATGACCGATGCTGCATGCACATATTCCCAGCTACTGTGTACTACAGCATGCAATGACACACAAAAATATTGGGATAACGGTAGTTTATCTACCTCCTGCACCGCTTTTGGTGTTGACTGCATCCCCGCTCCACCCTCCTCCTCGGCAGGTCCCCGAACCTCCGGTTTATCTCCTGCGGGGCCAACGCTCCGTGCATTCACCCACTAGATGTGGGGTTGGTGAGCTCATCCAGCATCTCCCGGTCCGTCCGCGGACCAGCCCAGGAAACGGGGTACAAGAAAGGAGGGGGTTTGAGGGGTCGAGGGGTCGTATAAAGTGTGGGATAATTGGAAACCCCTCATTACGAGAAGAGGAGACGCCTTTCATCAACAGCTTCAACAGCTTCATCTCAGCTTTGATCACCAACCGAGGGACACACAGAAACACAAACAACACAACACGACAAACTCGACTCGTGTACAAGAATAACATTAACAAAGTCAAATAACACATAACACGGCTCGGTCAGCATCACAACCATGGCTCAACCACCTCGGGCTCGCCGCGAATCCATCGTCGCCATCGCCGAGCAGCAGGCGAACCTCGCTTCCCTCGACGTAAGCAGCCCCATCCATCCCTTCCTCCCAAAGAAGCAACGCAAAGCAAAGCAAAGCAAAAAGCAAAGCAGCTGCCCGCTCTCTTTATCTCTCTAACACACCCCGCATAATAGTCCTCCATCATCGACCGGCTGCCGAGCTTCTCGGCCCCGCTCTTCGAAGCCAAGACCCAGAAACGCCTGACCTTCGAGGCGATCGCGCAGCACCTGGGGCGGTCGGAGGTGGCGGTGGCGGCCATGTTCTACGGGCAGGCGCAGGCGTCGCCCGAGGACGCGCTCAAGCTGACCAAGCTGCTGGGGCTGTCGCCCGAGTCCAGCATCCCGTCGCAGATGATGGGCTTCCCCGACCGCGGCCGCGCCGGGCCCATGCCCCCCGTCGAGCCGCTTATTTATAGGCTGTACGAGATCGTGCAGAACTATGGCTATGCGTTCAAGGCCGTGCTGAACGAGAAGTTTGGGGATGGGATTATGAGTGCTATTTGCTTTAATACCAATGTCGAGAAGGAGGTCGATGAGACCGGTGCCAGCTGGGTCGTTATTACCCTCAGGGGGAAGTGGTGAGTGCTTTGTTCTCCTCTCCCCGCCCTTCTTTCTCCGTCTTTCCTTTTCCGTCCTCCTCGCTTCTCCCCTCCCTACCTCCCTCCTTCTCTCTCGGTCTTTTCCCGGGTTCTGGCCAGGTCACCTCTCACATCCGAGCTCTCTCTCTCTCTCTCCCCCTGCGTTGGGCCCGGGGTTGCTGGTCCCCATTCGGTTCCGTGGCATGGGCCGGCGAGGGCCATTTGTTCCCCGACGTCTTCCCTCGGCTGTCTTTCCTGGATGCGGCCTCGACAGATTGGGATGCCCTTGCTGATCGCCGAGTGAGCAGGCTGCCTTTCACCCGCTTCTAGACCGTGGGTCGGATGCTATGTGCGCGTCAAGGTCAGGGATCGGATGGGAAACCCTTGTTTACTATTCCTTTCAAACGTTCGGATCATGGGCGGGACGGGGGTTGAAAGGGTCGCTTGCTGTCGCGGTCGGGTAGCGTCGTCGAGGGCGGTCATGTCCGAGCGCTCGCGCGCAAACTCCAGGCCCGCCCAGGCATTCCTCTCTCTTTTCACGGGCTGACCTGTTCGATTCGAGGGATCCCGTGTTTGGTGGAGTTGATGTTCTTTGGGGCTCGAGGGCTGGGCGGCACATGACAAACACGCCGGGATAAACAATACTAAGGGGTTCAGGGGTGAACAATACTAAGCGTTGCCGCCACCACGACCCCCCTGCCTCAACGGCCTGCGAGGATCACCACAGCTGCCAGGTTCCTGGCCCATCTTTATCTCGCAGTCAAAGAATTCTGGGAATGCCGCCCCTTGATGATGAGTCGTGATCGCCACGTCTTGCTGCTTGTTCCATGTTTGTTCTAGAAGCCTTCCTCTTTGGCTCGGCAGGGGAGCTCCTTGACCCTGGAGGAACAATACTAAGGGGCACAATACTAAGCTCTCTTCCGCTTCACCCGGAAAGTAAACAGTCTCTTTCTGGGTGTTTGTTCTGTCACAGCTCCAAAGTGAGGAATGTCAAAGAATACGACGAGTTGTCGAGTGGCGGTCGAGGGAGGGTCTCGAGGGTGGAGAAGGCCTTACCATTCTTCCTCCCCTTGCCGAGCAAAGGAAAGCAGCGGAAAGGGGACGGCTGGGATGGCGACGCGGCGAGAAGAATAGCAAGCCGGGTCTGAACAGAATAGAACGATGCCCTCGAGGCATAGACTCGTCGTCCTCGAAAAACAGTATAAAAATCGAGTCCTCCGTCCTGTTCAGAGTCCAACTTCTTCTCCTCATCAGCACACACATCTTCAAACACACAACAACAACTTCAGCTTTTCCAAGCAAAACCCCCCCAACAATCAACATGCCTTCCACCACTGCCCAGACCAAGGTCCCCCAGACCTCCACCAACTTCAACGCCTACTGCGTTGTCATGTAAATTGACAACCATGGGATCCCCGGTTCGAACGAGCCGTGACGAGGGCCATCTCGCCTCCTCAACCTAGAAGAGGGTCCTCTCCGTCCTCTTCCCGCCACCTTCTATCAGCCACAATGACACCAGGCCCAGTCCTCCGAACCCCTCCAGGACCGTGCCTGCCGCGCTGAGCTCCCCAGAATGGGAGGAGGGTCCAGGAGAGATGGCTCCCCGTCACGCTTGAACCACCACCACCCAACCCAACTTTCTCGGCCAGCCTCACCAAAATCTCCGCCGCCCATCACCACTTGACCGGCGACACCTCTCGCCGCCGGGCACTTCGGTTTCATTTTTCAATTCTTTCACATCGTCTGTTCGCACACACTTCGGCCGCCAGCACGGCACGGCACACGGCACGCACCATTCCTTTCTCTCCTACTCGACAAACCATGAACCCCCGGGTTTCTATACACCACCACAACAAACTTACCCCATTCCCTCCCTTCCCCAGCTTCCCTTTTGTCCCCATCACCCCAGCGCGAGGCTATTTCGCGATGTCGTCTGGCACTGGGATGATTTGGGCGGAGGGGTGACGAGGAGATTCGCGACCTTTTCGTTCTCTCGAGGGGGCGGATTTGGGGAGGGCGCGGTTTTTTGTTGTCTGGGCTCTCTTTTGTATAGCAGCTTTTCTTGGGATATGGGAAGGGGAGGGGAGGGGTGGGGGTTTTGACTTCTGCTGCTTGCTGCTTGCTGCTGCTGGTGGCTACTTTGGTATATGGAGGAGGAAAACGGTATATATAGCAAAATCGAGGCTGGTTTTGACACATTCTTTTGGTTTTGAATACATCGTTGACTTTTGTTTGTTGTTTTGTTTCTTGAATTTGCCTTGGAGTTGTGAAATACAATCAATGGTTTGACGTGTGGCTGCTTGGGGAAGGAAACTTTCATCTCCAAGATTTCGACTTGTCCTCACAGAATGAAGCATTGAACGTGATTGCCCAAGACCAACTACTCCATGGACTGTTTCTCTCACGGCCTCGGCTTGCTCACTTGGGAGTCGCGTGTTCTCCTCACCCAGACCCAGGCAGGAAGGAGGACGTTGTCTGGGATAGAACGGATCTTGATCGTCAGCACGGTTCCGATCCGTCCACAACTGTGCACTCTGGACCAAACAGCAGCCAGGATTGGCAAAAAATGTTATTTCTTTCATTCATAAGGACGTCTCGCCTCAGAAGACAACATCCCCAAACAAGCCCGCATGGCTCAGTGGTAGAGCGTGTCACTAGTAATGACAAGGTCGTCAGTTCGATTCTGGCTGTGGGCAACAAATCTAAAACACAACATCTGTTGTGCGTCGCTTTTTCCTGTATTTTTGCTCTGGTTGTGACTCGATAGAGCGAGGAGATTCAAAGTTTGCGTGATGGATTGACACAGGAGGAATGAGCTGCAGATCGCAGAGCAGCGAGTGGTTGCGCCTCCTGTGTGTGGCGGCTGACTCGATTGAATGTCTTATAAGGGTTAGGGTTATTGGTGAACCGCATCATGCGCCCCACCGGTCGCTATCTTCTTATCTTATCGCTCAATCGCCCGACAGCCAGCCAAAAAAAGTTTCGGCGGTTCGCAAGCTGCAAGTCCTCCATCAACCAACCCATCGTGACCAGTGTCCCCACCACACCACGAGCAATCATGGCGAAGAAAGGCGCAGCACAGTCCCCCAAGGCAGGGCCAAAGCCCAAGTCACCTGTCGCCAGCAACAAGGCCAACAAGCAAAAAGAGGGGAGAAAAAAGTCCAATGAGCCGGTTGTCGCGAAAGTAGCCGACGACGAGGACGAGTGGGAGGACGAGGCCGACGAGGGGGCACCCAAGACCAATGGCAAGGCGTCGTCCAAGAGGAAAGCGAAAGATGAAGAGCTCAACGAGGAAGACAGCGATTCAGAGGGCAGCGACGATAGCGACGACGACGACGAGCACGGCGGCATCGATCTCGCCGGGATAGACGATTCCGACTCCGAATCAGAACTCGACTCGGACGGCGGTGCTGGGGAGGACGACGAGGAAGAGATTGACGTCGACGAGCTCTCGGCCGAAGACGAGGAAGATGAGGAGCAAATCGCCGCCGGCACCCGCGTCCGCCAAACAATCAACAACAAGGAGGGTCTGCTGGCCGCCCTACGCCGCTTCGCCCTCGACACAAACCCCAAGACCGTCCCCTTCGCCTTCCACCAGTCCGTCGTTTCGTCCAAGATCACCGAGGAGTCCATCCCCTCCGTCGACGACGACTTGCAGCGCGAGCTGGCCTTCATGAACCAGTCCCTCGAGGCCGCTCGGCAGGCGCGCGTGCTGCTGCGCAAGGAGGGTGTCCCCTTCACGCGCCCGACAGACTTCTTCGCCGAGACTGTGCGCAGCGACGAGACCATGCAGAAGGTCAAGGCGAAGCTGGTCGAGGAAGCGACCGCCAAGAAGGCTTCTGCAGAAGCCCGCAAGCAGCGCGACCTGAAGAAGTTCGGCAAGCAGGTCCAGGTGCAGAAGCTGCAAGAGCGCGCCAAGCAGAAGCGCGAGACGCTCGAAAAGATTAACCTGCTCAAGCGGAGTACGTCCTCTTCCCCTGTTCCCCGATTTCAACCCCGTTCGCTGTTTACTAATGCTCTTACCTATTGACAGAACGGCAAGACGGCGGCTCCTCTGGCCTTGGCGCCAACGAAGTAGACGACCTCTTCGATGTGGCTGTTGACAACGAGCTCAAGTCGGGCACCAGTAACAGCAAGAAGCGCTCGGCAGGCGACCACGGCCCGTCCAGCGCAAAACGGCAAAAGAAGGACTCCAAGTACGGCTTTGGTGGCAAGAAGCGCTTCGGCAAGTCGGGCGACGCCATGTCGTCCGGCGACCTGAGCTCCTTCAGCGCCAAGCGCATGAAGAGTGGTGGCGGGAGCCGTGGCGGTCCGGCTGGCGGTGGTGCGAAGAAGGGCGCGAAGCCGCGACTGGGGAAGAGCCGGAGGCAAGCACAGGCTGGCAAGAGGTGAAGGGATGGTTGCAGGCGTTTGTAGGAGTGTTTGATAACTAGAGATGTTAGCGACTAATGCTACTGTCCTCTAAAGTCGGCATGATGGCCAGCATTTCCGCCGTTGTGCCCCCGTGACGACAACGTCCGCAATGTCTCTCGTGATTCCTTGACCGCTTCCTCGAGTCGCACCGCTTAAGCGATGTCTTTGTTTCCGCGTACAACAAAGACTGCAAGGTGCGCCGCTTCGGCAAGCCGTGTGTCGACGTCCGGACCTACTAGTGTCGAAGAAGGGGAATTGGGAGAACAATTGACAACGCATACCGAATCATGTAGGGCCGGGACCTCCTGAGTAGTTTAGAGGTTTCATTCCATGCAATTTGCAAATAAACACGCTTTGGTATTATACTAGAAGGACGCACCAGTCGGCATACACTCATGACGCCGCAATGCCCCCTTCAACCCTTACCTTTCCCTAACCTCAAGCACAGCCATCTGGCACACACTCCTGACCGCGGGACCCATTACCACATAGCCGCCCGGCGGTATTGAGCCCCAGTAAACAATCTCATCTGCTTTTGGTCCCCGGCCCCCTCTTGATCACCGGTCAACCAAGCCATGACCAGCTGCCGCATCCCAGAACTCCGGTAAACCCTTCAACCGAGAGCAAGACCCGGAATCCCCGACCACCTCCATCTAGCACCTCTTCCCTTCGCCTGCTTCATCCGAGTGGCCACAGGAAACCACAACATCGACTTCACCGCGGTCACCGACCGGAGCTCCCCTCGAAAACTGCCCGCCGGTACCACCTTGGACCGCCCAACATCAAACCCAAAAAGAGACACCAGGAACACACGCAACTCCCTCTCATGCCACCAAGGAGAACCACGCATCACAGAAAATCCCCGTCCAAGGACGGCGGCATGATCACCATCATATCACACAGTTCAAGGAACCACACCCCTCACAAGTAAGAAAAGCGAGAGAAAAAAATGTCACAAAAACGCCGCCCCGTGCTTGCTTGCTTGCTTCCTTAATCCCTAAAGGAGGAACAAAAAAAAAGAAAAGAGGTCCAGATATAATACCATGCTGCAGACATTCAGTCAACCCCAACCCAATGGCAGGGAGTAGGTAGTAGGTAGACACCTAGTTAGCATAGGCAATAATCCAAAAGCCCATCCATCGCCGCACCTTCCGACCTCTTTCCAACCACTCATCCATGCTATCACCATCCCATCCCCTTCAACCCCTCACCCACCGACCCAAGCACACCGACATCATCCCCACCGAAGAGAGAGAGAGAGAGAGAGATCCAACCCGCCACCTCACCACCACCTTCATCACCCAAGGAAAACCCCACCGAGAAAAAAAAAGCCAGGACAAGATAAAAACAAAACAAAACAAAAAAAAAAGGGGGGGGGGCTTTCGTTCATCGTCGTTTCATCCGTTCGTTCATGCCAAGGTATGATGATTCCATGGGACTGCCCTGACCTGACTAGAGAGAAGAAGCAGGAGAGAGAAAAAAAAAGGAGAAAAACCCAAACAACAACAAAAAGGACAAGACAAGACAAGCCAAAAAAAAGCGTAAAACCCGACAAAGTGACAAACCTAGGGAAAGACCCAAACATCCCATCCACTTGTCCACCAAAAACCCGAACCAACAGAGCCATGAGAAAAAGAAAAAACACTGTGGGTGGCTGAGCCCCCCAAAACAAAGGAAAACATGATAAAGGGAAAACAAAAAAATCCTCGTGGTATCGTGCAACGCCAACCATGCTGTGCGTGTAGTAAATGCCGTTGTTTGTGTTGGCAAAGAGATAGATAGAGAGTTGAATCCGTGACCGCGTTGCTAGGAGAGCGAGATAGAGAGAGAGAGAGAGAGAACATGATGCTTGCTTTGCTTGCTTGCTTGCTTTGCTGCCGAAACTGCTAGGGAACCACTAAAAATAGGATTTTGGAGCCAGTAGGAGTTGTGTAGACATTAAATGGAAATGCGCGCGCGCCATGCTGAGAAGTTTGTGTGTGGTGTGTGTGGGTGGGTGGTGGATGAGGTGGTGGTGGGTAGAGGGCGAGACAAGAAAAAGAAAAGGAGAGAGAACCGGTTGGGGGGTATCAATAAAAAGGACCACCAGTCCGTCCCAAAACTGCGGCGGTCTTGTTTCGGTTGCAACGCGCGCGACGTTTCCATCATCCATTCATTCCCCTAGACAGTCGTCATTGCGTGGCCGCGATGCACCAGTGGCGGTGGAAGGCCCAGGCGCTCTTCTGGCACTCCTTGCTGCAGTACTTGGTCCGTCGGCAGCGGCGGCACTTCGCAAACTGTCGAGTGAACTCTTCCCACTTGCCGCACTGGTAGTAGGCGCATTGCCGGATTCCCCCCCTCGTGTCGTCTTTGCGGCAGAGGTTCCTCATCACGACCCCGGCCCAGTATTGCATGTCGGTGCTATGGTACCTAACCGTAAACTTCTCGACAAGCGGGAAGATGTTCAGGTCGTTGGGCAGGCAGTACTCCTCCTCAGCGCTCTCGTCTTCCTGCTCCAGCTCGGCCTCGAGAGCGGCAGGGTCGACGCCATCAAGAAGCTGGATCTCCTTTCCAATCTTGAGCTTGGGAACCAGGTGGCTCCTCTGGAAATACTTCCTCAAGTTGCAGTACTTGGAGACGTAGGCCAGAAGTTGTAGCGACATCAAGACATCTTCTTCCCTGGGCATGGCGGCAAGCACTTGAGGGTTCGGCGTGACTTGCCGATCGAGGAGGTAACGCGGGACGCTGGCGTTGGGCAAGGCCGGCTGTGGCGGGCTGACCAAAGTTGGTCGGTTCGGAGAAAGGCCGACGGGCCCGGGGGTTGGCGTGGTATTCGGGGCAACGCTGCCATCGGTAGGGCCCTGGTGTGTGATGTTGAAGGTGCCGGCGTCTTGGGTCTCGGATGCCGTCGGAGTCGTCAGGTCAATGGGACCGCCCGCCATGAGGCTGTCTCCATCTTCCACC
>OUNM010380298.1_pt1 | contig 10069 bp, 5 predicted proteins | sample 1769961 | NCBI WGS metagenome assembly OUNM01 (sample SAMEA3914820, study PRJEB12502) | metagenome | biome: forest; material: soil | place: USA | collected 2012-03-12 | depth 0.3 m
GAGGATCGCCGTCTCGGTCCGCGGCACGTAGTACTCGCGGACTCCGCAGATGCGGTCAAAGAGCGTCGAGCCGCGCTCATCGTAAAAATGCTTGGGTGGGATTCGCTTCTGCTCGAGCGCGAGCCCGCGGAGCACGTCCGCTCGCAGTTCGGCGGTGCCGGGCATCAGATCCACGATTCTCATCGGTTTCTCCTTGGGGTCCTTGGGTCGCGAGCCAGGCGGATCCCGCTGAACTGCCAGCGACAGTCGGGCGGGAAGAAGTTGCGGTAGCTCGGCCTGATATGGCCGCGGGGCGTGGCGCAGGAGCCGCCTCGCAGGACCATCTGATTGCACATGAACTTGCCGTTGTATTCGCCGAGCGCGCCTTCGACGGCTTCGAAGCCCGGGTAGGGAAGATACGCGCTCGAGGTCCATTCCCAAGCGTCGCCGAAGAACTGCGCGTTCGAGGGCGCCGCGGCCCGGGGCTCGAGCGCGCCCGAATCCATGAAGTTGCCGCGCTCGAGACCCTGCTCAGCATGCGCGAGCGCCGCGCGCTCCCACTCGGCTTCCGTCGGCAGCCGGGCGCCCGCCCAGCGCGCGTAAGCGTCGGCCTCGTAGTAGCTCAGGTGGGTGACGGGCGCAGCGGGATCGATCGGCTCAAGTCCTTGCAGCGTCATCGCGTGGGGCGAGTCGGGCGCGTTCTCCCAGTAGAGTGGGGCGTTCCATCCGTTTCGGCGGACCGTGGCCCAGCCGTCGGAGAGCCAGAGGCGCGCGTCACCGTAGCCACCGTCGCGGATGAAGGCCAGGTATTCGCCCTGGGTGACGAGCCGGTCTTGGAGCTCGAAAGGCTTGAGCAGGGCCTGGTGGCGGGGCTTTTCGTTGTCGAAAGCGAACCCTCTCTCGGCTGCGCCAACCTCGACGGTGCCGCCTGGGTATTCGAGCCAGCGAGCGGGCCGCGCCTCGAGCGGGCGTCTCGCTGGCCCATCGCGAAGCTGCGGCGCGCGGGGCCGATACGCGGGTTGCAGGGGATTGCACGCGAGGATGTGCTTGAAGTCGGTGACAAGGAGCTCCTGATGCTGCTGCTCGTGATGCAGGCCGAGCTCGAGCACGGAGAGCTGTCGCGAGTCATCCGGGCATTGGTCAAGATAACGCCGGATCTCGTGATCCACCTGCTCGCGGTACCGCAGGACCTCCGCGAGCGTCGGGCGCGAAAGCAGGCCTCTACGCGCGCGATCGACGCGTGCGCCGACGTTTTCGTAATAAGAATTGAAGACGAATCCGTAAGCCTGCTCGCGCCTGCGATAGCCGCGTTGATTAGGCAGCAGGATAAACTCCTCGAAGAACCAGCTCGTATGGCCCAGGTGCCACTTGGGAGGGCTTACGTCGGGCATGGACTGGACGCCATAGTCGTCCGCTTGGAGAGGCTCGCAGAGAGCGAGCGTCTGACGACGGATCCGGTCGTATGCGGATTGAAGCGAGGCAAAGTCTCTTTCGGTCATTCAGACCGCAATTCAGCAACTCCCGAGCCAGAGAGATAACTGGCGCTGACCGAAAGGTCAGTAATTACATAAAGATGTATATATCTAAAGTGATCCCTAAGAAAAACTAACTCGATGGTCGAAAAGGGCTACATGACCCACGCCCTCTCGCTCAAAGCTAAATTGATTCTCGTCTGTGTCGCACTCTCCTTTGTATCCATCGCAGTGGGGGTGGGAGGTTACATCGGTCTGTCGCGCGTCTCGCGCGTTTACTCCCATGTCGCGCAGAACAATCTTCCGAACACGCGCCTTGCCGGCGAAATGTACATCCAATATCGCGGCGTCCGCATTTCGCTTCGAACTCTCGGCCTCGAAGGGATCACGCCCGAAGCCTCGAAGAAGGCGATCGACGATACTTTGGAGTCGATCGGCAAGTTCGAAAGCGCGCTGAAGAAGTACGAGGAAATCGATTACGAGCCAGGCGCCAAATATGGCCCCGGCGAGGAGGAGATCGTCAAGCTCGTGAAGGAGCGTTGGGCGAGCTTCAAGGCGGTCGGTGAGCAGGTGATCGCGCTCCATCGCGCCGGCACTCCGGAGGCGCACCAGAAGATGATCCATATCTTCTTTTACGAGTGCCCCGAGCAGGCAGCACTCTTCAGGGGCGCGATCAGGCGCCTGATCGAGTACCATGACCGCCAGGCTGAGCTATGGCAGGAGCAGGCTCGCCGGACTGTGGACACGGCAACCGCGCTGATATTCGGGTTTAACGTCGTGGGGCTCCTGCTGGGCACGGCGCTAGGTCTTTACTTCGCGCGCTCGATCTCGCGCGCGATCGGCGCGGTCGCCAAGGACCTGGCCGAGGGAGCATCGCGCGTGAGCCGCGCCGCCGCGCGCGTTTCGGAGGCGAGTATGCAGCTCTCCTCGAGCGCGGACGAGCAGATGGCGGCGCTCGGGCAAGCCGCGGCTTCGATGGATGAAACGAGCGCGACGATCGGAAAGAACGCCGACAGCGCCGCCAAGTCCTCGCAGGTGGCCGAAACGAGCCAGGCCGCCGTAACGCGCGGCAAGTCGGCCGTCGAGCAGATGATCGGCTCGATCGGCGAGATCGCGCAGAGCAATGCCGCGATCATGAAGCAGGTCGAGGAAAGCAATCGCGAGATCTCCGATATCGTCCAGGTGATCTCGCAGATCGGCGACAAGACCAAGGTGATCAACGACATCGTCTTCCAGACCAAGCTCCTGTCTTTCAACGCATCCGTCGAAGCGGCGCGCGCGGGCGAACATGGCAAGGGTTTCGCGGTGGTGGCCGAGGAAGTGGGCAAGCTCGCGCAGATGAGCGGAAGCTCGGCCCGCGAGATCTCCGAGATGCTCGGCGAAAGCGTCCAGAAAGTTCAGCAGATCGTGGCCAACACGCGCACGCGCGTGGAGAGCTTGATCCACGAAGGCAAAGGCAAAGTCGAGAACGGCGCGACTACGGCTCACCGCTGTGGCGAGATCCTCGAGGAGATCGTCGCGAACGTCACCCAGGTGGGATCGCTCGTGAGCGACATCGCCTGCGCGAGCCAGGAGCAGTCGAAGGGCGTCGAGGAGCTCACTCGGACCATGAACCAGCTGGACCAGGTCGGCCGCCAGAACAGCGAGACGTCGAGTCAGTCGGCGATGGCCGCCGCGGACCTTCAGGCCCAGGTGAAGAGTCTCTATCAGATGGTCGCCAAGCTATCGGAGGCCGTCGACGGCACGCGCGCGAGGGCTACGGCGTCGGCGGAAGCTGCGCCGGAGGTCCCGGATGCCGCGAACGTGATCCCGATCAATCGGCGCGCGGCTTAGGCGTTGCTTAGGACTCAGCCGAATTTGATCAGGTGGTACGTCTTCTTGCCCTTGCGTAGAACGACGTAGCCGCCCGCGATGAGGTCCGAGGGCTTGAGCGCCGCCGCCGGATCCTGCACGCGCGAGTTGTTGACGTAGACTCCGCCGGCGGTCAGGTCTTTGCGGGCCGCGCCCTTGGATTGGCAGAGCCCCGAGCTCGCGAGCGCATCGACGAGCGGAAGTCCAGCGCCCTCGAGCGAGGCCTTGGGCTGAGTCGAGGAGGGCGCGCCGCCGAGCACGTCGAGAAGCGTGAGTTCGTCGAGCTCGCGGATGGCGTCTCCGAAGAGCGCCTGCGAGGCGTTCTCGGCGCGCGTGAGCTCGTCCTTGCCGTGCACGAGCGTGGTCATCTCTCGGGCCAGCGCGGTCTGAGCCTCGCGCTTCTCTGGCGCGGTCTTGACGGCTTGCTCGAGCGCGTCGATTTGCTCGTGGCTGAGGAAGGTGAAGTACTTGAGGTATTGCAAGACATCCGCGTCCGCGGTCTGGATGAAGAATTGGTAGAACTGATAAGGCGAAGTGCGCTTGGGGTCGAGCCAGATCGTGCCGGCTTCGGTCTTGCCGAACTTGGTGCCGTCGGACTTGGAGACGAGCGGATGGGTGATGCCGAAGACCTCGGCTTCTCGCGCCTCGGGCGTCCCTTCGTGCTGCGCGTGCGCCGCTTTCATGCGGCGGATGAGATCGGTGCCCGCGGTGATATTGCCCCACTGGTCGGAGCCGCCGATCTGGAGGCGGCACTCGTTCTGCTTGTGGAGCACGTAGAAGTCGTAAGCCTGAAGCAGCATGTAGGAAAACTCGGTGTAGGAGATGCCATGCTCGCGGTCTTCGAGGCGGGCGCGGACGGATTCTTTTCCCATCATATGGTTGATGGTGAAGTGCTTGCCGATGTCGCGAAGGAAGTCGATGTACGACATGCCTTTGAACCAATCGCCGTTGTTCATCACGCGCGCGGCGTTCGGCCCTTCGAGTTCCAAGAACTTGCGAATCACGCCGGTGATTCCCTTGAGATTGTGCTGAAGCTGCTCTTCGCCGAGGAGCGAACGTTCCTGCGATTTGCCGCTCGGGTCGCCGATCATGCCGGTGGCGCCGCCCACGACGGCGATGGGCTTGTGGCCCGCCTTCTGGAAGCGCCTGAGGGTGAGAATCGGAAGCAGTGAGCCGACATGCAGACTGTCGGAAGTCGGGTCAAAGCCGCAGTAGAGCGTCACGGATTGGGATTTGAGCAGAGCCTCGATGCCTGGATCGGTGACTTGCTTGATAATACCGCGGTAGGTGAGGTCTGCGAAAAGCTTAGGGTCGAGCGCCATGATTTCGGGAGGTTAACCCGGGCGCTGCGGGAGGGCAAGGGCGGGGAGTCTGAGGACGAGGAGTCCGAGAGTCGGACTTGGCTTGGGTGCGCGTCGGTCCCCGCCCCTTCGCCAGACTTTGCGTTCACTTTGCGTTTGACGGGTGTCGGCCAGGCGATTTGGGCCCCTGGACGGCGCTTTACTTCGGTGTCGCGCGCAGAACGCAAAGTAAACGCAAAGTTGGGCGAAGGGAGGGGGAAGGGAGCGAGGGGAAACGGAGCGAGGGGAAACGGAGCGAGGGGAAACGGCCCACGGGAAAGAGGCCACCGGACGAGATCAATCCGAGGGACCGAGGTTATCTGACCGCCGCGGTCGGTTCACTCGGCGCGCGCCGAGTAGTGGCTAAGCCAGTCGTGAAGAAAGGAGCGGACTTCGGCTTCGCAGATACATTCTTCAACCGTCGGCGACCTGGCCGACTTTGACGACGACCGCCCCGACCCAGGGGGGCGCCAGTCCTACCCTTTGCGCGCATTCCAAGACGAATCGCGGCGTGCATCCACTCAGGGTCGGGATTCATGCTGTCGCCGCTTCTCCATCACCACATGATACGCGTCCCCGTAATCTCCGGCGGGAGCGCCTTGGTTGACGTGCACGTAGTTCACGAAGCAGGCCGAGACGATCGCCTGCGCGATCCAGAGTGCGGCAAGCCAGGAGCGGCCGCGGCGTTCGCCAAACGCGAAGAGGGCGAATGCGGCAAGCAAGATCGCTTCAAAAGGAAAGGTCGCACAGAGGTAATACCGCCGAATATTGATGCAGGTCACGGTCAACAGGATCCCGGCGACGAGAAAAATACCCTGGCCGGCGAGCTGGGTGCTCGAGATTACGCTCGAGCGGCTGGGAAGATGGCGAAGCACGCCCCAGAGCTGCCGAGGGTATTGCTTGAAGAGCTCCCAGAGCAAGCCCTGCGGTCGTCGCCGGTAAAGCGCGACGATCGCGCCCAGGACCAGCGCTAGTGCCAGCACCACGATCGCGCCATGGGCGAGCGCGACCAGATAGGTCGGTTCGCCGCCGATCAGCGGATAGCGATTGAAGTCGGAGATCTGCGCGAGCGCGCCGCCGCGTGAGAGCCCGAGCGGATTGCCGAGATGCAGGCCGAGCGTGTCGGTGATCCAAAACGCCCAGTACTTGAATTGCAACGGCTCGGACAGCGCGGTGATCGAGCCGCCGCGCTTGGCGGCCAGCGCGAGCTTGAGCCAGGGCAGTAGCGGCAGCGCACCGAGCGCGCTTCCGCCGAACCAGGCGCTCCAGCGTACGCCCCGGCGATCGCGGATCAGCGTCCAGAGCGCGAGGCCCGCCGCCACGAAAAAGCCCGCCATGTGGACCTGTCCGAGTAGCGCGCTAAAGAGTCCCCACGCCGCCGCGCCGAAGCGGCGGTCGCGCCGATAGAAACCCATGTACATGGGAATTGCGAAGATCGGCAAGAACGGCTGTGGCCAGAGCTTGCGGTGATAGAGCACCAGGAATGGATTGACGAGCACCAGCGCGTAGGCCCAGAGCCAGAGCTCACGCTCGCGCCCCGGGCGCGCGAAAAAAAATGCGAAAGGGAGAATCAGGCAGATGCCGAGCAGGCTCACGACCTGAACCGCGCGCTCGAGCTCCGTGGGCGTTTTCGCGCCGCTTGCCGCGGCGGCGGCGCCGAACATCCAGACGCTCAGACCGGGGTTGGGGATGTAGACGCCCGAAGGCATTCCGGTCGCGGGCAGGCGGGGGAACGACGCGACGATGGCTTGGCTCTGCGTGAAATTGATCTCTTCGTCTTCCTTATACTCCATGTCCTGCACGTTGGCGAAACGAAGGCCTGCGCCCACGAGGAGTGCCAGGGCGAGCAAGGCCGGGAGCTTCCAGCGCCTCACGGCGCCCCCTTGGGCGAAATCAGTGCTGCGCTCGCGAGCATCTTGAGCGCATGAAATTCGGTCACGCGCCCGGCATGGTACGGGTCTTTGAACTCGAGCTGGTCGAAGTCATCAAAAAGCGCGGGGTGAACGATGACTTCCGAGTCTTTGAAGCGCGAGAGATCCGCGCGGAGCCGACCTGGATCCTGGAAGTGTTCCTGTCGCGGATAAAAGCAGGGCAGGGATTGGAAGCCGTGCCTCCTGACCGGACCGCGCGCGAGCCAGGAGAGAACATTGAGTGGCGCGTGGCGGGTGGTCCAAAGGGCCGGATCGTAGGGCAGGCGAATCTGGCGGATGCCGTGAGCTTTAAGGATGGGAGCGACGGCGTCGATCAGTCCCGGCACGAGATGAATATGGTGATGTCCATCGAAGTAGCTGGGCCGAACGCCGGCCGACTCGAGGAAGCGAAGCTGCGATTCGAGTTCGCGCGCGACTCTCTCTCTCCAGGCCGCGCGATCCAAAAACGGATTGAGCGCGCGAAGCAGGAAACGGCCCGGGCTTCCGTGGCCGAAGGGCTGGCGGTCGCCGTAAGTGAGATTGAAGTGAATTCCGAGCTGGATGCCGGGGACGGCCTGCAACTCGCGCAGCCGATGGGTGAGCGCCCCGCAGTTGGCCATGAGCGACGCGCGGCGAATGATGCCCAGGCGCGAGAGCTCGAGGATGCCTTCGTTGACGCCAGGAGAGATTCCCCAGTCATCCGCAGAGATGGCCTGCGGACGATCGGCCAGCTGCGCGTAGTAGCCGCGCGCCGCGCGCCGGGAGAGTCCCGGCAGCCCCCGGGCGATCGAGATCACTTCGCGCAGGATTCGAACCGGGGACTTTTCTTCGGTCATCGAAACCGAAACCGGGCGGTCCACCAGTCGGTAGCCCTGGGACTGCGCTGTCAGGACGATTTCGAGGTCGAAGAGAAACCCGCCCGAGGTCTGCAGCGCGAAGAGCTCGGAGGCGAGCGCGCGCGGAACGACCCAGCTTCCCGAATGCGTGTCCGTCAAGCGAATCGGGAGGAAGATCCGGATGAGGCGATTGAAAAGCAATCCCAGCCGATGGCGACCGTAGACGAGCCTGAGCAGCTTGACCGGAATCACGAAGCGCGATTCGACGTGGCGGCGGTTCGCCGTCACCAGGCTCCGGGCATCGCGGTTCACCTGCTCTGCGCCATGGGCATAAAAAGCCGCGTTCGCGCGCTGCTCCGGGTGCGCGAACCAGAGTTGCCGCCCGCGCGCCTCGAAAAACCCCGCACGAAGGGCGTAGCCGCGATTTTGGATCAGCCGTCGGCCGTGAACCCAGCGGTGAGGCGCGCGAACCTGCTCCGAGAGCGCGCGCACCAGGGGGTGCGTCTCGGTGGCGAATTCGCCGAAAGGGATGAGCAGAACCTCGGAGGGGCGGGCATCGCGCGCGATCGAGTCGATCCACGCGGCCACCGAGCGCACGTCGAGCGCGGAACCGCGCCCGCAGCGGATCGGGATCAGAAGCGACGAATCGAGCGCGGGCTCGGGAGGTGCCGCGCGCCAGGGACCGGGCGCGCCGGGCCGCGGGTCAAAGAGCGCGCGGTGCAGATTGGAGGGCACCGAGGCACGCGCGGCGGCGCGGAAGGTGGCAATGCCCAGGAGCGTGATGCCCAGAAAAGGGAGCGAGGCCTTCTGCATCCCGAAAAAGAGCGCGTCCGGCATCAGATCCTTGCCCGCGAGCGAGATCGTGAGCGCGCCGAAGACGAGCGCCGCGCGGCTCAGGCGCGTGGGATCCAGAAGCAGGAAGGCGACCGGAATCGCCAGCACCGTCATCGAGTATTTGAAAGTCTCGGGCATGAACCAGAGATACGGAAAGATGCCGAGCCCGTAAAAAAGCCCGCGTCCTTGGTAGCCTTTGGGGCGCCTGAGCACCCAGAAGGCCGCGACCGCCGAGCAGCCCAGGACGAGTGCCGCGATAAAGAGGTCGTTCACAAGCTCCGTCCCGATCCAGCCCGCGTTCGCGAGCCTGAGTAGGGCGCTCTTGAGCGACTGGCTTCCGTAATGGGACGCATCGAAGTAGCCCGAGTCGGAGGATACGATCCGGACCCAGTCGCGCGCGAGCCCGAGCGCGATAGCCTTGGAGCCGACGAAGGCCCAGAGTCCGAGAGCGAGCGTCGCGAAGAGCCCGAGCACGGCCAGGATCGCGGGCTTGACCTTGAGGCCGGTACGGCCGGTTCCGAGAAGCAGGTACTGGAAGCCCGGACCGATCTTGAAGGCGGCCGGAAAAAAAACGCCGATTCCCGAGAGCGCGGGACGGCGGCACATCCAACCCCAGAGACCCAGGCACATTCCGGCGAAGAGAAAGCTCGAGACCTGTCCGATAGTGAAGGTGTCGAGACAGAGTCGGAGGATGAAGAGAAAGGAGACTGCCGTGACCCAGCCGGTACCTCCGCGTTTTCGGGCTTTCTGCGTGAGCGCGACTGACTTGTAGATCCATCTGAAGCCTAGCGCGAAGAAAGCGATTTGCAGAAAGTACCAGAGCTGCTTGGCCACGGGCAGGGGCAGCTCGGCTGCGGGCCGAAGGATCGGGATCAGGATGGGCGCGTAGCGGAAGGGTGAGGCGCCGTCTCCCAGATTGTAGATCTGGCTCCACTGCTGCGCCTTGGCCCGCGTGGCGGCTTTGTAATAGACGTCGAAATCCGTATAGTCGGTCTTCTGGTAGACCTTGACGGCGTAGAGCGGAATGACGATCGCGATCGCGAGCCAGGCGAATGCGCGGATCAAGCGCTGGAAAGATCTCACGCGCGCGTCTCCGTTCTTCGCTCTATCCTGGGCTTCTGGCCGACAAAGAGAACGTCAGCAAAGAGGAAATGGCTGCAGGGAAACGAATGGGTCTCGAAGCCGGCGTCTTCCAAGGCGCGCTCCCAGCCCCGGCGCGAGCGGAAGTGGAGGCCCTTGGCATTGTCGCGCGTAAAGCCGATGCGCGTGGCGATTTTCTCGTAGAGCCGGTTGAAGCCTGACATCGCGCCATGCTCCGGCTCGACCTCGCGCGCGATCAGGCGCCCGCCTGGCTCAAGAAGCTCGTAGCAGCGCTTGAGGATTCGGGCTTGCGTCTCGGGCTCGAAATAATGAAGGACATCGATGAGCGAGATTCCGGCCTGTGACCCGTCGCTCGGGGCTCGCGGCGTGGCTCGGGACGCGTCGATGAAGTCGAGCAGGCCCGCGGCTTCGTAATCCAGGTTATCAAGTCCGCCGCCCGCCCGCCGCGCCAGCTCCACTCGCGGGCCATCGTGGTCGACACCGAGCACGCGCCGGCCCGGGGCGCCGCGCGCGAGAAGCTGCGAGAAGAGCCCATGGCCCGACCCCAGATCGAGCACGGCGCCTGCGCGCGGAAGCTCGGTGGCCATGCGCGCGTAGGGCGTGAGCCACCAGCGCACGGCCAGGAAGACCCGCGCGCCGAGGGACGCGCCCGCCGCGCGCGCTTCGCTGAGGTAGCGCGCGAGAATGCTCTTGGGTGGGTGCCCATAGTCGCCGCGGCGCGAGCGCCAGGCGATGCGCGCGAGCCA
>OUNM010337688.1_pt1 | contig 10067 bp, 7 predicted proteins | sample 1769961 | NCBI WGS metagenome assembly OUNM01 (sample SAMEA3914820, study PRJEB12502) | metagenome | biome: forest; material: soil | place: USA | collected 2012-03-12 | depth 0.3 m
CGCAGCGCATCTCGATGGTGCCGAACGCGCCATTGTTCGCAGCACTGCCAAGCTTGCCTATGACAGTGTACGCGACACCGACCTTCCGACGAGCTTCGCTGAACTGGCAAATCGCATCGAATTGGCCGAAGACCGCCGGGGTGCCGCGCGCGTCGATCCTCCCGAACAAGAAGTCGTCGCAGTCGACCGCGATGGTTTCGCCTTGTCGTTCAGGCCGCGTCTGCTGTCCGAAGATCGCAACGCGGCTCTGTCGCTGGCTACCAACATCGCGATCGCTGAGGCGTTACAGGCGCACCACACTGGCCTCTTCCGTGTAATGGCTGAGCCCGATGACCGAGCGATCACGCGACTACGTCATACGGCCAGTGCTCTGGGTCTCACCTGGCCCGCGACAGTAACTCTCAAGGAGTTCGAGCGGACACTCGACGCGGGTGATCCGAAGCAGGCGGCGTTCATGACGGCGATCCGCCGCGCCGGCAAAGGTGCATCCTACACCCCCTATCGAGAGGGCGTGGTGCCGTGGCATTCGGCGATGGGCGCGACCTATGCGCACGGGACCGCGCCGCTGCGCCGTCTTGCCGACCGCTATGTCGTGCGCGCCGCGCTTGCGATCGCGAATGGAGAGCCGGTGCCTGACGTGGTGAGTGAGGCATTCGCCAAGCTGCCGCAAATAATGGCGCGGGCGGAGGCACGGGACGGGCAGATCGAGCGCGCCGTGGTCGATCTTGCCGAGGCCGTGATGCTGAGCGACCGCGAAGGACAGGACTTCCAAGCGATCGTAACCGATGTCGACGTCCGCGGAGCGCGCGTGCAGTTGTGCGAGCTACCAGTCGTCGCGCGCATTCAGGCAAATGGTCTCGCGCCAGGCGAAAGGCTGCGCCTCAGATTGATTGCCGCCGATCCGGATCAACGCAAAATCAGCTTTCAGCCTGGCTGACGCCCATGCGGGCTGGAGATAATTCTTAGACGGAACGGACGGCTACCGGCCCGATCTCTTCAGCCACATCTAACATCCATCGAAGCACCCAATCGTTCCTACGCCGCAGAGTCCGGAAACCGGACCGCGATCAGGAAGCTCATGAGCGTGCCGACCACAGATCTCGAACAGTCCCCCCGATCAATGGAGATTATAATGGGCTATCTGAACACACTATTGCAGCGCAACGGTGAATTTGCCGATCAAGGCTTCAATCCGAACCTGAAGATGATGCCGTCGAGTAAGTCCTTGATATTCGGCTGCGTCGACCCCGCGCCGACCCGGCGGACATCTTCAAGTTGGAGCCGGGCGAGGCCGCCGTCCTCCGTAATGTCGGCGATCGTGTGAACCCGGCGGCGATCGAGATGATCAAGCTCCTGCAGTCGGTAACGCAGGCGGCCGGCGGCCGCGGCGGCCCGGAGGGGAACATCATCGTACTCCATCACACCGACTGCGGTATCAAACACTGCCACCAGCAGGGGGACGGTTGGGAGCTCGATCCGCTGATCACGGATGAGCGCTATCTGGCCGTGAACGTTCGGGGAAAAGGGCTGGTGGTCTTCTCCGCCTGTTCGCACGCCGGGGTCGTGAACGTCCTGCATGAGGTGCGCCGTCGCTTTCCAGGCATTCCAATCCATGCGCTGATCGGAGGATACCATTTGTCGGGCGGGAGCGAGGCGGTGATCGACGAGACGGTGGCGGACTTCGCGCAGTTCGCGGTCGATCTCATCCTGCCCGGCCACTGCACCGGATGGCGCACAGTGAACGCGCTGGAGCGCGCCTTCGGCCCGAAGGTCGTGCCGATCGCCGTCGGGATGAGGATCGATCTGTAGAGGGCGCCTGAGCAGCACTTCCGGGCGCGGAGGCTCGTCCGCGCCTGAGTTGCGTCTGCCTCCAGCCAGGAGCGTAGCGCATCAATGCCCTCGCGGTTTTGCTTGATACAGGAATGACGGGAGCGTTGCGTACCCACTGCAGTCGCGGTCGCGTCTAGATGGTGCTGCGCCCCCAGCTCTAATCTCTCGCACGAGCGAAACATCTTCGCCCGTGCGAGAAGCGCGGCGTTGGTGTGATTATACCAACGCGTCTGCGGTTGAATGCAGTGCGAGCGCTGGAACGGACGCGCCTAGGTCATCATCCCGCCAAGGCGTGATGCGATACCAGAGAGCATAGAGCGCCGGCAGGAACAGCAGCGTCAGGATCGTGCCGCCCAGCGTACCGCCGATCAGCGTGAAGGCCATCGAGCCCCAGAAGACGGACTGGGTTAGCGGAATGAAGGCGAGCACGGCGGCCAGCGCCGTCAGCACCACGGGTCGCGCGCGCTGTACGGTTGCTTCCACCACGGCTCGATAGGGATCGAGCCCGTCACGCTCATTACCGTGGATCTGGCCGATCAGGATCAGCGTGTTACGCATCAGAATACCGGCCAGCGCGATCAGCCCGAGGATGGCGTTGAAGCCGAAGGGCTGTCCGAACAGCAGCAGCGTTGGCACCACGCCCACCAGCCCTAGCGGAGCCGTCAGCAGCACCATCGCCATCGCCGAGAGCGAACGGACCTGGAAGATGATCACCGTCATCATCAGCACCAGCATGATCGGGAAGATCGGCGCCAGAGCGGCGTTGGCCTTGCCCGCCTCCTCGATCGAACCGGCCATGTCGATGTGATAGCCCGCCGGCAGTGTGCTCACGATCGGCTGGAGCCGCTTCATCACCTCAATGGAAACATCGGGCGGCTGGAGGCCGTTGGCGATGTCACCACGCACGGTGATGGTGGGCACACGATCGCGCCGGCGCAGGATCGGATCCTCCATCCGCACTTCGAGCTTGCCGATCTGAGCGAGCGGCACGCGCTGCCCGGCGCTGCCGGTGAGCGTGAAGTCGCGGATGCGGGCGGGATCGAGCCGGTTCGGACCGGCCGAACGGGCGACCACATCCACTGTGCGGATATCCTCGCGGACCTGAGCAACCTCCGTTCCGGTCAACAGGAACTGGATCTGCTGGCCGGCATCGCTGGAGGTGAGGCCGATCGCACGCAGGCGATCCTGATCGAGAATGAAGTGCATCGTCGGCACGCGCTCGCCCCAGTCAGTGTTGACCGTTCGCATCGCCGGATCGGCCAGCATCACCGAGCGAACCTTTTCGGCGATTGCACGCACCTCTCCGGCATCCGGACCGTTGACGCGGAAGGCGACGGGGAAGGGTGAGTAGGGGCCGAAGACGAGTTGGGTCGCGCGCACCCGCGCCGATGGCGCGAGGCCATCCGCAACGGCCTGACGGAGCCGGAGCTTCAGCGCGTCACGGGCCTTTTCGTTGGGCGTCAGCACGACAATCTTTGCGAAGGAGGCGTCGGGCAGCTCGGGCGCGAGGGCGAGAAAGAAACGCGGCGCGCCCTGTCCGATATAGCTCGTGACGATTTTCGCCTCGGGCTGCTTGCGAAGCCAGGCTTCGACCTCTGTGGTGGCGCGGCTAGTCTGCTCGATGGCGGTGCCCTCGGGCATCTGCACCTCGACCAACACCTCGGGCCGGTCGGAGGCGGGGAAGAACTGCTTCTTCACGAAGCCCATGCCGACAAAGGCCAACAGGAAAGCGCCGAGCGTCGCCAGCGTCACAAGCTTCTTGCGTTGGATCGCCCAGCCGATGAGGCTGCGCGCCTGGCGGTACCGAGGCGTGTCGTAGATAGCCGCATGACCGCCGCTGACCGGCTTGATGTCGGGGAGCAGCTTCACGCCGAGATAGGGGGTGAAGACCACCGCCACGACCCACGAGGTGAGCAGCGAAAAGCCGACGATCCAGAAGATGTTGCCGGCATATTCGCCTGCACTCGATTGCGCGAAGCCGACCGGCATCAGTCCGATCGCGGTGACGACCGTTCCCGCCAGCATCGGCGCGGCGGTATGGCTCCAGGCATAGGCGGAGGCTTTGATGCGGTCGAAACCTTCCTCCATCTTCACCACCATCATTTCGATGGCGATGATCGCGTCGTCGACCAGCAGGCCGAGCGACAGGATGAGCGCGCCCAGCGTGATCCGGTCGAAATCGCGCCCCGTCGCCATCATGATGACCAGCACCGCCGCCAGCGTCAGCGGCACGGCCGTCGCCACGACGATGCCGACCCGCCAGCCGAGGCTCAGCAGGCTCACCGCCATCACGACCGCCAGTGCGACGAAGAATTTGAGCATGAATTCATCGACGGACTCGGTGATGTTCACCGCTTGGTCGGTCACCTTGGTGAAACTCATGCCAAGCGGCATCTCGCGGGAGATGGTGGAGGCTTCCGCCTCCAGTGACTTGCCGAGGGCGAGGCCGTTGAAGTTCTCGCGCATCACGACGCCGAGCAGCAGCGTGGGCTCACCACCATTGCGAACCAGGAAGGTAGCCGGATCCTCATAGCCGCGCTTCACGTCGGCAATGTCGGACAGGCGCAGCGTGCGGCCATTGGCGACGATCGGCAGGTTGCGGATCTTGTCGAGGTCACTGAAGGCGCCGTCGAGACGCACGAGAACCTGCGGCCCCTGCGCTTCGATCGAGCCCGCCGGCGTCACCAGATTCTGCTGGTTGAGCGCGGCGAAGATGTCGCGCGGCGAGACGCCAAGGGTGGCGAGGCGATCATAGGAGAACTCGACGAAGATCCGCTCGGGACGCTCGCCGATGATATCGACCTTCTTCACGCCCGCGACATGAAGCAACCGCTGGCGCAGCGTCTCGGCTTGGCGGACCAGCAGACGCTGCGGCTCGCCCCGCGCCTTCAGCGCATAGAGCGCGAAGGTGACGTCGCCATATTCGTCGTTGACGAAGGGGCCAGCCACGCCTTTGGGCAGCTTGGGCGTCTCATCGAACAGCTTCTTGCGCGCTTGGTAGAACTGGTCCGGCACCTCCCTGGTTGGCGTGTAGTCCTTGAGTGTCAGCGTAGTGAAGGCGAGGCCGGGGCGGGTGAAGGTCTCGGAACGATCATAATAGCGCAGCTCCTGCATCCGCTTTTCGAGCGGCTCAGCGACCTGATCCTGCATTTCTTGTGCGGTGGCACCGGGCCAGGTGGTCACCACTGTCATCGACTTGATGGTGAAGCTCGGATCCTCCGCGCGACCGAGGTGCAGAAAGGCAAAGATACCTGCGAGCGTGATCGCGATTATGAGGAAGAGGGTGACGGAACGCTCGCGCACCGCAAGCGCGGAGAGGTTGAAGCGGCTCATCGGCCGGTTCCCGACGCTCGCTCAAGGCGGACGGCTTCGCCCTCGTGGAGCATGTGGGCGCCGAGCGCCACGAAGCGCTCGCCGAGGCGCAGGCCGCCGGTGAGGGCGGCATCCTCGTCGCCGATGTCGGCCAGCGTCACCGGCGTCCAGTGCACCTTGGGCTGCGGGCTGCCTGCGACCGTCCAGATGCCGGGGCCCTGGCCCTTGTCGTAGACGGCGCTGAGCGGGACACGCGTGGCGGTAGCTTGTCCGGAGACTGGGACATGGATCGAGACTGTGGCGCCGAGCGGAGCCGCCGCCGCAGGCCCCTCCAGCACATAGCGCGCCTCGAACGTACGGGTGGTCGGGTCGGCCGCGTCGGAGAGCTGGCGCAGGCGAGCCGTGCCTGCGATGCCGCTCTCGAAGATCGAGGCGCGCGCGGCTGATCCGATCGCCGGACGGAGCGTCTCGGGCAGGTTGATGGAAGCTTCGCGCGGGCCAGCATGGGCGAGGCGGACCACCGCTTGCCCCGCCGTGACGACCTGGCCGGGCTCGGCGAGCGTCGCAACCACGACGCCGTCGGCATCGGCGACCAGCACCGAATAACCGGCCTCGTTTCGGGTGACGCCCGCCTGCGCGACGGCCGCGCGGAGCTGGGCTTCGGCCGCGTCAGCTGCCGCCTTAGCCTGATCATAGGCGGAGGCGGATATGGCGCCGGCTGAGACGAGATCACGGAAGCGCTTCTCGTCCGCTGCCGTCTGGACCGCGCGGGCACGCGCAGCCTCAACAGTGCCCGCCGATGCCGTGCTGGCGAGCGCGAGATCGGTCCGGTCGATCCGCATCAGCGGCTGGCCCTTGTGCACCGTCTGACCGGTATCGACGAGGCGCTCAGTCACCTTTCCGGGCACGCGGAAGCCGAGGTCGCTCTGCACCCGGGCGGAGATGATGCCGGAATATCCGCGCTCGGCGGCTTCGGGCGTGCCCAGCGTGGCGGTGCGCACCAGCGGCGGCTCGATACGGGGATCGGCTTCGCTGCGGCCGCATCCTGCGAGCAGCAACGAGCCCACGCTTACAAGGGCAAGGGCGGGGCTGACGGCGCGAATCGACATGGAGGGGCTCCCAAGGGCTTTGGGAGTGTCAATGATGACGAATGACTAAAGTGTCAATTGGTCACATATTTGTCAGGGAGCGAGACTTCGGAGGACCAGGTTAATGACCTCGTTGGGACCGTCCGGTAACGCGTCGAGATGCTTCTCCAGCATCACGGGGTGCGTGAAGGGCTCGGTGGCGTACATGATGGCGCGGCAGGTTTCGTCGAGCGGTGTCTTGCGCTCGAACTCGCCCGATTGCCGACCTTCCAACAGGATCTCCCGCACCATCGCCGTCAGCCTTTCCAGATAAGCGAGACCAGATTCCCATTGCTCCATCGCCGAGTGGGTGGCGATGTCGTACAGCCGGCGATCCTCGAACATGAGCTTCACGCTACTTTCGGTAATCGACTTGAAAAGCCTGCGGAATTTCTCCGTTGCTGATTTCCCCTGCGTAACCGCCGCCTGGGCGTCCGCGAGGAGCGTGTCCAGGCAGTTGGTGCAGATCGCCTCTCCGATCGCCTGCTTGGAATCAAAGAATTTGTAGATGTAGGCTTTTGAGAACCCGATCGCCTTGGCGAGATCGGAGACAGTCGTCTTGGCATAGCCATAATGGCGGAAATGCTCGTCAGCGGCCTGCACGATCTGGTCGCGGATGGTGTGCTCGGCCGGGCCACGGGTGCCGGTCGCCTGGGACAAACTGTCGATGGTCATGGGCAGTTTATAGATACCCCAGCCTGCGTTGACAACGAGTGACCATAATATACAGTGGTCACGATCTCCTTCCGGCGAGGCCGCGACTATCATGCCAACACGGACCTATCTCCTTCCCCTGCTGCTTGCCGGCGCCGGTCTTTCGGCGTGTGCCACGGGGCCGGATTACAAGCCGCCGGTAAATAGTTCTCCGGCTCGCTTCATCGGGCAGAGTGCGGTCGAAGATCGGGTCGCGCCGGGTGGGGCCGTCAATCTGGTAGATTGGTGGCGCGGCTTTGGCGATCCGGTACTGATCGGCCTTATCGAGCGCGCGCTCAGCCGGAATCTCGATTTGCAGCAGGCATTGGCTCGCGTCGGGCAGGCGCGCGCTTCGCTGCGCTCGGCCAATGCCGCGCTGCTGCCGTCCGGTGAAGTGAAGGGGCAAGTGGCAGAGAATGAGCAGTCGTTCCGCACGCCTTTGGGCCGGGTTTCCAACGCCTTTCCCGGTGTCTCGCGCGAGAGCCAGCTTTATGAACTGGATCTGGGCGCGAGCTGGGAGCTGGACGTGTTTGGAGGCCTGAGCCGCGCGCGCGAAGCCGCACGGGACGAATGGCAGGCGTCCGTAGCGACCTCCGCCGGCACGCGCCTCGCCGTCGCCGCGCAAACCGCCGATACCTATGTGACGATCCGAGGCCTCCAGGCGCGGATTGCGATCGCGCGAAGCCAGGTCGATACGCAGCAGCGGCTGGTCGACACGGTTGCGCTTCAATATCGCAAGGGCGTCGCGGCCGAGCTCCAGCTTCGGCAGTCCGAAGGCGCGCTTGCGCAGGTGCAGTCAAGCGTTCCCGTGCTGGAGAATGCCCTCGATGTCGCGGAAAACGCGCTGGACGTGCTGATGGGCGATCAGCCGGGCACATCGCGTGCGACTCTGGCCGTGGAGGCGCCGATCCCGGTAGCGCCTGCGGTGTCGGCGGCGGGGGGGCCGGCCGAGTTGCTCCGGCGGCGGCCCGACATCATTGCGGCAGAGCGCAGGCTGGCCGCGTCCAACGCGCGTATCGGCGAGGCGATCGCCGAATATTATCCCAAATTCTCAATGAGTGGCCTGCTGGGCTCGGCGACCACCTCATCGACCGGGCTGTTCGCCAGCGCCGCGACGCAGGGCACGGCAGCGGTCGGCTTGCGCTGGCGGTTGTTCGACTTCGGGCGCATCGATGCCGAGATCAAGGCGGCGCGAGGCCGCAATGCCGAGGCGCTTGCAGCCTATCGCCTGACCGTGCTGCGCGCGTCGGAGGATGTCGAGGACGCCTTTTCCGCGCTGGTGAAGCGGGAGGCGCAAGAACGGACGCTCGCGACCGGCGAAACCTCGCTGGCCCGCGCACGCGACGCCTCGCTGGCGGCTTATAAGGGTGGGGTGGTCAGCTTGATCGAAGTGCTGGACGCGGACAAGCAGTTGCTCGCCACCCGCGACGCACGCGCCCAGGCGAAAACGGAGGCGGCACGTGCCGCTATCGCCTCGTTCCGTTCGCTCGGCGGAGGATGGAATAACGGAGAATCCGCCTCCAGTGAGCATTCCGCGGGAATGTGACATTTGAGCGGGAAATCCGCCCGCCCGGATCTGCAAGGGCGAAGACGAATGGCCTGGCTACTCGAGCACGATCCGTCCTCGTCGCCAACTGCTGATCTTCATTCCATCAACATCTGCCGGGAGGCGTGGCATGGCCTTTGAGATACGCGAATATCGGGGCGGTCGCGACGCGGAGATCGCGGCACTTATCCTGTCGATCCAGAACGACGAGGCGGGGCTTGATCTCACCATCGACGAGCAGCCTGACCTTCGCGATGTCGCCGCGTCTTATGCGGAGGGGGGCTTCTGGATAGCGGTCGACGGAGACCGTATCGTCGGCACGATTGGCCTGCTCGATCTGAACGGTCGGGGCGTCCTGAAGAAGTTCTTTGTGGAAGCCTCCTATCGCGGGAGGAGTGGACCTGCGCGCGCGATGTTCGAATCTCTGCTCAATCGGGCCAGCGATCTCGATTTGATCGATATCGTGCTTGATACACCGGCGATCGCGAGCCGCTCTCACAGCTTCTACATGCGATGGGGCTTCACGCCAATTACGGCCGCGGAATTGCCGCTCGGCTACCAGTATCCGGACCGTAACAGTCGGCTGTTTCGGCTGCAGCTACGAACAGCCTGATCGCGCACTTTGAGATCGACCCGGCGCAACGCCGGATCATTCTCTGCACCGCTTCTGGCGTGCGGCAGCTCTACCACCTTCGCTGTCTCGACGGGATGCGATCGCAGGCGCACGCCGCTCGGCATGGCGCTGCTGAAGTATGGGGCGCCGCGCCCCAGCTGCCCTGACGGCGGACGAACGAGCGCGGGCCGTCAGGGCAACATGGTTTGGAGAAAGCTCAGCCCCTTCAGCCAACTGTCTCGGGTTTGGTGAACTTGGCCACGTTGCGCTTGACGAACTCGACCAGGGCCATCGGCTGCTCGCCGGTGAGCCGGACGAAATCGTCGGTCATGCGGTCGAACCGACCGAGACGGTGCCACTCGGCCAGCACCGCGAGGTGGCTGACGAGATGCTCGGGTACGCCGAGCTTGCGGAGCTTGTCGGCCCAGGCCTGCACCGGCACGTCGCGGTAGCGGATCGTGCGGCCCAGCGCCTCGGAGAAGGCACGCGCATAATGCTCGATGTCGGCGGACTCCGGCCCGGTCAGTTCGTAGATCTTGCCGACATGCGGCGCCGGATCGTCGAGGATTGCGGCGATGGCCTTGGCCGCGTCGACAGCCGCGATCGGCGATGTCCTGGCGTTGCCGAGTGGGAGTGCCAGGTCGTCATTCATTTGGACGCTGTTCGCGGACAGCCGGTCGAAGAAGGCTTCCATGAACGCCGTCGGACGTATGTTCACCACGGGCAGGCCCGACCATTGAAGCGTCTGCTCCGCCAGCCAGTGCAGGCGGTGCTGTGGACTCAGCGAGCTCTCGGTGATGCTCATCGACGAGACCGACATCTGTGACATGCCGCTGGCGAGCTGGTGAGTGACCAGCTTCCCTCGACGCCGAGCCGTAAGGTGCCACCGCAGTTCGGTGCCCGGATCGTGATGGGCGGGCTCTCTGGCGCAGCCGTCGGCGCGCCG
>OUNM010051689.1_pt1 | contig 10062 bp, 8 predicted proteins | sample 1769961 | NCBI WGS metagenome assembly OUNM01 (sample SAMEA3914820, study PRJEB12502) | metagenome | biome: forest; material: soil | place: USA | collected 2012-03-12 | depth 0.3 m
CGCTCCTTGTGCTCGCCCGCGTCGCGCCCGTAGAGCACCTTCACCGCGACGACGCCGCCGCCGCGCAGATCGGTGGCGCGGAACACGGCGGACATGCCGCCCGCGCTGACGCGCCGCTCGATCTCGAAGCGCTGCGCGATGGTGGATCCGGGCTCGATCAAACAGCTCGATGATAGCCGTTCCCTCAGGGTGTGGGGCCGGTACGCGATCTACGTCAGGAGAGGACCTCGCCGGGCGTCCCCTGGGCCACGACACGGCCATTTTTCAGGCTGATCGCAACGTCGGCGATGCCGCGCACCACCGCGGGTTCGTGCGTGACGACGACCATCGTGGTGCCCTCCTTCGCGAGGCTCTCGAGCACCTTCACGACCTCGGTCTTGCGTTCGGGATCGAGCGCGGCCGTCGGCTCGTCGAGAAGGAGCGCCGCCGGCTCCATGGCGAGCGCGCGGGCGATGGCGACGCGCTGCTGCTCGCCGCCCGAGAGCTCGCGCGGGAATGCGTCTCGGCGGTGCGAGAGGCCGACCTTCTCGAGGAGCACGAGAGCGCGCGCTCGGGCATCGGCCTTCGAGAGACGACGAACGTGGACAGGGGCCTCCATGACGTTCGCGATCGCGCTCATGTGCGCGAAGAGACCGTAGTGCTGGAAGACCATCCCGACCTGGAGCCGGATGCGTTGCAGCGTGGAGGGCGCGACGGCGAGGTCGCCGACGCGGATCGTGCCGTCGTCGAAGGTCTCGAGGCCGTTGATGCAGCGAAGCAGCGTCGACTTCCCGCAGCCCGAGGGTCCGACGATGGCCGAGACCTTTCCGCGCGCGAGATGGAGCGTCACCGCATCGAGGACGGTTCGTTTCTCGAAGCGCTTGGTGAGCTTCTCGATGGCAATCATGCGGCCGCCTCCGCGTCCGTCGCGTCGGTGTCGTCGTCCGCTTCGTCGCGCTCGCCTTCGAGCTTTCGCTCCAGGCGCCGCGCCAGGATCCCGAGCGGGTAGCTCATCGCGAAGTAGAGCGCCGCGCACGTGAGGCCCGGGCCCACCCACGTGCGCACGTCGACGGCGGTGATCGTCATCTGTTTCGTGAGCTCCACGACGGTGATGACGCTGACGAGCGAGCTGTCCTTGAGCAGCGCAATGAAGTCGTTCGTGACGTTCGGAATCGCGTGGCGGATGGCCTGCGGGAGGACGATGCGCCGGAGCGCGAGCGACCGCGTCATGCCGAGCGAGAGCGCCGCCTCCATCTGCGTCTTCGGTACCGCCTGCATACCCGCGCGATACACCTCGGCCTCGTACGACGCGTAGTTCATGCCGAGCCCGACGATGGCGGCGGTGAGCGCGTTCAGCTTCAGGATCGGCGCGAGCCCGTAATAGAGGAGGTACAGCTGCAAGAGCACCGGCGTGCCGCGATAGATCTCCACGTACGCGCCCGCGAAGAAACGCGCCGCGGGACCGCCGTACATGCGCACGAGCGACAGCAGGAGACCGAGCGGGATCGCGAGCGCCATCGCCAGTGCCGAGACGAAGAGCGTGACCGCCGCGCCCTTCACGAACAGGACGACGTGACCGCGATTGAACGTCGGCGGCGGCGGAGGCTGCCCGAGCATCTGTGCCTGATCGGCGGGGCTCCACGACGTGAGCCGATCCTGGCGCGCATTCCAAATGTGCGCGCGATCGAGGATGCGCCGCAGCTCGCCGCTCGTCGCGATGCGTCCGAGCGCCTCGTCGATGGCGGCCTTCACCTCCGGCTCGGCGGGACGTACCGCGAGCGCGTAGTAGCCGTCGCGGAGGTCGCCCACCACAGCGAGGTCGGTCTTCGGCACGCCGTAGCGAGTGGCGATGATGTCGTCGAGCAGGACGCCGTCGGTGCGGCCGCGCTCGAGATCCGTGTACGGCTCCTCGACGCCTTCGTAGATCACGGTCTCCGCGTTGCCGCGCAGCATCTCGAACGCGAGGCTGTTCGAGAGCGTCCCGATCTTGTGACCGGCGAGCGCATGCATCAGCGCCGCAGGGTCGGTGCCTCCGGCGGTGATCCGCGGAGCGTCCGTGGCGCGAACCATGAGCCGCTCGGCAAAGGTGTAGTACGGACGCGTGAAGAGGACGCGACCCGTACGGCTCTCCGTCACTTCGAGGCCGTTCATGACGACGTCGAAGGTCCCGCGCTCGAGTGACGGAACGAGGTTCGACCAGTCGTTCTGTACGAACTCGGCGCGCACGCCGAGCTCGCGCGCGATGGCGGCGGCGAGATCGACCTCGAAGCCGATCAGGTGGCCGGGCTTTTCGGGATCATCGTAGACGTACGGCTCGCCGCCTTGCGTGTCGCCGCCCCATCGGAGGACGCCCGCCGCCTTGATCCGGTCGAGGCCCTTGCCAGCCGGCACAGAAGAAGGAGAGGGGCACCCCGTCGTCAGACCGAGGAGGACGACGACGAGGATCGGGCCAAGGCAGCCGAGCGCCGTGACGAGGACCCGTGGCGAGATGCCACGCCAGGACAGCGCTGCATGCGATCGCAGAGAGCCCCCATCTGACGCCCGACGGTCCACGCCGCCGAGTCTAACGTGATCGCTCGGGAAAACGGGCTTTCCGCACACGGGTCGGGTCGGGCCGGCGCCCTGCTGACCTGGACACCGAAATTGCATGTGGTACGCGAGCCGTGGGAGCTCCTCGGCCAGAAAGAAATCGACGCTCGTGAAGTACGTGACCGCATATGCGCCGGGGGCTCGGGCCCGGCAGACACTCACCGACGGATCGACGCGCGAGAGTCTCGCCGCCGATTGTCGAGAGGCTGCGCTCAGCTTCATGTCCGGCGTCGCGTCCGGGTGGGACAAGCTCGACCTCGTGCTCTGGCTCACCGGTCCGTACGCGCGCGCCACCCGCCACGGCAAGCATGGCGAGCGCGTCGCCGTGGTCTCCGATACCGAGGAGATCTCCGACGAGTCGATCGAGTCGCTCGTCACGCACGTGCGCGGTCAGCTCATCGCGTCGCTCGAGAGGGCGGCCCTCGAGTTCGGCGCGCTCGATTTCGCCGACGAGATCACGGAGCGCGGCCTGGTTCGCAAGGTGGTCGACGCAGACGGACGTGACGCATGGGTCCCGGTCGACGCGTCGCGTTTGCGCCTTCGCGATCGCGTTCGCGCGCTCTTCACCGCCGACTACCTGAACGCGCCCTACACGTACGCCGAGCTCTTCGTCTGCCATCGTTGCGAAGCGGTGGTGTTCGACGATCACGCGAAGGAGGTGGGCATCTGTGGTGCGCACCGAATGAGCGGCGTCGTCCCGAGCGATCGCGACGATGACTCCGCTCGCGAATCCGAAGAGCCGCTCGCCGACATCGGTTGAACGGTTGAACGTTCGCGCAAGCGAAGGCGTTACGCGCGATTAATCCCGCGGTAAGGCGCGGTCGAGCTTGGGGCATTACGTGTGAAGGATGCCGCGCTTCGCGACCTCGCTTGCCGGCGCCGTGGGCGTCCTCGTCGGCGCCGCGATCGTCGTTCGTCCCGAGCCGGCGCGCGCAGATATCGACTTCCAGCTCGCCGGAACGACGGGCGCGGCGTGGACGCGCGCGCTTCCGACGCTTCGCAGCTCTGCGCTGTCGACCGCCGCGCGTGAGGTGCCGGATGCGCGCATCCCGGTGGGCGGCTCGCTGACGTGGGTGGGCGCCGGCTTCGAGCTCGGCATGACCATCGACGCTCACATCGTGATCCCCGGGATCGGCGTCGCCGCGTACGGCGCGGTCGGCTCCTACGACACGGTATTGACGTCGGCCGACGGCTCGATCGCGACGGTACGTCCGTGGACGACGTACCGGATCGACATGCCGCTCCCCGGCATCGGTTACCGCGTGAAGGAACGCCGCTGGATGTTCCAGGCCGACGTTCGCACCGGCCTCTCGATCATGTCGATGACCGGGACGATCGCGGGCGGTAGCTCCGAGACGGAGACGTCGCTCACGGCGATCACCGGCGTTCTCGTCGCGGAGGTCGAGGCGTGTCGTCGACTCGATCCCGTCACGCGCGTGTGCGTCCAGGTCGCGCCGCGCATCTACGACTTCGGTTTCATGAACGGCGGCACCCTCGGGCTCCGCGTGGAGTGGGGAAGATGACCAACACCAGAACGCCAAGCGTGTGTGCTCGGATCCTCTCGAGCTTCTCGAAGGCCTTTGCCGTCACGGCATTGCTCGGGCTGGCGACCGCTGCGATGGGCTGCTCGTCGTCGAGCGGCGAGACCGTCGACAGCGTCGCGCTGCGCGCCGAGACGCCGCTGCCGGCGAGGGCAGGGACGGTGATCGTCGACGGCTGCCTGCTCGACACCTGGCAGCGCGCGACGCTCGCGGGCCCCGGTGCGAAGCGCGTGCTGCAGGACGTGATCTTCCTGTGCCTCGTGCCGCGGCTCGACGGAACGGTGGGTCCTCGCGATCCGAGCGCGCTTGCTCATCTCGAGGCGCTCGTAGCCGACCTCGCCACCGACGGCTATCGCGTGAGCCTCGCCGTGTCTTTCACCGACGAGACCGGGCAACGCTACGACGGCCCACAGACGCGCGCCTTCCTCGCCGACCCGGCATGGCGCGCGCGCTTCCGCGAGACGCTCGTGCCGGCGCTGAAGTCGGCGGTCGGCGTCGAGCTCGACATGCAAGGCATGCCGGACGACGCCGCGGACGTCATTGCCGCCTTCGTGACCGAGGTGTCGCAGAGCGTTCGCCCTGCAAAGCGTCTCGGCATCTTCGTGCCGCCTTCGGTGTCGATCCCGAGCGACCTTCCCGGCGGCGATGCGTTCGTGCGTGCTGCGCTCGCCGCGCAGGTCGATCGCCTGCGGATCATGACCCTCGACTTCTCGGATCGGTCACCGGGCCCGACCATCGATCCGGGCTGGGCGGTCGACGCCGTGCGTCTCGCGAAGCGTGATGCCCCGGCCGTCGACATCGCGTATCCGCTCTACGGCACCGACTTCGGACCGCGCGGTCATCGGCCTACGACGTACCTCGAGGCGATCGCCCTCGCGAAGGTGACGGGATCGCCCATCCAGCGCGGTCCGACGACGGCGTCGTTCGTGCGCTATTCCGCGTACGGGAACGAGCCGCACGAGGTTTGGTTCGACGACGCCGACTCGACGGCGCGTGCGCTCTCGGCATGGAGCTACGACACGCTTCCTGCCGACGTCGGCGTCGTCTTCTACGGTCTCGGCGCCGAGCAGCCGAACCTGTTCGAGACGCTCGCCGCGAGGATGCCGTGATCTCCGCGCCGCGCGTGGTGCGCGCGTGCGTTGGCGATCCGCTCTCGCTGCCGGAGATGATCCTCGAGCTCGAGCAGCGGTGGCTCCTGTGGGATCGCTGTGTGGCGGGAGGTCGGCGTGTCGACGTTCATCCGCTCGTGCTCGGGGAGGCAGCGCACGTCGAAGCCGTGTGCGTCGCGGAGCGCGCGGCGTCGCTCGTGTTCCGCGCGGGCGAGCGAGCGTCGAGCGACGCCGCCGAACGTGCACTCTACAAGCTTCATCCGGATGTCGAGATGCTCGCCGCTTCGGCGCGCGCCGGTGGCGATACGACCACGCTGGTGCGCGTCGATTTGCTCCTCCAAGACGACGGCCGCTTCGTCGCGTGCGAGGTGAACGCCGATTGTCCCGGCGGCCACAACGAGACGCTGGCGCTGCCGCGCATCGCAAAAATGGCGGGATTTCGCGACGGACACGATCCGACGACGGTCGTGCCTCGTCTCGTCGAACGCCTCGTCGCGCTCTCCGGTGGACGTGGCTCGCCGCGCGGCGCGATCGGTCTCGTGTGCGCGACCGCGTATGCCGAGGACCTCCAGGTCTGCGCCATCGTCGAGCGCATGATCAAGGAGCGCGGTGGCCGTGCGCTGCGCGTCCCGGTCACGGGACCGAAGGCGAGCGAGGACGGCGCCGGGGTCGCGTACCGGGGAGAGCGGCTGTCGGTGCTGTATCGGTTCTATCCGCTCGAGTACATGGAGGGGCAGGCGAACGTGGCGGCGCTCGCGCGGGCCACCGAGCGCGGCGAGCTCGCATCGGTCTCCGCGTTCTCGACCATTCATGCGCAGTCGAAGCTGGCGATGGCGCGCGCGTGGCACGCCGAGCCGGAAGCCGCGCGCGGGATCTTTCCCGAGACCTTCGCGTTCGGTGCGCTCGACGGCAGTGTCCTGGGGCGCGAGCGCGCCGGGTGGGTGGTGAAGCGCGATCTCTCGCGCGTCGGTGATCACGTCGTCGTCGGCGCGCTCCAGACCGACGAGGCGTTCCGCGCCACGCTCGACGGCGTCGCGGAGGCAGAGGCCGATGGCGAGGTCTGGATCGCGCAGCGGTTCATTCCGCCGGGTCACGTGCCGACGCCGTGGGGACCGCGCTGCCTCACGCTCGGCGTGTACCTGCTCGACGGCGTGTTCGCCGGCTACCTTGCGCGGTTGACCACTGCTTCGCATTGCTCGCACGACGCGCTGGTGGTGCCCGTCTTCGTCCGAGGTGACTCATGAGGCGCATCGTCGGCGTCGTGACCGCCGCGCTCCTCGCGACGGGGTGCGGTCTCCGGCCGTGGACGCCGTCCGTGAGCGTCGCGTTCTGGTCGCAGGACGTGCCGGCGGGGACGGACGTGACGCTGCCGCCGGCGAGCGAGCTCGCACGGTCATGGCAGCTTCCCTCCGATCTCGCGTGGTCGAGCTACAGCAAGGGCACCTTGATCGCGTCCGTCGATCCGATGGGAAGCGCGGCGACGCTCCCGGACGTGCGTTCGCTGGAGGTGGTCGAGCAGGCACAAGAGGCGGCGACCAACGTTGCGCGTGGCGGGATGCCGGCCGATACGCTGTGGGTCGTCGATCTGCGCGGCGCAGCGTCGTGTGCGTTCGCCTCGCGGCTGAGCGAGGCGGCGCGCGAGCCGATCGCGCCGGTGGTGACGTTCAACAACTGGCCGGCCGACGAGTCGGTCGTGCCGGCGGACGAAACGCTCGCGGGCCTGCTCGCCTTTGCGCCGAAGAAGTTGCCGCCTTCCACGCAGCGCGCGGTCCCCGTGTTCATGCTCGATTCGTGGCGGCTCGCGTATCGGTTCGATGCGCCGGCCGACGACGCGTACGACAATCGCTACATCGTGCTGGCGAGCGATCTGCCCGACGTCGCGACGCTTCGCGCGCAAGGGATCAAGCGCGTCGTCTACCTCGTGGAGGACCTCGACGACGCGGAGGTGGAGGAGGACGACCTCCACGCGAGCTTCGCGGCGTGGCAGGCCGCGGGCATTGGCATCTACATGGTGGACCTGCCGTTCCTGAACGACGTTCCGCCGCCGGTGAACGGCTCGTGGCTCGTCGACTGGGATGCGCGGCTCGGACCGGAGGCGTATCGCGTTCGCGAGCGCTACACGCTCGTCGACGATCCGGTGTTCTACGGGCGGGCGCGGGCCGGCTTCGGGTTCGCGCACGGCCGCCCGGTCTACGGCGGCCGCTTCCGCGGCGGCGGCGGATATGGCAGCGGGTCGCACGGCTCGCACGGCTTCTTCGGTGGCGGCTCGGGCGGGTGAGGCGTAACCGCGGGCCCTGTTCGTGCGTATGCTCTTCGTCATGACGAAGGTGAACAAGACCGACGCAGAGTGGAAGGCGGAGCTCTCTCCCGAGCAGTACGAGATCATGCGGAAGAAAGGCACCGAGCGCGCCTTCACCGGCAAGTACTGGGACTGCCACGACAAGGGCGTGTACCGCTGCGCGGGCTGCAAGGCCGAGCTCTTCAAGTCGGACGACAAGTTCGACTCGGGCTGCGGCTGGCCGAGCTTCACGAAGCCGGCGAACCCCGAAAAGGTCGAGGAGCAAGTCGACCGCTCGCACTTCATGACGCGTACGGAGACACTCTGCGCCGACTGCGGCGCGCATCTCGGCCATGTCTTCGACGACGGCCCGAGCGACAAGGGTGGCCTCCGCTACTGCATCAATTCGGCGTCGATCGAGCTCGAGAAGAAATAGCGCGCTCGCGTCGCGCGCCGCGTCGCGCTGGTGTCGAGTGTCACGCGTCCGTCGTCCGCGGCGCGCGCGGCGGGGCCCCCGTCATCGCCGGCACCGACGATCAACAAGTTGATCGTCCGCAACACCCGCAAAAGGTCAGCCGCGGGTCACGATCAGGATCTTAATCGTCGGCACGCCGCGTCCAGGCCGCAGGCACGTGCGGCACGCACTCGGCGAGGCGGTCGTCGGGGGCGGACGAGGGAGTAGCACACGTTCGTTCGGCGCGCGCACGTGCCCAAAACGGTGTCGCGTCCCCGTCATCCTCGTTGGCCATGGTCGGGAAGCGAGCGAAGCTCGCGACGAGCGTGAGCGACGAAGCATCGTCGCTGACGACGACCCTTCGTCGTTCGACGAAGCCGTGAGCTGCCCTCGCGCGATACGGGCGCCCATCTGGGACGTGCATTGGAACATCTCGCTGCGCGCACCGTCGGCACGTAGCGTGCTCGTGGGGTCGAGATCGGCGCCGCTTCGGTGCGCTCGGGGGATCTCATGAAATCGTTTTCAAACGTCGTGCTGTTGCTTGCCGTGTTGCAGGCGTGCTCCTCGGACGTTCCGGCCGACGATGCCTCTTCGATGGGCGCGGGCGATGCAAGCGCTCCCGATGCGGGCGCCGCCGACGCGCCGCCGCCGTTCGATGCCGATTTTGACGACGTCGGAGCGAACGACGCCGGCTCCGACACCGCGAGCGGTGTCTCCGATAGTGGCATCGGAGATGGGCCGACGCTCGACTCCAGCGCGCCGGACGCGAGCGTTGCATGCAACGTCGACGACGCCGGGGCCGCGACGTGGACATTGTCTCAGATCGGTACGCCGAAGTGGACGCCCGCTGGCCTCCATCGCGTCGCCGGCGGGCTCGGCAATTCTCCGTGTGCCCAATCCGCCCTCGAGTTCTTCAACGCGTTCGCCGCCCCGAACCACAAGTACTACGCGACGAAAGGCGCCGAGGGGCCTGATCAGCCTCATGCCGGACCCTATGATCAGGAGCTGACCGCGCTCCTCGCCGCGAACGGTTTCGTGGATCGGACGGTGTTCAACACCAGCGACTTCACGCCACCGACCGGGATCCAGACGATCTTCTCGCTGGTCCCCACCGCCGGCGCGCCGGTCGGTTCGTCGGCCGACAGCGCGAGCGGGCCGATCCTGCCGAACGCAGTATTCCCGATCTCCAACACGGGCATCCTCTATCGCAACGGCGCCGTATGGGATCCGAACAACGCAGGTGACTTCCCGCCGCCAGCGCAATTCACCGTCGGCGTCGACGGTGCGAGCCACATCGTGCTGCTCTTCAACGACAACTCGAGCTTCGTAGCCCCCTCCGCGACGCCGCTCGAGGGCTGCTACGAGTGGAAGATCACGCTCCGCGAGTCGAACGGCGCGAACGGATGGGACATCTCGGTCCCGTTCACGATTCAGCCGGAGCTGCCGAATGCCGTGTGCGGTGACACGTCGAGAGATCCGGTGAATTGCGGCGCTTGCGGCCACGCCTGCCAGGGCGGAACGTGCAACCGCGGCGTCTGCCAGCCGGTCGTGCTCGCGACCACGGTCTCACCGCTCGGCGTCGCGGTCGACGCGACGAACGTCTACTTCTCTCAGCCGGGCGGCATAACGAAGGTCGCGGCGGGCGGCGGCGCAGCCTCCTCGGTGATCTCGGCGTCGCCCGGATTGGCAATGTCGGCGGACGCGAACAACATCTACTTCCAGAGCAACCTCGCGGAGCTCCGACCCGATGGCACGACCGGCTTCACGACGAAGCGGGTCTCCAAGCTCGGCGGAGCTGCCACGATTTTGGGTGCTGGTGGGAGCGGGCCAATCGGTTTCGACGCCGACCATCTGTTCTGGGCGGAGCGGACGGTCAGCGCAGGTCCGATCGCCATCCATTCCGTCGCGATCGCGGGCAGCACGGTCGTTGACCTCGCGACGTTCACGGCATCGACCAGCTACGGTGTCGCGGTCGACGCGACCAACGTCTACTTCGACGACGTCGGCGCGCTTTACAGCGTTCCGAAGGCAGGTGGTACGACGACGACCGTCATCTCGGGCCGATCCAACCTTGGCTTCCTTCAGGTCGACACGAGCTACGTCTATGTGCTC
>OUNM010094725.1_pt1 | contig 10061 bp, 7 predicted proteins | sample 1769961 | NCBI WGS metagenome assembly OUNM01 (sample SAMEA3914820, study PRJEB12502) | metagenome | biome: forest; material: soil | place: USA | collected 2012-03-12 | depth 0.3 m
ACGATCCCCAGCGCGTGGCCACCATCATCGGCCGTGCCCTGGCCTTGACGGAGGCCGAGGCCGAGGCGGAACTGGAGGCCGTGCATGCGGCCTTCGATTCACGGCACTACGACATTGATGTGCCGCTGCTGGCGCACTTTGCCAAGGTGCGGCCGCACATCTTCACCCAGCGCCCGCTCAGCCGTGTGCGCGAGCTGCTCATCGGCGCGTTGTTTTCCGGCGAGTACGCGCTGGAGGCCGCCGCCTTGTTCAATCCTTCCCTCGTTCCGCACCCTGATCAGAGCGGCACGGCGGCGGGCGGCCTGCGCTTCATCATGAGCCTGCGCGCCACTGGTGAAGGCCACATCTCCTCCATCGAGTTCCGCGCCGGCAGCCTTTCCCCCGCCGGCGACATCAGCCTGGAGCCTGTCTCGCGCTTCGTTACCGTGCCCCAGGTGCTGCCCAATCCCACGTACCGGAAGCGGCGCTTTCTTATCAAGTTGCACGAGATGGGGTTTAACAACGACAGCGCCGCCGCCGTGCTGTCGCCTCTCGCGGAGGAGTTCACCCTCAGCGATCTCACCGCCAGCGTGGCCCGCGTGCGCAGCCAGTTCATGCCGGTCACCCATGATTTTCAGCGCACGCTGGAGTGCATCCAGTGGTTGGCGGATTCCAACTATGAGCTGCTGTTCCCTTCCAAGCTCGCCATCAGCGAACGCATCATCTTCCCCGCCTCCGCCAATGAGAGCAACGGCATTGAGGACGCCCGCTTTGTGCGCTTCGTGGAGGATGACGGCTCGGTGATGTACTACGCCACCTACACCGCGTACAACGGCCGCGCCATCCTGCCCCAGCTCATCGAGACCGAGGACTTCCTGCATTTCCGCGTGCTCACGCTCAACGGCAGCGCCGTGCAGAACAAGGGCATGGCCCTGTTTCCCCGCCGCATCAACGGCCGCTACGCCATGCTGTCGCGCCAGGATGATGAGAACCTGTTCATCATGTTCTCCGACAACCCGCACCACTGGAGCGATCCCCAGATGCTGCTGCGGCCCGCCGAGGCCTGGGAATCCGTGAAGGTGGGCAACTGCGGCTCACCGATTGAAACCGAGGCCGGCTGGCTTGTCATCACCCACGGCGTGGGCCCCATGCGCAAGTACTGCATCGGCGCCGCGCTGCTGGACTTGAACGACCCCACCCGCGTCATCGGCCGCCTGCGCGAGCCGCTGCTTTCGCCCGAAGGCAACGAACGCGAAGGCTACGTGCCCAATGTGGTTTATAGCTGCGGCTCCCTGGTTCACGGCGGCCAATTGATCCTGCCCTACGCCATGAGCGACAAAGCCGCCGCCTTTGCCAGCGTGCCGCTGGAGAGCCTTTTGAAGGCGCTGCAGGTGCGTTAAGCAACAGCAGGCAAGAGCCTGCCATGGCGGGCCGTCTGCAACGAGCTCCGCTCATATCAAGTTATCGGGTCACCGCAGTGGCAGTTCTAAGTTTCAAGCGCTGAATTTTCCCCAGCCCGATATTGGCAAACAGCAGCTCACCATCGCGCGGATCGGCGGCGATGCTGGCGATGCCGGGCTCCTGCGCCAGGTACTCGTCCACCCACACCGGCTGGCCTTCATCGCGCAATGCCACCACCCGGCCGATGCCGTAGTCGGCGAAAATGTACTTGCCCTCAAGCTGCGGAAAGCGGCTGCCGTGATACACCATGCCGCCCGTCACCGAGATGCCGAACAGCGGATGCGGGTATTCAAAAATGGGCAGCAGCGGCTTGAAGTCCTTGGGCTCGTTGGAGCCCCCGGGGCCCTGGGAAAAGGAGTGGAAGCCCTCGCGGTAGCTCCAGCCGTAGTCACCGCCTTTGGTGATGATGTCCACCTCCTCGTAGAGATCCTGCCCCACATCGCCGGCAAACAAGCGGCCGCTGGGCAGGTCGAAGGAAAAGCGCCAGGGATTGCGCAGCCCTGTGGCCCAGATTTCCGTGCGCACCGTCTTTGGATCGACCGGCTGGCCGTGATAGGACGTGGCACCGACGAAGGGGTTGTCCTTCGGCACGGAATAGAAGGCCGCGCCCTTCGCATCCAGCGCCAGGCCCGGATGAGGATTCGGCGGCAGGCTGCCTTCCTTCTGGTCCACATCCAGGCGCAGGATGGCCGCAAAGAAGCCCTTGTTAATGTAGCGCGCGTTGTTGAAGGCATCATCCCCCGCACCACCGTCGCCCACGCTCACATACAGGCAGCCGTCGGGCCCGAAGTGAAGGTCGCCCCCATTGTGATTGTCAGCCGGATCCGCCTGGGTGAAAAGCGGCTGCTCCTTGGTGGGGTCCGCATGATCCGGTTCGCCAGGTGAAACCTCGAAGCGTGAGAGCCGCTGGTTTAGCCTGCCGTCGATTTTCACACTGTAGTACACAAAGAAGCGGCCGCTTTTCGCATGGTCCGGCGCGAAGGCCAGCCCCAGCACCCCGCACTCGCTCTCCGTGTGCAGCGCCCCGTCGCGTGGATGGGTGAGATCCAGGAACAGCTTCTTCACCGGGCCGGCCGTGCCCAGGCCGGTGACGACCCGCACCCGGCCCGTCTTTTCCACGATGAAGAGCCGGTCCTTGTCTCCCGGCGCGCTGACCACGTCCAGCGGCTGGTCGAACCTCAGGCCGGGGAACACATCCTCCATCTCGAAGGCCGTCTTTGGCGCCGGCGGAGGAGCCTGGGGCGGCTTGGGCTTCGCCTCTTTGGGTGCCTGGGCATGCAGCAACGAGACGGAAGAAAGGAGCGCGGCGGCTGGCAGGGCACCACAGAGCTTGGAGATGAAAGAAGCGAAGTTCACGAGCGGGATCGGTGGGCAGGAAAGGTGAGGTTGTAAAAGTTTATATGCTAATTTGCGCATATTTATTTCATTCGTTTGCTTTCGATCCTTCATGAGCGCCAAGAGCGCGGTTCAACATAGCCTTGGGGTGAAGCCCCGGGTTCCATGCGTGTTACCGGCGTTTGAGCGCCCAGGGCGCGGGTCAACGACGCGTGCGCAATCCCGCACAGAGAATTCCTCTCATTTGACCCGCGCCGTTGGCGCTTGGCAACTCGACGTGCGCGGTTCCTGGGGCTACACCCAGGCTATGTTGAACCGCACCCTTGGCGCTCATGAAGGCTGCCTCACCCCAGCGTTGCCCCGGCCAGAAAGCGCGGCATCAGCAGCACCGTGCGTGGCGGCACGGCCTCATGGCGCGCCAGAGCCAGCACCAGGCGCGAAAGCTTGCGCGCCACGGCCGCCGCGCTTGTGTGATAGCGCGCTGGGGCCGGCAGCATGAAATCCAGGTACGGTTCGCTGTCGCGTGCGATGAGGGCCACATCCTCCGGCACACGCAGCCCCAGCCTGGCCAGGCAGCCGGCGGCGGTGAGCACGTGCGCCGGCAGCACCACCAGCAGCGCCGTGGGCGCGGCGGCTTTGCGCAAGGCCGCCTCCAGTGCCTGGCGGATGCCTTCGGGCCGGCCATCGTGCCCGATCACCCGCATCCTGGCGCCTTCCACCTGCACACAGGCCTCACGAAAGCCGGCCACGGTCAGTGCATCCCCTGCCCGCTCGCTGGCCGCCATCAACACTGCCAGGCTGCGGTGCCCGCGGCACAAAAACTGCCGTGCGGCATGCTGGCCCAGCGCCTGAAAGTCCGTGTCCAGCGAAGGCAGCTCAATGCCCGGGTGCGGCGAGCCCACCAGAACGCAGGGCAGGCCCCGCTGCATGAACCAGCGCTGCGTGGCCGCCGGGCAGCTCAGCAAGGCCCAGGCCGCCGCCGGCTTGCCGCGCACCAGCCGCTCCAAAGCCATCTCCGGCTTGCGCGAGAAGCAGGCCGCGCCCGCGTAAAGTTCCAGCTCCAGTCCGTCGCGTGCAAGCTGCTCACGCAGCGCATCCACCAAGAACACCTGCGCCCCGCCCATCTGCTCCAGGGGCATGGCAGCGAGCAGCATCACCTTCTTTTGAGGCTGGGCCGCAGTTTCGCCCTGCTTCAAGACCTGGCGCCGCCTGCCTTGCGAGGCGCTCACCCAGCCCTCGCGCTCCAGCAGCTCCAGGGCGGCCCGCAGCGTGGTACGGCTCACCTGATAGGCGCGGCACAGCTCCATTTCGCCCGGCAGATGCTGCGTCCATTCGCCCGCGGCTATGCCTTTGCGCAGCAGGCCGGCCACCTGGGTGACAAGTGTGATACGGTGTGGCAGCAAGGACATGGGCGCACTATACCCTCGGCTGCCGCCCTGCCTTGCACATCTGTTTCAAGAAACATCATCCGGGCTGCGTAATGCACTCCCCATGCGCCTCATCTGCTCTCTCCTTGCCGTGGCTTGCGTCGTTCTGGGCTTCAGTGCTCGCGCGAATGCTGAACTCAAAGCCGGGGCCTTTGCCCAGGACATCACGCCCAGCCATCTCCCCTCGCCCATCAATGGCAACATGAAGGGAGGCACGGCCGCCAGCGTGCACGATCCCATGCACGCCCGCTGCATGGCCGTGGCGAATGAGGGTTCCGAACTCATCTTCTGCGTGGTGGATTCCTGCATGATCCCCCGCGAGGTCTGCGAAAAGGCCAAGGCCATTGCAGCCGAGGCCACGAGCGTGCCCGCCGCGCACATCCTCATCAGTGCTACCCATTCCCACTCCTGCGCCACCATGGCCCCCGTGTTTCAGAGCGATCCGGACCCCGCCTACATCGCCGAACTGCCCGGCCTCATCGCCCGCGGCCTGATCCGTGCCCACCAGAACCTGGAGCCCGCCGAGATCGCCTGGAGCAAGGACAGCGACCCGGACCAGGTCTTCAACCGCCGCTGGTTCCTCAAGCCTGATCAAGTGGTGGAAAACCCCTTCGACAGCACCACCGACCGGGTGCTCATGAACCCCGCCATCCAGAGGGTCAGCGAGCCCTCCGGTCCCACGGATCCAGAGGTATGCATCCTGGCCGCCCGGTCCAAGGCCGATCAGCGGCCCCTGGGCATGCTGGCTAACTACAGCCTGCATTATGTCGGCGGCCTGCCCGCCATCTCCGCCGACTACTACGGCGTTTATGCCGATGAAATCGGCACGCGGCTGAAGACCGGCGATGCTCGCTATGCCGGCAAGCCGGCCTTCGTCGCCATCATGAGCAACGGCACCAGCGGCAACATCAACAACATTAACTTCGGCGGCCCCTCCACGATCCGCAAGAAAGCCGCCGGCGAGCAGATCCACACCGTGGCCGCCAGTGTCAGCGATGCCACCATGCGCGCCTGGGACAAGCTGGCCTGGCAGGACGCCGCGCCCATTGCCACCGCCGAGCGTGACCTCCATCTCAGCGTGCGCAAGGCCACCCCGCCAGAGCTCGAACGCGCCCATCACATCACCGACACCGTGGCCAAGGACAAGGACGGCCAGTGGGCCGACCGTAAGGCCATCTACGCCCGCGAGGCCCTGCTTCTGGACAAGTACCCCGATCAAATGCCCTGCAAACTCCAGGCTCACCGCATCGGCGGCCTGACCATCGCCAGCATCCCATGCGAGGTGTTCGTCGAGATCGGACTGGACTTGAAGAAGACCATGCCCTTGCAGGAGCACTTCACCATCTCCCTGGCCAACGGCTACAACGGCTACCTGCCCACGCCCGAGCACCACAAGCTCGGCGGCTACGAAACCTGGCGCGCCCGCAGCAGCTACCTGGAGGTGGATGCGTCCACGAAGATCACCGCTGCCCTGAAGGAGATGCTGGCCGAGGTGGTGCGGTGACAAGGTGGGCTGCGAAGAAAGTTGGGTACAAAGCGGAGCGCGGGCTTCGTGACCAGGTTGCAGCGCTCAGTTCGGTGTCCTCCGGAGCCTTGGCGAAGGAGGAGGGCGGTGAGGTAGTGACGCTTTGCAGCTCAGCGGCGCAGCCGCCGTGGACTGCGGATGCTTGCAGCCGCTGTTTCCCAGCCAGCTCGCTGGCGTCGCAGGGGCCGTGTCCTATCCGAGTCGGTGACTTGGCAAAAGCCCTGCTCCTGCCTGGCACCTGGCGATGACAAAACAGCGGCTGCTCAAACATTCCCGCTTGAGCCGTTGTCCTCGCCCATGAATGACACGGCCCATGCAAAGGCTCCGGCTGAGGTATCGGCACGGCCTCCTGCGACGCCAGCAAGCTGGCTGGGAAACAGCGGCTGCAAGCATCCGCAGTCCACGGCGGCTGCGCCGCTGAAGAGCTGCAAAACAGACCCCATACTCCGCACTCGCTCCAGCCCTCCCCACTTTCTTAATTTGCGGGTTTCACCCCATGGACGGCAGGCGTCGGATGACGCACACTGGGATCGCAGTGAAAGCAGTCGCTAAGGCTGCCTCATTACCCCGCCGTTCAAGTTCCGTGAATCCCGTTGCCCTCCATCAAGATCAAGCTGCTCATGCGGCCCCGACTTTGGTGCGTGGTGTGGCGGACCCTTTGGGAGGAGGGTGCGAAAGCGACCGGGCTTGAACGGCGAGTCTGTTTCTCGGGGTGACCTCCCAGCGCCTGGCGCGGATAAGGTCGATTGCGCCATGAAAAAGCCCCAGCCCATTTCGTCCGCCCTGCTTTCCGCCTCCCTGTGCGGCGCGGCCGGCATCGCCCGGGTGGAGGTGTCTTCCCTTTTCCCCCAGGACAAGGATGCGCCAGCCCCGATGGCGCAGGATGTGGCGCAAATCCACCAGCTTGCCCACCACCTGCTCATGAGCCAGGAGATGGAGCGCAGCCGCCTGTCCCTCGAGCTGCACGACCACATCACCCAGCTCGTCTGCGCCACCATTTTGCATTGCCAGAAGCTGGCCGGCCAGCTCGAATCCAGCCCCCAGGCCCAGGCCGACGCCTACCGCCTGGGCGAGCTGATGGGCACCGTGGCCGAGGAGGTGGAGCGCATCTCGCGCACCCTGCGCCCCGGCGTGCTGGAAACGCTCGGCCTGAACGCCGCCATGCGTGCCAGCCAGCGCGAATTTATCGAGCGCACCGGCATTGCCCTCAGTTCCTCCCTGCCAGCGCTCACCATAAGCCTGTCCGCTGAGGCGGAGCTCGCCCTTTATCGCATCCTGCAGGAGGCGCTGCGCAACATCGAGCAGCACGCCGCCGCCAGCCACGTCACCATTCAGCTTGTCCAAAGCCCCCGCGAGATCCAGCTCCTCATCGAGGATGATGGCGTGGGCTTCACCCCTGCCCTGCCCCGGGTAAAAGCAGGAGCCCGCCCTGGGCTCGGCATCGTGGGCATGCGCGAGCGCGCCAGTTGCGTCGGCGGCTCGTTGCAGGTACTGTCCGCTCCGGACAAGGGCACGTTAGTGCGCGCACAGATTCCACTCATCCCCATTGGAACCCCAGCTCCCTATGCCTAATCCCATCACCGTACTCCTCGTTGAAGACCACATGATCGTCCGCGAGGGCCTGCGCTCCCTCCTGGAGGCACAAGAAGACATCAGCGTCATTGGTCAGGCACAGGATGGCCGCCAGGCCGTGGAGCTCGCCGAGCAGTTGCAGCCCGCCGTCATCGTCATGGACATCACCATGCCCCTGCTCAATGGCCTGGAGGCGGCGCGCCGCATCTTTCAGACCCGGCCAGACACCCGCGTCATCATCCTTTCCGCCCACAGTGACGATGGTTATGTGGAGCAGGTGCTCGCGCTCGGCGTGGCCGGTTATCTCATCAAGCAGACCTCCGCCCAGGTGCTCGCCGCCGCCGTGCGCGAGGTGGCCCGGGGCAACACCTTTTTCAGCCCCACCATCTCCCGCCGCTTTCAGACCAACGGCGGCCAGATGCGCGGCGATTCGCCCGCCCGCCAGCTCGCCCAGCTCACCTCCCGCGAGCGCGAGGTGCTCCAGCTCGTGGCCGAAGGCAAGGCCAACAAGCAGGTGGCCGACGACCTCAACATCAGCATCAAAACGGTGGAAAAGCACCGCCAGCACCTCATGGAGAAGCTCGGCATCCACGACACCGCCGGCCTCACCCGCTACGCGATCTCCTCCGGCGTGATCGAAAGCAATGTGATGGTGGAACAATAAGGGAAGATCGCGCGCTCTGTTGATCGACAGCCGCTGTCCCACGCGTTAACTCACACCGCGTGAAAGCCTTTCTTCTCCTTCTTCTCGCCCTCATTTCCCTGCCCGGCCTTGCGGCGGAAAAGCCGCTGCAAGTCTATGTCGCCAACTACCCGCTGGAGTACTTCGCCCAGCGCATTGGCGGCCCGCATGTGGACGCTAAATTCCCCGCGCCGAAGGACTTGGACCCCGCCTTCTGGCAGCCCTCGGACGAGCTCATCGCCGCCTACCAGCACGCCGACCTCATCCTCCTCAACGGCGCCACTTATTCCAAATGGGCGGAGAAGACCACGCTGCCCCGCGCCAAGACCATCGACACCTCCGCGAGCTTCAAGGACAAGCTCATCGTCATCGCCAACGCCGTCACCCATTCGCACGGCCCCGGCGGCATGCACTCGCACGACGGCATCTCCTTCACCACCTGGATCGATTTCCAGCAAGCCATCGCCCAGGCCCAGGCCGTCCACGACGCCTTCGCTAAAAAGCTGCCCGGTTCCAAAGGCGACTTCGACACCGGCCTCGCCTCCCTCAAAACCGATCTGGAAGCACTCGACACCCGTCTTCTCGCCGTTGGCCAGAAGCTCAACCACGCGCCTGTCGTCGCCTCGCACCCCATCTATCACTACTTCGCCCGGCGCTATGATCTCAACCTCAAGGAAGTGCTCTGGGAACCCGAGGAAGTGCCCACCGCTGAACAGATGGACGGCCTGAAAAAGCTGCTCGCCACCCATCCCGGCAAGTGGATGATCTGGGAAGGCGAGCCTGCCAAGGAATCCGTGGCCAAGATCGCCGCACTCGGCCTCCAGAGCGCCGTCTTCGATCCCTGTGCCAACGTGCCCGCAAGCGGTGATTTTCTCTCGGTGATGCAGGCCAACGTGGCGAACATGGAACGCATCGTGAAGTGACTTCACAAAGTCCTTGGCAAATTCAGCCATCCCTTCAAAGTCGGTGACGCAGATGACCTTCTCACGTCTCCAGGTCCGCCACCTTTGCCTTCTGGTTTTGCTCCAGCTAGTCATCGGCCCCCTGGTGTTGACCCAGGTCAGTCTCTTCTGCACCCTCACTGTGCGTGAGATTCCGCAACAAGGTGTCGCCAAGGCCGTCGTCAAAGCCTGGAACAACGAACGTTTCCAAACCCTCCTCACCGCATCCGACAACTTGCGCTTGGAGGATTCCTCCGCCACCAGCAACGGCACGTCCACCAAGGTCAAATCGCCGGTGCTCAAGCTCTCCCTGGCCCTGTGGGAACCCCAGGCCGCCCTGCCAGCCCTCGACGCTGAGACCGTACACTGGCCACGGTATTCCGGTGCATGGACACCGTCCGATCCCCCGGTACCGCCAGGCATACCACCGCGGGCAGCTTAGCGTCCTCCGAGAAGATCTTGAGCCGCCCGGTTGCCTCCTGATGGGCTGCCATTTCCTGGCCAGGATCGCGGGTCTTGCCGTTCCCAGCTTCGCCCGGCCTTGCGCCATCAGCGTTCGTTGTGCGCGCTTTAGCGCGTGGGGCTGCGGAAATGAGCGCTCCGCTCCTCAATCCAGCCCTCACGCTGAAGCACGCATGGCCAGCAAGCTCCGCTGCACGCTCTGCATTAGCCGCGCCTTCAGCCGCCACTGCCTCCCCCCATCTTACTCCCTTTCCGTATGCCACGCCTTGCCTTCCTCCTTCTTGCCTCCCTCACTCTCACGCTTCAGGCCGCAGAGCCCCCAGCCCCCGTTCCAGCCACCTCCGCCACCCCGTCCCCCACCGAAGTCTCCGAAGTCGTCGTCAGCGGCAAGGCCGAAGACCTCCTCGGCCAGGTGCCCGCCGCCTCCCAGGGGCAAGCCAGTGCCGAGGACCTGCTTTCCCGCCCCATTCTGCGACGCGGCGAAATCATGGAAACCATCCCCGGCCTCATCGTCACCCAGCACTCAGGCGATGGCAAAGCCAACCAGTACTTCCTGCGCGGCTTCAACCTCGATCACGGCACCGACTTCGCCACCGACATCGAAGGCATGCCCATGAACATGCGCACCCATGCCCACGGCCAGGGTTATACCGACCTCAACCCGCTCATCCCCGAGA
>OUNM010642544.1_pt1 | contig 10058 bp, 13 predicted proteins | sample 1769961 | NCBI WGS metagenome assembly OUNM01 (sample SAMEA3914820, study PRJEB12502) | metagenome | biome: forest; material: soil | place: USA | collected 2012-03-12 | depth 0.3 m
CCGGCTCGTGCCGTTCCGCGAGTGGGTGACGCTCGTGCGCCGGTCGCCGCTCCCTGCCGAGACGGACAACCCCGCGGCGCGGCTGATCGACTTTCTGGATCAGAACTTTGAGCGTATGTCGTGTGGCGGCTTGATCTTGGACACGGCCAAGGCGAGGGAGCACTCGCCGACCATGGCCGCCCTCGGGCCCGTGAGCGCCGACGTGGCCAGGCGCTATGTCGCGGCTTGGAAGAAGATGGGTTGGTTGCATGCTTGAAGCCGTGGTCAAGTTTTCATTGTTTGATAGACTGCCCCTCTATAAATACACGCTACCTGTATGTATTTCCTAGAAATTTACCAGAATAGATCAAGTAAGAATCTCACAGCCCCTGCCTCCTCTCTTCCGAACTGTAAGCGCGCAGCAGCTCCCACGCGCTCCCTCTAGAGATCTCCGTCCCGTCGTAACACGCAATCGCCCGGAATCCAGGGGTGCTTTCCTTCACCGGCACATGCTTCACGCGATCAAACGAGAGCTCTGTGAGGCTCCTCCACTCAAGCGTAAACCGCCCTCTCCAGACGTCTTCCAACCAATCCGGATCCGTGTTCTCCCAGTCGAGGGCGGAGGTCATGCGGGCGACGCCGCAGAATTTACGGCTATTTTCAACACCATGTCCGGGCAGTCAGTCTGACATGGAAGTTTCTCAGTCGGCGTTCACGGGGGGTCTTGGCAACGTACCTCAAAATCACAGAGAAAAACATGACCACATGTCCGCCTGACATCCCATAGGCCTTGTCAAGTATCTTGTTGACGCGTGCGCTCGAGGTCCACACGTCGAGGGCGGCGCTAGTTTCGATGTCTGTGGCATTGTTGGAGCGGAGGACGAAGTATCGGTTCTGATGATGCAAAGGTGCAGAGCAGGTTAGCGCATTTTGCACGCCCAGGACACACTCGGTTGTGGTGTTTATGGTAGGTAGGTAGGTAGCTACCTGGTCAGAGAGGAGGTCTCTCAGCTTTGGCGTGAGAAGAACGCTGTCGAGAGACAGAAAGTTGTGCATCCGCTGGAGAGTGATGGGATCCTTGGTCAGGGACAGTTTGAGCTTTGCCTCCGTCTCTGACTTTATGACTCGTTTCTTGTCCGGCTGCGTCTGGTGTGTGGCATCCGGAAGCACAGCCGGTGGGCTGTCTGACCGTGGCTCCTGCTTGATATAGCGCGCGTCTGGATGCGAAGGACGAGCTCGGCGGTTGACATGCTGAGTGCCGTGCGTCCCGGCGTCATCAGATGGCGGCGCGGCAGTGTTGTTTAGCCATGGATGAGCAAGCGCGGCGATGGCAGTTGGCCGGATCACCGGATCTGGTGCTAGCATTTGTAAGACAAAGTCCCGGCAGGAGTCCGTGAGCGGGTCGCCCTGTGCTCGGGAGAAGTCAAGTTGCCTTTGCCCGTTGATGTATCTCGAGAGGTCCCCCTGGCGGGGAAACACCTCTCGCCCAAGCAGCAGCGTTAGGGCAATGACACCTACAGCCCAAATGTCCACGGATACAGTGTACGTAATGGTGTTGTCGTTTTCGTCGTAGTACCCGAGGGCCTCGGGAGCTGCGTAGCCCATGGTGCCAAACATGTTCGCCGTGTGTTGACGTGTGACGCCTTGGAGAGCTTGTTTGCTGATGCCAAAGTCGGCAATTTTGACCTGCCAGAAGGGGGCCGTGGATGATATGAGAATGTTCTAAGCATGTGTCCGTCAGAGCTTGTTGTTGAATACGGCGCAAGGGAGGTGCCTAGGTACATGTACGTACACCAGGCTTGAGATCGCGATGAGTGAAGCCATTCTCGTGCATGTGACACACCCCTTCAACAAGCTGCCGAGTGATGCGATTTGTATCCAGTTCCGAGAACGGGGGAGAGGCGTTTTTAAAGTGCTCCAGGTCACCAGAAGGGAGATACTCCATTGCAATAAAAATCAACTCGTCGTTCTCGAACCACCCAAGAATGTCAACAAAGTGCGGGGCATACTGCAAACAGGTTAGCACCAGACAATATGGGTGACTGCTTGGGTAGAAAACAAACTTGGGCTTGCGAGAAGTTGACCACAGTCGCTAGTTCATCCCGGTATGTCCATGTCGAACCGAGGCTTGGTTGGCCCTTTCTCATCTGCTTCACGGCCCGAAGCTTAGGCTCCGCTGGTGGGCTGGCCCGAAGTTCCTCCTTGCGGACTACTCCGGAACCCCCACGGCCGATTTCGCCCCGAATATCCCATATTTCCTCCCTGGCTGTGGAGGACGTCGGGCTGCGAAAGTAGTGCTTGACGCATCCAAGAAGAAATTCTGTCTCAAGTTTAGCCTCCGCAACCAACTGGTTCAAATGTTCGTCCATTTTCCGGCGGTGCTTGCTTTCCCTTTTCCCTGCGCTGGATCTTTGCTAGTTGACCGGGGACAAAGGAGTCGAGGACCAACATTGAGGGACAGCCGGACAGGCCGCAGAGAGAAGCTAATCCTGATATAAATACGGATTACTCTCGCTTCCGGGCGGGGGCTCCTCTTGCTGCACAGCTGCATTGTGGCTGCCTTGGTACTAGGACTGGGCGAATGAGCGAGCGAGAGGAGCCGCCGCCCCAACAGAGCGCGACTCCCGGGCCGCCTCGCAGAACGCCTAGCGTTGACAAGGGACCTGGTCTTAAATACCTGGTCTCAACAAAGACGTCACCGATTAATTTTCTTCCCCTTGAAGAGTACCTACCCACGCTCGCCAGTGATGTCTGCTGAACTAGTTCTTGCCGTTGTCGGAGTTGCAGATGGCTGTATCAAGTGAGTTGGCGCCTTGCGCACCGTTGGCGGTAGTTACCTCCAGGCACCTATGGGACTTACCAATTTCAGGCTCGCGAACAAGATTCTGTCGACGTGCAGAGCCTACAAGCACGCCGAGGAAGATTTGGAAAAGAAGATCGCTATATTGGAAGCCGTCTGGGTGAAACTGGAGACCCAGTTGAAATTCCTCCTTCGAATCGCGGACCAGGGGCACTTGAACGACGAGCTCGCCCAATGCCATTTCACGCTGCTCCAGAAGCTCGACACTGCGCTGGGGCAAGCAGTATCACAAATGAAAATGGCGGCATCGTCCATGGACTCAACACCCAAGGCCCTGAAGTTCTTGAAGCTGGGGAAATGGAAATACGCCTTGTTCAACAAGACCCTCGACACACTAATGGCCGAGTTAGAAGCATGGCAGGGGCGATTTGATCCATCATGGTACCTTATCATCCTCATCGGCGGCAGGATTCTCGATCCAGTTCTTGACGAGTCTGGCGGAAACCGGACATCTGAGTCCAACCCGGGGCCCAGCCCTTTGGACAACATGCTTGCCCTTCGCAGAGCCATAGAGGCGGACAACGGCGGCGATGTGCAGCAACCAACTGGGATTTACTTTGACGTCAACCGACTCAACGACATGCAAGAGACGACCACCATGCACTACACATCAGCGAAACTCGTGGTTCGAGCTGAGCCTAGCGAGCGCCTGATCGTCGAACCGGTCGACCTCTCTGCGGCTGTGAACTCACGGAGCATCTCCGACGTCGAGAGCCTCGCTCGGCGACTGCAGCACATTGACCCGAACACGTTTGGCATCCTACGATGCGAGGGGATTCTGAGGATGTCTGATTCTCTGACCGGGGGCCTCACCGCGATCGAGATTGTCTACCGCGCCCCGTCGAGCTCGGAGCGGCCAACGACGCTCCGGCAGCTCCTCCTGGATCAGAAAGAGGTCAGCCTCAGTGCTGTCGTCAACCTTGCCAAGCAACTCGTCCGCTCGGTGAGCTATATCCACGCATGGTATGTTTAATTTCACCCCGGTTGCTCGTCCACAGGTCGAGCCCGTGTCTCTCAAGTCCCTCACTCATCGCAACGGTTTTGGTTCTGCACCTAGCGACTTCGTCCACAAGAACATCCGCCCCGAGAACGTTGTGCTTTTTCCGTCGGCAAACTGCCCCATCGGGTCCGCCTACCTCCTGGGCCTCACCCAGTTTCGCTCGCTCACGCACCAAACCAATCTGCTCGGCGACGCCGCCTGGCACCGCAATCTGTACCGACACCCCACACGCCAAGGCCTCCGCCTCCTGAACGAGTACGTCATGCAGCACGACATCTACTCCCTGGGAGTGTGCCTCCTTGAAATAGGATTGTGGAAGTCGCTCGTCTGGTATCCCAAGAGGGAGGCCGGTGATGATGTTCTTGTCGGGGCCGCCGCCACATTAGGCGAAGGCGTGCCCGCAGCAGCTCCCGTACCGGGGTTCGCACTCGCGTTGAGCCCTCCGCTGACTGACAAGATATTCGAGAGGGCACACGTGGGAAACAGAACGGAGTGGGTCAAGGAGGGCCTTTTGGCCATGGCAACGACGCTGTTGCCTGCGAGAATGGGTGACATGTACACACGGATTGTGAAGACTTGTTTGACGTGCTTGGACGAAGGAAACGATGATTTTGGGGTTGTTGGCGAAGAAGGAGAGGTTAATGGTGTAACTGTGGGTGTGAGGTTTGTTGAGAAGATTCTGGCGGAGATGGGAGAAATAAGAGTGTGATTTTGATAGAGAATAGGTATTAAACTCTTGCGTACCTGTCAAGGGAGGTAGGTAGGTAGGTAGGTAGGTAGGCAGCCTGTGTAAAGGCCAACTCTTTTGGCCTTCATGCTGCATCCTCCGAGTCAACACGCAACAAACCATCCTTGATCTTTGCGACGGCATGCAAATCCCCCTCCTTTGTCTCCAGCAGCGACATTTCCATCCAGGGTGGTGTGCCACCACCCCCGAAGTCGAGGACCCAGGCGTTGTCGTGGATGTCGATGACGACGTTGCCAGGCTTTGCGTCGCCCCAGACTATCCCATGGCGGTGGAGTTCCTGGACGGTGTGCTCGATCTGCGCCGCCCATTTCCGCCGCAGGGACGGGGATCGGAGCCCCTCCTCAAGCTCGCCTGTGACAATGGGAAGCAAGCTCGGATACTTGGCAGGGATCTTGGTGATGATGAAGCCCACGACACCGCCACCGTGAGTGATCAACCCTAGGTAGCGAGACGTGTGTCTGTGTTAGCGGATAGCATTGAAGGCAGAGTAGCTTGTCGAAAGGGAACTTGAATCTCACCTTTCAACTCGGGAACCCTGGTTTCAGCATCCAAACTCAGGTTCCGCAGCTTCCCATAAATCCCGATCTCCCTCTTGAAGGACCGCTGGAAAGGGTCTACAGCGCACTCGAATTTCCCAACCACGTCCTCGCTCATCTCGGGAACCGAGACATCAAACACGTCCATGTCCATTACGACTCTGCTCCCAAGCGACACGTCTTCTGCAGCAAAGGTAGGAACGGATCCCAAGTCGAGGCCAAGCTCGCCCAGGGCACTCCAGGGAGCGGCCAGCCCGACCCAATCCAGCTCCTCGTGGTGGCCCAAAAGAACCTCCAACTTTCCATTTTTGGTAACGAGCTCTAGTCTGATACGATGCGGAAAGAGAAATTTAGCGACGGTGGTGTGACGAGCCGGGCGGGCTGAATCGGAGGGCGCGGCGAATGTCGGAGACGGAGCCAGCCGTTTGAGCGTCGGAAAGACCACGTCCCTGATTTCTCTGGCAATCTCAGCCTGGTCGTGAACTTGCTTCGAAAGCCGTGCTTGCTCTTGGCCATCGTGGGACGACAAATCCCAGAGGCGGTCAATCCATGGGAGCTCGATCGCGTCCTCTCTCTCACACCCCTCGGGCGGCGCGGTGCTGATGAGGATGGAAACTAGCTGGGTATTGTAGCGGTAGTGCACCACGTACGCCTGGGTTGTTTTGTGTGACACGTTGTCGAGATTGAGGAATTCAACGGCGCCAAGTGATGCAGACATGACGCCTCGGACTGAACTAACAAAAGAAACGAGATGAAAGCCAAAAGGCCAACTCGAGATAACGAGTGCGAGAGAAAGAGGGGTGAAGATTGGCGCATGCAAGTGCATGCAGGTGGTGAAGTTGGGTGGCGCAAGTGGCTTGAAAGACGTGCATCAACCGTGTCCATCTCGCCGGTGTCACATTGGGGGCGGAATTGTTCAATGTGTGATTGTGCCCACAGCCCGGCCGAGCTTTTCAAAACCTTTGTCGCCAAGCTCGGCCGCATCTAGACTGCAGATACATCGACGAGGTAAAGGGCCGTCAAGTCTCTTCCTCCCTGCACTCCATCTGAGGCATCCGCGCGGTAGAGGTCAGCACCGCCCCTTTCTTCTCTCCATAATGCTGGCCAAGACGATAGGTACCTAGTGAGAGACGTCACCTGAGGGCGCCGGTGACACTGCCACCGCCGCCTCCGGCCACAAATGGTTTAGCTCAACGCAGCCTTCCCTCAAAACAGCTCCCATATTGCTCTCTCTTTTGGGATTTTCCCTTCGCGAACCAGCTGAGACACTTAATCGCTCATCATCCAAAGACGCGGCCAGCCCTGGGAGGAGCCCTCCTTTCACGCTTAACAAGCCTCCACACCTTGATTCATAGCCTTACACACGCAAACACCTATTCGTAATCATGGACCCCCTCTCGACCATCGCCAGCGTGGCCGGAATCTGCGCGGTAGCCTGCCAGCTCATCTCGACGCTGTCGTCCTTCATCGACAACGTGCAGGAGGCGCCCAAGGAAGTGCGCATGCTCAACGCCGACCTGGCCGCCTTCTACAGCTCCCTCACGCGCATCCGCCTGGCCGTCGAGGCCCCGCGCGTCAGCGGCCTGCCTGCGGGCTGGCTCGGCGACTTTGACAAGCTCACCGCCGTGTGCGTCGAGACGCTGAACCAGATCAAGGAGATCGTGGACAAGGCTATCGTTACCGAGACGACGAGCACAGCGACCCAGGTCTGGAAGACGGTCAGGATCACGTTCAAGTTCAAGCGCCTCGAGGTGCTGAGGGCTCGGCTGGTGTCGCAGGTGGTGGTGCTGGATGTTTCCTTGGGGGTCTTGAACGAGTAAGTGCCTAGGCACCTATACTACCTTGTCTTGCCCAATGGTGTCGTTTTCGGGTTCATTATTTGCGGCGATGATTGCACTAGAAGGTTCTGACTGAAGTCCTGACAGGAGCCGGGGGAGCCACATTGAGCACCGACCTGAGGACATTCACGCCAAGGTTGAGGAGCTTTTCGAGTCAAGGCAGAACGTGCGCGAGGTTCTCGTTCTGTACGACCGGAACGACGAGGAATCCGAACGGGCCGACTACATCCTGCAAGATCGGTCGTCTCGTCGCCAGCAACCACCGCCGCCGCCACCGCCACCAGAGCTCGCTAGTACTGTGGGGGACAGCGTGCCTGATCCGCCGGCCGACGGCGAGGATAGTCCCGAGCTGGAACAGAGCCTGGAACAGAGCGTGCCTACTCCGCCGACCGAAGGCGAGGATGATAACGCTGAGGCAGAAGACAGCGTGCCTGGCTTGCCAGCCGAGCCGCCACAGCCAGGGGGCCACCATGAGCACGACCACGAGTCCATTGAATCCTTGTGCTCAAATGAATGGTAGACTTCAAACGTTCATCTTGCGAAATAATATGGCAAACGCTAACCAAAATGGCGAGACGCAGGGTCGTATCCCAGATAAAGACACGCGCGCGGATGGATTCGAGCAGCCCATTACCGGCGTGGGAGGCACAGAACTTCAAGGACAGCGACCTCAAAATACGATTGAGAATAAACAGGGTTGTTTTCCTTGAAGTTGTATCCTCAGCAACCAACGAAATGCTCTGGAAGGTCTACCGTGGGTGCTGCCCCTTGCTCACTGTTGCTGTCCATTCCGATTGCCTGTCCCGGGCTCATTTCGATGCTGATTTGATATTATCTCCTCTTGCAGTCATCGACAGTACTGTGGAAACAGTGGATGCCTCTACTGGCGGAGCTCAAGGGCTCGCAATTCAAAAGTGCACGCGACTACGACGGGATGCAGAGGGGATCGAAACGCAGGAACCACTCGATCTTTTTATCTCTCTCCAGGATAAGTCCAGTCAGTCATTCCTTTTGATCGCGTTTGTAACATGCTCGTCTAGGCTGCGGAGCTAACAATTGGGGAAAGAGGAACAAGACGCTCTACAATTCGCGATGCGGACCTTGCTTCGCCTCTCTCGCGAAGCGTGGAACTCGCACACGACCGCCATGTCGACCATCTGCGCCGGCCTCGATACAGTGAACGAGATGGCGTTGGCTGAATCCTCCACAAAGGAGGCTTTAAGTTGGATCATCCAACGCCGGGATTTCCAGGATCAACAATCCGGCAAGAAGGCGACTTCGCGGAACGCGAGCAAGTACTGGATGGGAGGCATCATTCTCGTCATGCTTCTGCTACTGCTGTCTGCTACCAGCAAGTACAACCAGTGCTTGATCGACCTAAAATCGAGCTTAGCGGACAGGGACGAGTCGACTTCGCAGAATACGAGCAAGTACTGGATGGTAGGCATCATTCTCGTCATGCTTCTGCTACTGATGTCTACCACTAGCAAGTACCGCCAGTGCTTGACCAACCTAAAATCGAGCCTCACGAACAGAGATATTGAGGACGGTAAGGCCTGGGGTGCGGCCTGGGGTGCGGCTCTCGGTGAGGCCATCGGCACGGGCTTTGAGGTGTTTAACTTATATGTAGAATTCGTAATTTCAGGTACATTTGCACCCTTATATGCATTCGTCTCGCCGTCAAGGCCCCGCGAGCGACTTGGCAACCTCGCGGAATCTAGAATGGAGGCAACACAATGAGATCGTAATGCACAAGAATCGACGGATCGCGAATTGCGGCTGCTTTGAGGAGAAATCGGGTTCGCCCATGATCAAGGTGGCGCAAAACCGAGAGCCCATCTCGCAGGCTGCTAATTAGTACCTACTTGATAGCTGTACCTAGGTAGGTAGGTACCTAGGTATTTAGGTACCTAGATTTTAGCATGGCCAACTGCAATCCTGGCATTCTGGGACTTGGGGTTTCCCGGCTCTCCGCGCTCGCCTTTAGAGACTGCGAGACGGAACGTTTTGCAACGTCCAGTCAATCATGCCGAGGCCGGCTACCTGCGGACACGGTATAGCGTCTTGTGTCCTGCAACCCGATGGGGCACCTCTGTTGGGGAAAGTGAACCAACAACCCGGGGCGGACCACTCAGAGGCCGCAGCAGCGTGCATGCACACACAAAGTCCCTTGGGGGGCCTAATTGCTAGCAAGCGGGGTTACAATCGGATTCTGCTGCTCTGCACAAGGCGAAAACAAGGCAAACCAGGCGCAAGTTATTGTTCGGTCTAAAATCCGGGCACTCCAGACAAGCCACATTTGATACCGTCATCGCGGGCAGGAACCGACTTCAGAGGTTGTCAATGGAATCTCATACGCCGGCTCCAGCCGACCCCGCACCCGACGCCGAAACTGCAGCTGCGCCCGAAGCTGCTCCCGAGATGGCACCCGCAGCGCCAGCAGCAGGCTCGTGCTCAGGCGCATCCTCGGTGGGCGCTGACTACCGGGACGACAAATACGACGACGCCATTGAGAGTTTCCGGATGAGGTCCATTTACTCGGCGCTCTCCAACCTGCTGGGATCCGACAAGTTCGCCGACATGACCATCCGCTGCGGCGGCCGCGAGTTCAAAGCCCACCGCGCCATTGTATGCCCCCAGTCTCGCTTCTTTGACAGGGCCCTGGCGGGCGGGTTTGCCGTAAGTTGGACATCCCCGGAGGCTTACAAGGACCGCACGCTGACTGACAACACAACATCTAGGAGGCCTTGTCTTGTATCGTGGACCTGCCGGAAGATGACCCCGTTGTACTGGAGCACTTCTTGCAGTTCCTCTATACCGGGACCTACAAAGAGGAAACCGTCTTCACCACCGTCTGGCCCGACGACGCTTGTATGCTCTCTCCCGAGGAGGTCGAGGCAGCGCTGAACACGCCTCTTGGCGTGGATATTCCACACGTTGCACCCAACTACGAGCAGCCGGCTGCGCAGCCCGCTGAGCATCTCGCCCAACCGGCCGAGGATGCAGCCCCAGCCGAGCCAACCGACGGTGAAGCGCCCGACCCACTGGTGCCCGAGGCGGAGGATGATGGCTCCTCCGAATACGGCCCATCTTACTC
>OUNM010004000.1_pt1 | contig 10056 bp, 9 predicted proteins | sample 1769961 | NCBI WGS metagenome assembly OUNM01 (sample SAMEA3914820, study PRJEB12502) | metagenome | biome: forest; material: soil | place: USA | collected 2012-03-12 | depth 0.3 m
GCTTGACGGCGATGGAAAAGCGATATGCCCACCACATGGCTCGGTACGCCGGTTTATCACCTCGCTATCAAGTTGTGCATGTGAGGAAGGCAAGCTGACCGTGCTGAAGCGCCACTTGGTTTGGGGCGAGGATTGTCCTGGAACAAGTCTCTCCCGAGTCCCCAGCCATATTCGACTTTGTTCTTGAGCTCTACCGAACGTGTTCCGGGGACTGGGAGTCCCTTGTCGATTCATACATCAGTAGCGAGGAGCTCCACCGCTTCTTGACCTACGCCGCGACATTCTTGTCCAATGTTGGGAATTATTTTGTATGTATCCCCATCCTGATCTGCGTGAAGTTGTGTTCACCTGTCTATCTCTGCCTCACTAGGGCTCTGGCGATCAGAAGTTTGTGCCCGATGTAACCGCCGAGTTTCTTCGCCATCTCGCCGCCAAATCGCCCTTGATGTCCGAGCTTTTCGACAAGATCTCACCCTTCATCGCCTCCATCCCCCCCTATGCTCTCGGGCATCCCAGCGACATCACCCAAAGTGCCTACTATTTAGGCTCCAGCATAACCGAACAAGAAATTCAGATGGTGTCCAAGATTCTCGAGGGCAATTCTATCTTTCCCGAAAACACGAGAATCCGCAAAGCAGACAACGGCGGCGACTTCGAGGTGCTCCTCGCGTCCGCCGACCACACTGCCCTCGATCAAAGTTTCCGTCTTCCCGACGGGCAAGGTACCGTGACGTTGACGCGCGGGGATCACTCTTCCAGTCTTGAGCGCGTGTGCGCAGAGCTCTCCGAGGCCGCCAAGTATGCCGCCAACGATAAACAGAGAGCCGTTTTGCACGCCTACATCGAGAGTTTCAGGGCCGGTAGCCTGGACACGTACCGCGACTCGCTGCGTCTCTGGGTCCAGGACAAGGCGCCGAGGGTGGAGAACATTCTTGGTTTTGTGGAACCGTACCGCGACCCCCACGGGACCCGATCTGAGTTTGAGGATCTGGTGGCCATCGCCGATGACAAGGAGACCGCACTGCTCGCCAGGTTAGTCGAGCACTCGGCGAGGTTCATCCGTCGGCTGCCTTGGGCTGTAGGAGCGGTAGAGAACGATGGGAAGGGGCCGTTTGAGAAAAATCTGTTCGAGCCACCGGATTTCTCCAGCATACACGGTACGTCAAAGCCCCAAATGCTTTTCTTTATGTACTAACGGTCTTGGAGCTCTTGCGTACTGCTCCAGTATCATTTTTCCAGGAATCAATCTTCCAAACGTAGGTCTCACCACTACAAAATGACCCTTCGCCAATTTCGTTTGGGTGCTAAATCCAAGATAGTACAACGACATCCGGCAGGAAGAGGGCTTCAAGAACGTCATCATCGCCAACAGGATGGCTGTGGAAAGCCAAGCCCAACAGTACCCCTTCATCGACGCCTCCGAAGCTCAGGAGTTCAAGCGGTGCAAGTTCCCTTCCTACTACTGGTGGGTCGTGCTCCACGAGCTCCTCGGCCACGGCACCGGACGAATGATGGTCGAGACCGAGGAGGGCAAGTACAACTTCGACATCGACAACCCCCCCGTCAACCCCATCACTGGACAGCCCATCTCATCCTGGTACAAACCCGGCCAGACATGGACCGGCCAGTTTGAAGAAATCGCCACCACGGTTGACGAGTGCAGGGCCGAGCTGGTCGGGGCCTATCTGATGGATGACGTGGAGCTCCTGGAGTTGCTCGGTTTCACCGAGGCATCCGAGATCAGCGCCGCAGATTGTAGGTTTGCTCTCTTACTCGGAGAGGCGTACAGAAACCTGTTAACATCAACATCAGTGACGTACAATCTGTATCAGCAACTTGGAGTGGATGGATTGCGAGGGCTTGCCAATTTCAACGTTGATACAGGAGTAGGTTTCTTCGCGGGTTTGGAGCTGAGCTGTGCTGACATGTTCGCGGCAGAAATGGGGGCAGGCCCATAGCCAGGTCAGTCATTCCCATCGTACCAATTATGAAAAATGCCCATGCCCAAGGTGAGCTGAGAGACTGACATCTGTGTCTACACCGCAAAGGCCCACTTCGCCATCCTTAAATGCCTCCTTCTCCACGGCGGCGGCTGCGTCTCCGTCACCCACGACAAGCCAAACCACAAGCTGACCGTACGGGTCGACCGATCCAAGGTCTCGACGCACGGGAAACCGGCCCTCGGTAGGATGCTCCTGCAACTGCACATGTTCCGGTGCACGGCCGACGTCGAGGGCTGCCGCACCTACTATAAGGAACTCTCCAAGGTAGAGGGCGAATACGTGGAGTGGCGGCAGACGGTATTGGTGACGAAGCCTCCGCCTTTGGTCTTCGTGCAGGCGAACACGTTCCTCGAGGGCGACACGGTCGTGCTCAGGGAGTACGAGGCAACAGTCGAGGGCGTGATTCAGAGCTGGGCGGAGAGAGATGTGTGATTCGGATCCTCTTAGCCGACATGTGCAGCGTGTCTGGCTGATCCAGTCGGCATCATTCTTTTGTTCTCTTTTTGGCAGCTTTCTACACTGATTTGCCTCCTCACACATTCCCAGAGTGTTTGACGGCGTCTACGTACTGGAGGATCTGAAACAATGTTTGCACCAGCGCAAGGAAAAGGCCGATTGATCCAAACAAGAGCACACTCCAGAAGGCCAGCCACGCTGGCGAGTTGCGCCGGTCCGCCCACAGCTGCATAATTGACTGCGGTCTCTTGCCTGACGCGTAGCTACTCAGTCGCACCAGCTTACTTCGGAGGTAGGGGAAGTCGTCGACCAAGTCGTATTCGTCGCGTTCCAGGATCTCGGCCGCACACCCGTCTGGTGGGCGCTTCCGGCCGCAGAGCTGTGTCAGGAACTCGTCGTGCCCGTCGGGCGGTATCCTTGCGAACGGGCGGAGGCTTCGAAACACCTCGCGGGATTTCTTGGTCTGCCCAAATAGCAAGCGGTAGGAAAGCAGCACTTGTTGAAGGAGCTTTGTCACATCCTCTTGGTCTGCCCATGGTACCGAACTGCGCCTCTCAAAGGCGCAGCAGTGGAGGACACACCTGTGACCGTCGCTCAGACTCTTCCGCTGCTTGCTCTCGGGTTCCGCTCGTGCGTCAAGCTGGCGGCGAAGTTGATACGCACAAAAAGAAGGGTATCGGTAGAGAAAAACGGTTCCAGAGCGCATGTCCATCTCGAGGTGACAGGACAGCGAGTCCACCCAGCAGAACCGGAGACCGCAGACGTTTTTGAGGACGTGGGCGTTCATCTCCTTTGGCGACACTCTTTTGCGCTCGGCAAAGGACTTTTGCTGGTCCGGGTCGTCGTCGGCGGCAAAGCCCCTGTAATTTGGCGGTGGAAGCATCACGCCGAACCCGAGGAGAAATTCTGGCAGCGGTTTTCTGCTCGCGTAGGCGGCGGACTGGGTCAGGCAGGCCCGTGTTTCTCCGTGGTATCCGTCCATTTCGTCGAGGATGCTGAAACACTCTGGCACTTGCGCCTCCGCGGAGACAAAGTCGGGTTTGTAGAGCATCGTCTGCCACCCGAGGATGGAAAAGACGAGGTCTTTGACAGATTGCATCGCTTCGTAGTTGTTCTTGGCGGATACGAGGCCGAGGTCGAGGAGCGAGTTGGCGATGCTCTCGATGGTCTTTGGCCCAGGGGCCAGAATGAGCTCTCGGGTCTGGTTCCACACGGCCATGAATGCGTCGGTGGGTGCGGAACTGGCCTTGTCATCGCACTCGTCGTTTGTTGGGAGGCAGAGCCGCGGTCGTTGTGGCTGGAGGCTGAGTTGTTGAAGAACCCACCAACGATACCACGGGAGGTCGTCGAAGGTTGGGCCGAGGATGCGCTGGGCGGTGGCCATGGCGGTTCGTGCGCCAGAGAGGGAGGTGAGCTCTGGATCCGCCACAAGAGGTTGGTTTTCTTCACATCGAATGGTTCGTTGCTGGATTGGGGTTGCTGGGGCGGGGGCGCCGCAGGGAGAGGGTGGCGGGGTGGCAGGAGGGAACATTGGTTCCCGATGAAGGTGATCTGATGAGGATGGTCCTGATGAAGGTATTACTTACCGAAAACGGTATCGTCCGGGCTCTCCGTCATCTCGAACAGTCAGACAGAGGTCTGTAAAATCCATATGGGTGAAAGAGGTATCAAGAAGCCCCTGTGTGCATCCGGTGATTTCCAGTTAAACACCAAAGTCCTGGCCCCCCTTCATGCATCGAGCCGCGTTCTGTGTGCGTTGTGCATGGACACGCCCCGTCGGGGGGCTCTCCCGCAGCTCATTGGCAGCTATTATTGCTTCGGCGCCTAGCCGCTCGGAGCCTCCCGGAGAACCACCCCTGTGACGATCGGAGCTGGATAGCCGCTGGAGAGACCTCAGTTGGTGGCCGTCACGTTGATCACCTGCAGTTGGTGAACCAACAGACCCTGCCTCCAAGGCTGCCCATGCCGTTGTGCATTGCATACTGGCGGGCACTGCCGTGGGATTGCATGCATCGTGAGTATCGCGGGCATCAGTCACAGTGCGAGGACGCCCCGCACCTGGGGTGCCAAGTGGTCAAAACCGTTTTCAAGGCACAGACAGTCCTGGAGCTCTGAAAAGTGAAAACTTCAGAGCTGAAGTGGGCGAGTTTTGTAGGTTTTTTGCGGCTTGGTCTGCTGCAAGGGACAGTCCACCGTGGTCGACCCTAAATACAGGCTTTGGCTGGCGTGCCGTTGTTCCTTCCACAGCCCCAGCTCCCTTCGATCGCCACGGTGCCATGACACAGGAGGGATCGGGAAAGTCGGGGCAAATCGAGTCATGGCCAACTCTCATTCCAGACGTCAGCCTGGCCTCAAACAAACACGTCGTTTTCTACTCAAAGCAAATTTATCTCATGTCGTTTTCTCTCGTTGCCTCGGGCGAGTTGATTTCCTCCAGTCGACATTTCGCCAAATTATTCGCGATCCGCGCTTTCCCACCAGCCATCACCGTTCCCAAAGCCTCGTTGAAAATGCCCACCCGCGGTGCCAAACGAAAGGCGCACGAGGGAAGCGGCGCCACCAGCACCCTCAAGAAGTCTAAGGCAAGCCAGTCCGCTTCCCCTGTTCACATCCCCTCAGCGCTATCGCTCGCGTCGGATCCGCTCCAGCAGCCGCACCCCTTCCACCAAGAGGCCGAGCAACATGGCATCGTTCTACGAAAGTTCTACCCGCCCGAGATGAGCAACGCCCGGACGCGCGCATACCAGGCGGGCGAGATCCCACGTCCCATCGAGCAGCTGAATGCCGCCCTACAAGCTACCTCGCGGGAGCGGGAGAGCGTGCAGGTGAAGAATGCCGTGGTGCACTGGTTCAAGATGGACCTACGGACAGTCGACAACCGCGCTCTGTCATGCGCCAGCCAGAAGGCGAGGGAGGCTGGTGTCCCATTGATCACCATGTACCTCGTCAGCCCACAGGATTTCGAGGCCCACCTGGTGGCGCCTGTCCGTGTCGACTTCATATTGCGGACGCTGAGGGTCCTGAGGGAAGATCTGGCCAAGTTGGACATCCCGCTCTATGTGGAGACGGTGGAGGAGAGGAGGAATATCCCCTCGAGGATTGCCGAGCTGATGGAGGCATGGGGAGCCAGTCACTTGTACGCGAACATGGAGTACGAGGTGGACGAGCTCAGAAGGGAGGTGAAGCTGGTCAGGATGCTCGCCGAGAAGGGCATCTGCGTGGAAGTCCTGCATGATACCTGCGTTGTGCCGCCGGGTCGGCTCCAGAGCGGCTCCGGTAAGCAGTATGCGGTGTACACGCCCTGGTTTCGGTCTTGGATGGCACACCTCCACGAGAACCCCGAGGTTCTGGAGCTTTGTGCGCCGCCGCTCAGGAATGCCGAGTCGGCGAGAAGCGTCTTCGGGCAACTGTTCAACTCCGATATACCTACGATTATCACAAACAAGAAGCTGGCCGATGAGGAAGCTGGCCGACTCCGCACGTTATGGCCCGCCGGGGAACACGAGGCCAAAAAGCGCTTGGACGCCTTCTGCGAGCAGCGGATAGGGCACTACGACAAGAAACGAAACCTTCCGGCGGAAGCGGGGACATCGTCGCTGTCAGTCCATTTTGCAAGCGGAACTCTAAGTGCCAGAACGGCAGTGCGTGCCGCCAAGGACCGGAACCGCAGCAGCGACCCGAATGCGAGAAGCGAGGGCATCCAGACCTGGATCAGCGAGGTGGCGTGGAGGGACTTTTACAAGCATGTGCTCGTGAACTGGCCGTACATTTGGTATGTGCCCCTATTACTTGCCCTCTCATGCTTGCGCGGTGTGCAGCTCCGTCGCGAGGACCCGTCGGGCTCCCCATCCGGTCTGCCTCGAACCCATCGAGCCTGTCCTAACGGAGCCATCAGCATGAACAAGCCCTTCAAGCCCGAATACTCCAACATCTCGTGGTCATACGATAAGGCCCACTTCGCCGCGTGGTGCGAGGGCCGCACCGGCTTTCCCATGGTCGACGCGGCGATGCGCCAGCTACGGGAGATGGGCTGGATGCACAACCGCTGCCGCATGGTGGTCGCCTCCTTCCTCTCCAAGGACCTCCTCATCGACTGGCGCATGGGCGAACGCTTCTTTATGGAGCATCTCATCGATGGCGACTTCGCCTCGAACAACGGCGGCTGGGGGTTCTCGGCCTCGGTCGGGGTCGACCCGCAGCCCTACTTCCGCATCTTCAACCCCATCCTCCAGAGCGAGCGGTTCGATAAGGCCGGCGATTACATCCGAAAGTGGGTGCCGGAGCTTCGTGGCATCGAGGGTAGTGCCGTCCATGAGCCATATGCGAGAGGTGCCGGTGCCCTGGCTAAGAAGAATGGGTATCCCGAACCTATCGTCAAGCATAGCCTTGCCAGGGAGAGGGCTTTGGCCGCGTACAAGAAGGGCATTGAGGGCGGTTTGTAGAATGGCAGCATCGCAGCTTAGGCTTGCTGTTGAGCTTTAGCGGAATCCTGTTTCTTGTTTCTTATTGATATCACTTTTCCCATCTATCTCGTATCTTACTACTAGAATTATGCTATTGTTGGCCGCTCTGACAACGCTAATTAATGCGAGCACAAACAAAACCCCAAATTTTTCACGCCTTCCCGGCTTCCTTGCCGGCCTCCTCCTCGTCTCGGCCGACGACAAGCACGGGCTGCGCCGGCCGTTCGGCGGGCTTACCAACTCCCGCCTTGCCAATGATGCCCGACCCCCGGAACGCGACGAGCACCACGACAAGCGCGCAGAGCCCGAGCGCAAAGTTCCACCATCCCGCGGCCCTCAGCCCGAGAAGCGACGCCGCCTCCCCGACCTCGACGGCGCCCACCTCCTGAACGCTGACCCCTCTTTCTCTCGACATCATCGCTGTCTGGATCGCCGTCGCCACGGCCAAGCCAATAGCCCGCCCGACCTGCCCCATCGAGTTGACGAGGGCACCTCCTAGGGCCTGGTCCGACTGCGGCAGCGAGTGGCTCGTGAAGAGAATCAGACACGGCCAGGTCGTGTCGGCGCCAAACACGGACAGCACCATCGCGGGGAAGGACCACGCCCAGTATGTGGCGTCGGGCGGGATCGGGGCCGCGAAGAGCAGCGCCGAGATGGACACGCACGTGTTGCCGACCGCCAGCATGACGTACGTCGGCACCCGGGACAGCAGCTGCGAGACGACCGCCGCCGTGAGGAAGCCCGTGACGCCGGTCGGGATGAAGCGCAGCGTGGTCTGCAGGGGCGAGAGGCCTTGGTAGTCCTGGTAGAAGTACGTCGCGTAGACCAGGAAGCCGTTGAAGCTGCTGAAGAAGAGGGCCATGATGGCCATGGCGGCGCTGAACTGGGGGTTGCTGAAGTTGGACACCTTCATGATGGGCGCGAGCTTTCCCGTCTTCTCGAGATGGCGCTGCCAGAACACGAAGAGAGTGACGAGGATGACCGAGATGACGATGAGTACAGGGATCCAGGGGGTGCTCCATCCCACGACGTTGCCTTCGGTCAAGGCAAAGAGGAGAGCCAGAAGCCCGGCGGTGACCAGGAAGGCACCCAGCCAGTCGATCGACGGCCTCGGCGTGCCCTCTGCTCGAACGAGGCGTTTGGGGGGTGGCGGGATGACGAAGATTGCTGTTGCGCTGACTGCAAGCGCTGCAAGCCCCATGGCCACGAAGACCCATTTCCAGGAGGCATACTCAGCGATGATGCCGCCCAGTAGGTTTCCGATCACAGCCCCCAGAGGAGCACCAGCAGCTGTTTCGCGTCACGATCAGTATTTTCCACCACCAATCAAGGGGCGAGATCAAGGGGGCTGCCATACCATAACAACTGAAGGCATAGTTCTTGGCCTTGCCAGGGGGAAACGTTGTCCCTAGAATACCGATCGCCGTAGGAACATTTGCGGCAGCGCCCTGCCCGGATGATCAGTTCTCCATTTTCCACCCACCAAACGGAACAGATCGAAAAGCTTACCAGCCCCTGCAGCCCCCGAAACAGATCAAAGGCAATCTCGTTCGGCAGAAACGGGTTGACGAGCATCGTGACGCCGAACCATATCGACCCTCCGACAAAGATCTTGCGCTTCCCGTAGATGTCGGCCACGCGGCCCCAGAAGAGCAGGAAGCAGCCAAACGTCAGTGAGTACGCCGACAAGATCCATTGGAGCCGCGCCTCGGGAATGTTGAGATCATGGCCGATGGTCGGGAGAATGATGACCACGGCCTGCCCCGACAGCGTCTAACTCATCATTCCGCGTCAGCCACTGCCCTTAGAGAGATAGAGATATCTCCTTGCCCCGGAGAGTGACTTACATTGAGGAAACTGGCGCCCGTCAATGTGGCCACCAGAGCAATGGATCGCGCTTTCGTGAACGGGAGCCCCGAACTCGCGTTCTGGCTGTCGTTTCCAGCATCCTCGGCGACATCGCTTAGCTCCGCGGCGCCCTCCGAGCTTGTGGGTGGAAGGACCCCGCTCTTCTCCTTTTCGTCGCGTTGGGAAACCTGGTTCTCGGGGCCGTCGCTTGATGAGCCGGACATGATCACTCAAACAAGCCGGGATAATGGATGTCACGGAATAGACAGTCCGGGTCAGAAATTTGTACTAGAGTATCAACAGGAATAATAAGAGGTGATGTTGGAAGGGTGGCTAATGAAGGCGCCATCTTCAGAATCTTTTCCGCAAGGGGCAAACGATACTCCATACGCCCACCGCCATTGGCCCGCCTGGGGATCTTTTCGAGTCCCCACCGGACTAGGACTGGTCTGGGGAAGGATATAGATCCGGGTATAACGTCTCGGATTTATTCTTCGGCAGATGGGGTACCCCTGACTTTGCGCCGGCAACGGCTGAGCGCTGCCGGCCGCCGATGTTCCGGGTGTTCTAGACACGCACTTCCACCGCAAGCAGCTAGTTTGACTTGAACGTTGTGGTCCACACAATTGATCAATGAGATGAAGACAGTTGTGTCGGAACAACGCAAGGCGGCTCGCCCTTTACGCGGATATGTCCCCGCTAGGTCAGGATAAACAGCTTCAAGGTCTCAGACCGGAGGATACCTCAGGTGCATGTACCTAAGGTCCACTTCCCGTAGCTCAAGGTTAGGCCCCTAGAGAGGTGGGCTTGCGGATGGCGGAGATGAAACGGCGCATGGCTGCTGAGAAGGAGCGGCGCGTGGCCGAAGGCCGGTTGGACGCCGAGTAGCGCTCGCGGCAATGTGACGACCTCGGAGCGCGGGTAGTCATAGGAACAGTGGTTGGTCCAGTTGTTTGCATCTACGATTCATGAGCATTATCGAGACAGCGTGCTACTCATCTCCGGCACACTGAGAGTCTGACCTAAGCCTTTTGAGGGAGGAGCTAGGCTAGAAATATTCCGTACAGACGCTGGGATGAGGCTAATACCATAGCTGCCTTCTCCTGCATCTTGACGCTGTGTTGCGCGTAGACCATCACTCACGCGTACGCACATGATTATGCAGTAAGCCGATTCGATCTCGCCGTGGACCTCGGGGATGAGGACCTGGATCTTGGTCGTGCAGTTTGCCGCCGAGGAACTGGGAGGCCGGGTCGGTTAGGAATCTTATTGTAAAATAATCCATA
>OUNM010205172.1_pt1 | contig 10056 bp, 12 predicted proteins | sample 1769961 | NCBI WGS metagenome assembly OUNM01 (sample SAMEA3914820, study PRJEB12502) | metagenome | biome: forest; material: soil | place: USA | collected 2012-03-12 | depth 0.3 m
ATCGCCTCCTCTATGCACGGATCGACATGGTCCGCGACGCCGACGGCGTCCTGCGCATCATGGAGCTCGAGCTCATCGAGCCGTCGCTGTTCTTCCAGCAATCGCCCGCGGCGCTCGCGCGCTTCGTCGCGGCGATTCGCCGGGGGCTGCGGAAAGTCGACCCTTCATGAACGGCCGGCGGCGATCTACGCTGCCGGCATGGGCTGCCTGTTCTGCAACGTCCTCGAGAAGAAAATCCCCGCCGACATCATCTACGAGGACGAGCACGCGGTAGCGTTCCGTGACATCCGTCCGATGGCACCGACGCACGCGCTCGTCATTCCGCGCCGTCACATCGCTGCGATTCGCGCGCTCGGCGAGGACGACGCGACCACGATCGGCCACGTCATCCTCGCTGCACGCAACGTCGCTCGGCAGGAGGGCCTCGAGGCGGGCGGCTATCGGCTGGTCGTCAACGACGGCGATGCGGCCGGACAGACCGTGCATCACATCCACGTCCACGTCCTCGGCGGACGCAACCTGACGTGGCCGCCCGGCTGAGCCGAGGCTGACGCGGGCTGGCGAGCCAAACGCCGGTCAGGTCACGTTCTGCGCGGCACGCGCGAGATCGCCGGTGTCGCCTCCCGCGACGAGCAGACGCGTGAGCGCCGTCTCGACGAGCGCGCGGTCCTCGTCGTCCGGAAGGAGCGTCGACGCACCCGCGCGCGCCGCGAGCAGGCGCAGCGCGGCGAGCTCCACGCGCGACAGGTCGACGACGCGCGTGAGGTTCATCAGCGGGATCTCGTAGCGGAGCACGAACGCGACCTGGCCCCTCGAATCCCGCGCGGCGGCGCCCTCCGAAGCGTCGCGCTCGAGCGTGAGCGCGCAGGCGCGACCGAGGTGCTTCACGATCCCGCGCAACGTCGCTGCTCGCGATTTCGCCCGCTGGACGCCGGCATTCGCGAAGAGATCGAACATGCGGTTACGCGCATAGACGCCGGGCGCCAGCGCCATGGCGACGGTGAGCGCCTCGACCCGCGCCTCGTCGGCGGGCCCCCTGGCCGCGCGACCGCGCGACGCGTGCTCTCCGCCATGGGCCCGGCGCGCGCGCTTCATTCGTCGTCCCCACCGTAGGTCGGCATGCCGGTGGCGCCCCCGGTGACGTCGTTGAGTAGCGCGGCCTGACGATAGGTCCTGAGCGCCGTGATGAGCTCCTCGAGATCGCCTTCGATGATGCGATCGAGCTTGTTCAGCGTGAGCTTGATGCGGTGGTCGCTGATCCGGTTCTGCGGATAGTTGTAGGTGCGGATCTTCGAGCTGCGCTCGCCGGTTCCGACCATGCCCTTGCGCTCGGCGGAGATGGCGGCTTCGTGCTTCTGGATCTCGAGGTCGAGGAGGCGGCTCTTCAGCACCTTCATCGCCTTCGCCTTGTTCTTGAGCTGCGAGCGCTCGTCTTGGCACTTCACGATGAGGCCGGAGGGCTTGTGCTGGATCTGGACGGCGCTGTTGGTCGTGTTGACGCCCTGCCCGCCCGGCCCGCCGCTGGCGGCGATCGAGATCTCGAGATCCTTCTCGTCGATCTGCACGTCGACGTCGTCGGCCTCGGGCATCACGGCGACGGTGGCCGTGGACGTGTGGATGCGCCCTTGCGTCTCGGTGGCGGGGACGCGCTGGACGCGATGAACGCCGCCCTCGTAGCGCATCTGCGAATAGACATCCTTGCCGCTCACGAGCGCGATGCACTCCTTGTAGCCGCCGCTCGCGCTCTCGCTCAGCGAGAGCACCTCGATGTGCCAGCCCTTCGTCTCCGCGTACCGCGAGTACATGCGGAACAGGTCGGCGGCGAACAGCGACGCCTCTTCGCCACCTTCACCGCCGCGGATCTCGAGGACGACGTTCTTCTTGTCGTTCGGATCGGTCGGCAAGAGGAGCAGCTGGATCTGCCCCTCCAGCGTCGTTCGCTCGGACTGGAGGCCGGGGAGCTCCAGCTCGACGAGCTCGCGGAGCTCCGGATCGGCGAGCGCCTCTTCGTCCTCGCGGATCTTCTTCTCGAGCGTCCGATAGCGGCCAAAAGCCTGGACGAGCGGCTCGATGTCGGTGCGCTCCTTGTTCAGCTTGGTGAGCTGATTGCGGTCGGCGAGCACGCGCGGATCACACAGCAGATCGTCGAGCTCGACGTAGCGTCTCGAGAGTTGCTCGAGCTTGTCGAGGGGAAGCATCGACCGGCGAGTCTACCACGCCGGGCGCGGTATCAGGCGGCGCGGGCGGTGCTGCGAAGGCGGCCCGACTTCATGAGCGAGTCGAACGTCGCGTAGCGGACGTCGGCGGGATTGGTGCCCGCCTGGCTCGCGCTCTTCTCGATGCCTTCCTCGCGGAAGAGGGTCACGCGGAGCGAAGCGAGCGCCACCTCGAGCTGGTCGTCGTCGGGCTCGATGGTCGTGATCTTCTGCACGAGGAAGCCCGGCCAGAGGAGCGCGCGGAGCGGCCCCGTGGTGCAGTACTTCGCGAAGACGCGCTGGATCTCGAACGTGACCGCTGCGATGAGCGGCAGGAACGGCAGCTTCTCGAGGAAGAAGAGCACGTTGTCGAGGACCGCCTTGCCGGTGTTGATCTTCGGCAAGAACCCGCCGATCGCGGTGAAGACGAGGATCGACACGAGAGCGACCATGACGAGGAACGTCGTTCCGCAGCGCGGATGCAGCGTGGTCTTCGCGCGTGCGTTCTCGACGGTGAGCGGCTCGCCCGCCTCGTAGGTGCTGATCGTCTTGTGCTCGGCGCCGTGATACTGGAACACGCGCCGGATATCGGGAAACACGCGGCGAACGACGAACAAATAGCTCACGACGATCGTGAGCTTGAACGCGCCGGTGAGGGCCTGGAACCCGGGCGACTGCACGTCGAGCCCGAAGCCGAGCAGCTTGTTGACGCCGGCCGCCGCTGCTTGCGGAAGCGCGATCATGAAGCCGACCATCATGACGAGCATGAAGACCATCGGTCCGCGCGAGGCCTTCTTCTCTTCTTGTCCGCCTTGTGGCGGCGCGCTCGCGTCGTCGTTCGACGGGGTGCCGTCCGTGTCCGCGTCTGCCGTGAGCAGGAGGAACGTCGTGTACGCGAGCGCCTGGAGCATGCGCATGGCGCTCGAGCCGAGCCCGCCGCCGGTCTTCTTCGCGACGCTCGCCGCGGTCGATGCCGCGCCCCCCGCCTTCTCGGCGTCGGCGGCGGCGCGCTCTTCGGCCTCGATGTCGCGCTCCATCTGCTCCGCGGAGAAGCGGAGCGATTCGCTGCCGAGCTTGAGGCTCTCGACGAGCGACGAGACGCCTCGTGCGAGCGGCAACTTCGCGACGCCCTTGCGGTGATCGCTCATGCCTCGCTCGCGAACGTGCAGCGAGCCGTCGCGACGACGAACCACGACCGCGAACGAGGTCGGCGAGCGCATCATCACGCCCTCGAGGACGGCCTGGCCACCGATGTAGGGGCCTGTAGGCTTTCCTTCGGGGCGGGCGACGGCGGGGGCTTCGTCAGACATGCTCGACAACCTTACGCACGAGGAGGGACTCGCGCGAGGCTCACGTGTCGCCTCGCGCGGTCCAGCCGGGCTTATTTGGCGGCAGAGCTATTCGCTCGCGGGCGTCTCGGCAGCGGGAGCCGCCGCGGGAGCGGCCGCCTTCGCATCGGCAGCGCCGCCCTTGGTCGCGTAACGCTTGCGGAAGCGGTCGACGCGGCCTGCGGCGTCCATGAGCTTCTGCGTCCCGGTGTAGAAGGGATGGCAGTTCGAGCACACGTCGACCTGGAAGTCGCCGCGGGTCGACCGGGTCACGAAGGAGTTGCCACAGGCGCAGCTCACGGTCGCGGCCGGGTAATCGGGATGAATGCCTTCTTTCATGGGATCCTCAGCGCCTCTCCGGAAATAGGAAAGGGGGCGCCGTTCTTAGCGGACGCCCCCACGTTCTGCAAGCACATCCGCGAGTTACATCAGACCGGAACGAGTCCGCCGTGCCGTATCGGCACGGCGTCGCCGCAGGCGAAACGGGGAGGCTCCAACACGGAGTGTTGGAGGGGCGGGCAGCCCACGTGAGTCAGCCCTTTCCGAATCAGCTCCGCTGATTCAGAAAGGAATTTCGTCGTCGCCGCCGCCGCCGCTGTAGTCGCCGAAGTCGTCGGCCGGGGCCGCCGGCGGGGCGCTCGGGGCCTGGCGGCCTTGATCGCGGTTTCCACCGCCACCGCCACCGCCACCACCACCTGACGGACGACGGTCATAGCCGCCGCCGCCACCACCGCCGCCTTCGAAGTCGCCGGCGCCCTGACCCTTGCCGCGACCGGCGAGGATGATGTTCGTGGCGTTGATCTCGGTGCTGTAACGCTTCTCGCCGTTCTTCTCGTAGCTCGACGTGCGGAGCGAGCCTTCGACGAAAATGCGTTCGCCCTTCGTGAGGAACTTCGAGAGCGCTTCACCACGCTTGCCCCACATCGTCACGGAGTGCCACTCCGTGCGCTCCTGGCGCGTCTGGTTCTTGTCGAGGTACGTCTCGGTCGTCGCGAGACGGAGCTTGAGGACGGCCTGACCGCCCTGCGTCATCTTCAGCTCCGGATCGGCGCCGAGGTTCCCGAGCAACATCACCTTGTTCAAACCTTCGGCCATCGCACGCTCCTTCGTCGACCGTTTCTCTCGTACAGCGACGAGCGCATGTCAACGGTGCGGGCCGAGCCTGTGGTGCCGTTAGACGCTAGTCAGGGCTTCGGCGCAGGTGCAGTCGGCGCAGCTCCTCCGCCACCTGCGCCGAGCGGCTCGAGCTTGCTCTTCAACTTCACGACCGTCACCTGCTGCTGCTTCTGCCCCTTCGGATCGGAGAGCTCGATCTTCTGGAGGATGGCCATGTCGCCGTCGACCTTCGACGAGATGTGATCGAACTTGAACGCGAAGGTGGTCGTGCCGGAGCCTTTGACTTCCTGCGTGGTGCCCGGCGGTGCGCCGCGCTCCTGGACCATGTGCTTCGGGACCGCGACCTCGACGTCCGCCGTGACGACGCCGCCGTCGGCGGTGAGCTCCTTCAACGTGTACGTGCGGCGCGACGTGTTCTCCTGTCCGCGCTCCTTGCGATCGACCTTGCGCTCCCACTTCGCGCCCACGCCCACCGGCTCGGCAGGGAACGGCGGAATGAGGAGCTCGAGCGCCTGCTGCAGGCTCTGAACGATCACCTCGGCGCCCGGGCCCGTCATCTTCTCGTCGGCCTTGAAGTCGATGTCGCCGATGTCGCCCTGCGCGGTCACGTCGAAGCTGCCCGTGAGACCTGTGAAGGGCGCGAGCTGCGCGGCGGCTTGCGCCTTCATCGCTCCCTGCGCGTCGGGGAGGTCCACCTTGAGCACCTTGAGCTCGAACTTCGTGGCGTTCGGCTTGACCTGCTTCGGAACGAAGTCCGCCGTGATCGCGAACGCCGCTTCCTGCGCGGGCCCTCCGCCCTCACGACCGGCGCTCTGGCGGATCGTGATGACCCGCTTGTCGCTGCGATTGGCCGTGAATGCATACTTGCGAACGGCGCGAGGCTCGGCGCCCGGCTCGAGGACCTTGAGCTTCGCCTCGTCCCCGGGACCGCCGCCTGCCGCGTTCGGATCGCCCGACGCGCCGCCGCCCGCCGGCCCTTCGGCCGCCGCCATGCCGCCCTCGAGCATGCCGCCGTCGGTCTTCACGCCGACGATTCCGCTGCTTCCGCCGCTCGGGACGAAGTCGTTGAAGACCATGTCCGACGGGACCGGCGTGGCCGGCTTCGGCGAGTCGTCGACCTTCTTCGGGGGCTCCTTGCTGCACGCTCCCAGCCCAGCCACGGCAAGAACGCCGACCGCGAAAACGAGTGATTTCATCGCGGCGGGGACCCTACTACGTCACTGTCGACTTGGCGACACGCTGAGAACCGTACTAGAACGTCCGAGCTTTCCGCCCGCCACGCGCGACATCCGATGCCATCTTCTGCCCCCGCCAGCCGTGCTCCCATCTCCGAGACGTCGCCTGCCGCGGCGCCGAGGATCTCGATCGTCATCCCCGTCTACAACGAGGAGGCGATCCTGCACGCCGCGGTCGTCGATCTCCGCGAGCGACTCCAGCCGATGGGCTGGACGTACGAGATCATCCTCGCCGAAAACGGCTCGCGCGATCGCACCGTGCAGATCGGCGAAGAGCTCGCCGCGAAGTACGGCTCAGCGGCCGACGGGCAGGTGAAGATCATCAGCATCGGCGAGCCGAACTACGGCAAGGCGCTGAAGCAGGGCATCCTGCTCGCCCGCGGCACGCTCGTCCTGTGCGACGAGATCGATCTCTGCGACGCGGACTTCCACCGGCGCGCGGTCGAGATCCTCGAGACCGGCGAGGCCGATCTCGTCATCGGCTCGAAGCTCGTTGCCGGCGCCGAGGACGATCGCCCGGCCATCCGTCACGCGGCGAGCATCGCTTACTCGACGATGCTGAAGCTGCTGCTCGGTTTCCGCGGCACCGACACGCATGGCCTCAAGGCGTTCCGCCGCATCGCGCTCCTCGACGTGGTGCGCTCGTGCCTCGTCGACAAGGACGTCTTCGCGAGCGAGCTCGTCATCCGCGCCGACCGCGGCGGCGTGCGGACGCGCGAGATCCCGGTGCGGGTCGTCGAGAAGCGCCCGCCCTCGATCAACCTCTTCAAGCGCGTCCCGAACGTGTTGAAGAGTGTTGCGAAGCTCACGTACGCGATCCGCGTTCGTGGTTGACGGCACCTGACCGCGAAAAGCGTGGGCCGAGGCGCGATTGTTGTACACTGGCGCCCTTCCCGTGGATGAAAGGGCTTCCAGACGGGCGGCGTTGATCGCGTCGATGGCGCTGCTGTTTTTCAGCGCGCTGACGGCCTTCGCGCTCATCGGGTGGTTCAAGGGCAATCCGGTCCCGTGGAGCTGGAAGAGCCTGCTCACCGTCGGGAGCGCCGTGCTCGCCGTCACGGCGAGCGCGCTGGTGTGGAGCGCGCCTTCGCGCGGGCACGCGGTGCTCGGGATCGTCGCGATGCTCGTGTCGCTCGCGCGGATCGGGCCGCCCGCCGAGTGGACGTGGGTGAGCTTTGCGCTGGTTGCCGTGACGTTCGTGCTCTTGATGCCGCTCGTGCACGCGGCGATCGTGTTGCGTGGAAGCGACGACGATTAGCGGCCTCGCGGTGCCACCAGCCCTCGCTACCGCGGGAACGTCGGCCGCGCAGCGATCTGCGCCTTGAGCATCTGGTAGCCCACGCGCAAGACGACGTCGGGAGATGATGACGGGTCGCTCGGCACGTCGCGCGCGAGCATGCCGCTCACCGCGTCGAAGCTGCCGCCGTCGATCACCACCGCGCCACCGTCGCGCGGCGACGCTCCGCCTTGCGGTCCCTCGGCGGCGAGGTGGCCGGGTAGATCGCGCTCGCGCGTGACCTTCGGCAGCTCCTGCGGGCCGCGCGTGCCGGACTCGATCACGACGTCGGGGTGGATGCCGTCGGCCTGGATGGCATGGCCGCTCGGCGTGTAATAGCGCGCGGTGGTCAGCTTGAGGCCTGCGCCGTTGGGGAGCGGCAGGATCGATTGCACGCTGCCCTTGCCGAACGTGTTCGCACCGACCACCGTCGCGCGCTTGTTGTCCTGGAGCGCGCCCACGAGGAGCTCGCTCGCGCTGGCGCTGTACTCGTTGACGAGCGCGACACACGGGATGTCGGCGAACGCGCCGCCGGAGCGCGCGCGCAGGTCTTCGATGATCTCGCCGCGATGGCGCATCGAGTAGATGCCCCCGGTCGAGAGGAACTCGTCCGCGATCTCGGTCGCCTCGTCGACGAGACCACCAGGGTTGGAGCGGACGTCGAGGACGATGCCGTTGAGCGTGCCGCCCTTCGCCTCGGCGCGGAGCTTCGCGGTCGCGGCCATCATCTCGTCGTGTGCGCGCTCCTGGAACTGCTTGATGCGGATGTACCCGACGTTGCCGTCCATGAGCTTGTAGTTGACGCTCGAGACGTGGATGACCTCGCGCGTGACCTCGAAGGTCAACGTCTGGCCGGTGCGCTCGGCGCCGCCGTCGGCAGCGGCTCCGCGCGAATCGCCGGCGTCGATGCCCGAGTCGGGCGCGCCCGCGGCGGCTGTGCCTCGGCCGCTCTCGCGATGGATCGTGATCTTCACCTTCGTGCCGGCCGCGCCGCGCATCTTCTTGACGACCTTGTCGAGCGGCTGCGTGATGACGTCCTCACCGTCGACGGCAAGGATCTGATCGCCGCTCTTGATGCCGGCGCGGAACGCGGGCGAGCCTTCGATGGGCGCGATGACGACGAGCTTCTCGCCGCGACCGTCGACCTCGAGACCGACGCCGCCGAACTTTCCCTCGGTGTCGCTCTGGAACTGCTTCCACTCGTCCGGCGGGAGATACGACGAATGAGGGTCGAGGTTGTCGACCATGCCCTTGATCGCGCCCTCGACCATCTTTCCGCGCTCGACCGGATCGACGTAGTTGTTCTCGATCTGGACCAGGACGCGGCCGAGCTGCGACACCGATTGATACGGATTCTGCGCCTCAGGTGTGGCCTCGGCACGCATGCCCCCGAGAGCGAGACCGCCCGCGAATGCAGCCACAGTAGGGAGAAGAACGCGACGCAAGTACTTCACGCGCCCCAGCCTACCCGCAGTTGGCTCGATAAAACCGCTGGACGTATGCACTCCAGAAGTGGATCATTGTCGGAGCGAAGGCCCCGCACGGTTGGAATTCCTCAGGGAGTACCAGCAGTAATCGATCGGCCTACGCGCGCGCACCAAACTAAACGCATCCCCGCGGAGGCCTGCCTTGGCGAACGACAAGGACTCGATTTCGAACCTGCGTACCGAGAGCTCCAAGACCGACAAGAGGAAGCAGAGTCTCTACTTCCCCGAGTCGATGCTCCAGGAGATCAAGGAAGAGGCTGCTCGCCTCGATCGCTCGCTGTCCTGGGTCGTCCAGCGCGCGTGGAAGATCTCGCGCCTGGAGATCAAGAAGCTCCCGAGCGTCAACGAGGTCGACGGCGGCGACGACGACGACGAGGCCTGAGCTTCTCCCACCGTAAGTGGATAGCGGCCGACCTCCGTCGATCGCGCCGCCTTCGGGCGGCGCGTTCGATCCTTCCGAGACGCACGAGACCGTAGCTGCGGAGGACGGCACACGCCTGTTCCTCCGCACGATGCTCCGTCGCGCGCCCGCCTCGAGCACGCCGAAGACCATCGGCAGCGCTCGCATGCGTGCCTTCTTCTGCGACGGCATCCTCTGCGACGGCTTCATATGGAAGTACTTGTGGAACGACCTCGCGGAGCTCTGCGACGTCGCGCACTGGCATTACCGAGGTCATGGCCGTAGCGGCGCGCCTGTCGATCCGACGAAGATCGACATCGCCCAGCACGCGCGCGATCTCATGGCGGTGCGACGTCACGTCGGCGATCCGCCGTGCGTGCTGCTCGGGCACTCGATGGGCACGCAGGTCTGCCTCGAGGAGTGGCGCCTCTTTCCCGAGCACGTGAAGGGGATCGTCCTCTTGTGCGGCAGCTACGGGAAGGTCACGCAGTCCTTCCGAGGCATGCCGATCCTCGATGCCATCCTGCCGAAGGTGATGAGCATCGTCGACAAGCAGCCGGACCTGGTGCGCGCGATCTGGTCGCGCATTCCGCCCGAGATGGCGTTCCGCGCCGCGATGCTCGCCGGTGACGTCGACCCCGACAACGTCCGGCGGGAGGACATGCTGCCGTATCTCAAGCACATGACCCACGTCGATTTCGCGATGTTCTTGAAGATGCTGCGCGCCGCCGGCGACCACAGCGCCGAGGACTACCTCGCGCAGATCGACGTGCCGGTGCTCATCGTTGCCGGCGAGAAGGACACGTTCACGCCGGGATCGCTCTCGCAGTGGATGGCGGAGCAGATCCCCGGCGCGGAGCTCCTGGTCGTGCCCGCCGGGACACACGTCGCGCCGATCGAGCAACCCGAGCTGATTGGTGCGCGGATCAAGGCGTTCGTCGAGCGTGTCGCGGCCGGGTAGGCGCGCGGGGGCGGTCGCGGTCGCGAGCGCGGTCGCGGTCGCGGCGGTGATCGTGGGG
>OUNM010130404.1_pt1 | contig 10054 bp, 6 predicted proteins | sample 1769961 | NCBI WGS metagenome assembly OUNM01 (sample SAMEA3914820, study PRJEB12502) | metagenome | biome: forest; material: soil | place: USA | collected 2012-03-12 | depth 0.3 m
GGCGCTCGGTACGGCGCGGAGCTCGCCGCCCTGTTCGCGGGCGCCCGGCTCTTCGTGCAGCCGTCGCTGCTCGAGGGCCTGCCGATCACGATCCTCGAGGCCGCGGCGTACGGCGTCCCGCTGCTCGCCAGCGACATCGCCCCGCACCGCGAGGTGATCCGCCGGGCCGGACCCGGCCGCGCGATGTTCCGCGCCGGCGACCGCGAGGCGCTCACCGCGGCGCTGCGCACCTCCCTGTCGGTCGACCACGAGATGGCGTCGGCGTCGGCGCGGATGTTCCGGGACGACGTGGGCGCCCGCTACGACTGGGACGTCGCGACCGACCTGCTCGAGGAGGCCTACCAGCGGGCGCTGCGGCATCGGACCGGTGAGCGGACTCCGACGCCGATGACGCTGCCCCGCCCGGCCTCAGTACCCGCCGCCGCCGACCTTCCGCGTCAGCGCGCCGCGCGCTGAGCCGAGCACCAGCACCGGCTCGCTGCCGACCGTCGGAACCCCCGGCACGACCGTTCCCGACGGCGTGACGACCTCGCTCACGTCGTCGGGGTCGAGCGCGACCGTCCCCCGGCGCGCCCACACCAGCGCCGCCTGCCGGTTCCCGACCTGCCACGTCACGCCGGCCAGGTTGCCGCCGGCCGGCTGCAGGGGAGCGTCGTGGAGACCGGACAGCGCCTCGGTGAGCCGCAGCCACCCGCTGCCGGGCGGCAGCAGCGCGCCGGTCGGCTCGATCAGGCCACGGAACACCTGGGTCTTGCCCGGCGCCTCGGAGTAGGCCACCGGCAGGTACACGATCCGGCGTACGTCGTCGGCCAGCAGCAGGCCGACCATCCGGAACGTCTCGGCCGCCTGCGCCCGCTCGTCGTGCCCGGCACCGGGCCAGGCGACGCCGACCTCCCACGCCTCGACGGGCACGCCGTCGTCGAGGCGGGCGTCGAGGAAGCCGAGCACCTGCGGGAGCTGCGCCGCCGCCTCGTAGTAGTGCAGCTGGTAGGCGTCGACGACGCCGCTGTTGGCCAGGTCGATCGTGAGGGCGACCGTCTCCTCGGCACGGACCGCGGGGTCGGACGCGAGCACCCGGCGGAGCTGGGCGACCCCGGTGACGTCGGGGAACCGCGAGACGCCGCCCGCGATCCGGCGGGCGTAGTAGTCGCGGTACGTGCGCAGCGCCTGCTGCGGGTCGAGGTCGATCTGGGCGGCGGCCATCGCGACGCCGTACGCCGTGCTCGAGGCGCCGCCGTCCATCACGGTGGCCTCGGGCTGGACCTCGTGGATCGCGTCGGCGACCTGGCGCGCCATCGTCCCGTAGTCGGCGACCGGTGCCGCCCAGAAGTTGGGGACGTCCGGCTCGTTCTCGATGGCGTAGTCGTCGACGCCGCGCGCGGCGTACCGCTGCACGAGCTCCTGGACGAACGAGAGGTACGCCGTCTCGTCGGTCGGCGGGGTCGACGTCTCCTTCGTGACGTTCTCGGTGGTGTCGCGGCCCTCGTGGGACGGCGGATCGGTGGCCCAGCACTGGCCGGTGCGCAGCTTGAGCATCGGCTCGAAGCCGAGTGCGCGCGAGTCGCTCACCACGCGGTCGACGGCCGTCCAGTCGAAGACGTCGGGCGACGGCTGGACGTCGCACCACTCGACCTCGGCGAACGCCCAGCCACCGGCGGCGTCGGCGATGAACGGGAACGTGGCGGGCTGCCCCCAGCTCCACTTCAGGCCGAGCGGCCCGGTGCCCGGGGCGGCCGCCGGTGTCAGCGCGGCGATCGCGGGGTTCGTGGTCGGGGTCGAGCTCGGGCTGGTGCTCGGGCTCACCTCGGAAGTGGGACCGTCCGCCTCGGTTCCGGTCGGGACGGGGTCGTTCGTGTCGTCGGTCAGCTTGACGGCGCCGACGACCAGGCCGAGGGAGATGACGGCCAGGACGGCGATCCGGAGATCACGTCGGCGGGGAAGCACCATCGGGTCACGCCCGGGCCCGGTATCCGTAGTGGACGAGCGTCGGCCAGGTGAGGATCTCGACCGTCCGCCGGTCGGTGCGACCGAGTGCGGCCCGCCACTCCTCGTCCGGCACCAGCGGCACCAGGCCGTGCTGGTGCCGGCTCGGGTTGCCGGCGACGGTGTGGTTGCCGCCGAGCCGGACGACCCCGGGGCGCTCGAAGAGCTCCTCGACGATGTCGTCGACGCGGTACGGGTGGACCAGGTCGAACCGGCGCAGGATCCGCCTGGTCTCGCCCTCGGGGTCCGCCACGAACGACTCGTAGTTCTGGAGGCGGTGGTCGATGCCGCGGTCGCGGCACCACTTGTCCAGCGTGCTGTTCCAGACCCGCCAGAGCACGGCGCTCTTCACCGCGCCGCGACGCTCCATGAGCGCCGCACCGCCGAGGTCCGGCTGGTGCTTGCGGCGGCGCCACGAGTGCGCGGCCGCACGGGGGTCCCGCACGAGGTGCAGCACCTGCAGCTCGACGTCGGGCAGGTCGCCGACGACGGCGGCGTACGTCGGGAGCTTGGAGGAGTCGACGACGACGTCGGCGCCGGACACCTCGGCGACCGCGGCGTACACGCGCCCGATGGCGTCGCCCAGCTCGTCGCTGCCCGGTGCCGACGGGCGCCGCGCGAGCAGGCCGGGGATCCGGCGCATCCGCGTGCGCTGGGCGAGCTCGGCGCTCAGCCGCCGGGCCGTGTCCCCGACGTCGCTCGAGCCGAAGGCGACCTCGAGGACCTTGGTCCAGAACGGGCAGTCGGCGAAGTGCTCGCCGCAGCCGCACAGGCGGTTCTGCAGGACGCCGCGCTCCCACAGGAAGCGGACCTCGCCGACCGAGACCAGCCCCGGCACCTCGCCGAGGACGTTGGCGAGCACCGTGCTCCCGCTGCGTCCGGTGCCCCCGACGTACAGGACCCGGGTCCGGACCGGGTTCACCTCAGGGCCGCTTCGCGGTCGCGCTCCCGGTGCCCGTTCTTGCGAGCGGGGTCCTGGCCGGGAGTCGGATCGGTCCGACGCGCGCCCCTGCCGCCGCCCGGACGCGGGCGCTTGGGCTCCGGCTTCCGGAGGAGGCCGATCAGGAGCACCAGGCCGAGGCCGAGGGCGAGCCCCACGACGAGCGCGGCGACGACGCCCCGGGCGAGGGTCGTGCGCGCCGACTGCCTGACGGAGTCGGTGACGGTGATGGACTCGGGCGCCGTGGCCGCCTCGCGGCGGGTCGTCGCCTCGTCGACCGCCTGGTTCGCGTCGCCGAGCTCCGAACGCGACCGGCTGACGCTGTCCTCGAGGCTCTCGAAGGCGTTCACGGAGTCACCGATCCGGTCGAGGTCCTTCCGTGCCTTCGTCAGGTTCTCCTGCACGGTGGTGCGGTCGATGTCGGGGCCTCCGGCCGCCAGGGCCACCCGCAGCTGGGTCACCTCGGACGCCTTGGCGCGGTAGGCCTCGATCGGCAGCTGCAGCCCCGTCTCGTCGATCGCCGCGTCGCGCTCCTTGATCGCGGCGTCGTAGCGCTCCTGCGCCGTGTCGACGCGGGCCTCGGCCGAGGTGATGGTGGAGGAGAAGAGGACGTCGTTCGCGTGCGCGATCAGCGACTCCATCGCCGCCTTGGCGTCCGCGCCGGACGAGGTCGCCAGCCGCATCTCCACGAGGTTCGACGTACCGACCCGCTGTGCCGTGACGTCGCCCGAGCCGATCGAGACACCGACGTCGCGTGAGGCGAGGGTGCGCACGGTGTCCGAGGTGACCGTCGACTCGAACCCGTCAACCGCCTGGGTGACGGTGGCCGCCGTACTGCTGCCCTCCGGCGCGATCACGCTCACCGTCGCGAGGGTGCGGACGGGCGGCTCGGTCTGGACGAGCAGCGCCACCGACGCGGCGACGGCGAGGACGGGGACGACGACGAGGAGCCACACGGCCTTGCCGGACCGCTTGATGAGTCGAGTCAGCTGCATAGCGATTTGCTCGTGGATGCACACGACTTCCTGGTGCGAAGGGGCGCCGGGAGTGCATCGTCCCCGCGACGCGTTCCGGCCATCACGCTAGGTGTGCCGCAGACCCCGCCGAGCCTGACTGGGGGAGGCCTCCCCAAGTTTGGGTAACACCCCCCGGAGACGTTCCTGAGGGCCCTCGGGCGACGCCCACGCTGGGCGGGACGGGCACCCCCCAGGCGTCCGAGAAACCCGGAGTAGACAGCGTGTCCCAGGCTCGTGAGCCACTGTTCATCATCGGCGCCCCGCGGTCCGGGACGTCCGTCCTCTACCGCGCTCTCGCGCTGCATCGCGAAGCCGCGTGGATCTCCAACTACGGCAGGCGCCTGCCGGTGCTGCCGGAGGTCGCGGTCCTCAACCGGATCGCCGGCGCGCTGCCGAACCTGCGGAACCGCGTCTGGTTCGGGGCCGACGGCGACAACGCCTACCGGTACGGCGGGTCGCGCGGCCTGCTGGACCGGGTCTTCCCCCAGCCGGTGGAGGGTGAGCCGGTCTTCGAGCACCGGGCCGTGCTGCAGGGCCTGGACCGCACCGGCTGCACCGGGCGTCAGCTCCGGCTCCGCGACGACGTCGAGCGGATCGTGAAGGCCTCCGGTGGTCGCGTCCTCGTCTCGAAGCGGATCGGGCACAACCGCCGGATCGGCCTGCTCAACGAGATCTTCCCGGACGCTCGCTTCCTCCTCATGTCGCGCGACGGCCGCTCGGTCGCGCGCTCGCTGCTCAAGGTGGACTGGTGGCCGGACAGCTACATCTGGTGGTTCGGCGGCACCCCGCGCGACTGGGGCCGCGCCGGCGGCGTACCCCTCGAGCTCGCCGCGCATCACTGGGTCCGCGAGGTGCGGGCCATCGAGGACGGGCTCGCGACGGTGCCGGAGGACCGCGTCCTCCGCACCAGGTACGAGGATCTGGTCGCGTCGCCGTACGAGGTGCTGGCTGCGGCCGCCGACTTCGCGGGGCTGTCGTACGACGGCGCCTGGCAGTCCGAGCTGCACCGCATGAAGTTCCCGAACCGCAACCACGACAACGTCGACGCCGACCCTCGCGTCACCCTGATCCAGGGCTCCACCCTGCGCGCGCTGGGGTATGCCGCGTGAGCAGCCCGGTCTTCGTCCTGGGCACCGGCCGCTGCGGGTCCACGCTCGTCCACGAGGTGCTCGCCCGGCACCCGGAGACCGGCTTCATGACCAACCTCGACGACCTCGGCGTGCTGCCCAGTACTGCCTGGCAGAACACGCTCTGGCGCCGGCTGCCACCGGCCGTCACGCGCAAGGGCGGCACCAGGTTCGCGCCGACGGAGGGCTACCGCGCCCTGGGCCGCGAGGTCGGGCCGCAGGTGGTCGACCCGGTCCGCGACCTCACCGCCGCCGACGCGACGCCCTGGCTCCGCACCAGGATCCGCCGGTTCTTCGACGTGCGCGCCGAGCGGCTCGGCACGCCGGTCTTCCTGCACAAGCTCACCGGCTGGCCGCGCGCCGGCCTCCTGCACGAGTGCTACCCCGACGCCGTCTTCATCGAGGTGGTGCGCGACGGCCGGGCCGTCGCCAGCTCCTGGCTGCAGATGGACTGGTGGCGCGGCCACCTCGGTCCCGCGGGCTGGCACTTCGGGCCGCTGTCTCCGGAGCTCGAGCAGCACTGGTTGGAGGCCGACCGCTCGTTCGCCGTGCTCGCCGCGATCGGGTGGCGGCTGCTCCTGGATGCGTACGACGAGGCGCGGGCCGCCGTACCCCCCGAACAGTGGGTGCGGGTGCGGTACGAGGACGTCCTCGCCGACCCCGACGGCGGCTTCGCGCGGATGCTCGCCGGCATGGGCCTGGACCGGTCGCCGGAGTTCGTCTCCGGGCTGTCGCGCTACGAGTTCACGGACCGTCGTGCGGAGGCATTTCGCAAGGACCTCTCGAGCCGTGACATCGCGGCGATGGAGGTCGTTCTGGGCAAGCAGCTGGCGGCTCTCGGGTACGGCTGAATCCCTTGTTTCTAGGGGGATTCGCGTCGGGAAGGAATTTCGGACGGCACCGCGGAATTGGCCGATATCGGGTATGACCCGATCGCCGTCGGACTGTCAGATTGAGCGACGGGTGGGGCGCAACACGCGGGCCACCGTCACGCGTGTGGGGAGATCAAGATGTCGGTAGTTCAGCATTCCCGGCGCGGGTTGCGTGCCTTGTCTGCGGGGGTGGTGCTCGGCCTGGCAGCCGCCCTGCTGGCACTGGTCATGACGCCTCAGTCAGCCAGTGCCGCACTGACGGCCAACCAGCAGCCGCGCTTCGCCCGGACCATCGGTGGTGCAGGAACGCCCGGCGTCTTCGCGTGGGGTGTCCAGTACAACCCGGTGACCGACGAGGTGCTCGTCGGCGACTACCTGAACAACAAGATCCGCAGGTACGACAAGGACGGCAACGCGCTCGGTGACTTCTACCGTCCCGACCCGCTGGGCCAGCCCTACAGCATCGCGGTCGACCCGACCGACGGCGACATCTACGTCGCCGAGCTGAAGGACAACCCGCTGACAGCGGCGATCGTGAAGTACGACAAGTTCGGCAACTACATGTACGCCGCCAACGCCAGCCTGGCCTCCGGCACCGGCAACCGGTTCCGCGCCTTCTACCCGGTCTGGATGACCGTCGAGGAGGACACCGGTGACGTCTGGGTGCTGGACAGCCACTACCAGAACCTCTCCGTCACGGAGAACACGCTCGACGAGGCGAACCCGCCGCGGCTCCTGCACCTGCACTTCAACGACGACACGCAGGTCGTCGACGAGCTGGGCGCCTGGCCGATCACGCCTCCGGGCACCTCGGCCACGAACCAGGCGCGCGTCTACGGCATCGACATCACCAACGACGACAAGGTCTACTTCACCGACGCCTGGAACCGCCGCGCCTACATCTACGACCGCAACGGCAACTACCTGTCGACGTTCGGCACGACGCAGACCGGCGGTGACAACCGCAGCGTGGTCGCGGACGAGGCGACCAACCGCGTGTACGTCGTGGACGCGGAGCACTCCGACATCGACGTGTTCGACCTCGACGGCAACTACATCACCTCGTTCGGAGGAGAGGGCGACGGGCCCGGCCTGTTCGCCGGCGGCGGCAGGCAGATCGACATCGACAACGACGGCAACCTCTGGGTCGGTGACTTCGGCGGCTTCGAGGTCGAGAAGTTCAGTCCGTGCATCACACCCGGTCCCACCTGCGGGAGGCCACTGCTGACGGCACCGAGCCCGTCGCGCAAGCCACCGGTCGGGATGCTCTCGCAGCCCCGCGACGTGGCGATCGACGACGCCACGGGCGACGTCTGGGTGGCCGACGCCTGGGCCCAGCGGTTCCAGCGGTTCAGCTCCACCGGTGCCTCGATCGGGGCCTGGGGCCATCGTGGTCCGGGTGGTCCGTTCGACATGAACTACCCGCGCCACATCGCGATCCAGCCGGCGACGGCGACGACGCCGAAGCGGGTCTGGGTGTCCAACGAGCGCGGCCACCACATCCAGGTCTACAACTACCCGACCAGCAACACCGCGGCGCCGACGTACGTCACGCAGATCGGCCAGATCGGCAGTGACGACACGGACAACGGCCACTTCCGGTGGACCGGGGACGTGGAGTTCTACACCCGGCCGGACGGCACCCAGATCGCCGTCGTCACCGACCGGATGGCGGCCAGCGTGAAGGTGCTGAACGCCGCCACCTACCAGGAGATCGACATGACGCCGGGTGACAACGACCCGAACGCCAACTTCATCCCCGTGACCGCGGCCGGCACCGCGATCGACCCGGCGACCGGCAACATCTGGATCACCAGCGGCACCCGGATCTACATCTACGACCAGTCGGGCACCCGACTGTTCACGCTCGGCGGATCGGGCACCGGTCCGGGCCAGTTCAGGGACCTGCAGGACGCGGTCTACTGCAACGGGCAGATCTACGTGGCCGACGAGGCCGCGGCGAAGGTCTCGGTGTACAACCCCGACGCCACGGCCGGTGGGGTCTACGTGACCCGGTTCGGCCAGACCTACGGCCAGGGCCCGTTCGACTTCCGCGGGCCGGCCGGCATGGACTGCGACGCGCAGGGCCGCCTGTACGTCGCCGACTCCGGCAACGACCGGATCCAGGTGTTCGACACGAAGAACACCCGGACCTTCGAGGCGGTCGCGCCCTCGACCCCGGTGGTCAGCGCGCCGGCCCAGAGCGCGGTGCTCCCGCTCGGCTCGGTGACGATGACCGGCACCGCCGCCGACAACACCGGCGTCGGCAACGTCGAGGTCGCGGTGCAGGACGCCGACACCGGGCTGTGGTGGGACGCCACCGACGCGTCGTGGGAGGCCGCGAAGACCTTCGGGATCGCGTCCTACACGGCGACCAACGCCCCGTCGACGTCGGTGAGCTGGAAGTTCATCTTCGCCGGCACCGCGAAGCAGGGGCGCTACCTGGCCGAGGTGCGCACGCTCGACCAGAACGGCAACATCAGCCAGTCGACGATCCGGTCGTTCGCGATGACCGGTGCGACGCCGCCTCCGGTGCCGCCGCCGCCGACCACGGACACGACCCGGCCCGACGGGCGCCTGCTGTTCCCGGCGCCGCCGCCGCAGCCGGCCGCGAACCTGCCGCTCGGCACCGTGCACTTCACCGGTGACGCGTCCGACAACGTCGGGGTGACCTCGGTCAAGGTGGCGCTGAAGCGCAACTCCGACGGCCGGTGGTGGACCGGTACCGGCTCCACCGGGTTCAGCACGACGTACACGCAGTTCGATGCCACGCTCGCGACGCCGGGCGGTACGACGACGGGCTGGTCGTGGGACTGGCTGCCCAAGGCGGCCGGTGCGTACACCATCACGGTCCAGGCGCGGGACGCCGCGGGCAACGTCGACTCGTCGACGCCGAACGTCGTCTTCAACGTCACCACCGACGCGCCCGACACGTCGGCGCCGGAGACCGCGATCACCACGCCGGACGACGGGGCAACCCTGCCCTCGGGCGCGCTGACGATGACCGGCACGGCCACCGATGACAAGCAGGTCACCGGCGTACGACTGTCGATCACCAACAGCAGCAACCAGTACTGGACGGGCTCGGCCTGGTCGACCAACCCGAGCACGGTCAACGCGACCGTCAGCGGGAGCGGGACGCCGTCGGCGACGTGGAGCTACGCCTTCACCGGCACCGCCGGCTCCTACACGGTGTCCGCGACGGCGGTCGACGCGTCGAACAACGTCGACGCATCGCCCGCGGTGCGCTCGTTCAGCATGGCCGGCGCCCCGGACACCACGGCACCGTCCCCGACGGTGACGTCGCCGGCACCGGTCAACGCCACGGTCACGGGCACCTCGGTGACCATCGGCGGCGGCGTGACCGACAACGTCGGCACGACGGCGGTCCGGATCACCATCCAGGACACGGTGTCCAAGCAGTGGTGGACCGGCTCCGGCTGGGGTGCCTTCACCAACGTCCCGACCGCCGTCGTGACGCCGGGCTCGAACAGCACGACGTGGAGCTACACCTTCACGCCTCCCGCGACGGGCAAGTACGGCTACCAGGTGACGGCGGTCGACGCCGCGGGCAACGTCTCGGCCAAGACAGCCTGGAGGACCGTCACGATGCAGTGACGGTCGGCCTGGCCGAAGCGGCCCGGTGGTCCGGGGTGCGGACCACCGGGCCGCTTGTCTGCCCGGACCTGCCCGGACCTGCCCGGACCTGCTCGGACCTGCTCGGCCCTGCTCGGGCCGACCGGACGTCGGAGGCCTCGGCCTCGACGAGGGATCGATCCAACGGAATCGCGAGAGCTCCTCCCGGTCACCTACCTGCTAGCAGGTGTCGTGGTTGGGGGTTGGCGAGGGCGATCTTCGGCAGGGGCCGAACCTAGCTTGGGGTCTCCGAGGGTGCGCGACCCCAGAGCAGGCGTCAGGACTCGCCGTCCTCGGTCCCCCCTGATCACCTCGAGAAAGGCGCATCATCATGGACAAGCGATCCTTCCGACTGATGGCCGCTGCCGGTGGCGCAGCGGCCCTTCTCAGTGCCTTCTCCCTGTCCGCCAGCCCGGCGCAGGCGGCGGGGAGCTGTGCTGGCAGGACGCCCACGATCGTCGGGACTGGCGGCGACGACAC
>OUNM011346595.1_pt1 | contig 10054 bp, 6 predicted proteins | sample 1769961 | NCBI WGS metagenome assembly OUNM01 (sample SAMEA3914820, study PRJEB12502) | metagenome | biome: forest; material: soil | place: USA | collected 2012-03-12 | depth 0.3 m
GGCGGCGGTCGCCGGGGTCCACCAATCGGACAGCTTGCCGTGGGCGTCGAACTTGCGGCCCTGGTCGTCGAAACCGTGCCCGATTTCATGCCCGATGGTCGCTCCGATGCTGCCGTAGTTGGAAGCGGGATCGGCCTTCGGGTCGAAATAGGGCGGCTGGAGGATCGCCGCCGGGAAGGTGATCTGGTTCTGGGTGGGATCGTAATAAGCATTGTTGGTCTGCGGCAGCATGTCCCACAGCGACCGGTCGACCGGCTTGGAGAAGCGCGACAGCAGCAGCTTCCAGTCGAAATCGTCCGAGCGGATCGCATTGCCGAGCAAATCGTCGCGCTTCACCTCCAGCGACGAATAATCGATATATTTGACCGGGTGACCGATCCTCGGATCGAAGGTCGCGAGCTTCTCCAGGGCGCGCTTCCTGGTCGGCGCGTCCATCCAATCGTTGGTCTCAATCTTCTCCTTGAGAGCGGCGAGGATGTTGTCGATCAGCTCGTGCATCTGCCGGTCGCTTTCCGGCGGATAGTGGCGCTGAACGTAGATCTGCCCGACGCCCTCGCCGAGCGCTCCGTTGACCAGGTCGACCCCGCGTTTCCAGCGCGCGCGCTGCGCGGGAACGTCGCGCAGGGTCTTCGAATAGAAGTTGAAGCTCGCTTGGTCGAAAGCCTTGGGGAGGTACGAGGCGTTGTTGCTGATGAAGTGGAAGGCGGTCCAGTCCTTCCAGGTTTGCAACGGCGTCAAAGCAAACAGCCGGGCTTCGGCCTGGATCGCGCTTTTCTGCCCGATCACCAGCTTGTCGACCTTCGACAGCCCGAGCTTGTTCAGGGCCCGGTCCCACTGCAGCTGCGGAGTGAAGGCGCGCAGCTGAGCGCGGGTCATCGGGTTGTAGGTCTTTTCGGCGTCGCGGCTTTGTTCGGGCGTCCAGTGGATTTTGGCGATCTGCGTTTCCAGCGCGATGATCCGGTCGGCCCGGGCCTCGGGATTGCTGATCCCGGCGAGCCGCTCCATCTCGACGATATAATCGCGATACGCCTTGCGGTAGGCGTCGTACTTCTCGCCCTTGAGCAAATAATAGTCGCGGTTCGGCATGCCGAGCCCGCCCTGGAAGACGTAGGCGGCGTAGCGGGTCGGGTTCTTGAGGTCGGGGAAGATCGTCACCCCCACCGGCGAGTCGAATCCAGGCTCGACGAACAGATCGACCAGCTCGCCGCGAGTCTTCACCGCGTTAATCCGGGCCAGGTAGGGATTGAGCGGGGCGGTACCGAGCTGCTCGACCTGGGCCTCGTCCATCCAGCTGGCGTAGAGGTCGCCGATCTGCTGCCCGAGCCGGCCATTCCCCGAGGAATCCTTGGCCATGTCCTCGACGATCGACCGGACATCGCGCTCGATCTGGTCGTTCAGCACCGAATCGATGCCGGCGAAGGTGCGATCGGGGGCGATCTCGGTCCGCTTGTCCCAACCACCGTTCACATAAGCGAAGAAGTCGTCGCCCGGCTTGACCGCCGAATCCATCGCCGTCGCGTCATAGCCCCAGCTGCCGAAGGTCGGCTTGTCCGCCGCCACTGCGGCGGTCGCGATTGCTGCAAGGCTCGCGGCCGCGAGCGCCAACTTATTGAACTTCATGAATTTGTCCCTCCCCAAGAGGCGACTTCATGCCTTGGCCGCGGATATTCGTCAAAGCCCTGTTCGACGAAGGGGCGGCTGGCTCATCCGGACGGGAGGGTCAGCCGCGCAAGCAGTCCGCCCAGGTCCTCGCTCTCCTCGAGCCGGATAGAGCCGCCGTAGATTTCGGCGACGTCGCGAACGATGGCGAGGCCCAGGCCCGTGCCCGGCTTGCCGGTCGTGTCCAGCCGAGCGCCGCGGGTGAACAATTCGCCGCGCTGCTCTTCCGGAATTCCCGGCCCGTCATCCTCGACCAGGATGTCGACCGCATTGGCCTTGGGCTCGACCGTCACGAACACCCGGCCGCCGCCATATTTAGCGGCATTTTCGACGAGGTTGCCGAGCATCTCATCCAAGTCCTGGCGCTCGACCCGGACCTGGGCGTACTGGTTGCCGGCGATGTCGACGGTGACGTTCTCGTACAATCGGTCGACGGCGCGCTGCACCGCCTCCAGGCTTTCCCACACCGTGGCGCGCGCCTGCGCCGAGGCGCGGCGGCCGATCGCCCGGGCCCGCGCCAGGTGGTGGTCGATCTGGCGGCGCATCACCGAAGCCTCGCGGCAAACGGTGTCGTCGAGGTCCGGCGCATCCGCGGTGGCGGCGTTGGTGATCACTGTCAGAGGGGTCTTCAGCGCATGGGCGAGATTGCCGGCATGACGCCGCGCTTCCTCGGCTTGCGCCTCGCTGTGCGCGAGCAACTGGTTGATCTCCTCGGTCAGCGGACGGATCTCGGCGGGGAAGTCCTGGCCGATGCGGGTCTTTTCGCCCGATCCGATCGCCGCCACTTCCTGGCGCACTCGGCGCAGCGGCCACAGGCCGTAGAAGGTCTGAAGCGCTGCGAGCAGAAGCAGGCCGACGCCGAGCGCGCTGAAGCTCCAGATCAGGGTCGAACGCAACCGATGGATCTGGTCGTCGATCGTCTCGCGGCTCTCGGCCACCTGGTAGCGCCAGCGAATCTTGGACCCCGGCAGGGTCACGTCGCGCTCGGCGATCCGGATCGGCTCGGGATGGCCGGGGGTCGAGAATTCGTTGCTGTCGTAGAGGTGGGGCCTGACGTCGGCATGACTGTCGTCGACGCGCAGGCGGCGGTCCCACAGCGAGCGTGACGGGAAAGTGTCGGCGCCCGCCCCGCTGATCTGGAAGTAGAGGCCCGAATAAGGCTCGATGAACTGCTGGTCGGCCGGTGGGCGGGTGAACCGGACCTCGCCATCGGGCCCGATCTCCGAGGCCCCGATCATCGAATTGAGGACCCGCACGAGTTGGTTGTCGAAGCTGTCGACGATCGACCGCGTCAACACCCGGTCGAGCGCGAAGCCACCGATCAGCAGGAGCGCCGCGATCCACAGCGCGGCGACTCCGATCATTCGCCGCGTCAGTGAGCCGGTGCGACGCCGGTGCGCCAGGTTCAATCGACCGGCGCGCTCATCCGCCGCCGCAGCGGAGGCCGCGGGGGCCTCGGCGTTCAACTAGTCGGTTCCTCCAGGCTGTAGCCGAGGCCGCGGATGGTGGTGATGACGTCGGCGCCGAGCTTCTTGCGGATCCGAGTCACGAACACTTCGATGGTGTTCGAATCGCGGTCGAAGTCCTGGTCGTAAATATGCTCGATCAGCTCGGTCCGGCTGACCACCTTGCCCTTGTGGTGCATGAGGTAGGACAAAAGCTTATATTCCTGCGCGGTCAGCTTCACCGGCTCGCCGTCCTTGGTCACCTTGCCCGAACGGGTGTCGAGCCGGATGTCGCCGGCGTTGAGCTCGCTCGACGCATTGCCAGAGGAGCGGCGGATCAGAGCGCGCAGGCGGGCGATCAGCTCTTCGGTCTGGAACGGCTTGGCGAGATAATCGTCGGCGCCGGCATCGAGCCCGGCGACCTTGTCGGACCAGCTGTCGCGCGCGGTCAGGACTAGCACCGGCATCTTGCGCGCTTCCTTGCGCCAGCGGTCTAGCACCGTCAGCCCATCGACCTCCGGGAGGCCGAGGTCGAGGATCACCGCATCGTAATTCTCGGTCGATCCCAGGTAATGGCCATCCTCGCCGTCGGTGGCGAGGTCGACCGCATATCCGGCGCCTTCAAGCGTCGAGCGCAGCTGGCGCCCGAGATTGGGTTCGTCTTCGACGATCAGGACGCGCATTCATTTCCCCTAAGCTCATGTCTCCGCTGTTCAACACGCGCGAAGCTGAACGGTTGCTTTGCCGGAACAATGGCCCCGAGCAAAGCTGGGGACCAGCGCGGAAATGTCAATTGGGAAGCGGGCGCGCTTATTGCGGGTGCGAACGGCGGATGATGTTGCCCTGGCCGTCGACGTCGACCCAGATCACTCGGCCGTTCTGGATGAACTTGAAGCGGTAGGTGTCGCCGTTCAGTTCAGGCCCGAGATAATCGGCACCGCCCATGAACGGCATAACCCGGCGCTCGAGCTGGGGCAGCGGCATCGAGCGGCCGTCGCGGGTCGCTTCGAAGGCCCGGTCGGATTCGCGTGACGGCGCGTTCATCGGCCCCTGCTGTTGGCCCCCGCCGCCCGGGCGCGCGCGCTGGCCCAGCGCGGGAGCGCTGGTCAGGCCGGCGACGGTCGCGGCGGCAATAATGAGGGTACGCAGCAGGGTCATTACAAAGACTCGTCCAATCCGGGGGCCGTTCTACCACGGCGCATTGAATAGGCTATGAATGTGCCCGACCAGGGACGTTCATGTCGCGCCCGCGTTGCGCCAAAGCCACAAATCACTACTTGCCCGCGCATGGCTGCGCCGATCCTCTCTTACGAAGACCTTGGCCTGATCCAGGGCGAAGGCTGGCTGTTCCGACATCTCGACATCTATGTCGGGGCGCGCGACCGGCTGGCCCTGATCGGCCGCAACGGCGCGGGCAAGACGACCCTGCTCAAATGCCTCGCCGGCCTGATCGACCCCGACGAAGGCAAGCGCACGATCGTTCCCGGAACCCACGTCGTCCTGCTCGAGCAGGACCCGGCGATGGCCGGCTTCGAAACGCTCCACGACTGGGTGGTACACGGCCCCCATGCGCCCGAGCCGCACGAGGCAGCGGCCATCGCCGACCAGCTCGGAATCGACCTTGCACGCCCCGTCGCCACCGCCAGCGGCGGCGAGCGGCGGCGGGCCGCGATCACTCGCGCGCTGGCGCAGCAGCCCGACGTCCTGCTGCTCGACGAGCCGACCAACCATCTCGACCTTGGCGCCATCGAATGGCTCGAAGACTGGCTGAACCGCTTCAGCGGCGCGTTCATCGTCATCAGCCACGACCGCACCTTCCTCACGCGGCTGACCCGGAGCACCTTGTGGCTCGACCGTGGCCAGCTGCGGCGCGCGGAGATCGGCTTCGGCGGCTTCGATGCCTGGACCGAGCGGGTCTATGAGGAGGAAGCGCGGGCCGCGGAGAAGCTCGACGCCAAGCTCAAGCTCGAGCTTCACTGGCTTCAGCGCGGCGTGACCGCCCGGCGGCGGCGCAACCAGGGCCGCCTGACCAAGCTCCACGAGATGCGCGCCCAGCGCGCGGCAATGCTAGGAGCGTCGGGCGCCGCCAAGCTCGCTCTCGCCAAGGATGACGTTCGCTCGAAGACGGTCATCGACGCCGAGCATGTCTTCAAGAATTATGGCGACCGCCCGATCATCCGCGATTTCACTTTGCGCATCCAGCGCGGCGACCGAATCGGCCTGGTCGGTCCCAACGGCGCCGGCAAGACGACCTTGCTCAAGCTCCTGACCGGCGAGATCGCGCCCGACAGCGGCACCGTCACCCGCGCGAAGACGCTCAGCGGAATCGTCATCGACCAGCAGCGAAAGCTGATGGACCCGGCCAAGCGAGTCCGCGACGTGCTGGCCCACGGCGGCGACTGGATCGAGGTCCGCGGCCACAAGAAGCACATCAAGGGCTATTTGAAGGAATTCCTGTTCGATCCGGCGCTGGCCGACGCGCCGGTCGGCTCGCTGTCGGGCGGCGAGCGCTCGCGGCTCCTGCTTGCGCGCGAATTTGCGCGCCAGGCGAATTTGCTGGTGCTCGACGAGCCGACCAACGACCTCGACCTCGAAACGCTCGACCTCCTCCAGGAAGTGATCGCCGACTATGACGGCACCGTCCTGATCGTCAGCCACGACCGCGACTTCCTCGACCGAACGGTAACCGTGACGCTCGGCCTCGACGGCTCGGGCAAGGTCGATATCGTCGCCGGCGGCTATGAGGATTGGGAAAAGCAGCGGAACGCGCCGCGCGCTCCAGCAAAGGCTGGAGGTCCATTGCTCAAGGACGAAGCCGCTGGCCCCCGGCCGTCGCCGACCAACCGGAAATTGTCGTACAAGGACCAGCGCGATCTCGACCGGCTGCCCGGCGAGATCGAGCGGATCGAGGCCGACATGGCGCGGATCGAGGAATCGCTCCATGATCCCAATCTCTACACCCGCGATCCGGCGAAATTCGCCCAGCTGACGGCGCAATTGACCGGGCTGCGCGCCGAGAAGGAAGCCGCCGAACACCGCTGGCTCGAAGTCGCCGAAATGGCCGAGCAGCTAAACGCCTGACTCGCCGGGAGAGCGAGCGCGCCGCAATGCGAGACGGCTGATTGCTCGAGGTCGCTTTGGCGACTCGCTTTGAACGCCCGCGCCGGGCGTGTACCCTGCTCCGGCTCCTGGGGCAGGATCGGGTGGGGAACGGATGGACGATTGCCTTCGCGAACGGTTCGTCGTCGTCGACGAATTCCTGTCCGATGAATTCGCGCAGTCGATGCGCGCCGACATCGACGCGCATTTTTCGGACCCGACCCGGCATGAGCCCGCGACCCACCAGGTGTGGAATTACTGGCACGTCCCGGGCTCCTACACCTACCTTCGAACAACGCCGGAAAAGGTCATCGACGCCGGCAAGGTGACGACGTTCGTCGATGCCCTGAGCAAATGGTCCGCGCAGAATCTGGGGCTGGCGGGGATCACCTGGCCCTATCTCAGCCTCTATGTCCCGGGCTGCCTCCAGGGCCTTCACAACGACTCGGTCAACGGCCGCCTGGGCTTCGTCTATTCGCTGACTCGGGACGCGCGCCGGACCGTCGGTGGCCAGACCATGCTGGTCCATGACCGCGACCTGTTTCGAACCTCGCTCGACCGCGCCGCGGCGGGAACCGATCTGTTCGACCTGGTCGAGCCGCGCTTCAATCGCCTCACCTTGTTCGACGACCGAATCCCCCACGCCGTTCAGCGGGTCGACGGCTCGATGGACCCGCTCGAAGGTCGCTTCGTGCTCCACGGCCATATCAGCGAGGCCGGCGTGGTGGTCGAAGGAGCGCTCGCGCCCAACGTCGTCCAGGCCGCGATCGACGGAGCGATGGCGGGCATCCGGCGGGGCGCCGGCGGCGCGGTCCAGGGCCCGCTCGTGCTCAGCATCGAAATCGCGCCTTCGGGCGAGGTCGTCGGGCAGCGCGCGATCCTCGACCGGCTGGCGACCAGCGGGTCGGCGGACGTCGACGCCCTCCGCGCCCAGGTCGCGGCGGCGATCGAGCAGCTCCGCTTTCCCGCCGCGCCAGATCAGACCCGGGCCAACATCCCGATCATTTTCTAGGCTTGCAGGCGGTACTGCTTGAGCAAATCGTAAAGCGTCGGGCGGCTGATCCCCAGCAGCTTGGCCGCGCCCGAAATATTGTTGTCGGTGCGGCTCAACGCCTGGCGGATGGCGCGGCGGTCGGCGATCTCGCGCGCGGCGCGCAGGTTGATCAGCTTGGGCTCCTCGTCGCCGCCGCCGCGTAAATCGAGGTCGGCCGTGGTGAGGCTCTTGCCGTCGGCCATGATCACCGCGCGCTTGATCCGGTTCTCAAGCTCGCGGACGTTGCCCGGCCAAGCATAAGCGTCGACCGCGGCAAGCGCGTCGGCCGACAGCGACTGGACGGCGGGATTGAGCTCGCGGCTGAAGCGGTTGACGAAATGGCGCGCAAGCAGGACCGCGTCCCCGGCCCGCTCGGCGAGCGAGGGGATGGTCACCACGATCTCGGCCAGACGGTAATAAAGATCCTCGCGGAAGCGGCCGTCGGCGATCATCGCTTCGAGGTTCTGATGGGTGGCGCAGACGATCCGGGTGTCGACCGCGATCGGGCTGCGCCCGCCGATCCGCTCGATCACCCGCTCCTGGAGGAAGCGCAGCAGCTTCACTTGCAGCGGCAAGGGGATATCGCCGACTTCGTCGAGAAACAGGGTCCCGCCCTCGGCCAACTCGACCTTTCCGACGTTCGACTTGACCGCGCCGGTAAAGGCTCCCCGCTCGTAACCGAACAGCTCGGCTTCGAGCAGGTTCTCGGGGATCGCCGCGCAATTGATGGCCACGAACGCGCCCTTGCGGCCGCTCTTCTCGTGAACCGCCCGGGCGAGCAGCTCCTTGCCGGTTCCGCTCGCGCCGAGAAGCATGACCGAAACGTCGGCCGAAGCGACCCGCTCGATCGTCTTGGCGACCTTCATCATCTCCGGCGCCGCGGTGATGATCGATCCAAGGACCGTCCCTGCGGCGCCGCTTTCGAGCCGCCGGTTCTCGGCCTCGATGTCGTGGACGTGGAACGCCCGGGCGACGATCAGGCCGAGGTCATCGATATCGACCGGCTTCTTGTAGAAATCATAAGCGCCCATCGCGATCGCCTTCAGGGCGCTTTCGCGGGCGCCGTGGCCGGTGGCGACGATCACCTTGGTGTCGGGCTTCAGGCGAAGAATTTCGGCAAGCGTGGCGAAGCCTTCGTCGGTCCCGTCGGGATCGGGCGGAAGCCCGAGATCCAGGGTCACCACTGCCGGCTCATGGGCGCGCAATGCGTCGATCGCTCCGTCGCGGTCACCGGCGCAGACCACTTCATAGCCTTCATAGGCCCATTTGAGCTGGCGCTGCAGGCCCTCGTCGTCCTCGACCACCAGCAGCACTTTGGGTTGATCGGTCATGCGCGCTTCCTTGCGGGTTCGCTCGCCGGCTCGGCCGACGGCAGGAAAATGGTGAAGATGGTGCCGTGGCCCGGCCGGCTATCGACGCTGATCCGGCCGCCCATCGCGGTGATCAGCGAGCGTGCCTCGAACGCGCCGATGCCGAACCCGTCGGCCTTGGTCGATGCGAACGGCTGGAACAGCCGGTTGCGGATGAAGTCGCCGTCCATCCCGGCGCCCCGATCCGTAATCGCGATGGCGACATTGGGACCGGCGCCGTCGACCCGGACGGTCACTGGCTCGACCTCGGGGCTAGCGTCGAGCGCGTTCTGAAGCAGGTGACTGACCGCCTGCTCCAGCGCGCCGGCATCGACGATCGCCCACAGTCCAGACTCGCCGGACAGCTCGACGTCGCGCTGGCGGCGCTTGGCGGCGATCGCGCCCGTCAGGATCGGGCCAAGCGGCCGCGGCTCGAGCCGCTGGACCCGCGCCTGCGAATGCGGGGCGAGTCGGGCGAGCAGGTCGTTCATCTTGCCGACCGAGGACTGGAGCGTCCCGACCATGTCGGCGCGGAAGTCGGGATTGTCGGCGTGGCGCTCGGCGTTGCGCGCGAGCAGCGACAGCTGGCTGACGAGGTTCTTGATGTCGTGGAGGATGAACGCGAAGCGGCGGTTGAACTCCTCGAACCTCTGGGCATTGACCAGCGCCTCCTGCCCGAACGCCTCGGCGAGCGAACTTGCCGCCTGGTTGCCGGCGGTGCGCAACAGGTCGAAATCCTCCCAGTCGAGCGGGCGGCGGAATTCGGGCGAAGCGAGAACCACCAGGCCGACCAGCCGTTCGTGATGAATCAGCGGAATTCCGGCCCAGACGCTCTCGTCGACCAGCATCCACGGCGGCACTGGCAGCGCCTTGTCGCGGGCATTGGCCCAGCCGCTGCGCAGCCCTTCGAGCTCGAGGATATGCTTGCCAGCCTCCACTCCGCTCCAGAATTCGAAGCAATCCGCCAGTTGGTCGGCCGGGGGACTGACCGACGCCCAGTTCCATGACGCCGCGACGGTCAAGCCGCGGCCGCCGTCGCTGACCAAAAGCATCCCGCCCGGCGCGTCGACCACGTCGGCGAAAGCCTTGACGATCCGCTCGCTGAGCGGCGGCGCGTCGGGGCCGGCGCGGCCCAAGGTCTGGGTGAAGCGCAGCCATTCGGACCGATAATCGTAGCGATGCTCGAACAGATGCTTGGCGAGCTTGACCTTGAGCCAGCCGCGCACCCGGGCGCTGGGCAGCACCGCCATGGCCCCAACCGTCATCGTCGCGAGCACGCCGATCATCAGCGCCGCGGTCCAGTCGTAATGAGTCCCGCGAAGCGCGGTGGCGAGGATCGCCATCAGCGCGAAATAGGCGCAGATGCCAAGCAGCGAGAGCGACTGGAAAGTCGCCGCTCGGGACAGGCGGATGCGCCAGCCGCTTTCGTTGCGCGCCGCGAGCCCGAACAAGGGCGCGGTGATGGCGAC
>OUNM010772846.1_pt1 | contig 10053 bp, 4 predicted proteins | sample 1769961 | NCBI WGS metagenome assembly OUNM01 (sample SAMEA3914820, study PRJEB12502) | metagenome | biome: forest; material: soil | place: USA | collected 2012-03-12 | depth 0.3 m
GCGGAGGCCGGAGGGGTCGGGGATGTGGAGCTCGGCGGTGCGGAGGGCTTCGGTGCCGCATTTGAGGCGGCCGTTGTAGATGAGGGTGTTGGAGAGGGTCATAATGTCCTCGGACATGCGGTACTGGTGCTCGAGGTTGACGACGGACTGCGGGTGGGTGTCGGAGAGGAGCTTGAAGAGGGAGACGTCGAGGCCGCCGAGGCGGGCTTCTTCGTTCTGGACCAGCGGGGGGAGCTGGTTGTGGTCGCCCACGAGAACGAAGGTGCGCGCCATTCGGATCGGACCCAGGCAGATGGGAAGCGTGATCTGCGAGGCTTCGTCCACGATGCAGTAGTCGAAGGTGCGCTCGTTGAAGACGGGGTGGTTGATGCCCAGGCAGGTGGTCGCGACGACGGGGGTGTCGTGCCACGCCCGCCGGATCTCTTCGAACGAGCTCATCGGCTGGCCGGCCAGCGTCGCAAAGTCCTGGACTTCCGGGTGGACCTTCGCGGGGGCTCCCAGCCTCAGGATGGGAATGTTGTCGTTCTTGAGCTTGAGCAAGATGTTGTCGACCGCGGTGTGCGTGTACGAGGTGAGAAGAAGCGTCTTGCCCTGGCCGATCAGAGCCCGGATGATGTGGGCGATGGTGGTTGTCTTGCCCGTGCCCGGCATCCCAAGAACCAGAGCGTAGTCCCTGGCGCTCATGACCTTCTCCACGGCCGCCTTTTGGTCGACATTCAAGGTATCCTTGCCAGGGACCGAGTACTGGGTTGGCGTGGTCTTGAACCGCGGTGGGACAAGGTCGACCACCAGCCGGCGGATTTCTGCCGAGCCAAACGGGCCGTCGGCCATGACCTGGACGAGGTTGTTGCGGACCGTGGCCATGCCGTTGCTAAACTCGTCCTTGTCCACCCGATAGCGAATCGGGGCTTCCTTGATCTTGCCCTGGCTCTGCTCTGGGTTTGCTCCCTCAGGAACCACCTCCATGATGCTTGCGAAGACTTGGTTGTTGACGGGGTCGAACCCCGGCCGCCGGATCCGCGCATTGTGCAGGCGTCGATCAACAGCGACGCGGATGCTCTGTTTCTTGACCGCGGTGACGTAGCCGAGAGCGAGGGCGAAGTGGCCTTGCTCATCGGAGATGACGATGGGTTCCCCGACAGTCAGCTGCGAATCCAAGAACGAAAAGCCGGACGCCGCGTTCTCCTTGACGAAGGCGTAGGAGAACCGGTTGATCTTGGCCTGGTTCTTGTCCTCGGACGCGGAGCCCTCTTGAATGATGACATTAGCAAAACATCGGCCGAGCTTCTCGCGCTCCGTGCTGACCATGGTCCAGAGCTCGCGGCGCAGCTTCTGGGACTCCTTCTCCTCCTTGGTGAGGAGGTCCTCCCACTTTAGGAAGAACTCCTGGTGCGTGGGAGTCAGGTGTTTGACCAGCTCCTCGAACTTTTCGCCCAGCCCGCTTGTTTCTCCGTCGCCGCCGTCGGCGAGCTTGTGGTATGTGAAACACGAGGCCTGCGCGTAGCATTTACCGCACGCGTTCTTGCTCCTCTTCATGGGCGGCAGTTGGACGCTTCGTTCCCGAATATAGCAGGCCAGCATGTTCCGCTGCATGATCATGTGCCGCAGTTCGTGCCTGATGGCGGGAATCCTCAAGGTCTGCGACGTCTCCATGTAGTACAGCACGCCGTAGACGATATCGATGTCATATCGGTCGGACAGAAGGAGGTTGTACAGTACCGTCTGCGCTTGGTGATTTGCTGTTGCGTTCTTGCCCGTCTTGACCTCAAAGGGCACGGTCAACGTCGTCGACTCCTTGCCGTCCCGCATTGTAACTTGAACGGTGGCATCGATGTTGCCCTTCAAGCCGTACATGGGAGACCAGACGTGCTCCTCGACGTCGAGCAGCTTGCTGACACACATGTTGACTCGCTCGCCGTTCTTTCCTTGGACAAAAGCATTGGAATTCGGGGACGCTGAGACAAAAGCCTGCGCCCAGGTCCTCAACTCGGACATTTTGGAAAACAGATGACCGCGGGCATCCTCCAGGCTGACCCTGATGACATAGAGATCCTCGAGGTGCTTTTGTAGGGTCTTGTCAATAACAGACCTCAAAAAGTCCAGGTCCCAGTTGTTCGCCATCAGTGCCTCCTGGAAGATCTCGTGGAGGATGGTGCCGTAGACCAGGGGAGGGGTTGCTGCGCTGGTGGCCTTGACGCGGTCCTGGAGGACAGAGCGACGCATGCAGGTGAAAGAATCCGCCACGACGGTTGACGAAACCAGCTGGTCAGGATGCAGGATGAGAATGCTGTGGTTGTTGTCGATGATGCATCTGCCGGAAGGCTCGAAGTCGCCGATGATGTGGACGTATGCCTTTGGGCTCGCTTGTGTGTCGTACCAGTCACCCCTGAGATGGACCGTCTTGAGGGCCTTGGTTTTCTCAGCTTGCACAACGAGGATCTGGCCCCCGTCAGCAAAAATGAAGATAAAAATAGGATTCAACTCATAAGCGTGACGCTCTCTACCTTTTCCGGGAAATCCCGTCCACGATCATCGGCATACTGGCCTTCGAGAGTATTCATGATGAGGTATCGCTGGATGGCCTTGGGCTTCGGGTTGGGCTATCCAATTCTTTAGCGTTTGGTGGGGACTCGTTGATGCCTGCTTGCTCGCTATACATACATTAGACGAGAAGGGCCGGGCGCTCTGTGTAGCAGCCAGCTCGACGGCATCAAAGTCAACATCGTCAAGGTCATCCCCGTAGACATCGTCGTCTCCAGCCCACGCCTCGGCCGGCTGAGGTTGCTGCTGCCCCTGGAAAGGGTTCTGGGATGCATGTTTTGCCTCGGCCTCGGCAACCAAGTCGTCGGCACCGTCGAAGAAGTCATCATCGAAGTCGCCAAAGTCGTCGTCTGCCCCTTTTCGCAAAAGTGGCGCTTGCTGATTCGACTCTTCCGAGGACACGGCCAAAGTAGAGTCGTCTCCTTCCACCAGAATGCTCGTATCAAGCCCCAGCAAGGTCTCGTCGTCGAAGTCGTCATCCCCGTAGTCGGAAGAGGCCTTATCCCCTTGGACAATTTTTTCCCCTCCTACTGCCCGTGTCGATTTCTTGGCCAGTGGTGAGCTCCCAGGTCGTCTCAAAGGGGACTTCCTGGCAGGTTCCTGCAACCTTGGCGATCTCCTCTGCGGCGGCCGCTCTTGAGGCGAGGCCGGCTTCGATTTCTTGATTTCGCCGTCGACAGTCTCCAGCAAGGCCGAGACCATAGATAACTTGGAGTCTGGGTGCGCCTTTGCAGCCGAGGCATCTCCCATGCTAGAATCGACACGATCGGCTTTCCGGCGCTTGGGCCAACTCGCACCGCAGCTGATCGCTTTCCTCAGCGGCCTCTCGCTGCCCAGCGCGGCAATTCCGTCCTTGGGGCGAGGCGAGGAGGATATCAAGAGCTGGGCAAGCAAGGGGTTCGTCAGGCCGGACGGACTGGCGTTCACGCCGGGGACGGAGAAGCGGTCCCAGAGCTCCAGGGCGGGGTCGGCACGGGGTGTCTTAAGCACCTGGGCGAGCTTCTTAACGTCGACGGCGGGGGTCGCGAGCTTGGAGGCAGGTGATGAGAGCGGCGAAGAGCTTCGTGCGCGTTTCCGGCCCTTGCGCGGGAGCAGGGGGGACATGGCCAGGGGCTGGAGGGAATCCCGGCCGCTTTGCCAGAGGATGCGCTCGCCGGGGGACAGGTTCTCATCTTCGGTCGGGGCTTCGGGTTTGGTGAGGAGGTCTTGCCATGCGGTGCGAGCAGCGGGAGTCGCGGCGGGGTTGGATCTGCCTGGCGCCGGCGGAGAGGCCTGTCGTAGAGCCGCGCCATGGGCGTCTGATTCAGGCTGGGCGTCGAATTCGAAGGCCTTGAGCTTGGATTTTGTCTTTGCGGAGACGGGCAGGGGGCGAGGGGGGACGGCGGTGGTGGCGGTGGGATTACTCCTGGATCTCTGCCATTGCGGACGCTGGGGGTGAGTGCCGTCAACATGCGTGTTCTTGTTTCAATTCCAATTGGGGTAGGGAACAGTGGTTTACTGACCTTGACACCCCTGTTCTGCTCGGAGAAGGACTTTGCAAGAGGCATCTCGTCGGTGAGGCCGTGTACAAAATACACCTGCTTCAACACACGCCCACGCCACGTCATGTACAGAATCGAGGCGTCCTTGTTGTCGACATGGAGATGGTATTCGCTGGTGGAGACTCCGGGGCGGCGTTGAAGTTACAAAACGGTGCTGGCCAAGGTCGTTTCACTCGTCTCGGTCGTCTCGGTCGTTTGGTTGCCTGTGGCGAAAAGGTTGGTGGTGTGGTGGTGGTGGTGGTGGACAGATGCAGGCATCGATGCAAGACATGCAACCACAAACAATTAACGGCCGGCCCGCGTTGCTCGGCGCGTCGGGCTGCCCCACGACGCGACTGGCAGGGGGTTACACAGTTAAATGCTGGGACGCGACCCACACCACCCCTGCCACTTCCCAGGCTCGCTCCGGATTTCTCGCACGGCCCTGCAATCAAGAGCCAATGACTTTGCAAATCCATCGGCCAGTTCCTTTCCAGGTTTCTCTCTCGACTTGCAACAAGCCTCGGTTGAGAACTCGCTCTCTGGTTGAGACAAACCTTGTATTCCAAACTTTCCTTCCCGATTTCCAGAAAGTATCCCGTCCTACTTGTCGGCCAGGCCACTGATGAGAGCCAACAGCGCCGCAATCACTGTCACCTTGTCAGTCTCCTGCTACACAGTGGGGGTCAAGGTCAACGCTCACATCCGCCGGCCGTCACAATGTACGACGCGATCCCCCAGGCAGCCTGGATGGTGCTCAGATCCTGCCAGTCTCGCGAGTTGAACCAGAACCCAATGATCAGACTCAACACCACCGGTGACAGCACAGCAGCCGAGATTCTCGTTGGAGACCAGCCAAGCACGACCTCAAGCGAGAACGCGCCCTCGTTCATGACATCCATCGACCCTCCGTCCAAGCAATCGAAGACCCAGTCTGCCCATTTCTCATTGACTTCCTCAGGGGCCGACAAAAACCTCTTCTTATAAGCGGCTTTGAGTTGCCTCAGGTCCGCTTGGGCGGAAATGTCGAGTACGAGCTGCTGATGTGCGCCGCCCGGGACGACGCACCTGTACAACTGAAAGGCCGTGACAGACTTCAAGCTGAAGAAGTACTTTATCCCCCGCAGCCGAATCGTCGCCAGGCGCATCTTCCAAAACAGGCTCTTCCGGTCCGTGGCTCGGAGGAAGATGATCTCCTCGGTGGGCTGTCGATCCACCGCCGAGATGATGCCTATGACGAGATAGGCGACGGCGCCCTCGGGCACGGGAATGGGAACAGAGCGGACATTTTCCTGCGTTGCACCCCCCAGCGACACTCCCGCAAATCCCCCGTAGGCGCCTACGTTCAATGAGAGGTGTGTCGACGTCTCGATAGTGTGGCAGCGGACGCAGCGCCCTCGCCGGAGATTCCATTCCCACTGCACGGCGCCCGCACTAAACCCAAATCCCGACGCGGCCTTCGCGGTGTTGAATGTCGGTGCTAGTCTCGGAAACACCACCGGGTGGGTGTCGTCCTGGACGTGCCCAACGGCGGGGTTCACCTTGTTGTCGGCATCCGCTGGCGGCGTGTCTGCTGGGACGACGCCCGCTGGGAGGATGTCATCTGCCGGGTCTTGGCCGGCCATGTCAAATACTGGCAGGTAACCTAGGTACAGAATATGTAGAAGTTTTGGTAGTATCGTGAGTGAAGCTTGTCTAATGTTTCTTGGGGCTGAAGCCTGAGGGGGCATGCACTGTGTCAAATACTGTACCAATGTGGAAAGGTTCCGGGTAGGGGTCATGGGGACCTGTTCCATTCAGCTCTCACAGCACGGAAGCCACTAAAACACCCTGCTGCCGCTACAACCACAGCAGACATCCAATTCGCCAGGACCACGACCACCACCCTCCCGCCGCAACCCGAAATGGACATGCGCTGCCAGCTTGCGCATTGATCGGACTCAAGCGTCTGCTGTACAGTACACAGTACCGCAAGATAGAACGCCGACTAAGGACGAGGCCGAGAGAGCAAGAGGAGGAAGAGCTTGGAGCTCGGAGCTTGAGCTTTGAACATTGGCGGGGTCGAGGTCAAGGTCGAGGTCAAGATCGAGCCGAATTCGGCAGCCCGAGACGGCTTCGAGCCCACGCACGCCCGGCACAATGGACGACTATCCCGACGGCAGTCTGGACCACACCGTCCCCTTCCTCCTCACCCTCGGCACTCGCACGGGCTCGACCTACGACTCCGGCCTGACTGCCGCCCTCAAGGACCAGGCCGTCCTCATCCGCTCCGACCTCCCGGCCCTCGAATCCGACCAGGCGCGCGCCCTGCTGCGCTTCATCCAGGACCGCGATGCCTCCCAGCACCCTTGCAACTCCAGAGACGCCTCTGCGAGGAAGTACCGGTTCCGGACCAAGACAGCCGAGCGGGTGGGTGTCCAGCATGCGTCCCGAGTCTTGTGTTGCTACGTCTCGTGGGAAGGATATCTGGTGTAGATTTCTGACGTGACCCATTAGTCGCTGCTCCTCCCACCCCGCCGTGCCCGCCTCCCCGAAGGCATCGAAGTCCCCTCGCCATCCCCGGCCTCGGTCCTCCACTCTCCCTACTCCCCGCTGAGCCCCGTCTCCCCGCTCTACCCCGACGGCCTGATCAGCACCGACTGGATCCGCAAGCACCAGCATCTCATCCCGAGCATCCTCCTCTGCTTCTACACCCTCGCCTCCGACCCGACCCTCGCCACCCTGTGTGACAACCAGATCAAGACCGACGTGAACAACATCAGGGCATTGCTGAGCCAGTCCGGCTACAAGACGAGACTGGCCGTTGTGCTGCTGAGCGACCATGTCTCCTCCTCTGCCTCGGTCGATGGCGTCCAGGAACGGCTGGAAACCATTCGCAAGGGTTGTGGCTTGGACTCCAAGGCCCTGTTCCTCGTGCCGTCGAGCAGTTCCCTAGAGGAGCTGGAGCGAGTGGCCGAAAACATGCTCACGACGCTCTATACTGTCTCGGTAGAGTACTATCGGGACCTGGGAAGGCATTCTCGGAAGAAGAGAGGAAGAGGCGCCGCCCCTCAGCCAACGGTGCCGCCGACCTCGGGCACCTCGCAAACCCTCTCGCTGGCTGGCTGGCACGTCCGATACGACTTCAAGTCGGCCATCTTTGCCGAGTACCGCCTGGAAATGGATGTGGCCTTGCGCTCCTACGAGCAGGCCTACGAAGGCCTGTTGAGCTCCGAGGTGATGGAGCTCATTCCGAGCTGGAGCCCGCGGTGGAACGAGGCCAGGTTTCTCGCAGATGTCATCGCCGTGCGCTGTCTGAGGTGCTTGTTGTGGAACGGCCAGCACAGCGCCGCCGCGCGGAGGTGGCAGTCCCACCGCGACAGGATAGCCGACTTCGTCGACCGCCGGGGCAAAGGCACCAACAATTACGGCTGGGAAGCCTGGGCGGCTAGGTGGGCTATCGTCATGGCTGATCTCATCGACCAGGCCGCCATACCGGAATTTGATCCCACCGCCCTCCGACTCAACCTCCCTCCAGAGAAGAGCGCCATGGGAGAACGGCTGCAGCCCTGGGAACTGCTTCACCACACCGGATACTGGTACCGCTTGGCCGCGAAGCACCTACGCGCCCGGAAGACCTTTGCGCTCGCCATCCCAGAGGATGACAGGAGATCGCCCAGCGCCTCGCCCGCCTCCCATGTCGCCAAGTCCGCCTTCGCCTACGACACGTACATGTGTCCAGATCCCTACGAAGAATACCCGCTGGACCGGCCAGGTGTAGACCACGGCCGCATGATCGTCGACTGCCTCATGCTAGCTTGCTCCGAGTTCCTCAAGAGACATCAGACACGCTCCGTCACCGAGGTCTCCTTGGAATGCACCAGGGAACTTATCGCGGCCAAAGACTGGCAAACTATCGTTGACCTGCTGCGGCCCATATGGAGAGATCTCCCGTTCCGGGACCAGGGCTGGGTCACCATCGCCGAGGAGCTGAATTGGCTGCTGAGGGCCGCGGCACAGCAAGTCCGTGACGCCGAGCTGGTTCTCTTGATTGACTGGGAGCTCCTCTCCCAAGGTGTGTTTTCTTCGGCTGCCCGTTGTCTATTGAGCTTTACTGACCCGGACTAGACTTTTCGAAGCGCCCTGGCTGGTACTACGACATCACAAAATCACTAGATGGCGTTGCGGTCGAGTCTAAACCCAGTGTCTCGATCGACGATGGCCAACACCCCTGCTTTATCACCGCATCCTTCCTCTTTAGAGACGACGAGGGAAAGGCGGGGCAGAACGTCCGCAGCCAGCTATGCATCAAGTCCAACGCACACCGGGAGTCGGCACCCGTTGTCTTGTCAAGTGTCGAAGTACGCTTCAAAGGCAGCCTTGATCGGGTTTTACTGCGACATCAGGCCCAGGAGCGGCCGCCTCAAAACCGCAGCAGGGCGGCGATAACTACAGTGTCTTTGGCAAGATACCCAGACGACGATGCTGAATCTGGGCCAGCGTCACCGGATGAGGCTAGCAGCCATGTCGAGCTCGTCGGGTTCGCCGATCTTACGCTGCTTCCTGGCCAGACACTCGTCTTCAACCTGGAGATACCCCTGCGAGAGCCTGGCGAGACCATCGCCGAGTCACTGACCTTGAACGTTGAATCCGAGGCGTTCGACTTGCAGCAGTCCCTGAACTTCCAGGAAGGGTCAAACCTTTGGTATATCTCTGCGTCTGCTACAAGGCAGATTGCCCACCCTCAACCGCTCGCCATCCGTGTCCTGCCCAGACCTCCGAAGATGGAGGTCAGGTGCCCAATTTTCAAGGAGCAGTATTACACCGACGAGCCAATCCCCCTCGAATTCGAAGTCGAGAATGGCGAAGACGTTGAGGCCGTAGCTAGGCTAGACGTACTCTTGTTTGGCGAGAAGCCGCCACCGGTCACCGTGCTCATCCCAGGGCACGGGGAACAGACCTCGTCCAGCGTCCGCAGCGAGGAGACCAGGATCTCGGGAACGCCAATGGGCACCATCGCGAGCGCCAAGTCACTCACCATCAGCCTCCGTCTGCCCCCGATCGAGCAGTCAAGCCGGTACGACCTGACCTTCAAAGTCACCTACTTCCTGCCGACCAACCCCGGCACGCCCATCTCACAGACCGCCACCTTCCAACTCAACATCGTCAACCCCTTCGAAGCGAACTACGACCTCCTCCCTCGAATCCACCCCGACCCCTGGCCAAGCCTCTTCGACCCAGACAGCGTCACCGTCCCACCCAACGACGACGACACCACCCTCGCCCCCCCAAAAGGCGTCTCCCAAGCCTGGCACCTCGTCACCCGCTACGCCTCCTTCGCCTCAGAACCCCTCCTCGTAACCGACATCGACATCCTCATCCAACCCTCCCCCACCTCCCGCTGCACCCAAACCACCAAACAAACCCACCTGCCCCCCTCCGGCACCGGCCGCCTCACCCACCCCAAAACAATCTCCGAAGCCACCTTCTCCTTGACCGCCCAAAAACACACCGTCGACGACCGCACCCACGCCCCGCTCGACACCGCCCTCCTCATCAAATGGGCCCGCCCAGACTCTACCCCACTCACAATAAACACCACCACCCTCCCCCTGCCACGCTTCACCCTCTTCGGCACAGAACCCCGCGTCCTCGCGAGCGTGGCCCATCATCGCGGGGGGCGTCGCCCGCTGGTCACGCTGACGGTTACCATTGAGAACCCGTCCAATCACTTTCTGACCTTTGGCCTGGCTATGGAGCCAAGCGAGGAGTTTGCCTTTTCGGGGCCGAAACTGACGACGGTTAGCTTGGTGCCTTTGTCGAGGAGGGGCGTGGAGTGGCGGTTGGTGCCTTTTGATCTGGAACATGAGGATGAGGAGGAGGATGGGGAGGGGGATGGAGAAGATAAGGGGGGGAGGTGGATTCGGCCTGGGTTGGTGGTGAGGGATAAGTATTTTCAGAAGGTGTTGAGGGTTGTGCCCGCGGGGGAGGGGATGAGGGGGATGGGGCGGGA
>OUNM010261365.1_pt1 | contig 10051 bp, 1 predicted proteins | sample 1769961 | NCBI WGS metagenome assembly OUNM01 (sample SAMEA3914820, study PRJEB12502) | metagenome | biome: forest; material: soil | place: USA | collected 2012-03-12 | depth 0.3 m
GTCACACTCGCTACAGAATAACTTCCGGTAGTTCCTTGACATACAGAAGCTCCACCTGAAATCGCCCCTGGTGCACTTGGAATTGGATTCACTTTTGCTTGTGTCGCAACCGGGCTGCTGTTACAAGTTCCCACATGTGCCGTCACCGTATAGGTACCCGAATCTTTCAATTGGGCATTTGCGATGGTAAAACTTTGTTTGGTGCTTGTAAAGCCATTTGGTCCTGTCCATGTATAGGTGGCGCTGGGAGGTACGGAACCTGCGGAAGAGATTTTCAATGTATCCCCGACGCAAACGGGACTATTGCTGGTAGGAAGAGGCGCAAACCCGGGTATAACCGAAACAGGTATTGTCAGAGCCGCACTCAAACAATTATTGACATAGGCAGTCACAATATAATTGCCTTGGTCTGCTATGTCTACCCCTGTCTTCGTATACTCTACGCCGTCAAACGTACTTGAATCCGGAAGTGTCCAACTAAAGCCGACAGAAGTATCCGAAACAGGCTGTACGGCCAAATCTAAATCTTGTCCTACGCAGAGAGGTGAATTAGACATCACCAAAATAGGTTTTGCAGGTGAGGTGTTTACTTTAACAGCCAAACTGCGGACACTGCTGGTACAGGCTCCTGCGGTGGCCACTACGCTTAAAGTGCCGGAAGTAGCCGTGTTGGAAAAGTTGATCTTGATGGAATTTGTGGTGCCAAAGATCGTAGCTCCTGTACCCGAATACGACCATACATAGGACACCCCTGTCACTTTGGCAACGGAATAGGTCACCCCGGTACGGTTTTGGCAAACAGAATTAGATCCAGAAATAGTGCTTGGCTGTGAAGGCGTGTTGTTGACGGTAACCGTAGTGTTCCCTGCCGTACTGCCGCAACTTCCCACAAAAGCGGTCACGCTATAGGTTCCAGAGGCGCTTGTTGTCGCAGCTGTCAAGGTAGGGTTTTGGGAAAGGGAAGTAAACCCGTTCGGGCCTGTCCAACTATACGTCGCCCCCGTAATAGTACTCGCGGTCAAATTTAAATCCGATCCCGCACAAATAGGGCTGTTGGAAGAAACTGTGGGAGTGGATGGAATAGGAGTAATCGAAATGGCCAACGTCCTGACCGTACTGGAACATGTGCCTGAAATGGCAGTCACTTGCAAGGTTCCAGCTGTCGCCGCACTGGAAAAATCAATGGAAACGCTGTTGGTACTTCCGGTAATTGTGGCCCCAGTACCTGTATAATTCCATATATAGCTTACGGTAGGGTCGTTCGTAACAGAATAGCCCACAGCAGAGGCTCCTTGGCACACTGTGCTCAATCCTGTGATAGTGCTAGGTTGAGACGGAATTGGTGTGATGGCCACCGTAGTGGTTCCAGCGGCACCCGTACATCCAGATACACTGGCTGTCACGCTATACGTACCCGCAGCAGCGGCCGTCACCGAAGAAATCGTGGGTGTTTGCGAAGTGGCCGTAAACCCATTGGGGCCTGTCCAAGAATACGTCGCTCCCCCGATGGCTCCTGCAGCTAAACTAAGTGTCCCACCGACGCAAACAGGTGTATTGGAAGAGGCGGTCGGGGCAGCAGGAAGCGAATTGATCACGACAGTGGTCGTAGTCGTGGTACTTGTACAACTCCCCACTGTAACGCTGACATTGTAGGGTCCATTGGCCGCCGCAGTGACGGAAGCAATGGTGGGATTTTGAGAAGTAGAACTGAATCCATTCGGACCTGTCCATGCATACGTAGCACCAGCTACCGTGCCGGCTGTCAAATTCAAGGCCGATCCCACGCAGACAGGTGTGTTGGAAGAAGCGGTAGGAGCGGCAGGCAAGGTGGTAATCGAAACAGTGGCAGACCCGGCGGCACTCGTACAATTGTTTACGGTCGTCACAACGCTGTAGGATCCGGCTGCGGCTGCAGTTGTACTGGAAATCGTAGGATTTTGGGAGGTAGATGTAAATCCATTTGGACCTGTCCATGCATACGTAGCACCCGTTACGGTGGGAGTCGTCAGGTTCAAGGCCGAACCAAGACATACGGGCGAATTAGAAGAAACGGTCGGAGTGCTAGGAATCGTATTTACCACTACTGTGGTGGTGCCTGCTAAACTGCTACATGTACCTACCGTCGCAATGACGCTATAGGTACCGGCAGCCGCTGTAGTGACCGACGCAATGGAGGGATTTTGAGAAGTGGACGTGAAGCTGTTGGGACCCGTCCAGGCATAGGTAGCGCCTGTGATGGTACTGGCTGTTAGATTCAATGCTGAGCCCACACAAAGCGGACTGTTCGAGGAAACGGTAGGCGCGGTAGGAAGCGTGTTGATGACCACTGTCGTTGTTCCAGCCAAGCTTGTACAACTTCCCACTTTCGCCGTCACACTGTAAGTACCGGCTGCAGCAGCCGTCGCACTTGAAATGGATGGATTCTGCGAAGTGGAAGTAAAGCTGTTCGGGCCTGTCCAGGCGTACGTTGCGCCAGTCACAGTAGAGGCAGTCAAGTTCAAAGCACCACCCACACAGATAGGGGTATTGGAAGAAGCCGTGGGACTGCTTGGAAGGGAGGTGATGGACACAGTTGTCGTACCCGCCAAACTTGTACAATTGCTCACGGTAGTCGTGACGCTGTACGTACCGGCCGAAGCAGCCGTCGTACTGGCGATGGTTGGATTTTGGGAAGTTGAGGTGAAGCCATTCGGACCTGTCCAAGCATAGGTCGCACCTGCTACAGTAGGTGTCGTCAAATTCAAGGCCGAACCAAGGCAGACAGGAGAATTGGAAGAAGCAGTAGGGGCCGCAGGTTGGCTGTTCACTACGACGGTAGTAGTGCCTGCTGGACCTGTGCACCCATTCAAGATGGCACTTACACTATATGTACCAGCAGCGGCTGTCGTGACAGAAGCAATGGTCGGGTTTTGAGACGTAGAGGTAAAGCTGTTCGGGCCTGACCAAGAATAGGTCGCTCCTGTGATAGTGCTGGCTGTCAAATTTAGCGTAGAAGTCACACAAAGAGGCGAATGCGAGGAAACAGTCGGAGCAGCAGGCAAGGTATTTACGACTACCGTGGTCGCCCCTGCAGTACTTGTACACGTCCCTACTTTTGCTGTCACGCTATATGTACCGGCAGCGGCGGCTGTCACATTTGAAATAGACGGATTCTGGGAAGTTGAGGTAAAGCTGTTTGGACCTGTCCAAGAATACGTCGCACCCGCTACAGTCGATGCAGTCAGGTTCAAAGCACCACCCACGCAGACAGGGGTATTAGAAGAAGCGGTCGGAGTACTTGGAAGTGTCGTAATGGATACTGTCGTGGTGCCAGCCAAACTGGTACAATTGCTCACAGTCGTAGTGACGCTGTATGTGCCCGCATCGGCAGCTGTCGTGCTGGCAATCGTCGGATTTTGGGACGTCGAGGTGAAACCATTCGGACCTGTCCAAGCATAGGTGGCACCTGTCACAGTCGGGGTTGTCAAATTCAAGGTCGAACCAAGACAGACAGGAGAATTGGATGAAGCAGTTGGAGCGGCAGGTTGGCTGTTCACCACTACTGTCGTGGTACCTGCAGGGCCCGTACATCCGTTCAGGATGGCACTTACGCTATAGGTGCCCGCCGCTGCTGTCGTGACAGAAGCAATAGTCGGATTTTGGGAGGTGGATGTAAAACTGTTCGGCCCTGTCCACGAATAGGTCGCACCGGTTACCGTAGAAGCCGTTAAATTCAAGGTAGAGGTGACGCAAAGCGGCGAATTCGAGGAAGCAGTAGGAGCTGCGGGCAAGGAATTGACCACTACGGTGGTCGTGCTTGCCGAACTAGTACATGTTCCCACTTTGGCCGTTACGTTGTAGGTACCTGCCGCAGCAGACGTCAATGAAGTGATCGTAGGATTTTGCGAGGTAGAGGTAAAACTGTTGGGGCCTGTCCAAGCATAGGTGGCTCCAGCTACAGTCGATGCGGTCAAGTTCAATGTACCACCTATGCAAACTGGGGTATTAGAAGCAGCGGTAGGGGCACTTGGAAGCGTGGTAATCGATACGGTCGCCGTCCCTGTCAAACTCGAACAATTATTCACAGTGACAATCAAACTGTAGGTACCTGACGCAGCGGCTGTCGTGCTGGCGATGGTCGGATTCTGGGAGGTCGATGTGAAACTGTTCGGGCCCGTCCAGGTATACGTCGCACCGGTTACGGTCGGAGTTGTCAGATTCAAGGCTGAACCTAGACAGACTGGTGAATTAGAAGAAACGGTGGGAGTAGTCGGGATAGGATTCACTGTCACAGCCAAAGTACGGGCAGGACCGGAACAAGAGCCCAATGTGGGAATTACTTGCACATTGCCAGAGGTGGCGGAGGCGGAATAATCTAAAGTGATGCTATTGGTGGTTCCATTTACGGTGCCTCCCGTGCCGGTGTATGACCAAGCATAGGTCAGCCCTGCTACAGATGTGATACTGTATGCTACCCCTGCATCTCCTTTACATACGGTTGTTTTCCCCGAAATAACGCTCGGTTGCGAAGGTACGGGACTAATCGTGACAGTTGTGGTAGAAGCAGCGCTTACGCAAGAGTTTTGAGTCACTTTTAACGTATAGGTGCCTCCTGCGGCGGCTGTCACACTGGAAATACTCGGATTTTGAGAAGTAGAACTAAAACTATTCGGACCCGTCCAAGCATACGTGGCTCCTGCCACTGTGGCTGCGCTCAATTGAAGCGTTCCTCCCAAACAGGTTGGACCGTCGTTGGATGCACTTGCAGTGGGCAAGGGATTGATGACAACTGTAGTGGTACCCGCAGTACTTACACATCCTCCTACCGTTACCGTGGCCGAATAGGTACCGCCAGCCGCAGAAGTCACGGAAGCAATACTTGGATTTTGCGTTGTGGAAGTAAAGCTATTGGGACCTGTCCAAGCATAAGTAGCTCCCGTAACGGTAGCAGCTGTCAAATTCAAGGTGTTTCCAACGCACACTGGGGTATTGGAAGAAAGTGTGGGAGCACTTGGAATGGAATTCACTAGGATGGCCTGCGTACGGACTGTACTGGTACACGTCCCCAAGACAGCGTTGACGCTGAGCGTTCCCGATGTGGCCGTGCTCGAAAATGTGATAGAGACAGCATTGGTAGTGCCTCCTGCAATGGTCGCTCCAGTTCCTGAATAAGCCCAAACATACGAAACTCCTGCCACAGAAGTGACGGAATAACTCACGTTGGCATCATTCTGACAGACCGTGGTCTTTCCTGTAATCGTAGAAGGTTGAGCAGGAACCGCGTTCACGGTTGCACTGGTAGTGGCAGCCGTGCCCGCACAACCGGCCACTGTGGCAATTACACTATAGGTGCCTGATGCTGCTGTAGTAGGCGAAGCAATAGTAGGGTTCTGGGACGTGGATGTAAAACTATTCGGACCTGTCCAAGCATACGTCGCTCCTGTAATGGCAGACGCTGTCAAATTCAAAGCCGATCCGGCACAAACTGGGGTATTCGATGACGCAGTGGGAGAGAAAGTAGGTTTGACTGTCACTGCTACGGTACCTGCCGAACTAGTACAAGTCCCTAAGGTTGCTTTTACAGAATAGGTGCCTGAGGCAGCGGTTGTGGCATTGGTAATACTCGGATTTTGAGAGGTGGAATTAAAACTATTCGGACCGGTCCAGGCAAAGGTCGCCGCTCCTTGGGTAGCCGTAGTCAAATTCAAAGTCTGGCCTGCACAAATCGGGCTATTGCTGGCAGGAGCAGGTATAGCCGGAATGGGATTTACTGTAATATTTAAAGTCCTCGCCGTGCTGGTACATCCCGAAGAAGTAGCAGTTACATTCAATACGCCGCTCGTAGCAGTAGCGGAAAAGCCAAGCGTTACGGAAGCACCTGAACCTGTGATGGTCGCTCCGGTCCCTCCTGTGTACGTCCAGGCATAGGTAACACCTGCTACCGAGGTCACAGAATAGGCTACATTGTTGTCCCCTTGGCAAACAGCGGTATTTCCTGTAATAGTGCTTGGCTGAGAGGGGGTGGTCGTAATCGTGACATTGGAAGTAGTGGCAGATCCGGTACACCCATTGGCCGTAATTTTGACAGAATAAGATCCGGCATCGGAAGCAGATGCATTTGAAATGCTCAAAGTTTGGCCCGTTACCGTAGACCCGCTTGGTTTGGTCCAAGTATACGTAGCACCTGTAATAGTAGGGCTTGCGGTCAACGTAAATCCTGCCCCAGAACAATAAGTCCCCGAACCGCTTTGGGCAATAGTAGGTGTCGTCACCCCCGTCACTACGATGGTCACAGAATCTGCATCGCTGCTACACAACCCGGACGAAACCTGTACTTTGTACTTCCCGGCATTGGAAGATTGCATATTGGTTACCGACAAGGGATTGGCAGTGGAAGTACTTCCACTGGGCAATGTCCAGATGACGGAGGAAGCGGTATTGGCTGTCAACGAAAGGGTACTGTTCTGACAAACTGGGTTGGCAGATGGCGTGATCGTGGTTTTGGCCGGTTTGGCATTGACTACCAAGGTTCCTGCCGGGATAGAAGCACTGGAGCATCCATTCAAGGTCGCAACGACAGAGTAGCTTCCGGCATCCGTAAGGGCCACGCTCGCAATGGTTGGCAATGCTTGCGCACCTGTATGGGTGTAGGAAAAATGAGGACCCGTCCATTTGTAACTGGTCGTAGAAGATACTGGGCTCAAGGAAAAACTCAAGGTTTTACCTTCGCAAATGGGATTGGGAGAAATGGATGCTGTAGGAGAAGAAGGAATTACATTGTTGGTAATAGTCACCGTATCCGAAACGTCGCTACACCCTACATCTTTCGTAAGGGTCCAGATGAATTTATACACACCTGTGATGAGGTTCGATACGGAAGTTTTGTTGGAAGTCGCGTCTACAAAAGTAGCTGTATTAGGGCCGCTTAATTGGGTCCAAAGACCCGTTTCGAACGAATTGGGCGCTGTCGCCTTCATCGTATAGGAACTGACGGCACAAGCAATCGTATCGGGACCTGCATACGGCGTGGAAGGTACCCTGTAATTGATAGTGGTGGTATCTTTCGTGGAGGAACAACCGGTCTTGCTTACGGTCCAAATGAACCGATAGTCTCCTTCAATGAACCCTGTGATATAGGTTCCATAGTCTGTTTTGTCAAAAATAAAGGCTGTGTTGGGACCAATGGATTGGCTCCATAAACCTGTGGACGCCGGAATTCCAGAAGGGGCAGGATCTTGGGCGTCCATGTAAAGAGTATCCTTATAAATTGTGCTGGATTGACATATTTGATAGGAGTTGGTAAGCACCAACGCAGATGTTGGACTCGTCACGACCGAATGTACCTTTCCCTGTGCTGTTCTTACAATGAAACTGGCGCAACCCGGTACAGACACCTGCACATCGTAAATACCACTGGACAATCCGGAAAACCGCGCCCTGTATTTAGACCCAGTCGGAAGAATGGACACGTTATTGGGCGACGAACCCTGTGTCACATAGCTGAATAGTTTAAAAGTAGGAGTTTTGGCAGAGTAATTGGCACTGTCTTTCAATGTGACGGTCAAGGATCCGTCACTCCCTTTAAAACAACTGACAGGTACTGTATCGATGGTGGCATTTTTTGCCTGGGGACATGTTTGCCCAAAAGACATAGTGCCATAGAAAAGCAATATGGGAAAAAAAATGTACTTGCTGTAGTTGGATATGATGTTTGGTAGCACGTTATGCTGGTTGGTTTATACTCAATAACGCTAAATCAGAAATGGTCATCCCCTTTCCTATCTGCGATTATACTGTACTTTCCCCACAAAAGTTGAATATTGAAGTAAGATTTTTACTATTATGACATAAAATTACTTAATATAGTACAAATACGAAGGGATGTATTCTGTACTCATTAATTTTGCCTGAATTATTTTTGGTTTGCTCACTGCCTTTATCCTTCTGTACCTTCTTTGTACCATTCTCATCGGATTGGTTGCTGCCCGCCGTGTAAAGAAATCGGAGGATTTCGCTTTAGCGGGTCGGAATTTACCTTTTTATCTGAGCCTTTCCTCTTTTTTTGCTACTTGGTTTGGTGCAGAAACGATTTTAGGAGCCTCATCCCGCTTTGCGGAACTGGGATTGAAAGGCATTATCGAAGACCCTTTAGGAGCTTCTCTTTGCTTGGTACTAGTAGGTTTATTTTTTGTAAAATACTTATATTCAAAATCTTACATATCCATTGGAGATTTTTTCCGAGACCGGTATGGACGGGGTTTTGAATTATTTTCCTCTCTGCTTCAGGCCCTCTCCTATTTTACCTATACCTCTGCCCAATTTGTGGCATTGGCCTTGGTAATGCAAACGGTTTTGCCACTCTCTTTCTTAGCTTGTTTGGTAGTGGGAAGTTCCCTGGTGGTCCTTTATACGTTCTGGGGAGGCATGTGGGCCGTCGCGATCACTGACTTGGTCCAAAGTTTGGTGATCGTAGTGGGATTGTGCGCCTTGACGTTCTTTTTGAGCCTTCATGCTTCTCCCGCGAAAATACCATTCCTGAGCCTCTTACGGCAACAATCTTCAGACTTCTTCCCTGCTCCTCACTTCCATGACTGGGCAAAATTCATGGCTGCTTGGATGGTCATGGGATTCGGGTCTATCCCGTCGCAGGACGTTTTTCAACGGGTCATGGCAGCCAAATCGGAAAAGGTGGCCAGCCAAAGCGCCAGTTGGGCAGGCATCGTGTATTTGGCAGTCGCCCTCTTGCCTCTTTACATCGTCACGCGCTGTTTGCAAATAGCGGACCATTCCATCGCCGATACCCAACAGATCATTCCCAAATTGGTCATGGAACATACGCCCGTCGCTATCCAAGCATTGTTTTTCGGTGCGCTGCTCTCCGCTATCCTCAGTACGGCCAGTGCTTCTTTATTGGCCCAAGCCACCGTGATCGGCGAAAACCTGATCAAACCTGCGCTCAAGAATCCCTCAGACGCCCAAATGCTTTTGATTTTCCGTATCATGGTACTTGCCGTATCGCTCGTTTCTATCGTGATTGCCCTCTTTTACCAGGACATTTTTCTCCTTTCCAGCCTTTCTTCTTCCGTCGTACTGGTCACCCTTTTTGTACCCATGGCACTGGGACTGTGGTGGCCTACTTCCAGCGAATGGGCGGCCTACGCAAGCGCACTCACAGGCTTAGCAACTTACATCGGCTGTTCTCTGCTAGGCTGGGATATGTTGGCTGTTTTCTGGGGCTTCTTTGCCTCTTTGCTTGGCTTTCTTGCAGTTGGAGTAGTCTCCTGCCGCAAGAAGATTACCCCTATCGGAAAGCACTAAAATACTAGTTAAAATTCATTCAATGGCCGACCATTTGTCTTTCTTCTGCCGAGCACAAATAAATTACAAAAAACTAACCGCCTATACTTGGAAATGACCAACAAAAAGCACTTTTTGCCGTAAATAGCAAAGAATGTTTTGGTCTCACATTTAATTCACTCTATATGGAACTAACTACCTTACCCAATATTGACAAGGCCGCGCAACAACGGATCAATACTTGGCTAAACGGCAACTACGACGAGCAGACAAAAAACGAAATTCGGCACCTGATCCAATCAGGAAAGGAAGATGAATTAAATGATGCATTTTACAAACAATTGGAATTCGGTACAGGCGGCCTTCGTGGCATCATGGGTGCCGGTTCCAATAAAATGAACAAGTATACGATAGGAGCTGCTACTCAAGGCTTGGCCAATTATTTAAAGAAAAGTTTCCCCGGCCAGCAAATCAAAGTCGCCATCGCTCACGACTCACGGAACAATTCCGACTATTTTGCCCAAATCACTGCCGATGTGTTTTCCGCGAACGGCATGAAAGTTTATTTGTTCTCTTCGCTTCGCCCTACTCCTCTCCTTTCTTTTGCCATCCGCCATTTGCATTGCCAGAGCGGAGTCGTACTGACCGCCTCGCACAACCCCAAAGAATACAACGGGTACAAGGCATACTGGAACGATGGGGCCCAAATGATCGCCCCACACGATACCAACGTGATCAATGAAGTGAATGCCATCCAAAACATCGACGACGTGCA
>OUNM011179441.1_pt1 | contig 10048 bp, 9 predicted proteins | sample 1769961 | NCBI WGS metagenome assembly OUNM01 (sample SAMEA3914820, study PRJEB12502) | metagenome | biome: forest; material: soil | place: USA | collected 2012-03-12 | depth 0.3 m
AGAGATCGACCGCCTGCTCACCAAGGGTGGCGAACTGGGCAAGCGCCTGGACTTCCTGATCCAGGAGCTGCACCGCGAGGCCAACACCCTGGGTTCCAAGTCCTCCACGCTGGAGATGACCCGCATCAGCGTGGACATGAAGGTGCTGATCGAGCAGATGCGCGAGCAGGTGCAGAACCTGGAATAGCCGCCGGGTGGGGGCGGCGCCATGCCAGAATACCGCCCGTTGCCCTTTACCATGCCCGCCCCATGGACTTTCCCGGAAATCTCTATGTTGTCGCCGCGCCCAGCGGGGCCGGCAAGTCGAGCCTCGTCAAGGCGCTGATGGAGGTGGACTCGGGGGTGCAGCCCTCGATCTCTCACACCACCCGGCCCCCGCGCGGCCAGGAGCACCACGGGCGGGAGTACTACTTCGCCTCCGACGCCGAGTTCGATGCCATGGTGGCCGGCGACGGCTTCGTCGAGTGGGCGCATGTGCACGGCCGGCGCTACGGCACCTCCAAGAAGGCCATCGAGGAGCGCATGGCCGCCGGCGGCGACGTGATCCTGGAGATCGACTTCCAGGGCGCGGTGCAGATCAAGCAGACCTACGCCAACGCGGTGCTGGTCTTCATCCTGCCCCCGAGCTGGGAGGAACTGCGCTCGCGGCTGGAGCGCCGTGGCGAGGATGCGCCGGACGTCATCGAACTGCGGCTGAAGAACGCCGCCATCGAGATGGCACAGGCCGGAAAGTTCGACTACGTTATAATTAATGAACTGTTCGAGCGTGCGCTTTTCGACCTGAAAGCCATCGTGCACGCCCAGCGCCTGAAGTTTGCCGCCCAGCGCCGCGCCCGCGCGCATACCTTCGAGTCGCTCAACATCCCTTGAGACCCCTTTTCTTCCTGGAAGAACGCACATGGCCCGCATCACCGTCGAAGACTGCCTGGAAAAGATCCCCAACCGCTTCCAGCTCGTGCTGGCCGCGACCTACCGCGCCCGCATGCTGAGCCAGGGCCACACGCCCAAGATCGAGAGCAAGAACAAGCCGGGCGTGACCGCCCTGCGCGAGATCGCCGAAGGCAAGATCGGCGTCGAGATGCTCAAGCGCGTTCCCTGACGCACCCAGGCTCCCACGAGGGAGCCCACCGGAAAGCACCGCACCGCGGTGCTTTTTTTTGCTCCGGCGTTTTTCAGTGCCGCCCTGGTACTGCTTTGGTACACAAGGCCATCGCGCTCGCGATACAGTAAGGACATGACCGCGGTGTTGCAAACCCCCTCCTCCGCCAGTCCCAGACCCCCCACCGGCCCGGTGCCCGCCGCGCCGCGCACCGCTGCGGCCGCCGCCAATGCCGCGGCTGCCAGCTTCGCCAGCCTCACCGCCAACCTGGAATACCTGGGCGCCGCCGGCATCGAGCAGGTGCGCCAGGCCTACCGCTTCGCCGACGAGGCCCACCTGGGCCAGCTGCGCAACAGCGGCGAGCCCTACATCACCCACCCCATCGCGGTGGCGGCACAGTGCGCCGGCTGGAAGCTCGACGCCCAGGCCCTCATGGCCGCACTGCTGCACGACGCCATGGAGGACTGTGGTGTCACCAAGGCCGAGCTCATCAACCGCTTCGGCCCCACCGTGGCCGAACTGGTCGATGGACTGACCAAGCTCGACAAGCTGCAGTTCAACACCCGTGAAGAGAACCAGGCCGAGTCCTTCCGCAAGATGCTGCTGGCCATGGCGCGCGACGTGCGGGTCATCCTCATCAAGCTGGCCGACCGCACCCACAACATGCGCACCATGGGCGACATGCCCCGCGCCAAGTGGGGCCGCATCGCCTCGGAAACGCTGGACATCTACGCCCCCATCGCGCACCGCCTGGGCCTGAACCAGACCTACCGCGAGCTGCAGGAACTGGCCTTCCGCTACCTGCACCCCTGGCGCCACGCCATCCTGGCCAAGGCCATAGGCCGCGCCCGCAGCCGCCGGCGCGACCTGCTGCAGAAGGTGCAAACCGACGTGGAGGCCACCTTCGCCAAGGCCCACATGCAGCTGCGCATCGCCGGGCGCGAGAAGACGCTGTATTCCATCTACCGCAAGATGGACGGCAAGCACCTGAGCTTTGCCCAGGTGACCGACATCTACGGCTTCCGGGTCATCGTGCCGGGGGTCACCGACTGCTATACGGCACTCGGCCTGCTGCACCAGATGTACAAGCCGGTGCCGGGCAAGTTCAAGGACCACATCGCCATCGGCAAGGTCAACGGCTACCAGTCGCTGCACACCACGGTGGTCGGCCCCTCGGGCATCAACATCGAGTTCCAGATGCGCACCGAGGAGATGCACATCGTGGCCGAGTCCGGCGTGGCTGCCCACTGGCTGTACAAGGCCGAGGACAACACCGACGCCTCCGAACGCCTGGGCACGCAGTGGCTGCAGTCGCTGCTCGACATCCAGCACGAGACGCGCGACGCCACCGAGTTCTGGGACCACGTCAAGGTCGACCTGTTCCCCGACGCCGTCTACGTCTTCACGCCCAAGAGCCAGATCATGGCACTGCCGCGCGGCGCCACGGTAGTGGACTTCGCCTACGCCATCCACACCAACGTGGGTGACCGGGCGGTGGCCGCCAAGATCAACGGCGAGCAGGTGCCGCTGCGCAGCGAGCTGAAGAACGGCGACGTGATCGAGATCATCACCGCGCCAGTGTCCACCCCCAACCCGGCGTGGCTGGGCTTCGTGCGCACCGGCCGCGCCCGCTCCAAGATCCGCCACTACCTGAAGACGCTGGAGCAGACCGAATCGCAGGAGCTGGGCGAGAAGCTGCTGGCCCAGGCGCTGCGCGCCGAGGGCATGGAACGCCTGCCCGACCTGACGCCGGCCTACCAGCCCATCTGGGACAAGCTGCTGCGCTTCACCGGCAGCCGTGACCGCGCCGAGCTGCTGACCGACATCGGCCTGGGCAAGCGCATCGCCACCATCGTCGCCAAGCGCCTGGTGGTGCTGCTGGCCGAGACGGGTGCCAAGCCCGACGCGCTGCTGCTCTCGCGCGAGCGCTTCACCTCGCACGAGAACGTGTCGCAGGGTGCCGTCATCCTGGACGGCAGCGAGAACGCCTCGGTGCAGTACGCCAAATGCTGCCGCCCGGTGCCGGGCGACGACATCGTCGGCTACCTGGGCCGCGGCGAGGGCCTGACCGTGCACTGCGCCGACTGCGGCGTGGCCAGCCGGCTCAAGTACAAGGACGCCGAGCGGTTCATCGCCGTGGCCTGGACCGACGAGCCGGTACGCCTGTTCGAGACCGGCATCGTCGTCACCGTCACCAACCGCAAGGGGGTGCTGGCCCGCGTTTCGGCCGAGCTGGCCAAGGCCGAGGTGGACATCACCCACGTGGACATGGGCGACGAGGCCGACCTGGATACCGCCGACCTGCGTTTCGTGATCGAGGTGCGCGACCGCCACCACCTGGAGAACGCCATGCGCCAGCTCTCCCGCACCTCCTCGGTGCTGCGCATCCGGCGCATCCGGCCGAGCGCGGAATATCAGCCGGACCGGGCCGGGTAGCGCACTTCCACGATCTCGATCTCCTGCACGCCGCCCGGCGTGGCCAGCTTCACCACGTCGCCCTCGTGCGCCTTGAGCAGCGCCCGGGCGATGGGCGAGATCCAGCTTACCTCCCCGGCCGCGCTGTCGGCCTCGTCGATGCCCAGGATGGTGACCGTGCGCTCCGCGCCCTCGGGGTCCGCATAGGTCACCGTGGCGCCGAAGAACACCTGGTCGCTGCCGGCATGGGCCGAGGCATCCACCACTTCGGCGATCTCCATCCGCTTGCCCAGGAAGCGGATGCGCCGGTCGATCTCGCGCAGGCGCTTCTTGCCGTAGAGGTAGTCGCCGTTCTCGGAACGGTCGCCGTTCTTGGCGGCCCAGTGCACCGTCTCGACCACCTTGGGCCGCTCCTCGTCCACCAGGGCGATCAATTCGTGCCGCAGCCGGTCGTAGCCGGCGCGGGTGATGTAGTTCTTGCCGCCGGCCGGCAGTGGCGGCAGGCCACCGCCCTCGTCGTCATCGTCCCCGTCGGACTCCTTGGTGAATGCCTTGTTCATGCCGCAACTGTGGCACGAAAATGCCGGCGGCGGCGTTACGCCAGCCGGGCCGTGCTGCCGCGCACGATAAGGCTGAAGGGCACCGGCGTGCGGGTGAACACCGCGCCGCCGTCGATGCAGCCGATGAGGTACTCGGCCGCGCCGCGCCCCACCTCCTCGGCCGGCAGGCGGATGGTGGTGAGCGGCGGCGACAGGTGCGAGGCAAATTCCACATCGTTGATGCCGGTCACCGAGATGTCCTGCGGCACCCGCAGGCCCCGGTCCAGCGCCTCCACCATGGCGCCGAAGGCCAGCGTGTCGGTGCCGCAGATCACGGCCGTGGGCCGCTTGCGCGGCTCCTGCAGCATGAGGCGCAGCGCCAGCTGGCCGTCGATGATCTTGTGCGAACGCTCGATCAGCCGCTCCTGCGACAGGCTGATGCCGCGCGCCGCCAGCGCCTCGCGTACCCCCGCCACCCGGCCGGCCGCCCGGTCGCTGTGCGGCGAATGCTGGGCGATGACACCGAACTCGGTATGCCCCAGGTCCAGCAGGTAGTTGGCCACCGTGCGGCCTATGGCCTGGTTGTCGAAACCCACGCAGGGGTGGGCCTCGTCCAGCACCCAGGTGTTCACATAGGGTGTCTTCTTGGCCTCCAGGAGCTGGTACACGCCGGGGGCGTGTTTCGCGCCCACCAGCATCATGCCGGCCACGCCGTGCGCGGCCATGGCCTGCACCTGGCGGTATTCCTCGTCCTGGTCGTAGTTGGAGCTGGCCAGCAGCAGGGTGTAGCCGCCCTGGTTCAGGCGCTGCTGCAGGGCGGCCACGCCGACGGCGAAGTTGGGGTCCTCCAGCGTCGGCACGATGGCGCCTATGGTCATGAAGCGCTGCGAAGCCAGGGCCCTGGCCGCCGCATGGGGCGTGTAGCTGAGGCGGGCCGCGGCCTCGTGCACCGTCTCGCGCAGGCCCGGCGCGACCGTGGCCTTGCCGTTGAGCACGCGCGACACGGTGGCGACCGAGACACCGGCGGCGGCCGCCACGTCGCGCACCGTGGCCGCGCCGGCGCGCGGGCGCGGCAGGCGCGGGCGGGCCGCCTTGGGCGCTGGTTCGTCGTCGGGGCCGTCGCCGGATGTGCTCATGGAAAGAATGGCTGCGCCCCCGCAGGGGCTGCGGCCATTGTGCCAGCCGGGGCTGGCCGCTCCGGTATTCAGCCCCTGCGCTGCTGCTCGTAGCGCGCCAGGCTCTCGGCGCTGGGCGGGTACAGCCCCAGCAGCGGCTTGCCGCCCTTGACCTCTTCCAGGATCCAGGCTTCCAGCTGCTCCTGGTCGTTGCCGGCGGCCAGCACCTCGTCGAGGTAGGCGTCGGGGATCAGCACCGCACCGTCGTCATCGGCCACCACGATCTCGCCCGGGAACACGGCCACGCCGCCGCAGGCGATGGGGTCCTGCCAGTTGACGAAGGTGAGGCTGTTGACGGCCGCCGGCGCGGCGACGCCGCTGGCCCATACCGGCAGGCCGGTGGAGCGGATGCCGGCGATGTCGCGCACCGCGCCATCGGTCACCAGCGCGGCCACGCCGCGCGCCGCCATGCGGGCGCACAGGATGTCGCCCAGGATGCCGGCATCGGCCACGCCCATGGCATCGGCCACCACCACGCAGCCGGCGGGCATGTCCTCGATGGCCACGCGGGTGGAGCGCGGCGAGGACCAGGCGGCCGGACTGGACAGGTCTTCCCGTGCCGGCACGAAGCGCATGGTGAAGGCCCGGCCCACCGTGCGGGCCTGCCCCTCGCCCAGGGGCTTAGGCCCCCGCAGCCAGACATTGCGCAGGCCCTTCTTGAAGAGCACGGTGGTGATGGTGGCGGTGGACACGGTGCGCAGCTTCGCCGCGACGGCCGGATCCAGCGCCATGTCGGGGGTGGAGGACTCGAGGGCCATGATCAGACGCTGGCGATCAGCCCGCCATCCACCCGGATCACCGAGCCGGTGAGGTAGGACGCGGCATTGCTGGAGAGGAAGGCCACCACCTTGCCGTACTCCTCCGGCTCCCCATAGCGGCCCAGGGGAATGCTGGCGGTGCTCTCGGCACTGACGGACTCGACCGTGCGGTTCTCCCGTTTCGCTTTCTGCTCGTCCAGGAACCGGATGCGCCCGGTGGCGATACGGCCGGGCAGCACGATGTTGGCGGTAATGCCGTCCTTGCCCACCTCGCGGGCCAGGGTCTTGGACCAGCCCACCAGCGTCATGCGCAGGGCGTTGGAGATGCCCAGGTTGGGAATCGGCGCCACCACACCGGACGAGGTGCTGGTGACGATACGGCCCCACTTGCGCTCGCGCATGCCCGGCAGCACCCGGTCGGTGATCTTGATGACCGAGACCACCATGGACTGGAAATGCTTTTCCCAGACGGAAGCATCCTGGCCCGAGGCCGGGGTGGGCGGCGGGCCGCCGGTGTTGTTGACCAGGATGTCCACCCCACCGAGCTCTGCCTCGATGCGGGCGATGTGGGCCTCGATGGCGCCCAGGTCCACCAGGTCCCAGGTCAGGGCGATGGCCTTGGCGCCCAGGGCCTCCACGGCCTTCTGGGTCGTGGCCAGCGCCTCGGCGCTCACGTCGGCCAGGGCCAGTTGGGCGCCTTCGGCCGCCAGGGCCAGGGCGATGGCGCCGCCCAGGCCACCACCGGCGCCCAGCACCAGGGCGGTCTTGTTCTTGATTCCGAGATCCATCTGAAAAATCCTTTTGTTGCTAGTCCTGGCTCGCGCGCAGGAAATCGAAGTCGCAGCCCTCTTCGGCCTGCAGCGTGCTCGCAGCGTACAGCTTCGCATAACCGCGCTTCGGCGGTGCGGGCGGCGGCGGCAGCGCGGCGCGGCGGGTGGCGAGTTCGGCCTCGTCCACCAGCAGGTCGATGCGCGCCTCCTGCACCGACAGGCGGATCATGTCACCGGTCTTCACCAGCGCCAGCGGACCGCCCACCGCCGCCTCGGGCGACACATGCAGCACCACGGTGCCGTAGGCCGTGCCGCTCATGCGGGCATCGGAGATGCGCACCATGTCCTTCACGCCCTGCTTCGCCAGCTTGGCCGGCATGGGCAGGTAGCCGGCCTCGGGCATGCCCGAGGGGCTGGTGGGCCCGGCATTCTGCAGCACCAGGAAGTCGTCGGCCGTCACGTCCAGGTCGGGCGAGTCGATGCGCGCGGCCACGTCTTCCAGCGAACTGAACACCACGGCGCGGCCGGTGCGCTCGAACAGCCTGGGGTCGGCCGCCGAGCGCTTGAGGATGCAGCCCTTGGGCGCCAGCGAACCGAACAGCGAGACCAGGCCGCCCTGCGGGTAGATGGGATCGTTGAAGGCCCGCACCACCGCACGGTCCACCCAGGGCGACTCGCCCTCCAGGCGCTCGCCCAGGGTCTGGCCCGTGACCGTCAGGCAGTCCAGGTGCAGCAGGTGCCTGATCTCCCGCAGCACCGCGCCGATGCCGCCGGCCGCATGCAGGTCGGCCATGTAGAACTGGCCGGTGGGCTTGAGGTCCACCAGCACCGGCGTGGTGTCCGACAGCTCGTTCAGGCGTTTCAGCGAAATGGGAATGCCCAGGCGACCGGCCACGGCCGTGAGGTGGATGAGCGCGTTGGTGGAACCGCCGATCGCCAGCAGGATGCGCAGGGCGTTCTCCACCGACTTCTCGGTCATGATCTGGCTCGGCCGGATCGGGTTCAGCGCCAGTTCCACCGCGCGGCGGCCGGTGGCCTCGGCGGCGCGCACCCGGTCCGAATGCACGGCCGGGATGGCGGCGGTGCCGGGCAGCGACATGCCCAGGGTCTCGGCGATGGAGGCCATGGTGCTGGCCGTGCCCATCACGCTGCAGGTGCCGGCAGTGGCGGCGAGCTTGCCTTCGATGACCTGGATCTTCTCCTGGCTGATCTCGCCGCCGCGGAACTTGCCCCAGAAACGCCGGCAGTCGGTGCAGGCGCCCAGGCGCTCGCCCTCGAAAGGCATGGGCAGCATGGGGCCGGGCACCAGCTGGATGGCCGGCACGTCGGCCGAGGCCGCGCCCATGAGCAGCGCGGGCACGGTCTTGTCGCAGCCGCCCAGCAGCACCACCGAGTCCATGGGCTGGGCACGGATCATTTCCTCCACGTCCATCGACATGAGGTTGCGGAACTTCATGGTCGTGGGGCTGGTGAAGGACTCGCCCAGCGAGATGGTGGGGAAGTCCAGCGGCAGCCCGCCGGCCGCCAGCACCCCGCGCTTGATGGCCTCGATCAGCTCCGGGAAGTTGCGGTGGCAGGGGTTGAAGCCGCTGGTGGACTGGGCGATGCCCACCACCGGCCGCTTGAGCAGGTCCAGCGAATAGCCCGCCTGCTGCGCGAAGGTGCGGCGCAGGTAGAGCGAGAAATCGGCATCGCCGTAGTTGGTGAGGCCACGGGCCAGGCCGCGCTTGGTGTCATCGGTCACGTCGTTCTGTCCTCGTGTGCTCATTCGATCCTGGCGCCGGACACCTTCACGGCCTTGGCCCAGCGGGTGAGTTCCTGCTTGAGGAAACCGCCGAACTGCTCGGGCGTGCCGCCGGCCACGTCGGAGCCCTGCTGGGCGAACTTCTCGCGCAGGGCCGGGTCGCGCAGCGCGGTGTTGATGGCGGCATTGAGTTTGGCCACGATGGGCGCGGGCGTGCCGGCCGGCACCATCACGCCGTACCAGGCGGTGGTGGTGAAGCCGGGGTAGCCGGACTCGGCCGCGGTGGGCACATCCGGCAACAGGGGCGAACGCTTGTCGGAGGTGATGGCCAGGGCCTTCAGCCGCCCGCCCTTGAGGAAGGGCATGGCGATGGGCACGCCTTCGATCACCACCTGCAGCTGCCCGGCCACCAGGTCGGTCACGGCGGGTGAACCACCGCGGTAGGGCACGTGCACCATGTCCGCGCCGGCCTCGGAGGCCAGCAGCGCGAAGCTCAGGTGCGAAATGCTGCCGGCGCCGCCGGTGCCGTAGTCCACCTTGCCCTTGCCCTGCTTGGCCGCGGCCACCAGTTCCTTGAGGTTCTTCGCCGGCTGCGACGGGTGCACCAGCACCAACAGCGGCGAGTTGGACACCAGGGCCACCGGGGCCAGGTCGTGCAGCACGTCAAAGGGCAGCTTGCCGTACAGCGCCGGGTTGATGGAGAGCGAACCGGTGTTGCCCATGAGCAGGGTATAGCCGTCCGCCGCGGCGCGGGCGGTGGCCTCGGTGGCGATGTTGCCGGCCGCGCCCGAACGGTTCTCCACCGTCACCGCCTGGCCCAGCGACTTCTGCAATTCGGCGGCGATCAGGCGGGCCGAGATGTCCACCCCGCCGCCGGGCGGAAAGCCCACCAGCATGCGGATGGGGCGGTTGGGGTAGTCCGCCTGCGCCAGCGCGGTGCCGGCACAGGCCAGGGCGGCCAGCGCGAGCGGCAGGCGCCGCGCCAGGCGGGAAAGGAAGGAAGCAGCCATCGGGGGAGGTCTCCTGGAAAGGGCAAAAGGCCGCGCTCCGGCAAGGGGGCGCCTGGCGCGAGGCCGGATGATACAAAGAAACCGCTTTCTCAAACAAGCCCATAGCCCTCCGCCATTCCTCGGGATTACCCGTATGGCGAGGAGTTACCCGCTAGGAATAATGGGTAAGCGGTTTCTCAATGGAGTACTCTCGATGCCTTCCCGTTCCCCGTCGGCCCGTCCCGCACGCCCCCTGCAGCACGCACGCCGCGCCTTGATGCTTGCCGCCCTGCCCCTGCTGGCGGGCGGCCTGGCGGCACCGGCGGCCGCGCAGCAGGCCGGGCCGAACAAGCCGATCAAGGTCATCTTCGGCTTCGCGGCCGGCGGCGGCACCGACGCGGTGGTGCGCGCCATCTGCGCCAAACTGTCGGAAGCGCTAAACGTGCCGGTGATCGTGGACAACCGGCCCGGCGCCAACGCCAACATCGCCGGCGAGGCCGTGGCCAAGGCGGCGGGCGACGGCTACACCCTGCTCTACAACACCTCGTCCATCGCCATC
>OUNM011244683.1_pt1 | contig 10046 bp, 15 predicted proteins | sample 1769961 | NCBI WGS metagenome assembly OUNM01 (sample SAMEA3914820, study PRJEB12502) | metagenome | biome: forest; material: soil | place: USA | collected 2012-03-12 | depth 0.3 m
TCACCGGAAACCCGGAACTTGCCGAGGCAGCTGAAGCAACAGCTTGGCTTGGAGCTTACTATGCTCTCGGATGTCGACCACGGCGTGGCGATCTCGTACGGCGTCCTGTTCCGCGTGCCCGAGGAGACCAAAGCGCACTATTCCGGCGAGGGGTTCGACTTCGCACACCGACATGGGGCGACGGAGTGGATGCTTCCTATTCCGGCGACCTACGTTATTGATCGGGAAGGCGTGATTGTTAGCGCATTCGTCGAGCCGGACTTTACGGTCCGCCAGGAGACGAGTGCAATTCTGCGCGAGATATCCCAACTCTCAGCGTTGCCCAAAGAAGGCTCCGCCACCGAGGACTGACTCAAACTGGCTATCGCTAGCGTACGAAATGCGACCTTGCCCGCGTACAACCAAAGCCGGCTTTTCGGGTTTTTCGTAAATGTGATTGACGGCCTTGAGCGCAAGGCTGACGCCATCCACGCCGATGGCATGAATTCCATAAGCAACGGTCATTGGCGCTTGGGGACAGGCGGCCATATTTTGCCGCTGTTGAACGGAGACGTCGATGTGTCGAGCTCCGTGCACGAGCAGGTGGATGATGAATGCGATCATAGAGTTAGGCCATGGGAAGGGAGCTGCCGGTCGGTACTTTCCTCCTCGGCCTCCCACGTCCTACGGGCTATTTCACGCATAGCCTGAGCCGTCAGCCTTGGCCCAGGCCATGAGATTTACGGCCGTCCCATCCCACCAAACCTTCCAAAAAATGAGAGCAAAAACGCTCTCACGGCTGAGCTTGTCCCTTTACCAGAGGAATTGCGATGATCAACGGATCCGCCACGACCAACCCGGTCATAGAAACCATCTTGAGCCGTACTGCAGCGAAGTACTACGACACGACGGCCGTCCTAAGCGACGACGAAATTCGTGAACTGGTTCGGATCGGAACCACGGCGCCCACTTCCTTCCACCTGCAGAACTGGCGCTTCATCGCGGTTCGCTCGGAGGAGGCGAAGGCCCGGCTGAAGCCGATCGCCTGGAACCAGCCCGCTATTTCCGATGCCGCTGTGACCTTCATCATGGTCGGCCAGATGGCCGATGCAAGCACGGTTCCGGAGCGCCTTAAGCCGGTCGTCGACGCGGGCATCATGCCGGCGCACCTGGTGTCCGAATGGGAGAACCCGGCGCGCGGGCTCTATGACAATCAACCCCAGCGCCAGCGCGATGAAGCGGTACGTACGGCGACGTTCGGCGCTGCCGCAATCATGTACGCGGCGCGTTCGTGGGGTCTCGGTTCGACGCCGATGATCGGCTTCGACGCCGAGGCTGTCCATCGTGAATTTGGCCTCTCGAACACCGAAATCCCGGTCATGCTGTTGTCGATCGGCAAGGAGCGCCCCGGGAACTGGCCGCAAAAGCCCCGCATGCCGATCGAAGAAGTCCTGCAGTTCGCGTAATTCCGCACAAGATCAAGAAGATAGGAGTCTATAATGGCGAGAGCTACCGCCCTGAAGCCGGATGAAGTGCCGGCCGAGTCCAAGCCCACGCTCGATATGTTCACGGCGAACATCGGGTTCACCCCGAACATGCTGGCCACTTTCGCGCAGAGCCCGATTGCCTTTAATGCCTGGGCGACGTTGGTTGGATCGATGAGTAAGGCGCTCGACGTCAAGACACGCGACAGCATTGGCCTCGCGGTTTCTGAGGTCAATGGCTGCAACTACTGCCTGACGGTTCACAGTTTCACAGCCGAGCATATGGCGAAGCTGCCGGCGGAGGAAATCATTCTCGCACGGAAGGGCCACGCCACCGATCCGAAGCGGGACGCCGCTGTCCAGTTCGCGCGCAGGGTCATCGAGACCCGTGGTCAAGTGTCGGACGGCGATTTGAAAGCCGTTCGCGGGGCAGGCTTTACCGACGCAAATGTCATGGAGATCCTTGGCCTGGTTGCCATGTATACGCTGACGAATCTCTTCAACAACGTGTTCGACCCAGACAAGGATTTTCCACTGGTCGCGCCGGCCGGTTCTATCTGAACTCAGTCCAGTAGCGTTTCCGGGGTTAGACCTTGATCTGACCCAGAGCGAAAAATATCGACTAAGCCCAGACACGCCCGGGACAATGTCTCAGGAATGTGTCTGGGCTTTTTCAATGCCAAAGGGGAAAATCAAGAGGCTTGGGCTCTGCCGCGTTGGCATCGATTCCATAGCTACCGGTGATTGGACCATCTGATTGCGGACCTTATTATTCGAGTCCTGCAGGGCAACCGCGAGATGACGGGTGACCATACTTCAGGAGGTGGACGATGAAAGCGATAGTCGTAAAGGATCAGAATGCCGGCACCGTCGGGATGAAGCTCATGGAGCTCCCTAAGCCCCAGCCCTCGATCAATGACGTGGTCGTCGAGATTCATGCGTCCGGGTTTGTAAACACCGAGCTTGGCTGGCCTTCAACTTGGGCGGACCGTAGTGGCCATGCCCGATCGCCGTCGGTTCCAGGGCACGAGCTGGCCGGCATCGTTACCGAACTCGGATATGGCACGACAGGCCTGACCGTGGGTCAGCGCGTCTTCGGCTTGGCGGACTGGCATCGCGATGGGTCGCTCGCCGAGTACATCGCAATAGAGGCGCGTAACCTGGCACCTCTGCCGGGTGACGTCGAATTTACGGATGCAGCGAGCCTCCCGATCTCTGGGTTGACCGCATGGCAGGGATTGTTCCAGCACGGTCAGCTCCAAGCGGGACAAACTGTTATCGCGCACGGCGCGGCAGGCGCCGTCGGTTCGATGGTCACTCAACTGGCCAGGGAAGCCGGGGCCTATGTCATCGGAACCGGCCGCGGCGCCGATCGTGAAAAGGCTCTCAGCTTCGGCGCCAACGAGTTCGTCGATCTGGAAAACGACATCCTGGAGGACGTCGGTGACGTCGACCTCGTTTTTGACGTGATCGGCGGCGAAATCCAGAAGCGGTCCGCCGCAGTCATCCGCGCCGGGGGTAAGCTGGTCACCATCGTCGGACCAGCGGAAGCGGGTTCCGCCATCGTGACGGCCATTGATTTTGTCGTCGAAGCCGATCGCACCCAGCTCAACGAGATCGTCCAGAGGGTCCGTTCCGGGCGCTTGCTGACGAACATCGGCACGGTTGCGACGCTTGAAGGCGCCGTTGCGGCCTTCAATCCAACCAAGCGCACGTCGGGTAAGACGATCATTCGGGTTCGCCCTTAATATCGACGTAACGCCGAATGCGACGCGCGCGCCAGCCAACGTCGCGTGTCGCATCTTTCCTCTTAACTGAAAAATCTGACGTAGGGTTCCGGCGACTTCTCGTAACGAGAGGGGCCGTAGAACCTTTTCCCGAGCCGAATGGATCGGGTCCAAAATCTTAGGATCGAAAAGGATCGAGTAATGACCGTCGCAACTTGGAACGGGAGCGTCATCGCGCAATCTGACAAGACCATCGTCATAGAGGGCAACCATTACTTCCCTCCTGAATCAGTCGACAGCCGTTATCTTCGGCCAAGTGCGACAATCAGCACATGCCCATGGAAGGGTATGGCGAACTATTACTCGATCGCTGTTGATGGCAAGACCAACGAGGACGCCGCCTGGTATTACCCGGATCCGTCAGCCGCTGCGGCCGAGATCAAGGGCTATATCGCGTTCTGGAAGGGCGTCACTATAGCGCAAACTGGTAGCCACGACATCACGCCACGATAACTCCGTGGCGCCGATCGTCATTGCAGGCGAGGTCGGTGTCTTCCAAAAAGGCGACCTTCGCGCAGGCACGAAATTCCGAGGGGTCGGCACCGTAGTGCTTTCGGAATGTGCGGGTGAAGCTGCTGCGGCTTTGATAGCCCGAGTGGATCGCAACCTGTTCGATCGAAAGCGCGTTCGCGGCGAGCAAGCCGGCCGCATGACGCATCCGTAGGCGTCTCAGCACGGACATTGGCGAGTCACCAAAAGCGGCCGTGAACCTGGCCATGAAGGCCGAGCGACTCAAACCGACTGACCTGCACAGAGACTGGACTGTAAACTCTACGGATGGCCGGGAGGCCATTTCCGCGTAGGCGCGCGCGATCGGAGGGTCGCTGAGAATCGAGAGCCGCTCCACCCACGCATTGGTCGATGTTAGACTGCGTCGAAGGAGCGCAAGGAGAACGAGCTTGAACAAAGCCGAAGCTATGGGCCCGCCACCGATCTCCCGGCCGGCAATTTCGGCCATCGCGTAATTCATGAGTTGGTCGAGCTGATCATAGGCATCAAAACGTTCGACTACGGGCGCCGCGAGTGAGGCGAAGAGGTCTAGCTCGGGGCCGTAAGTGGCTTGGAATGAACCGCCGACGAACGAAAACGACGCGCCACCTTCCCCGACCGCGTAGCGAGGCGACAAGCCGGGCACAAAGTTGGGTTTCCCGCTAATCCCGGTGCCGGAGACAAATCGCCCGTAGCCTGGCGCCGCGATTTCGACCTGCCTGTGCGCCGGCACCACCACGAGCACATGAGGCGTAAGGTCGATCTGCGCCTCTCCTTCAATGGCGATGGTGCCTGACCCGGTAAGGCCGTAGAAGATAGTGGGCTGATTGACCCTGTCGACCTTAACCCGGCTTCCGGCCGCGAATGCGCACTTCGACATGCGGGCTGATGCGACATCTACCGTCCCCATCAGCCGATCAAGATCGACTCGCGATATTCGCCAAAGCGGCTCGCCTAGCAGATTCACAAAGCCTCACTGTGCTTTCGCTCGCATCGGCAAAGTGGTCAAAGACTTACGACACAATTGTCTAATGGGAAGCTTCGCGCAGCTCTAAAATTAAACAACGACGTGTGCCTCGGCCTTACTGCACGGCTGAGCATCAATATTCAACGTCGCCCCAAACCGGGCTTTTGCCTACAATCGCTCAACTGAGAAACCCGGTGTAGTGCCCAAGCGCAAATATGTATTATTCACCGGAGATATGAATTGCGCCAAGCTCAGCCGCTGATGGTTGGACTCGAAGTTACCGACCGAGCACCCGTTCACTACGATTCTGAAGCGCGGGGCAGCCGCGAAGCCGGCCGGCGTAATACCGCGGCTGGCGATACCTGCCGCCAATCAAAAGCATGGCCAAAGGGAATTTCCAAATATAGCGCCAGAGTTCGATAGTTCGTCATCTGCTACGCGCACTGAGCAATTCCTCCGATCGCGCGTAGGCTAAACGCTGGAGAGAGATCGTGCAGTGTTCATACGCCTTGACTTGGAGCAGACCTGACACGTTGGAGATGACAATGTCCCTTTCGGTATACGACGTAACCGTGGCTGTGATGCTGCAAGGCTTGGCGGTCATGGGCGACTATTTGGAGCAAGCTCAAAGGCTTGAACGTACCAACTCGATGGAGCCGGGGAGCGTACTGACGGCTAGGCTTGCACCGGACATGCTAACGTTCGGGGAGCAGATCGCCGTCAACTGCGAAAAGGTCGAGCTTCATCTAAGCAAGCTGATGAGCCAGGAACGGCCTAGGCGACAAATTGTCGGTATGTTCTATCCCGCTTTGCAGGGACGCCTCTTTGAGACGCGAAGCTTCCTGCAGACGATTCAGCCGGAAGATATTGCCAGCGCGCAAACCCATACTTACCAGCTCACACCGGCGGTCGCTCCAGGCTGGTTTGCCGGTGACGATTATATCCGCCACGTCGTAATCGCGGATTTCTTTTTTCACATCGCCCTGGCCCACGCCATATTACGGCACCTTGGGGCTCCGATCGGGAAAAAAGATTATCTCGGACATCTCGCGCCGCAGTTTGCCGGCGGCTACTCGTAAACGGCGCCAGGCGTCACCAGCCTCAAGTTGGTGGCGCTAAGGCATTGTGGGATCAATGCAGCTGTGAGCGCCAAAATCCGGCCGGTACCAGTGACTGCTCCTCAAGCCGTCCGCCAAAATATCGGGCCAGCGGATCGACAACGACTTTGCGTGGATCGTTCATGACCTTGAGATAGCAGCCAATAATTTCGCTAAAGGGCGCGCGGTGCGGACCGGCCACTTCGATGATTCCGTTCAGCGGCTTTGCGAGGGACGCTTCGGCAAGAAAGACAGCGGCGTCATGTGCCGCGATTGGCTGAAGGAGGGCTGGCGGAACCCTGACTATGTTTCCGTCCGTCATGGCGTCGGCGATGGTGCCCAGAAACTCTAGGAACTGGGTCGAGCGAATGATCGAATATGGCATTCCTGAGGCTTCGATCATTCGCTCCTGGACTACTTTGGCGTGATAGTAGGCTTGGTCAGGAACGCGATCGACACCAACAATTGAGAGGGCTACGTGCTGGCGGATGCTGGCCTTTTTCTCGGCTTCGAGGAGGTTTCGGCTCCCGGTCTCGAAGAATTTCAAAGCTTCCAGGCGATCTTCAGCCGGTGGATTGGTGACGTCTATCACCACTTCGGCGCCGGTCAATGCTTCGGAAATCCCCTCACCGGTGACGAGGTTGACCCCCGTCCTTCGAGATGCCGCAATGACCTCGTGGCCGCCGTGGTGCAGAATTGCTGTGACCTTTGAACCTATCAACCCAGCACCGCCGATCACGACTAACTTCACGCCATGCTATCCTTCTAATTAAGACATTGCAGGGTCCGGCTGGCCCCGCATATGTGCACTGGTGGAGATCCTTCAGGGCAATATTTTTCGGTACTGGATAAAGGGAGATCGCTCGGCGATGCCGTCATAAAGCTGCATCGCCGTATGGTTGGTCTCGTGCGTCGTCCAATACACGCGCGGCGCCCCGTGCAGCTTAGCATCAGCATAGACGTGCTCGATCATGGCGCGTCCGATGCCGGCGCCTCGAGCATCCTCGCTCACGTAGAGATCCTGAAGATAGCAGTAGTCGCCAGTCGTCCAGGTGGACCGATGATAGAGCCAGTGTACGAGCCCGACGGCTCTACGCCCAACTCTCGCCAATGCCGCGTGCATCGGCTCAATATCATGTAGGAACCTGGGCCAGATTCTCTGTGTCGCAGATTCTGGAATGTCGACCTTATAGAATTCTTGGTAGGCGACCCACAGCGGCGCCCAGCTCTCAAAATCGTCGGGGCCGACGGCTGTTATTTCGACGGCGTTCATAGGCGTTCCTAATTGATGCTTTGACCGCGATCAGATTGCGACGCACTATGTCCGCGCCTCGCCACAAGAGCTCGATGGGCTACCTGATCGAAGTGGTCAGTGGGCCGTCATTTTTGTCGAGTATGAATACTGCGAGCAGTTTTGCGGGTTGGGTCTTGCTCGCATTTCGGCTGATCGAGTGCGTTGCACCCGGCGGTTCTGACCAGCTCTCACCCGTTCGATATATGCGCGTTTTGCCGTCATTCACCTTGGACTCGATCGAGCCTGAGATCACATAGGCATAAATGAAGGCTGACCGTGCATGGGTGTGAGGCGAGGAAGCCGCGCCAGGCGAATAGTCGACTTCGACGGCGATGAGCGATTTTCCTGGGATGTTGGGTATCGCGCTCTCGAAATTCTTGGTGACGGTCTGCCCTCGAATGGTTTGAGCATAGAACAAAGTGGGTATTGCACATGCAAGCAGGGCTGCGGCCATTGCGCTCCGCTTCAGAGCGGGCCCTTTGCGGACCCGATTGTCCTGCGAGGCCGACGGCGCCCGCTGGGCAACTTTCATTCTGCGGAACATGGAACCTCTCCCATGACCGTCAGGTCGAGCGTGGCAAGGGCTTTCTCGCGCGCCGCCACCGCTTTTTCCTGATCGAGAAACGCTGTGGCTTGGATTGGGAGGAACTGGATGGTCCTCAATCCGATCATACCAAGAACCACGGTCAAATATGTCGTGAGAAAATCAGGTTGGTTGGCGTGGTCGCCAAAAAACGTCCCTCCGGACGCGATGCCGACAAACACAGGCCGATCGCTCAACAGGCCTACCTTACCTGCCGGAGTCGACTTGAACGTCCGATTGGCTCTGAGGATCTGGTCAATCCAGGCCTTAAAGACAGACGGCACGGTTAGGTTATGCATTGGCGTGCCGATAACAATAGCATCAGCTGACTCCACCTCACCGATCAGGGTTTCCGACAACTCAAGTGAACCGGAGATCGGAGCCGCGAGCGTGGTCGGCGACGACAAGGTCGTCGCATATTCGGGTAGGGCGTGCGGCAAAGGATTCGAGCCCAGGTCGCGCCGGACGATCGTTGCGCCAGGCCACCGCTCGACCAGCTTTTTCACGAGGTCCCATGAAAGCTGTCGGCTGAACGATTCCGGGCGGGGGCTGCAATCGATATGGAGGATAATCATCTGGACTCTTCCGAGGTTCGTAATCAACATTGGCGCCGGCCGAAGCCAGGCTTGTTCGGCGGCCTATCTCAGCGCGGTGCCTTGGTTGTTGTCGATCAGGTACCGCCAGAAGCCGTCCTTGCCGCGGCGCGCGATATCGCAAGCCGATCCGCCGAGGTGGATTTCCTTTCCATCGGGACCCTTGCCATCGATGGACCAGTCCACGACGATCTGGGCGGTATCCCCACCGACGAAAATATGCCGCACGTTGGTGACAAGCGGCACGCCGAGCGTCATATCGCGCGCGATCATGGCAGAGATCTCTTCGTGGTCGCTGACGACACGGCCATCGGGCGCTACGTAAACGGCGTCCGGTTCATACATGGCCATCTGGTTACGGACATCGCCGGAATTGAATCGCTTCACCAGCGACGGAATGATGTCTTCGGGCGTCGTCGGGAGGGGAAAGGTCTCGGACATTGGTCGTCTCTCGATCATGCTGGTTGAAGCGTGCCACACAGGCAAACCATTGATCGCAGCGCGGGCCCAATTTATCCAATAGCTGGCATGTATTGGTTCGATAGCGACGGGTAATCGCCCGGTGCGGAGCTGGGCAAAGCGCTATTGGCCTCAGAGGGTCGTCAGCCCGTTTTGTCGCCTAACTCGTCGCACACTTCGTTCATGTCACGCATGTGCGCGCCGTCCGTCGCGGCCACGTCCTGGAATGTCGACGCCAACACGAGCATGGTCTCCATTTTCGAGCCCCGTTCCAAGGTTCGGTGGATCGGGCACTTGTCGGCAATTTCCAAGAGCTTTGCACGCTGGTCGTGGTCGAGAGGGCCGTTAAGTTCGATCTCGCGATGGAAAACGTCGGGGCTATCAGCGCCGTCACGGCGATGGGTCACTTTAACCCGGGCGGACTCCAGGGGAAGTCCCTTTCGCTTCGCATAGAGGCGCATTGTCATCAGCGTGCACGAACCAATCGCGGCGCTGAGAAGATCATAAGGGTTTGGTCCGGAGCCTTTGCCGCCAACAGAGGCCGGTTCGTCCACTGTAAAGGTCGATGATCCTGCTTTCACCTGAAGCTGGAAAAGACCTTGGCCCGTCTCATCGACGATCACTGTTTCACCGATGATGCCGCCAGCGGGTGTCGTTGTGGACATAATAATGCTCCTTCAGGTCCACGGCGAACGGATCCTCGTCCACCAGAAATACTTCGGTGATAATCAGAGACGCAGGCGCCGACAACGTCATCCCGGGCATGGTGTCGATAACCATCGGGAAGGCGGCGGTCGCCGAATCCGAAAGGCGTGTCCGCCGGTCCCGGTATCGAACCTTGCGCTTTTCAATATAGGCGCTGAGGCTCACTCTTGGACGAAACCTCACCTCGACCTGGCATTATGGATTTCCAAAATCCGGCCCCAACCCGTCGAGAAATCAAATGGAGGCCACTATGGCTCGCTTAAATGTTCCCGGCAGGCAGGAGGTCCACCCCGATGCTAAGCCGATGCTAGACGTGATCGCCGGCAAGCTCGGATTTGTAGCGAACTTACACCGCTTGATGGCAAACAGCCCCAACGCTTTGGGCGCATGGACGTCTTTTTCAAGTTACCTGGCGAAGACCCTCGACCTTAAGACCCGTGAAGGCATCGCGCTCGCTGTATCCGAGGTGAACCACTGCGGCTATTGCCTCGCATCCCATTCATGGGCGGCCCACAACAAGGCAAATATCCCGGTAGAGGAAATCAACCAGAACCGGCGAGGCACCTCTTCGGACCCGAAGCGTGCTGCCGCCATCGCCTTCGCGAAGGA
>OUNM010307277.1_pt1 | contig 10041 bp, 9 predicted proteins | sample 1769961 | NCBI WGS metagenome assembly OUNM01 (sample SAMEA3914820, study PRJEB12502) | metagenome | biome: forest; material: soil | place: USA | collected 2012-03-12 | depth 0.3 m
ATATTACCTCGGCGCCGACCTTTGAAGCGCGCCTGTCGGGCACTGCACCGATCAAATTCACCCGGCTGACAAACCCATGTATCGAGCCCGGCCGGACGGCAGCGCCATTGCCCGAAAACGCCTTCTCGATTCAGGTACCGCTCGTCGACGTCGGCTTCTCCGACCTCAAATACGGCAACAAGGCCGCGCCGCTGCCAAGGCGCCAAGTGGCTGGCCAGATTTTTCTCTTCGACCTGAGCGCTCGGCCGACCATCGGTATGAATTCGGCATTCGACCTCATTCGTTTTTACATCTCCCAATCCACCATCGATGAGCTGGCTCACGAAAGGGGTATGAAGCAAGTCGGCGGCCTCATTCAGGCGAGCCTAGGTGAACACGACTCCATCCTTTACCGGATGGCCCAGGCCCTTGGGCATTCACTGGAGGTTCCCGAGCGCGTCTCGAACCTGTTTGTCGAGCACGCCGCCTTGGCCTTTCTGGAGCATATCCTCCACCGCTACGGTGGCGCCCAGGCCTCGTCACGGCCCAGCGAAGCTCGCCTAGCCCCTTGGCAGGTGCGCCGGGTGACAGACTTTATCGAGGAAAACCTTGAGAATAACCCGTCGATCTCGGCGCTTGCCGAATTATGCGAGCTGTCACCCAGTCACTTCGCCCAGGCTTTCCGCCATATGATGGGCATGGCGCCCCACCGGTGGCTGCTGCGCCGACGGGTCGAACGCGCCAAAGCCCTGTTGAAGGGAACAACTGTCGCCTTGGCAATCATATCGACATCCTGCGGCTTTTTCGACCAAAGTCACTTCTGTCGGGTCTTCACACGGTTTGAAGGCGTTTCCCCGCGCGAATGGCGCAGGCTGAACCGCGTATAAGCGTGAACCTCACAAACTGTTCCATTTGTCTACTGTACACACTTTGTGCCCACACAATTTGTCCACGAAGGCGTGAAGAGTCACGTCGCAAGCCCTGACATTCTTGCCAGATCAAACGCAATATAGGTAGCTGCCGTCGCCTCCACAGCGGCGCGGACGGCGTCGCCCAGATCTCGATACTGCTGGAGCGTCACCGGTTCGGAGGCGGTGCCGAGGGCAACGTCGCCACCGTCCTCTGATTTGCGAAGCAGAACCACGAAGGCGTCAGCATCGACGGCCTTCACAATGACCCGAACGTCTGGATGGGCGCAGGCGAGTATCCGAAAGCCGTCTGGTTTACAAAGGAGATAGTCAAACTGACAGGCGACATCAACACCGCCCGTATACACCTCGATGGCACCGTTTGTTTCAATAATACACTTCATGCAAAACAAAACTCGTGTATTCGAATTATTTCAACGCTGCAAAATTAAGAGCTGCGAGACCACATCACGTTTACCGAACGCCGTTACTCGTTTTACCTTCGCATCGCTCGCCAAAGTCTCTAGCAACAATTGTTATAGACGCAACACGCATAGCGCAAGCATATTGTCATTTCACCCGCTATGGAGGAGCTACGTCTTGGTTATCCTGCTCAAATCGTCCGCTCCCGCGTTCGAGGACGTTCCGTACGCAGATCAATCGGCGGCGTGACGGACTTCGCCGTCCGGTCAAAAACCTTGATGTTGGCAGGCGTCTCCTGCTGGGCGGCCGCCTTCAGGACCGACGCCTTCGCATCTGAACGCAGCCGGTCGAACTGAACGACCTCCCAGGTGTTGCGATCGACCGTCTCGCTCTTCAAGCCGATGGTCTTTCCCGCATCCCTTCACCGGGACATCGACGGTGACCGATTTTCTGCCCCGGAACGCCACGGCAACCATGTCCCCGGGCTGAGCTTCCGAGGCTTCCAGCGCGCGTGGCAGATCCACGCCCCAGACCTTCGAGGTTTGCCCGGTCTCATCGCGGAGCGCGACGAAATGGCTCGGCTTCTCGCCCTTGCGGTCCTGATAAGGCGCCGTGCCAACCTCGACCAGGGTGCCGACATGCACCCGGTTGCTGGTCAGACGTTCGACGGCAAGCTCATGCGCCGCGGCGATCGCGTCTTCGGAATCGCCCCGATGCCGCATCGTCGCTTCCAGTACCTTCACGGTCTTGTCCTGCATCGCTGTCAACGGCACCACGGGCTCGACACGCGCATCCTCCGGAAGCGATGAAAAGCCGGCAGGCGCCTTCGCCTCGGGCGCCGCCCCCGGTTCGCGTTTGGCCATCTCGTTTTCGGGAGGGCCAAAGACCTCGGCTCGCAGCTCGGCCAGCCTCGCCTGGTCGTGCTTGGTCGGCCGATAACCCGAGACATCGAAATTCCGAAGGCTCGCCTGCGGCCAGGCTTCGCGCCGGAATTCGTCTGTTCCCGACAACTTCAACGAGGACCACCCCTTCGTCTCCGCCAGATCGATCATCGAGCTGACGACGGACGGCGTGTCAAAGGTCGTCACTAGCCGTTTGTCCCGGTCCTCGAAGGCAACCTCGCGGCCGCGATCGCGGAAATGGTATTTGTCCTCAGCCTGGACGTACTGCTTGGAGATGCCGTCGAGAAGGAGGCGGATGCGTTCAGCCTTCGGGTCTTCAGGCTCGGGATTATCCGGCTTCTGGGGCTGCGCCCGCTTGGCACCCGCTTTGGGTTCGGGCTCGGGTGTCGGCGGGGCGGCCGCCGCCTGTTCAGCGTTAGGCGCGGTAACGTCGAGCGGGGAAGCCCCCAATGCGCTCGACGATGGATCGGCGACGTCCAGGAAGGGTTCGCGCCTAGCCTTGCGGCGCTTGCGGCCCGGCTCGATCGTGTTTTCGGGGGCCGGGTCGCGGTCCTGATCGAGGATGGGTAGTTCCACCGGCCGCGGCACATAGGTCGGCACGTGCTCATCCCAGATCCGTGCGGCTCGCGGCGCGTCGAGCTCGGCCACCTTCAACAGGTCATCACGCGCCCGAAGCACCATGAAACGGGTTTCTTCCCGTGACGGCAAATGCGCCGAGTTAAAGAGGTTCCATGGCACGTCGTCGAAACGCTCGACGACTGCCGCAGCCATCGCATCCATGTCCGGGGTCTTCGCGGTTGCAGCCCTTGCCATGACCTAATGCGCCCCGCTCGATGAAGAGGCCGCCTGGGACGGCACCGGATCAGCCGCGCTCGCAGCCGCCGGCGGCGCCCCCGAGTTGCAGCCGCCGAAAGCCAGTAAAATCACCAAACCCCAGAATATCGAAAGTCGCTTCATTCAAGCCTCCACCAACATGTTTTCGGTTTGCGTATCCTCAGCCAGGGTCAGATCCACCGGCGCCGTGTCGATCTCGCCCAGGGCGAAGAAGGCATTGACTATGTTCAAGGCCTCCGCACGCGACGGTTTTTGCGGGTCTTCAAAGGTCGGAAGGGACGTCACATCCATGTCCAGACGGCTAAGATCGATGGGGTCGTCCGCCGTCATTGGTCGGGTCCGCTGCTCGATACGGGCGACGTGACCGTCGATGTCCAGCGCCGGTACGTCGATTGCCAACTCGCGCCCGCCGAACGCGACCTTATCGAGCAATGCCTTATCCGGCAGGCCCTTCTTTGAGCGGAGGGTCTCGCTCATTGCCTTCAGCCGATCAATGAACCGACGATCCCTGAAAAACTTGGCCTTAGCGCACATGATCGGCTTGGTGTTTTCCAAGACGATGACCTGCTCGTCGTCGGAAAGCGCCTTCAACTCCTGAGGCAACAGCAACGGCCGGCGCTGATCGGAACCGGTCTCGCTGTTCGATCCGCCGGCGCCGGGACCCAGGTTCACCGACCGTCCGGTCGACGTGCCCTTCGCCGTGTAAGTCCCCAGCATCTCGCTATAGGTGTTGGCGTCCCTGTGCTCACGCGGTGCGAACAGGATCTGCAACGCATGGTTGGTCACCAGCGTGCGCGCGTCATTGGGGCCATAGACGCCTTCGAGCTGGGCAATGCTTTCCCAAAAGACTGGCCTCGGCGCGCTTTGAGCTCGTGACGCAACTCGTACAGAAGCCAAATCACCAGCTCTTCGACACGGTCGAAGCGGCCGAAGCGTGGCTTGCCGAACCTCACGCCGCGTAGCGCGATTCGTGCGCCCGACCGGCTCACTCCGCGCCTCTATCGCATCTCCCGATTGTAATCCGGCGCCAATCCGGCCTCACGAACCGCCTGAAGGCTCAGGACGGTAATGATGGCCGGCGCCTTGTCACCCGGACGGAGAGGCCGCGCGTCGATATCGTATTGAAAATCACCAATATGGAAGGCCGCAGCGTTCTTCCGGTCACGTTGAACTTGAAGGGGTTCGTCCCTGCCTTCGATGCGCACCCAGGCGCTATCATATAGTCGTAAGGCCATGACCGGCCATAGACGCGGAACCGTGAGGGGCGTCCATTCCAATTGGCGTTTTACTGTTCATAAAATCGGCATCGCCGTCGTGAACAAAGGCGAGACCCAACCAACCGGACACGGAGCGCCGGATATAAAAATGCGGACGCTCGCAAGGGGGGATAGGCGAGCGTCCGCATTGGTGAGCCAGGTCCGGGGGGCAGTGGACCCGACGCACCTATTGGTATTCGACGGCGCATAAGTTCGATGCACCGTTGGGCGCCCCGAACGTCAATTTTCGATGCGCGTCGAGCGCATGGCCAAACCGCTCAGAATCCCGCTAGGGGGTAATTTCGCCACCGGAGCTTTTCATGCGCGTTATTCTCCCCGCTATGGCCGCGGCCCTGCTCGCCCTTCCCGTCCCCGCCCTTGCCTGGAACAATCCGGCCATATGGCGGTTGCCGCCGTTGCCTGGACACATATGACGCCGGCGGCGCAAGCACGGGCGGCTGCCCTCCTCAAGCTCAATCCCGATTACGCAAAACGGATCGCCGATGCTGCCCCCGGGGATGATGACCGTACAGCCTTCCTGCGCGCGGCGACCTGGCCAGACGAAATCAAGCACACACCAAAGGCTATCACAATGACGGCTATACCCCGTCCGCCCCCCATGCCGGCGACATGACTGATTACTCCGATATGCTCCAGCATAAAGGCTGGCATTTCATCGACCTCCCCTTCTCGCCCGACGGCACGGCGACCGAGCCGCCCTTCGGCGTCAACGCCGTCAGCCAGATCGAAAAAGCCGAAGCTAATCTCGGCGCGCGCTCTACAAGCGACGACGCCAAGTCCTACGCCCTGGTTTAGCTTGAGCATTTGACCGGTGATCTGCATCAACCGCTCCGTGCCACCAGCCGCTTCACGGCCGCCTTCCCGAACGGTGATAAAGGCGGCAATGATGTACACGCCTGCTCGGATGAGCGGACCGCCTGCAGCGATCGCGACAACCTCCATTCGTTCTGGGATGATATCAGCGGCAAGACCAACAAGGTCACTTCGGTCGACAGTTACGTTGCCCGCCTTGAGCCGGCCGATCCGCGGAAGGTTGCGATTTCCGACCCGACCAAGTGGGCGGACGAGAGCGAAAGCCTAGCGCAGACCTACGTCTACGCGTCGCCCGTCGGGATCGGGTCTGACAACTATGCCCTGACCAAGGGCTATCGAGATGCGGCCAACAAGGTGGCTGTCAACCAGATCGAGCTTGCCGGCGAACGCCTGGCTGCGGCCTTGAACAGTGAATTCCGTTGAAGCGCTCGGCTAGATGAACAACCGCGAAGCGCAGGACTTGAACCGTCATCCACAAGGGCATCGGCGCAACAGAAGTTTCACCGTGGCGCTGTCTTGAGCACTGATCCTAGAGAGTCTGGTTTCCCACTCAGGGAAAGCATAAGCTTCCTTGTGCGAGCGAAATTCGGCCGCGCTGACCGCCGGCGTTTGCGTTCACTCAAGATTGCCAAGGTACGGCTGACACAAGGCAGCTCACGCTCTCCGAGCCTCGTGTTATTACGCGACGCCCACCCCCTCAAACGTTGGCGCCTGCTTTGAGACGGGAAGTATGTTTTGCAGGGTCGTCGTTACACATGCCCGATAGATGTCGATCGCCGCTCTGGCGTCGTTTTGGAAATGCTGGAACAAATCCAATTGCCAAGTTGCGAGATCTTTCGGTGAACGAATGGTCAGGGCGCGTTGCGACAAATCCTGCAACTCCTGGATGGATCGACCATACGCCTCACTGACGGTCTTTTGGACGTCGGCACTCGCTGTCTTGGCGCCATCTTGCACCTGGACTGCCGCATCTGCCGCGCGTTCGAAGCCGGCGCGGGCCTGGTCAGCCGCCTGGCGCGACGCGTCTTCGCCGGCACCAAGAGCCTTTTGAGTTACGTCAGAAACGCTCGAGGCAGCCTTGTTGATATCGTCAACCATGATGTTGCACCTGCTAACTGGATTGGAACTTTGAACACCACTCATAAAGACGCACGCGTAATGGCTTAAGACGAAACCCGTGTGGCCGCGTCAAGAAATGGCAAACCCGGGCTTAGTTGGAACGGTCGCCTGGCCCTTGCCCCATTTGGCTTGCACGGCGAACCCAATTGATCCCTTACAACTTCCTTATTATTTTGCCTTTCAGCGTTATCTCATTGTCTCGGTGAAGTTTTTTAGCTTCCGCTTGCGATCCTGGCATTAAGTTACCGGCACGCGGTTTAAAGGTCAGTATGGCACTCGACGAAATTAGCGCTTTGGATACGTCACACATTGTTGGATGTGACCAGGAGCCGATCCGAATCCCGGGAACAATCCAGCCGCACGGCATTCTTTTCGTCCTGACCCCAACCAGTCTGGTGATCGAGCAAGTCAGCAGCAACGCCGGACGCATTCTCACCGTTTCCTGCGGTGACGTCGTCGGGAAAAATCTAGGGGATGTTCTTTGCTCAGGCAGCCTAAAGCTGGTTGGGTCTCTTCGCGATTATGCGGGCGATGGGTCACCCGCCCCGCTCGGCACCGCACGCTTAGCTTCCAAGACCTACAGTATTCTGGTCCACCGCGCTGGACCGTCACTCATCCTCGAACTGGAAGAGGTCGACGACCAGGCGCGCGGTTCTCTCGACAGTCTCTATCCGCAAATCCGCGGATTCGTGGAGGATCTGCAGAAGGCCGACACCGTTGAGACACTCAACAACACCGCGGTCGCCCAGATCCGTGCCCTGACTGAATTCGACCGCGTCATGGTCTATCGCTTTGACGACCAATGGAACGGCACCGTGGTGGCCGAGGACCGTAACGACGCCCTGCCTGCTTATCTCGACCTGCACTTTCCCGCATCGGATATCCCGGCTCAAGCGCGCGATCTCTATCGACTCAACCGCCTGCGTATTATCCCCGATGCTGGCTACCAGCCCGTACCGATTGCCCCGTCGCGCAATCCCGTGACAGGCGACGTGCTGGACATGAGCTTTTCGGCCCTGCGCAGCGTGTCGCCGGTGCACGTCGAGTATATGCAAAACATGGGCACGCCCGCATCGATGTCGATCTCCATCGTCATCGATGGTGAGCTTTGGGGCCTGATCTCGTGCCACCACAGCCGGCCCAAGCGCGTGGCGCCCCACGTGCGCACCGCCTGCGACTTCCTGGGCCAGATTCTGGGCATGCAAATTTCAGCAAAGTCGCGTGCCGCAGAGGCCCTGCAGCGGGTCGTTTACCAGGAAATCCAATCGCACCTGCTGGCGACCATGGCCGGCGAAGATCCATTTATCAATGGCTTGAAGAAGAACCCGGTTGAGTTGCTGAGCCTGGTCGGCGCTACGGGCGCGGCCGTCGTGTTCGATGGCAATATCCAGTCGTTCGGCGCCGCGCCGTCGGTCGACGATATCGCCCGTGTCGTCAAATGGCTGTGGAGCGAACATCAGGACGACGACTGCTTCTTCACCGACCGCCTGGGCACCGAACCGGGCCTTGGTGCTCTGACGGTGCACGCCAGCGGGCTTGGCGCCATCCCAATCTCCAAGCTGCACCCGAGTTACATCCTTTGGTTCAGGCCTGAGGTTATCCAGACCGTCACCTGGGGCGGCGATCCCCGCAAGACGACGGCTGCGGCTGAAGAACGCCTCCATCCGCGCAAATCGTTCGAGCAGTGGAAAGAAACAGTCAGGGCGCGCTCGCTGCCGTGGACACAGGTCCAAATCGACACGGCCTGCGCGTTTCGCAACGCCATCGTTGGCATCGTGCTGCGCAAGGCGGAGGAGCTCGCTGCGCTCAACGAGGAACTGACGCGCAGCAACAAGGAGCTGGAGGCCTTTTCCTATTCGGTCAGCCATGACCTGCGCGCGCCGTTCCGGCACATCGTCGGCTATGCCGAGCTGCTCAAGGAGCAGAAGGACGATAGGTTGTCGCCGCGGGCGCTGCGATACATCGATATTATCATCGAGTCGTCCTTTTCCGCCGGAAAGCTGGTCGACGATCTGCTGGGCTTTTCGCAGATGGGCCGGACCGTTGTCGTACCCATAAATGTCGACATGTCGCGCCTGGTCCGGGAAGTCCTGTCCGTCCTCGATCAAGAGACCAAGGATCGAAAAATCGAATGGCGTATTGGCGAACTGCTGCCTCTTCGGGGCGATCCGGGGATGCTGCGGCAGCTTATGCAAAACCTGATTTCCAACGCGATCAAATATACCCGCAGCCGCGATCCGGCGATCATTTCGATCGACAGCAAATCCGCATCCCATGAGACGACGTATACCGTAACCGACAACGGCGTCGGTTTTGACATGGCTTATGTCGACAAGCTGTTTGGTGTCTTCCAGCGTCTTCACCGGATGGAGGATTTTGAAGGCACGGGCATCGGCCTGGCGAACGTCAAGCGGATCGTCGAGCGACATGGCGGCAGGGTATGGGCCGAAGGCGCGGTCGATCAAGGCGCTAAATTCTTTTTCTCAATTCCGCATGAAGGAAGGACGTAACGGTGGCGACGATTAAGCCAATTCTCCTGGTCGAGGATAATCCCAAGGACCTTGAACTCACCTTGGCCGCTTTGGAGCGCAGCCAGTTGGCGAACGATATCGTCACGGCCCGCGACGGTGTCGAGGCGCTTGATTGGTTGTTTTGCCGTAACGCCCACGCTGGCCGCGACAGCGGCGATCCGGCGGTCGTCCTGCTGGACCTAAAATTGCCGCGGATCGATGGGTTGCAAGTCCTTGAGAAGATCAAGGGCGACGAAGACATGAGGCACTTGCCTGTGGTCATGCTGACGGCATCCCGGGAAGAGAGCGATCTGATCCGCAGCTATGCGCTAGGGGTAAACGCTTTCGTCGTGAAACCGGTCGCCTTCAACGACTTTTTTGCCGCCATCCGCGAGATCGGCGTGTTCTGGGCGGTCGTGAACGAACCACACCCACCGCGCCCGAAGAACCAGCCTATGAAGGTGACAGAAGCTTGAGCTACGACATGTCCACTCCGCGCGTGCTGATACTTGAAGACAGTCCGCTCGATGCGGAGCTCGTTGGTGCGCATTTGGAAAAAGGCGGCATCCGCCATGACGCCGACCGCGTCACCACGCGTGAGGAGTTCATCCAGGCGTTGGAGCGTCATGACTATCAGCTGATCCTCGCCGACTATAACCTTCCGTCCTTCGACGGCTTGGCCGCGTTAGCCATCGCTCGCGAGAAGGTGCCGCATGTTGCGTTCATCCTTGTTTCGGGAACGCTGGGCGAGGAAGCTGCAATCGAGGCGATGCGGCACGGCGCAACCGACTATGTCGTGAAACAGCGCCTGAACAAGCTACCGGATGCCGTAAAGCGGGCCTGGTCGGAATCCGACGAACGCACAGCGCGCCGGTCGGCCGAACGTCGGTTGGAAGAAATCAACGCCTCGCTGGAAGCCGTGATCGAGCAGCGGACCAACGAACGCGACCGGCTTTGGCGCCTTGGCCAGGACCTGTTCGCCGTCGTGACGCTGGATGGCGTCATCGTCAGCGCCAACCCGGCGTGGCAGGCCGTCCTGGGCTACAGCCCCGTCGAGATTGAAGGAAAGCGATACGATACCATTCGTCATCCGGATGACTCGGCCAAGGGCGCCGAATGGCTTGGGCGCCTGCAAGACGGGTATAACATTGGCGAGCTGGAAAACCGCTATCGCCACAAGGACGGCAGTTGGCGCTGGATATCCTGGCGAGCCTCCCCACCGGAAGGCGATCTGGTGTATGCCATCGGCCGCGATGTCACCCAGGCGAAGGTGAAT
>OUNM010551618.1_pt1 | contig 10031 bp, 11 predicted proteins | sample 1769961 | NCBI WGS metagenome assembly OUNM01 (sample SAMEA3914820, study PRJEB12502) | metagenome | biome: forest; material: soil | place: USA | collected 2012-03-12 | depth 0.3 m
ATCCGGGGCTGTGGAAATTCGCCGAACGGACGAGGGCTCGAATTAACTAGGTAGTTTATCAAGGTGCGACGGATCGGACGGAGGGGATAGGGCCCAGTGCAGCCCTGGGGAGGAGACGGCGGCAAAAAAGAAAAACGAAGCGAGGTCCAAGGTGGGCACAGGCAAACGGATCGGCGACACACGGCCGTGGTGCTTGGGAACTCGAGATCGACTGCGATGGCGATGGGGGCACGAACCGGGGCGACAAAGACGACTCGAACTTCGGGTGGGAATCAAGAAGGAGAAGGAGGCGGTTGGCCAAAGAATTATTTTTATTTCCTTGGCCCAGCGTCGCACTGGCACTGGGGATGATGGGGGGGTGGGGAGAGAGAAAGGCGCTACCAACGAGCGACAGGGCCGATGGCGAGAAGAGTGGCTCACGCTCGCTCTCTCTCCCGCTCGCTCTCGTTGGCGGGCTCCCGTTGGCGGGCTCCCCTGCCCCTTTCGGGCTTGCGTCCCCCCTGTTGACCTCGGCGGCTGCCCAGGCAGCACGACGCGAAGAGCACAGCAACAGACAGCCACGACAACCCCCACTGGGCCGGGCTCGGCACGCCGCCTACCGCAACGAGACACGCATGCCTGTCAAGGAATGTGTTGGTCCTGTCTCCCGTGTCCGTGTTGACAGCATCCGGACTGCGGGGTCTCGGTCTCGCAGGAAAGAAAAAAGGGAATCTCGAAGACAAAAACTGGAAATGGGCTGCGCAGAACGCGCTGTACGGGGGGGTCTGGGAGGAAAACTGGGCTCCGGGCGACCAGGGGCTGCTGCCCTGGCCCCCGTCCCTGGGCATGGGCAGCTCCCGTCGCTGGATCGCCAAGGATCGTCCGGTTCCCCCCTCCCCAGTCTAGTTACCGTGTACCGGACAAGTCCGGACTTGCCTCCTGAGAAGGAACAAAATGATTGACTGTGGAGATACACAGGAGTTACGGGGACTGCAGCCACATTCGAAGGGGTTCGTCCGTCACGTTCGTTTGTGCAGCGAGCAGGAGACGCGCAGATCGGGCATGCAGGTACGGCACTTCGGATACCTAGGGGGTGTCTGTCAGAGAGAGAGAGTCTGCCCGGCGCTGCGTCAGGATTCAAAATCCTGCGTCAGTGGACCATGCATCGACGTGCCGGTGTGCGACGAAGGCTGACGGGGCCCACGGGCGAGGGACGACGCTCTCGGCTCTCACTCAGCCCCGGAGTGTCCTCTGTTTAGCGGGCCCCAGATCGGGCAAAGATCCCAGGCCAGCTTGAGCGTGGCCCCACAGTCGAAAGCGGAACCCGTAACCCAGAGCCCGTACAACATCGAGTTCTGGCCCGCTACCGAACTCAGACCGTCCCCATAGCCATAACGAGAGAGAGCCTGCTGGCTCGTGTCTTGGTTTAAAAAAAAAAAGCCAAGTACCTATCTCTGGACAATCTGTTCTCGTCAACAAATCCAACATGGCGAGCCGTTGGGTTGGTTCTCAGGCCACGAATGGCTCAGGTTGCTTTGCCGCAACGTCATCCTTGCCTCATGCTTCACAGCGTCGCGTTCTGCTCTGCCAACCTGGATCTCGAGATGGGCGCAGAACACACCTAGCCGCACTCATATGAGCCGGGATAGCCCCCATCCCCGGCCCCGTCCACTTCCTACCCCCTTTCTGGTGGCTTTTGCATCGCTTGTGTCGCAGGGTGTCATGAGCCACAGGGGATTGCACCAACGCCCTCGGTGGCCAAGCAAAACCTTCCAGTGCGTCCGGTCGTCGAGGGTTACACGGTATGTAGATATGCAACACACAACCCGAAATCCGGCATGGGATCGTCGTCCGGGAAGGGAGATGACGTGGAATGGGCGGAGGATTACAATTGTGGTCCCGGTTGGATCTGGCCTCTCGCCCCAAAGAGACACTGGTCAATATCCATTTCTCTTCCGCGCCATTGAGGCGCCGTTGAGACTGTTGGTGGGCTCGAGGCCGCCACGATACATCCATACGGATACACAGTAGACATTGTAGGTAGCATGCAGGAGTGTGGCGCCCATGAAAGAAGGACCCAGCAGGGCCCCTCGTTTGTCGGATGCACGCAGGTACCCATCCGTGAGAGCGCCGACGAGAGTCCTGGTTCGGGCGGATAGTCTCACAAAGCCGAGTCCGATGGCATTGGACAATGTCCCAAACACGGCTGGTCTTCACGCCGGGGCTTGGGTTCGTATAACATTGAACCAGCGATGGCGATCGAGGGAAGCGTTGATAAATTCTGCTCTGTGTGCCGATGCCACAACCCCCCCATTTCTGCTCAACTCCAACTAAATAAATACAGCTGGGACAGACACAATTGTATTTAGTTAACCGCGCACATACTTTGGAGCATGCGTTGTTGCACCATGGCCTGCCAGCTCTCGTTGAGCACACACAGGACTTCGTCCTCCGTAAAGCGCACCAAGCCGGCACAAGGAGGCGCGGAGCATCGCCTTCGTTCCTGCTTAGCCGTGCCCGACGGTTGGTTTGTGTCTTGTTGTTGTTGGGCCTCGTTGGGTCTGGTTGGATCTGGGTAAAGTCGTGTGTCAGCGGTGGCACGCACCTTGTCGTCCATCAGCTTGCTTGCTGCGTGCCACGGGCCTGAACAACAGGGGCCGATTGGTGGGCGGCAGTGGAAGGACCCACGGCTGCACTGTTGGGTCCTTGGCTGGACATCATCCCTCCCCGAACAGATTCTGCTTCAAAATCCTGCGGAACTTGTGCATCGTGGCTGAAAGCGATGGCCAGACAACCCAATGGAATTCCAACCACATATTGGTGCCTACCTATCTGGGCACAGAGACATCAGCAGCGATGCAGGTGGGAAATTGGCTTGTTCTTGGTTCCTGGGCGCGCAGCTCTCAGCTCGCGACAACAAAACAGGGAGAAGCAGCCCGGCTAGCCGGGCTAGGTAATTAGCAGCCAGGGCCTGTTTGGATGACATCAACCCGCGTGTCCGCGGCAGGCATCGGCGATCGTGGCTCGCCTGGCAGAACCGCCAGCCTCACCAGGGGTTGGCATCCACGGATCCTGGCAAGCCTCCGGCCCGCACGTGCCATCAGCTCCCTCTTTTGTTTTCCGCACCCTGCGCTGTCTGCAATTGTTCCGGGCATAATACTACTCCGTAACGGAGTGAACAGACAGGAATACGGAATCCCCAATTGAACACAATACAATTCTTCGGGCTTAATTCATTCATGGCCAGCTGCCAAACGAGCAAGCTGGCTGGGCTTCAATGGCTTGGGATGGAGAAAGCTGCCACGATGGAGCCGGAGGAGCTGGCGGCGGCGCTGTCTGTTCCAAGACTGCTTGTTGGTGTTTCGAAACAACAGAAAAAAAGGGTCCAAGACTGCCCGGTTTCTCGCCGGGGCTCCGGGAGTTCCTCTGTATCTGTGTCTGGTTGGAGCGGCGGGCCCGGGGCAGCATTGGAAGCGGAGCCCCTCCGTGGCGCGCGCGCGGCATCTGACATGCCACGAGCCGCCGTCTCCCGCTGCGAGATGCAAGCTGCATGTTGCGGTTGTACCTGCGCCGAGCTGCACCGGCCCGACATCCTTGCATCCGCCTCCGTTGACTTGTGGGGTCATGATCGTCTCTTTTTCCTCGCCCACCCACGCTCACGCGCACGCCCAGTTCCACACCCGCGTCCGAGTCTCGTCGGCCGTCACTGACTCGCGGAAACCCAACTAATGGGAGCACGGATCGCTGCAAACGTCGCCCCGTCGCCCCGTCGCCGACTGCCTGCCTGCCTTGGGCCCCCAGGATCCTGACGTAGGATAGTTGCAATTTTATTGCCTCGCTGAGATGCGCCCTCTGGACATCCCCGGGACGTCCTCGGACGTAGACCACGACTCGAGGCCCAACGCTGGCGATACTCCGGACAGGACATGCTCCTCCAGCGCAACGACCTCCCGTTACACACCGAGCCCGACCCCGATTCCCGCTATGAGTTCGCCAAGCGCCCCGCGCGGCCCGGTCCCGCGTGGCGCGTTCCTCCTGCTCCAAGATGAGCCGCCTCTTGCGCCCATGGGCCATGGCGCCCTGGCCTCGCTGATCAGGCACCGCGGCCGCGAGGAAGAGGAAGCCCTCGGCGAGGGCCCCGAGGACGAGATCGCACGCCGCGATGAGCGCCGGATGAGCGCCATCCTCAACAGCTCCCACATGCGCAGCATGCGCTTGATCGGGAACACCAACCCCCGCTACTGCTGGGAGCGATATTGGAAGACGGAAGCCGAGCTGGCCGCCTTGTCCAACAGCCTGTTCGTTGACACTTCCCCGGCCCTTGCGCTCTCTTTTCTGCTTGCCCGATCTGGATGGAACTGACCCGCCGCCTCGACTTGCAGCCGGAAGTACCACGAGCGCGTCAACTACCTGGTGCAGCAGTACCTGTACATCGACAGACTCCTGGACTCGTCTCTGCCCCATGATCTGCTCAACGAGTACAATAATATGACCGCATCGGCTTTCCGCGGCGTCGAGATACCCGCCACCATCATGGAGTCGTCGACCGCGCCAGCCGCGGAGCCCGCGCGAAAGGTCCTGCGCACGCCCAAAGGCATATACCGCCCCACCGAGACCACCCCTCTGTTCTCGGCCCGGGACGGTGCCTCGAATGGCGGCGCGGTTGACGATGATGACAATGACGACAACGACGACAGCCGCCAGCAAGACGTTGAGACGGGCCTCCTGAAGCCCGAGATCCCCTGGCTGGAAGACGACTTGGTCGATAGCGACGCCCCCGTCGTCACCCTTGCCATCTACGTCAACTTTGCCGCCAACCTTATCCTGCTGGCCGGCAAGTTTGCCGTTGTCCTGTCCGTCCCGTCCGTCTCGGTGCTCGCCAGCTTGGTCGACGCCATGCTCGACTTCCTCTCGACTGTCATCGTCTGGGTCACCACCTGGCTCATTCGTAAGCAGGACCAGTACCGCTATCCTGTCGGCAGGAGGAGGCTCGAGCCGCTCGGCGTCCTCGTCTTCTCCGTCATCATGATCACCTCGTTTGTCCAAGTCGCCCTCGAGGCTATTCAGAGACTTGCTTCCGCTGACCGGGAGATTATTGAATTGTACCGTGCCCTCCGCTCCATATTCTCCGCCATGCCATGAATCCCATGCGGTCGTCTGGTTGTCCGCTGACAGTCTCGGCAGGGGAATTCCAGCCATTTCCATAATGTTTGGCACCATCGTTATAAAGGGGTTGTGTTGGCTGTGGTGCCGCCTTGTCAACAACTCAAGCGTCCAGGCACTGTGGGTTGCCCCCTTTCTGGTTCATTTGTCGGCAATTACCCTCGTAGATTACGTAGCTGACTGAATCACAGAGCCGCAGATGCGAGTACAGGTATGCTGGAAGCAGTGCTGTCCGATCCGCAGCCCCTGTTTACCAGGACTGGTATCTGACCTCTTCCCCGTCCAGACGTCATATTCAACGCCGGTTCCATAGCCTTTCCCATCAGTGCGTTAACCCCCGCCTTCTCCCCCCTCCCCGAGACGTGCTTTTGACACGCAGGACTCGAACAGTCGGTTTCTATGCCGGAATATGGTGGCTTGATGCCCTCGGCGGTTTGATGCTGTCCCTTATTGTCATTTTCAATTGGTCGCAGACTTCGTTCGAACACATCAGGCACCTTTCGGGCTTCTCAGCCACAGCCGACCAAAGAAACATTCGTGAGTCTGAGTCTCTTAGCCTCAGCTATTTGCCATTGGCTGATTCTTTGTCAGTATTGTACCTCACCATGCGGTTTGCCAAGACGATCAGGCAAATCCAGGGGTTACAGGCTTACCATGACGGCGACAAGTTGATCGTCGAGGTGGACATTGTGCTCGACGCCAGTACCCCGCTCAAGGATAGTCACGACTTGAGGTGAGATATACTTTTCCCCCCACCTTTTCCCGGCCGCGATGCTGTTAAAGACAGTGTCGCCTCACTGACACGAGCAACTATAGTGAAAGCCTGCAATACGTCCTCGAGTCTGTCCCCATTGTGGACAGAGCCTTTGTGCACGTTGACTACGCGACGTACAACCTCCCGACGCACATGGCGCAGCAAAGTGGATAGACGGTTTGCGACGGTTGCACGGGCTAGCTAGACCGTTCTTGAACTAAAGCATCTGCGACTCAGGCTCACCCCATCCTGGGCAGCCGCTGCTTGGCGACAACCCCAATTGGACACACACTTGTGTCTGATTGCATACGAAACTCGCCATCTCCTGGTTTCGGCCGTGTAATGCGGCGGCGTACTGTCGAGTCACGCTGTCTCTCTCCAGAGTCAGCAGGACGTCCAACCCAGAGAGGGCGTCATGGTAAACTGACGCAGAAACACAAAACGGAGTCGAGGTTTTATTCAAGGCGCTTTACAGCTTGACGGCCAGCGCAATCCCGGCGCTCAATGCTGTCTGTGTAGGGGGTTGGTCAGTCTCGGGGGCACCTCAGCTCAAGACAAGCAGCAACAACAACTACAACACAGCCCTCTAAGCCTTGTAGTCAAGCTAAATCCTCTCGTTCAAAACGCAAACACCTGGCTGGTTGGCTTCTTAATTGATAATTGTCTAACTTCTATTACGCTTGGAAATGTGAAATTCTCTCCCTCCGCCATGCCATTGGGCACCACCACCATCGCCACCACCACAACAACAAGAAGATTCCACTCCATCAACTCGGATTTCCACATCAATACGGGATGCCGTTTGTCAGCAGCTGGAACTGGTCATAGATACCAGTCGAGTAGCTGCCATAGCTCCGCTTGATAAGGCCTCTCATAAACTCGGCGGCCTCACGCTCATTCTTTTCCAAGACAAAACGCTCCTTGAAGTGCTTGACGCTCTCCGGCTTGAAGCAGGGCAAGCCACTGTCCATCATCAGCAGCACAATCTGCGAGAGCTTCTCGGTGTACTGCCGCGCCGCCAGGAACGCCTTGACGCAGAGCTCCTCGAACCACTTGAAGGACTGGTGGTCCGGGCCGCCGCCCATCACGGCAACCATCTCGGAGGTGAGCTTGAAGGGGGCGCGCTCAAACTTGATGCCGCCCGGGGCGATATCAAAGCAGAACCCAAAGTCAATGTGGAGAATGTGCCCGGCGTCGTCGATCATGATGTTGCCGTTGTGTCGGTCTTTGAACTGGAGGAGGAACGAAATGACCGAGTAGGCAGCCATGCTCTTGACAAAGTTGTTTCGTGCCTGCTGGAACCGCAGCGAGTCCTCATTGCCGTACTTGGAGACGAAGTAGTCGTAGAGACCATTGACGGCTTCGCGGCCCAGCATATCGCGAGAGATGGAGTTGGGAAGCACGTCGATGACGCCGCACCCAGGAGCGGTCGCGGTGACGCGGTAGGGGAACACAAAGACGTCTAGGCCGACGCTGTGAAAGATTCCCCGGAAGGCGGCAATCATCTGCAAGGCCAGCACGTCCTGGCGACAGTCGTCGCCCACCTTGAAGATGGCTGACTGCCAAACCTCGATCGCGTTCGCCTGTGCGCCCGGTTTGTGGTCCCTGCCGCCCTCCTCGAGCATCCCCTCCTCGTCCTCCTCCGCTCCGCTCCTGCTTTTCTTGATGCGGAATGTTGCCATGTACGGAGCCTTGGCGTGGCTCTGGAGGGGTTTGCCCGACTTGCGGTCGATGCCAATGACCACGCCATCGGGATTGCTTGGCAGATAGACGCCAACCTCCAGTTTGATCTTTCGGAGCTCCTCCTCGATCTTTTGCTTCTTCTCGGGTTTCGAGCGCTTTATCAGCGGTTTGAGCTTCCCCGAGATGCCGGTGACTTCATCGAAGAATGTAAACTCGCGTTCGTAGAACCCGCGGTCTTCTCGGGAGAAGCCGTCGACCATGTGGCTCATGACCTTGTCAAGAGTCGGCTTGATGGCGTCCGGCTGGTGGCAAACAATTGTTAGCATCACAAACTAGCCCAAACGCCTCATATGGGCGACTCACTATCTGAGAATCGTCATCCTTGTAGGCGTTTGCCTTCATATTCCAGATGATTTGGTGCGCAAAGAGCTGCGAGAACTGCGCGGTTTCCAAAATGTAACGCTCAACGTAGCCCAGGGCGTCATATCGAAGCGTTTGGACAATCTGTGGCACATAGAAGAAGGTCACGTCCACGGAGTGGCTCTCCAGTGCTCTCATCGCATACTGGATCAAGTAAGGATGGTTTCGGTATGCCGGCAGGAAGAGCGTCACGGCCGTGATTGGGTTGACGGGCGCCCAAAACAACATGTACTAGCCCCATTGTCAGCAGGGGCCGGGGCATGGTCGCAATTGGGCTGGCCTACCTTGAGCTGGAAGCTGACATCGTCGGGCAAAACGCCATCAATGAGGATAGGTATCGCTTCGGGTTCTCCAGTAGCCTTGGCAGGGAAGTTCAGCAGCAGCCAACGGACCTCCTTCTGAACTCGGGGGTACGGAAATCTGCTCCCCAAGTGAACAGCCAAGGATGGGCTCTCCGCCCAGGCAGTTCGGACAAGAGGTTGAATAGCAGCCTGGAATGATCCAATGGTGAGCAAATCGACACAAATGGGAAAGAAAACTTAAGGACAAGTAAGTAGGGCAAGCAGGGCATACTTCAAACGCGGTCTCTTTTCCCCCATGATGGAGCGATTGTGGCCGTGAGCCGTCGACTGGGCGGACCCAAACATGCAGCCTCGACAGCTCGCTGTCCAAGAGAAGGACGAGCAATTTCTCCTGAGGAGCGAGCGATTTGACTGATCCCACGGATTGCGTCCCTATACTCGTCGTCTCGCCCAAGGCCGCCATGACATCCTCGATTAAGCGGATCTCGGTCTTGAGTTGGAGGATGTTGCTTCCAAATGACCAGCGCGGAGCAGCATTAAACCAGCCAAGACCCGCAGACAAGATTTGGTCTTTCAGCCGGTACTGAGCAACTGTGCTCATGATGGTGCTCGTGTTGAGGACCCTAAGGCCAAAGAGTATCGCCTGGAATCGAATCTCTCTGGCCATGGGATGGGGCGTCGAGTCCTTGATTGCCTCCAGCGTTAGGTCAAGGAGACGAAGGAAGAAGTGGTGTGTGTCGGCGCTTCCGAGTCGGGTAGCACTGTAGTGGCTGCTCAAAAACTGCAGGAGGCGAGAGTGCGGGGCCAGCAGGTTGTGGACTAGTTGCTTGCGCTTCGCGAGAGCCGCGTTGTCGCTGGGGGCGAATTCTTGCTTGAGGAAGAACGGGTCGGGGCTCGTGATGGCAGGGCTGAAGAGACCCTGCCGTTTCACGATGCTGGACTCCCAACGCTGCACGATCTCGGCCAGGATGCGCGGTTCCATCCTAGGGTTTTCGTTCATCACACCGAGCCAGAGAGAGATGCCGAGCTTGATCGACTGCTTCGTGAACATCGCGAAGGGAATGCTGACGAGATAATGAATGATGGAGCATTCATCTTTCTCGCTTCGGCAAAGGAGCGCGGCGGCGCGGCGGAGGATATCTCTCACATCTGTGAGAGAGGTAGCTCTCCGGTTGAGGATGCGCTTCTCAATGTGAGAGAGAGCCGTTATAGCATCGGCGCTATCGCTATCGGGTGGCGTAAAGAAGGATGCTCTGCGGTCCACGCGCATGAAGCTTACCCATTCCCGGCTCTGGTCAGGCAATGCTTCCGAGTATCGGTATTCTTGACGCGCTGTGTATTGGGCCATGAAGTCGGAAGCCGTATTTATGGGGCAGTCTCCGAGCCTGTCAAGTGACGACAGTCTCTGGTCAGTCAATGGAATGGTCGAGCCGACTTCGAGGGCAAACGACCTCCCCAGAGACATGTGGCCATAGCCGCTTTCTTCGTCAAACTCGGACAGATAAGTCTGCAACAGCCCCTTGACGTCAGCGGGGGCAATGTTGATGGCCCTCGCCAGCCAGGACTTTGCCTTCTTGTGCAGACTCCCAAGGGTCTGCTGCCTGAACTGGTAGTCGTCGGAGAGCTCGACAACAACGTCTCCTCTCGAGGACTTGAATGTGGTCCTTGGCTCGTACCGGTCCGTCTCTGCTTCCAGACAGCTCGACCACATCAGCGAGAGAAGTTCGAGA
>OUNM010627245.1_pt1 | contig 10031 bp, 8 predicted proteins | sample 1769961 | NCBI WGS metagenome assembly OUNM01 (sample SAMEA3914820, study PRJEB12502) | metagenome | biome: forest; material: soil | place: USA | collected 2012-03-12 | depth 0.3 m
GATGTGGCCACGCCCTATGGCGCGGTGGTCGAGATGATCGAGATGTGCCAATTCAACAATCTTCGCAATGTCGGCTTCCGCACCAAGCCTCCCGGAAAATAACGAAGGCCGGCCAAGTGGAATTTGGCTGGTGCTCTCGTTGCTCGTGCATGGAGCAATCCTGGCGGGATTGATTTTCCTCATTCCGGCGACCGAGATCGCAGTGCACGATGAAAAGGCGGAGGCCCAGGCAGAGAAGCCTGTCTCGGCTTCTCCCGAGCAAATTCAGGAAGTAGCGGAGCAAATCCAGGCGACTCAGACCGATGAGGTGAAGGCCAGCGTGGAGGAGTTGCTCGATACGCACAAGGAGCTGGCGGAATTGCAGGGGCAAACCCAGACCCAGTTTGCGACCCTCGCCAAGAAGCTGGCGGAGGACGCCCCAAAAAAGGCGGAGGATGCCTTGAGCCAGGCGGTGCAGGCCCAGAAGGAGGCTGAGCAGGCGCAGAACGACACGTTGAAAGCGATGGAGGTGGTGCAGGCTGCGCAAAGTGCCACGACCACCACCGAGGAGGAAAAGGCGGCGCAGCAAAAACAGGTTGAGGCGGCCCTGCAGCAGGCGAACGAGGCCTTAAGCAAGTCGAAGGATGCGCAGTCGACGGCCACCACGGCCCAGGTCATCGCGACCCAGCAGATGAGCTTTTTGAGTGGCTCCGACGAAGCCAAGAACGCGCAGGCCGAAGCAAGCAACGCCCAAGCTGAGGCCAATACCAAACAGGATGCCGCTGCGGAAACCAAACAGTCGATGGCGAGCGCCAGCCGCCAAGCCGAAAGGGCTGCTGCCAATGCAGCGCGGGCTCAGCAGGAAGCGGACCGGGCCCAGCAACGTGTGACAGATGCTCAACAAAACGAGGCGAAGACGGTGGAGATGGCGCGGCAGCAGCAGGAGGCGCTGGATCAAATGAAGCCGGCTCCGAGCGATGCAAATGCCCAGCGGGAAGCCAGCAAGGCGCGCAAGAACCTTGAGACCGCCAACAAGCGGCTGGGCAACATTCAAGCAGACTTGGCCAGAAACCAGAAGTTGCTCCAGGATGCTACTAGTCGCGCAGCGCAGGCCAGGGCCGACGCAGACAATGCCAAGGCTGAGATCCAGGCTGGCCCGGAAAAGGTGAAAGCGGCTCAAGCGGCGGCCCTAAGTGCTCAACAGGCGGCGAGCGCGGTGCAGGCCAAGGCTCAAACGGCGGTGGCCAAGGCCATGGCTGCGGCGAATGCGTCTCCTGCAACTCCGCCTCCGACCGCCGCTCCAGCTAATACGGAGCCTCCTCCTCAACTGGAGGGGAAGAACTTCGCGGAGTTATATAATACGGCGGTGGAGACGGAGAAGAAGGTGGCGACAGAATACCAGGCGATAAGGGCTGCTCAGGTCGCGGTGCAAAAGCAAATCCCACTGGCCGAGGCTCAAAAGTACGTGCAAGTGGCCGTGCCGGTGCGGGCCGCTTTGCCGCCGGAAGCGACCCAATCGGACGTGACCGACGCCAAGGCGCTTGAGGCTAAGAAGGCCGCCATCGAAAAGGCCAGGCAGGAACTGGCTTCGATGGTTTCCCTGACTCGCGGCATGGCTTATCAAGCTCGAGCCACGGCGGGCACAAGTGACGAGGGTGTGACTGTTTCCGCCGAGGCCATGCAGGCCCAGGCCGGTTTGGAACAGCAGCTCACCGCGATGGCGACGGAAGCAGAGGGTGATCGCACGGCGGATCTCTCGGGCCTTATGAAGCAAGCCGAAAAGGGCGGAGCAAAGCCAGGCCCGCAGCCTGAGGGCGGGACCACCCACGGAGGGGCGGAAGGTGGGGCAACCGCGGGAGGCGGGGCCTCTGGCACGAGCCCCATGCCTGGAAAATCCGCTTCGAGTACCCCGGGCGCGCCCGTCTTCCCGGAGGTGGGAACTCCCGGCAGTTCCATACCTGGCCGCAAAATCCACGCCGGCGACTATGGAGTCGGCTCAAAGTGGATGTTCATCGACACCTGGTGGGTCATCGGGCCATTCCCCAATCCCGAGAGGCGCAATATCGAGACGCGCTTTCCGCCCGAGTCGGTGATCGATCTCGGCGCCAGCTACTCGCTGGACGACGGCTCCGCCGTGAATTGGCACTTTGTGCAAAACCCCACCCCGATGGTTCGGCCGCCGTTGGAGCGCAGCTACGCGATCTACTACGCGTACACCGAGCTTTGGTTTGATGAAGAGCGCGACTTGTGGTTTGCCACCGGCAGCGACGACTTTTCCAAGATCTGGATCAATAACCTCCTCGTCTGGGCCAGTGGCATGCAGCACAAGTCCTGGCGGCCCAATGAAGGCTACCGCAAGGTGCACTTCAAGCAGGGGCTGAACCGCATCCTCTTGCGGGTGGAAAACGGTCAGGCGATGTGCGCGTTCTCTTTCATGCTTTGCATGCAAAAGGAGCCCAAACCCTAGGCGTAGCAACGCACTTCAAAAAGTGCGGCGGGAGCTCCCCAGGTTTCCAGGATGCGAATGGAAAGACGGGAAGTCTTGATGGGCTGTGGCCAGCCGTGGCGCGCGACGCTGTGATGTTGATCGTCGACGGTGGCCAGCACGCGATCGTGATCGTCGAGGATCTCGTACTTCTTAACGCAGAAGGGCACGGCCCGCTCTGGATGCCCCCAAAGGACGCTCTCCATGGCGTGGTCGAAATCTCCGTCGAAGTAGAGGATGGTTTCCGAGATGGTCTGCGGAGTGTCCCACTGGAGGTGAATGACCGGAGTTTCATCCTCCAGGGCCGCGACCCAGGCATTGGTCTGGCTGGTGGGGCGCTGCCAGCCATTCAGGAGGTTGGCGGGTTGGTAGATCTCAACGGGGGTACTGAACTGCAGCGCGAAGTTTTGCCCACCGGGCCGGCGTTCCGGGCAATAGACCTCGAAGCGCTCTCCGCCCACCTGCACGCTGTCTTCCACCCAGCGGTAGACCAGTCGCAGCAGGCCGGTAATTCTTACCGAGGAGGTATGGAGGGCGACGCCATCCGCTTGGGGAAAACCCACAAAGACATAGCACGGTTTGTCCAGCGTGGTTTCGAAATCGACGGAGATCGATTGGCTCTTTCCGGCCGGAAACAAAACCTCTTTGCGGGCCAGCACGACATCCGGCGCATGGTGCCAGGGATCGCTGGACGTGCGCAGTTCCAGGGTGAGCGTGGTCTCCGTTTCGACCTCAGCCAAAAAGGTAAGCGAGGGAACCCGTCCGGCAGGGAGGGGAAGCATCTGCAGCATAGCCTTCTCCAGCGGGCAAAGGGGGCCATCCGCCGGCAGGGAGGAAAGATAAAGGGAACTTGAAGCCGTAACGCTCGCCTGCCTGGCGAGATCGCGGGGATCCGGCACGCTAATGCCAGGGAGGTGGTGTCCGTCGCGCCCAAGGTGTTGATGCAAGGCGGCCATATATTCAGGCCGCCCGATATCACGGGGCAGCAAGTTGTTTTCCCGGCAGAGCGCGGCGGCGTGAGCCACGGCCTGGGCGCTATGCGCGCAGGTGGCCATCACCCGCGTGGAGCCAAATGCCACATGGGTGGAGCTAATGATGCGGCCGGCAAGGAAGAGATTCTCAATATTGCGACTGTAAAGGCAGCGGTAGGGAATTTGGTAGATACCCTTCGAATGCAGGTGATGCGACCCCGCAACTTCGGCATAGACTCCCTCGGCGGGGTGCAGATCGATCGACCATCCTCCGAAAGCCACTCCATCTGGGTGCATCCGGCGCTCCACGATGTCCTGTTGAGTGAGCATGTAATCGCCTTCAAACCGGCGGCTTTCGCGCTTGCCGGGGATCTGGCCCACCCATTCCAGTGTGAGATTTTCCGCGTCGGGAAACTTGCCGGAATTCTTGATGTAGTTCCAAACGCCGTACACCACCTTCCATAGCTCCCACTTGATCTTTTCGGTCTCGTGGATGGTGTCGAGGCGACCGCCCCATTCCAGCCACCAAAGCCGGGATCCCTGCTCCTTGGCATTGAAAGCCCGGTAACGAGGGATGGCGCCTTCGACATCCATCAGGGCAAACGAAGGCGGTACAAACCTAACCGGGCGGCCCGTGTCCTTGGAATAGAAGTAAATGGAGTGGCCGAGCAGATGGCCAAATTCACCTGTGGGGGCAAACTTTTCGCCGAATTCGTCCTGGGATTCCGCCCCCATCCGAAAGGCTGCGCCAGAGAGGAAGCCGACCACGCCATCGCCGGAGGCATCACAAAACAAAGGCGCGGATATCTCATAAAGAGTCTCGTTTTGGCTGCAATAAGCGGAAATCGCGGAGATGCGATCCGCTGTTTCCTTATGCACTTCGTGGCAGGCCGTATTGAGCAGAAGTGTAAGATTCTTCTCCTGTACGACCTTCTCCAGCAGGATGGTATCGAAGATCAAAGGATTGCCCTCGGGATTGCGCCAGAGGTTTTCCATCATGATCTCGTTGATCACCCCGCCTTCGCGCGCCCAGCGGTTGTTCGAGCCCATGTGAGTGGTGGCGCCGAGCAGCCACAGCCGCACTTCGCTGGAGGCGTTGCCGCCAAGCACGGGCCGGTCTTGCACGAGGATCACGGGCACTCCCGCGCGGGCTGCGGTAATGGCGCAGCAAGTTCCGGCCGCGCCGCCGCCCACGACCACAAGATCGGCCTCGAGTTGGATTTTCTTAAGATCGCGTTTCGGGGAGGGAGATTCCAATTGCATCGCGAAAGTGTCGCGGTTCACGGGGAAATTCACAATATCCCGAAGGATGAAAAAAGTTGCACTATTTCGGTGATCATCGTTCCTTGGCTAACTTGAAAATCGTTTCGGAAGTGGAGTGGGTCGGGGCTGTTCTGCGGCCCCAAACAAACGTGAGCGTACGTATGCTCGGGCTGCCCTTTCGGTATGTGCCTCCGGCAGACTGGGACACTGCAGATAGGACCCTCTCCGAACACTTGATCTATTTCGTGGCTGAGGGGAGATGTCACGGTCGGGTCGGAGGGAGGCATTTTGTGCTAAGGGCCGGGGACCTTTGCTGGGTTTGCCCGGGGACCCAATTCCGCTTCTGGGCCGAGTCGGGAGCGATAGCTCCGGTGGTGCAGCGATTTCGCCTGGGGGTGTCGCAGGGGCGGCAGATCTTGCGCTTAAATTGGCCGTATCGAATCTTCCACGATGCCCTGGAGGCGGTGGAGTGGGGGCGCACTCTGGTGGCGGAGTCGGATCAATCCGGCCGTTTCTCCGCCCAGCGTTCTTGCAGCCTGGCCGCTCTGTTCTCCACCAGTGTCTTCGAGAGTCCGCAGAAGCGGCTGCGGGAACCGGGCCTGGCGGCGGAAATTCGCCGCCGAATCTCCGCGTATGTGCTCGACCATCCCGGCGAGCGGCATAGGTCGGCGGACTTAGCCCGGGTGGCTGGTCTCTCGCCAGACTATTTCTCCCGTCTCTTCCGAAAGTCCTTTGGCCTGTCGCCGCGCGATTGGCTGCTGAAGCAGCGCCTGCAGCATGCGGCGGATTTGTTGCTGGACTCCGAATGGCGCATCTCCGAGGTTGCCACGCGCCTCGGCTATCCTGATCTCTACTTGTTCAGCCGGCAGTTTAGAAAGGAGTTTGGGCGCTCGCCGCGGGAATGGAGGCGGTATCGGTCGGTTCACTAGTGCTGAGGAAAAAGGTTGACGAAGGGAGATAACTGAATTCCAGTTCATTTTGTGAACGGTCATTCACTTTCCGCGCCTCCTGCTCCGGTCAAGCGCCGTGAAATTGAGCGGGATCTGAGGAGGACCATTATCTTGAAGGCTGCTGAAGAGCTCTTTGCGGAGCGCGGATTTCACGATGCCTCGATGGCCGAGATCGCGCGCAAGTCGGGCTTTGCTTCTGGTACGATCTACCTTTACTACCGCGACAAGGCCGACCTCTACGGGTCGATTATCCTTGGGAAGATGCGGGAAATGCTGCACAGCTTGCGGAGTGCGCTGCAAGGCGAAGGGAGCGCGGCGGAATGCCTGCGGCGTGGCGTGCACGCCCAATTTGCCTTCCATGAGGAGAATCGGAGATTTTTCGAGATATTTCTCAACCAACATCAGGTGGGCTCGTCGCCTTTGCACGCCGATCATTGGAACGAATTGGAACTCCTGAAGCGCGGTGTGCTGGAGGCGATTACCGCTACGGTGGCGCGCGGGCAATTGGAAGGCACGCTTAGAGCAGGCGACGCGAAACGGTTTGCGGTGGCCTTTCTCGGGATCAATCTACAGATGATTCGGCAATGGATTCGCGAGGCCCAGCCCGATTGCCTGGCCGATCAGGCAGAGTTCGCCGCTGATTGTTTTCTCAAAGGGGCGGCCAGCGACCCCGATTAGGATCGAAATGCTTTCAGGGTGAAGGGGCAAATTTGTCGAGAATTTGGCACGAAGGTATTTTTTAGGTTTTCGCGGGAAAACAAAATTTTTCCGGGCAGGATGGCCGCCCGAAAGGCAAGGATTTCCCCCGGCAACGCGAAGGGCTGGCGCCCGCAGAGGCTGAAAACATCAGGCTGGAGAGGCATTGCGTGGTGGGAACGCGCTCCTGGAAAGGGGGTTTTTCGAGGGTTGTTGCAAAATGTTAGTCGCTCCAGCCGATACATTTCCGCTTGCACGAAGACTAAAGTCGGGCGAATAACTTTCTCCTAAGCAAATGGATATATCCTCTATCAACACAGCTAAGCTGAAAAGCCTACTCAAACTAACCGAAGTTCGTGACGCGATCGCGGCCGAACTTCAAAAAGTCGAAGAAGCGATTGCCTCCGTCTTTTCCGGATCGAGCGCACCCGCCGAGAAAGCCGCCAAACCCGGCAAGCGCCGTGGACGCAAGCCCGGCCAGAAAGCCGCCGCAGTAGTGGCAGCTCCGGCCGCCAAAGCCGCACCCGCCAAGAAGGCCGCTAAAAAGAGCGGACGTCGTGGCGCGATGAAGGACCAGATCCTTTCGATCCTGAAAGAAGCTGGGGCCAAGGGCGCAAGCGTAAAAGACATCTCGAGCACGCTCGGTGTGAAGACCCAGAATGTTCATGTCTGGTTCTCCACCACTGGCAAGACCGCCGGCGTCAAGAAGGTGTCTCCCGGAGTTTATCGCCTCAAATAAATAACCTTTCGCCGCGCGGCGCTAAGTTCTGCCGCGTGTCGATTCAAACTAATCGTACAGATCCAGGCCAGGAGGGCGGCACGACCGCCCCTCCGACCTGGATTTGTCGTTTCGGGAAAGGCGGTTTTGTCTTTACGGCTTCACGCGTTCCATGCGGAAGACGCTTCCGTCAGACGCAGCGGAAAGAATGCAGGAATCGTCGAGGAGATAAATTCGCTGGGAATCCAATGGCGAGGGCTTCCCGCCGGAGGTTTGTGACACGAGGCGGCCGTTTTTGATCTTCCAGGTACCGTGAGGATCACCTTCCAGCATTTGCCAGGTGCCATCAGGCTGGTAAACATAGTCGTGGCGGGGGCTGCGCCAGCGGCCCGGCAAGAGCTTGCTCAGGGCCTCATCGGATACCTTGGGCGCGGCTGCATCGAAGACGCCCCCAGAGATCTGCCCCGTGCCGTCGATCACCCATCGGCCATCGACTTTTACCAGGCGCGCTTCAAAGGCAAAGGTTTCCTCGGGATTGCGTGTGGAGAGGAAGACAAAGGCGAGGGGACCAGTCACCCAAACCCGCCGCACCTGATAGCCTGATTCGGGCCAGCTGTTGCCCCAGATCACGGCATCCGCCCCATAGCCGTACCCGGGATCTTTTTTCAAGGCATCGGCGTAAAACTTAGCCAGGGCTTTTCTGTACGCGCGGGTGACCAGGGGAGTTTTTTCCAGATAACCGGTGGTGTCGTTGGCCTTTGTGCTATTCAGGGCATGCAGATAGCCGTCGGTGAATTTCTGGGCAGCAGCTCCGGCGTCGGAGGCGTCATCGGCGCGTAGTTGGCCCAGGAGGAGGACGAAGCAGAGCAGTGAGATTTTTGCGCGATTCATCGAAGGCAGGCTCGCAGATCCAGCGGGGCTGCACAAGGGCGCGGGAACGCTGGCCAGGCTCGGAGAAAGATGCGAGAAAGAGACTCGCTCCATGACTGACTCGTCCCTTCCTCCTCATCGCCGCCGGGTGCGCTACAAAGGAAAGAACCCACGCCGTTTCGAGGAGAAGTACAAGGAGCTCTCGCCGGAAAAGTATCCCGACGCCGTGGCCAAAGTGCTGGCCTCCGGCAAGACCCCCGCGGGCACGCATCGGCCGATCATGGTGGAAGAAATTCTGGAGGTGCTCAATCTCCAGGCCGGCCAGATCGCGGTGGATTGCACTCTGGGATTTGGAGGGCATAGCCAGGAGATGCTTCGCCGATTGCAGCCGGGCGGACGCCTGATCGGGCTCGATGCCGATCCCATCGAATTGCCCAAAACAGAAGAGCGTCTTCGTGCGGCGGGCTTCGGAGAGGATGTCTTCCGCACCTATCGCGCGAATTTCGCTGGCCTGCTCCGCGTGTTGCAACAGGAGGGGCTGGCCGGGGTGGACGGCATCCTGGCCGATCTCGGCGTATCCTCGATGCAGATCGACACTCCGGCCCGCGGCTTCTCCGTGAAGGCCTCGGGGCCGCTGGACATGCGGATGAATCCAAATAAGGGGAAATCGGCCTCGGCCTTGCTGGCCGGGATTACGGCGGTGGAGTTGGCCGAGCTGCTTATCGAGAATGCCGACGAGCCCCGGGCGGAGCTGTTGGCGAGGCACCTGGCCGGTCGGCAATTTGCCACGACCACCGCCTTGGGGGAGGCGATTCAGAAGGCACTGGGTACTCGCGGAGAGGACGAACGCAAGAAGAGCGTGCGGCGGGTTTTCCAGGCCCTGAGAGTCGCGGTGAATGAAGAGTTTGCCGCGCTGGAGAGCCTGCTGCGAAATCTGCCGCTCTGCTTGAAGGCTGGCGGCCGGGTGGCGATTTTAACCTTTCACTCCGGAGAGGACCGGCGGGTCAAGAAAGCGTTCCAGCAGGGATTGCGCGAAGGGCTGTATGCCGAGATTTCTCCCGACGCCCTGAGGCCCACTGCGGAAGAATGCCGGGCCAATACGCGGGCCACGCCGGCCAAGCTGCGCTGGGCCCGGCGATTGTAGGGCTTGCCCGATAAACTGACATGCCCCGGTCCGCGAGATTTTACGCCGCGCTTTCGACCCGGCGAAAATCTCGCTCCGGTAACTTGTGCTAAGCCTTGGGGCCGCGACCGGGGAAGGTGAGTTCCGCCACACCGCTCTTGTCGAGATCGCCCAGCCCGTTCGCCACCATGCAGTCAAATTGCTCTTTGGAAGCCGTGGCGACGGGGAGATGCAGGCCTTGTTCCTTGGCCATGGCCAATGCGATTCCGCTGTCCTTCGCGGCATGCGCCGCGGAGAAGAAGCAGGCGTGATCACGATTCACCATGTCCTCGCCATCGGTGGCCAGCACGCGGGAGTTGGCCCCTGTTTGGGAAAAGACTTCCATGAGCATCTTGAGATCCAGCCCTAATGCCGCTCCGAGGCCAAGGCCCTCGGCGAGCCCGGCGGTATTGATGTTCATCACCATGTTGACCAGGGCCTTCACCTGTCCAGCTGTACCAGCGGCGCCGATGTAGCGAAGATTGTTGCTCAGGGAATCGAGCACGGGTTTGACCCGCTGAAAGACCGCCTCGCGGCCGCCGCACATGAGATAGAGCGTCCCCTCGCGCGCCTGGGTAATGCTGGAGGCCATGCAGGCTTCCAGGCTGGAGGCCCCGGTCTTTTCCGCGAGCGCCTCGATCTCGACATGCAGCGCAGGGCTGATCGTGGCGCAATTGATGAATGTCTTTCCCTTGGCCTCCGTGAGCAGGCTATCGCCGCTCGCGGCAAAAACACCTCGCTGCGCGGCGTCGTCGGTCACGACTGTGATGATGACGTCCGCGGCCGCTGTGACTCCGGCGAGCGTTTCCGGAGCCTGTGCCCCAATCTCCGCCGCCAGGGCCTTGGCGCCCTCGCGGTAGACGTCGTAGACGGCCGTTACGTTAAAGCCTTGTTCCTTGAGACGGCGGGCCATGTTGGCTCCCATGCGGCCGACGCC
>OUNM010448663.1_pt1 | contig 10030 bp, 8 predicted proteins | sample 1769961 | NCBI WGS metagenome assembly OUNM01 (sample SAMEA3914820, study PRJEB12502) | metagenome | biome: forest; material: soil | place: USA | collected 2012-03-12 | depth 0.3 m
CCATGCCGTTGTGCTTGATTATCGACGCGTACAGTACGCTATCTGGCATGGTCTTTGAGAGACTCGGCCAACTGCCACTCGTCACGAGCCGAAACCTCGGTGAACGGACTCGTGGCGGTGCCAAGAATCCGGTGCAGCGCTGCCTGGGCTGGACCGAGTTTGAGGGCAGCGCCATCAACAAGCACTTCGTCAAGGCGAGGGTATCCGACCAGGAATCCAAGACAGAAATTCAGAGGTACCCCGCAATCGTCTACCTGTTTGTCGCCGAGGAAGGGACGCCTAGCCTCGACGCTATCTCGTCCCAAGCCGATTTCTTCCACCTTACCGGCTTCGCCTTGGACTGCTTCACCACGACAAACTGGCTCGGCAGGGGGCAGCTCGTCGACTTCTCCGATATCATCCCCTACCACACAGGCTCGACGTGGTGGCGGCCTGCGTACTATGCCAGCCAGCAGGCAGGCTTCTGTCGTAGTGCGGCAGAGCTTGCGTTGCAGAACGGTTTGCTCGGGCCGCTGCCCAAGCCCGTCCAACCTGCTGAAGCCTTCCAGTCTCCCAGGCGGCAGTACAAGCGAGTCGCGCATCCACCTCGACACGTCCTTTCTCACGCTATCCAACCCGGGAGCCTCCCACCCCCTTACGTCTACCAACCTGTCGTTGCTCTGCCAAACCAGCCGGCTGGCAGCGGGGACAGGGCAGAAACCGAGGACGGATAGGGGCGGTCGCAAGATCGAGAACGAGGGTCGCCAGGTCTACTCCCACCAGTTTAACGCATCTTGGTCGGCCGGACTGCGGATGCAATTGGTAGGGGGGTGAGGGATTGCGGATCGGGGCCGGGCCGTATCGGCGGCGGAGTGGGGCCAGGGAGGCACACGGTTCGGCTTTCTTTTCTCTGCCTGCCTTGTGCCTTCCAAGCCCTGCCTTCCACCCTCGCCGGATTTTTCACGCCCGACCCAGCCAACGCGGGGTTGGGCTCGGAGCGCTGAATCTAGGTCAGCAAAGCCCAACAAGTGAGCGAAAGCTGCCGAGATTTGTTGGAACGGGGAGCTGGGTTTGGCGTCGAGGTTGAACTTACCAAGCCCAACCTGCGCGATGCAGACCGCGAGAGCGCCCCGACCGACCGAGGCAATGCAGGCTCGTCCGGCCGAGGCGAGGAAGGCCGGCACGACGCGGCAGGTGGTCGGGAGGAGAACGGTATGGGATGCGCGAGTAGTTGTGACGGCCGGCGAAACGCAGGAGTGGGAGAAGTCAGGTGCGGGTAAAGAGTTTGACAGGGCCTGCAAGGGAGAAAATTTAGTGAAAAATCCGGGGACTCAGAAGGCACAAGGCAGGCAGAGAAAAGAAAGCAGGACCGCATGCATCCCCGGCCCCACTCACAAGTTGGGGCATTGCAGGGCCGGCGCGGGGCGTGCGGGTCGTGCCGGCGAGGGCCATGCGGGGTGCCAGGAGCTGTGGTTGCCTGCTGCAAGACCGCGATGCGTCGGTGCAGCCGGAGTTTTGGCACGACGAAAGCTCGGACAGTGATTGGAGGGCAGTATCGCCACCCAGTCCTGTTTGCCATGCCTGCTCCGAGATATCACGCAACTCGCGAGAGAAGGCCTGGCGCCCTTTGCTAATTCTTTATAGGATGGGATATCTAAGGCTTCAAGCCTGGATGAATTACGTGTAATCCCTTCCATGGTCTTGGTGTCCCCTGTCACATTATCCGTGTGGGCGCGGGGAAGAGTCAGGGATGACGTGACCTGTGATTGGACCCAATCCTTACCAGTGGTGAAACATCTGGGGTTGAACACCTCGCTCGACCGTCTACGTGGGGCAGAAGACGGTGCCGCCGTAGGCGAGGTTCATGAACTTGGCCGCGCAGGTCTGGTTGTGGAACGGGGCCGGCACGCGGGACGCGGGGAGGGTCTCGGAGCTGATCAGGGTGATGTCGGTGCGGCTGAAGCGCAGGGTCGAGTACACGGGCAGCTTGTTGTTCTCGAAGGTCAGATATTCCCACGAGGCCTGGCCAGCAGTCACGCCGTCGCCGACGATCAGTCCGGCAGTGAAGCTCTTGTTCTGCGCCTGGGCAAGGCCGATGAACCGGGACACGGCCGACAGGAGCGGGAATTGCTGCAAGGTCATGTTGGTGCTGAACGAGCGCCGGACCAGGTCATCGATCTCGGTAGCCGCCAGCGGGGAGGCTGGGGTCGTGAGCAGCGTGGCGCGCAGGACGGTCTCGAGGAACGTGTGGCGCCGGTTTCCCTTGGTGACGGTAAAAACCTGTTTCATCATGGCCGTTGCGACGCCCTCGCCGTACGAGGCCCAGAGGTTCTCGAGCCGGTCCGGCCGGATGTAGCGGCTGTCATGGGCCAGGTCCGACGCGTCATCCCAGTGGATCTCGGGCTTGCCGGCGATGTCGGCCAGTTTTCTGTCGCTGCTGACCTGGAGCTTAAAATCACGCCACTTCGGTCTTATACGTCTCATCGAGAGCTGCGGGGGGATATCCGAACCAGAAAACCGGCAGAATATGTGGAGTTTAGCAGCTCAAGGTGATATCGAATTGCTCGATGTTCTTCTCGAAGGTGACTACTCGCTTCAGATCACAGCTGCGACTCTCCAGGCAGCTTCCGAGGGCGGCCATTTCGAGGTTGTTGAGCGGCTGCTCGCCACGGGCAGGGTCGATGTCGATGCGAAGGATAACGACAGCCGGACGCCGCTGTCGTGGGCCGCTTGGAACGGCCACGAGGCCGTCGTCAAGCTGCTGCTCGCCACGGGCAAGGTCAATGTCGATGTGAAGGATAGCAGTGGCCGGACGCCACTGTCATGGGCTGCTCGGAGCGGCCGCGAGGCCGTGGTCAAGCTGCTGCTCGCCACGGGCAAGGTCGATGTCGAAACGAAGGATAAGGGCAGCCAGACGCCGCTGTCATGGGCCGCTCGGAACGGCCACGAGGCCGTCGTCAAGCTGCTGCTCGCCACGGGCAAGGTCGATGTCGATGCGAAGGATAACGACGGCCGGACGCCGCTGTCGTGGGCCGCTTGGAACGGCCACGAGGCTGTCGTCAAGCTGCTGCTCGCCACGGGCAAGGTCGATGTCGATGCGAAGGATAGTATACACGGCCGGACGCCGCTGTTATGGGCCGCTGAGAACGGCCACGAGGCCGTGGTCAAGCTACTCAGGTCTGTGAAGTAGTAACTATGTTTAATTCTATATTTTCCGTCATAGTGTGGCACAGGAGGGGTCTGGGGGACGGCGCGATTATGTAGCTATTTTCTCCTCTTCTAGAGCCTTCTAATGCCTTCCTGCGTTTAGCTAGCGCTTCATGTTTGTTGTGATCTCTCTCACATCACGCTGGTCGCGGCTGCTCCACTGGCCCCACAGCCGATGGATGCCCAAGCATTTCGAGAACATCTGTTCTGCCATCAATCAGTTAATTTTAGACAAGTCTTGACTCATCGGCAAGGTAGCAGCCAAGTCAAGAGGGGAGTGCTGTGCCACAAGTTGGGAAGCTGGACAATGCCGTTGTTCGGCCGCTGCATCATGGTGTAGGTGTGGGGCATTGCAGGCCCGGCGCGGGGCATGCAGGTGCGGGGCTGATGCGGGGGTGCCGGGAGCTGTGGTTGCCCACTGCAGATCGCGATGCGTCAGTGCAGCCGGAGTTTTGGCACTGCGAAGGCTTGGGCAGTGGTTGGAGCGCTCGGAGGAAGACTAGAGGAGCGCCTGGGAGAAATTGTCGCTGGTTGCCGGCCTAAAATTTGGATGCCTAAGGCTTTGTTATCAGGCCCTAAAGCCTGGGCATGGAAGAGGCTGCTCACAGAACGAAACGTCATGGTGCCCTTGAGCATACGGGCGCACGTGGCGACGGCCTCGTCGAACTTTTCCTTGTCCTTGGGCCTCCTAGCCTTGGTGGCAGAGTCGATTGTCTGCGCAGTAGCGTAGAACGCGTTGAGATCAGGGGCAGACGGCACAATGAGTGAGAGTGTCACGGGCACAGCCGTGACTTGGTCATGTATGTAGGGTTAGGGTTATGGCCCGCTGCAGGGCATATCCCCTGCGGCTGCAGGCCTCTTAGTTGCCTTCCTCGCGCAACCACAAACATTACACACCTATTACAAGGTTGACCATTCCATCACTCCTGTGATAGTTGGTTGCGCCTTCTTCTTGCGTTGCGCGCATTTCACTTGATTCGGTCGACAGCGACCTTTTTCAGCAATTTTCGACGGTTTAGAACGACCGACCGCGTACAGCGCAAGCGACCGACAAGGTCAATCAGAGAAATCACCAATCGGGCAACGTGCCAAGAGCCAAGACAGCAATTGAGCGACACTGTTGTCAGCATGACCATAGGGAATAACCCGGGCACGGCCCTGGTGGACATTAAGACTAACCTTATCGAGGCTATTGACAGCCAGAAGTTTCCTAACCTGCGGAACTTCTTAGAGACTCTTCTAGAAACGATTACTGCATATCTAGGTATGGTTGACATTGCTAAACATGGCTCGCAAGGCGATATAGTTGCTGCAAACTGGCTAGGCATTGTGGATGCCGCTATTAAGAGACTGGACAACCGATACACAAAGGCGGCGGACAAGACAGACCAGAAGGATCGAGAGGTTGTAGACCTTACCCAACAACTGGCTAACAGAGCTAATCTGTATTAACAGAAAACAGCAGAGGTCGCAAGTTTGACCTAGCAACTAGCAGCCACCTAGGCCGCGTTCTAGAACACAGCAACCACCGCAGCAAGCGCCCACCGCAGCAACAACGTCCCCTACCCAACTGCGTTTTCAGGCAACGAAAAGGACATAGCAAGGAGGACCCAGGAGTTTACTATCTAGAAGTTAGGCGTTATAAGCTGCTGGGATACATTCCTAGGCGATTTTCTAAACAAGAGAGCCAAGATCAAGTATATTAATCTACTCCTAAAAGGCGCTGCAGTAGCAGGTATATATAATAGCATTAAGAAAATCCTTAAGAACCTAAGCAATCTAACTACCTAGCCCTAGCAGACTGGCTAGGCGCTCCTTAAGCATCTTATAGACTAGTATACTATACTTGACGTAGTAGCTAATATAGAGCTTAAACTTTAGAAGCTTATATAGGATAGCAAGTATATATAATTTACTAATTTCCTAACAGAGTTTGTTAATCTGACTGATATCTGTAAATAGGACGCTGCCTTATGTATATATAGTATAAAGAGCTGCCTCTTGTCTAAGCTAAAGGCAATGCTTGCCTACTAAATCGAACAGCTAGCTAAAGATAACTTCCAAGCGTAGGTTAAGATAACTTAGACCTTTGCAACGTAACTCAAGGACTTGGAGCACTTGTAGAAGTATAGTACTAGCATTAACTAAGGTAGAGGTAACAAGCTAGGCAGGAACAACTAGAACAACAACAAGGGCGACCTAATAGATCTTAATGCGATAAAGCTGGCGGTAGTGCGTCTCTTGGATATAGAGCGCAGTTGCTGCTACAACGAGGGTCTCTGCTACTACTACGCATGCCCTAGCCACTAGATAAAAGACTGCTGCTGCAAGGCGAATTATTGTAACGGGCTGAGCCCTGCAGAGGCCTCGGCGACCCTCGGCCAACCCTAACCCTCGACGGGAGCCCCTGAACATCTCCTGGTCAACGACCCTGTCAACACCCCCATTACCAACTCTACTACACTTACCTCTTTTACACTTAGTGTCTCCGTCTGGTCAGACAGAGGCCAACGCGACGCGTTGGCCATTTTCCCTTCTTTCCTTTCTTTTCTTTAAGCTTAGTTATACTCGTAGAGTCGTCACTAGATAGTTGCAATACACTCCCTGGGACCGTTACAATTATAGGAACTGTAGTGGCGGCTGCGGCAGGGGCGGCTAACGTGGCGGCTTTGGTGGCTCTAATGGTTTCGGTAACTAGAACCAAGGTTACTTCAACTAGAGCAACAGGTTTAACAACAGCTACAACTATAGTAGCAACCTTAGTAGCTTTAATAGTATGCAGCGCTATAGAGGTTTCTGTTAGCAGGGTTGCAGCAGTAGTTAGAACTTTAATATAAGATTTATAAGCGACTAGCAGCAGCTCTAACTATACCTGCAATTCTAGTAGTACTAGCAATTCTAGTCCTAACCTACCTAGCAGCCTATAGTAGGCTTTATTATAGAGCTGACCGATAACGAGTATAATAGCCCCTTAGACAACAATAACAATTATAATATTAGGTTTAGGTAGTAGAGAAATGCCTAACCTCTATATTAAGTTGCTTATAGAGGTTATTGATTTAACTAATTGTAAAAGGGAAGATAATTATATATCGGTTAGTTATTAGTGCTCTATTAACTACTAATAATTCGATTCTTCTCCCTTCTACTATTCTGTTCGATAAGTGTAAAGCTATATATATCTTGCTTGTTGATTCTAGCTGCTCTAGGCTAGCCTTTATAGATTATAAATTTGTAGTAAGGTACTGCTTGCTATTGACACAGTTGCAAAAGAGGAGGCTACTGTTCCTTGCTAATAGTGTACTATTATTATAGGTAGAATTCGCTACTAAGACTGAACTGCTTGTTAGAGATCACTAGGAACAGCTGCAGTTCTTTATTACTACTCTCTTAAGCGAGAATCCTATTATCCTAGACCTTTTATAGCTACGTAGGCACAACCTAGTCATCGAGTAGGACATATTACACCTGATATTCTAAGAGAAATGCAATAGTTGTTAGAAGCTAGGGAGGTTCTAAGCAATAGTAGAAGAGGTGGACAATAAGGGGGAGCAACTATATCAAGCAATAATAGAAGAGGTAGACAACGAGGAGGAGCAATTATGTTATTTAAGCAGGTTATTAGCACTATAGAAGGCCTAGAGGATATAGAAACAGCGTTAACGTTGTCGACAAACCTAAGTATATAATAGAATCCTCCTAACAAGGCCTCCCTCGAACAGCCTGCTTCGGCCTCTGCCAGGCCTTCTCGATAGGTACAAAATCAGGGCTTAGAGGGCAGTTGAAGTAGCTATTAAGCCCATTTTCCTTCTCCCACTTCGTAATAAGATTGTTCATTTTCCCTCTATGACCAGAGTCGTTATCCTCCTCAAGAACGAAGGAATGACCTGCCCGAAGCCAAGAGCCAACAATAGGCTTAAGAATTTGATCTCGGTAGACCTTTATTGTCATCTTGCTATTGTTATTGCTTGGAACGTTATACCAAACAAGGTCGCTCTTGAAATCGTGGCCGACAGCAGCCTAACAATGGAGCCTTCGAAGATCTCTTTCAGCCGGCTCCTCCTTTTCAACAAGACAGTTAGGGCAAAACCTCTCCCAAGGCCGCCGAAGAACGTATATCTTCCCCTAAGGTCCCTAGCCAAAATGGGTCTCGTCAGAGAATCTCACATGCCACCAGTCCTTCTTTTCCGGGTACCTCTCTAGCATGATTCGGCAATATTCTACCCGATTTTCCTTGGATTTTGCTGAACGGTACTGCTTCTCACAAGCAACGCAGCGGCGGAAGTTCAGCTCTCGGAGGGCACGGCGAACAGTTCGAGCAGATATGTCGATATCGAGGCCGGCTGCGGCTGGAATCGCTTCCCAAGGGAGAGTACGGCTGTCGAAACCCCCTTCATCGAGGCACCTCTCAATTTGTATGAGAGCTTCGTGATCGAGTTTCTTCTTCCGTCCACGCGTTTCGGGGTAGTTTGAATGGAAGGTTCGGGTTGGAAGCTGAGGTTGGCTGAGGATCTGGTATCCTTCCGTATGGCTGACTTAGTGGAACTGGAAGACTTGCTCCTTAGAAAAGAGCCTTCCTTGGCCTAATTGACTAGCTGAGCGAAGAAAATCGATGGTACCCGCGACCCGGGACTTCTTTGGTGTTGAATGATGCGCAATACCCATCTTGGCATGTAATTGCAATAGAAATTAGGTGAGAATGTGGTGTTGTGGAAGAACAAGAGCATCAAGGTGCATCACTGACGTCTGTTGGTGGTGGGGCGGGCCAAAAACCGGTTTTGGTGTACGGCTTTTTTTGTCTACAGGGTGGCAACGTAGGTGGGGGAGGTCGCTCGTCTGACGAAGTTGGCCCGTGCGTTCTGTGCCGGGTAAGGCGCAAGAATTTTTCGAAACTCGTCCAGTTCGTTCCCTCAGGAGTCATTCATCTAATGCACAGCCCTTCTACGCAAAGTCATTCCTACAGATCAACACAATGGGAACTCTTTCCCTTTTGCCGAATGAGAATATTATGGGAATCCTTAGCCACATCTGCTTACAAGATGCTGGTCAACATGACGACAACCCGTCTGATGGGTGTTTTCAAGGTTCACGTCAACTGAAGCCGGACCAGCTGTCCTGGCACTGCGCCAACCAGTTAGTGACGCTGCGCTCTTTGTCCCTAGTCTCTAAACGATTTTGCCGTCTCGCCCAGCCCTTGCTTTACCACGATTTCATAATAGGTCATAGCAATTCAGGGTGCCCGAAGAGCTTGTCCTGGGTTGGTCGGCTCGAGAGATTCACACGCACCGTCGCAGCGCGCCCGGACCTAGCCTCCGCCGTAAAGCGCGTCCACGTGCACCCGGACCTACTCCGGGCTGTCACCGAAGGCCAAGCCCGAGCCACAATAGAGGAACTTGTGGGCGCTGCTGCTACCCCAGAAGCCGCATCGACCATAGTGGCCGACTACCTCAACCACTTCGACGTGGTTCGGACCGGGCCACCCCAACGCGCCGCGTCACTCCGGCTCGCCGGCTCGGAACTGCTTGGCCTGCTCCTGTCGCTGCTCCCAAATCTCGACAGCCTAAGCATGCAGGTTGTCCCACTTCAGGGAGGCATCCCGGCGGGCGCTCTTGCGACCCTTGCCGACATTGCTCCGCGACCCGGATCGGGGACGTCTGCGCCGCTGGCGCGTCTAAGGACGCTCAATATCTGCAGCCATTCGACGGGCCGAATGATGTTCAGCCTAAACAACCACGCAGGTGGCATCTTCGAGACCCTCGCTGCCAATGTTGACGAGGGTAGGCTCACGACGCTAAACCTGCACATGTGCTCCAGGACCGGAGTGCGAATCGCGGAGGGCAGCTTGCGGCATCTGAAGAAGTTGCGAATCACGCGCAGCCGGCTCAGCGCGGCCGATCTGGCCTCGCTGTTGGCATGTTGTGCGGCGCCAGGATTGGAGGAGTTTGTGTACGAGGCTACGCGTCCAAAAACGGAGTGTGAGTTTCCCAAGATTTCGCCCTTTGATCATTTTATCGCCAGCCCTACCAACTTCCTACATTTCTTTTTGGCTCCTGGCTGACGCCATATAATACCCCAGACAGCGACGACTCTTGCCAGCCCTCGGACGTCATCGAGCACCTACAGAAACAGCATTCAACACTGAGGTCCCTATACCTCGACCTCCGCTGGACGGGCCACCACTCCTCTCCCGATACAGACGGTATTCTTCGGCCGCTCTGCGCAAGCGACAGCATGGGGCGTTTTACCGCGCTGGAGCACCTATTCCTGAATGCCAGCGCTGTGTGCAACAGGAAGCTCCCTTTACCAGACGATGACCGACTCCTGACGCGCCTGCTGCCGCCAAACCTGACTTCGCTCTGCTTGGCCGGGAGACTCGGTCACATCACGCCGAGGCTAGGCGCGGCGCTGCTCTATCTAGCGTGGACAGTCGCGCGGGGCGAGGCGTACCCCGCACTAAAGCGAGTCCGGTGCGATGCGGCAATGGAGGGGTATGGGCTCGGCGAGCTCGCCGTGGACGAGGCATTTGCTGTCGAGGGGGTGGATTTTGGTTATGATAGCTGGCCGCCGAGCGAACCGACCCTGCAGAAGACGGACGAGGAGACGCCACTACAAGATGGACTACCGGTGCGCTTGGGGAGGACTCCGATGAGCTTTATGGGGCGAGGACCACCGCTTGCGGCAGGAGTAGTTCGTAATGAGGTTAGGAGGTTGTAAAAGGAAGAAAAGTAGCCTACCCGTTATTGGTGGCCTACTCGTTATACAAGTATGTTATTTGACAATGAGTTCAACATGAACCAGGCCCCTGAGCGGGAGCTTGCCCTCTTAATCCGTGTCTTCATTTCCC
>OUNM010529973.1_pt1 | contig 10024 bp, 9 predicted proteins | sample 1769961 | NCBI WGS metagenome assembly OUNM01 (sample SAMEA3914820, study PRJEB12502) | metagenome | biome: forest; material: soil | place: USA | collected 2012-03-12 | depth 0.3 m
ATAGGAGATCACGAAGAAGGCTAGGCAGGCGATGATGACCGGCATGGTCGCCAGCCCGTCGAGTCCGTCCGTCAGGTTCACCGCATTGCCGAACGACACAATCGTGAATGCGGCGAAGGGGATGTAGAACCAGCCGAGATCGATCACCGGCCCGTTGTAGAAGGGCAAATAGAGGTGCGTGTTACCAATGTGGATGATCAGCCAGCTCGCGATGCCGGCGATCAGGAACTCAGCCGCCAGCCGCGCCCGGCCGGACACGCCCTTGGTCGAGCGCTTCTTCACCTTGTCGTAATCGTCGAGGAAGCCGATTGCGCCAAAACCCAGCGTCACGAATAGCACCGCCCACGTGTAGCGGTTGGTGAGATCCATCCACAGCATCATCGAGACGACCAGCGCCGTCAGGATCATCAGGCCCCCCATCGTCGGCGTGCCGCGCTTGGCGAGGTGGCTCTGTGGGCCGTCCGTGCGGATCGGCTGGCCTTTGCCCTGCCGGATGCGCAGCCAGCCAATGAAACGCGGCCCAATGAAGAGCCCAAGGAACAATGCCGTCAACGCGGCGGCACCGGCGCGGAAGGTGATGTAGCGCACCAGGTTGAGCGCGTGCGGGAAGCCAAGATAGTCGGCGAGAAGATAGAGCATTAGGCGTTTTCTCCCGCCAGCGCCTTGACGACGCGAGCGAGCCCGATGGCGTTGGAACCCTTGACGAGCACCGCGTCGCCGGGGCGGAGCATCTCCGCCAGTCGATCCTTCGCGGCTGCAGCATCGGCGACATGCGCGACATCGACATGCCCCGCAAGCGATTCGGCGAGCGGCGTCATGCCCTCACCCACAAGGATGACAGCCTGTGCGCCAGCCTCGATCAGCGGTCGGGCAAGCGCGGCGTGGTAGCTAGCCGACCCCTCGCCCAGCTCGCGCATCTCGCCGAGCAGGGCGATGCGACGAGTGGCCGGCTCCTGCCCCAGCTCGCGGATGGTCGCCGCCATCGAGGCGGGATTGGCGTTGTAGCTCTCGTCGATCAGCAGCGCTTCGCCTCCCGCCAGCGCCACCAGCCGGCGCGCGCCACGGCCCGGCAGTCCCGCCATCTCGGCGAGCGCGAGCCCGGCGGCGGCAAGGTCGCCCCCCACCGCCTCGACGGCCGCCAGCACGGCGAGCGCGTTCGATACCCAATGCTCGCCCGACAGGCCGATGGTAAAGGTGAGCTGGCCGTTGGGCAGCGTCGCGTTGACCAGCGTGCCGGATGCGCCGCGCACCGCTTCGGCCGCGCGGACGTCGGCACCCTGCCCGCGCCCGAAGGTGAGAATCTTCGTGGCATAGGGCTCGGCGGCGGCAACCAGCCGGTCGCGGTGCGGGCTGTCATATGGGATGATCACGGTGCCGCCGGGCTCCAACCCGCGAAAGATCTCCCCTTTTGCGTCGGCAATTGCTTCCTCGCCCGAGAAGAAGGCCGAGTGCGCCGGCGCGATTGCCGTCACCAGCGCGACATGCGGGCGCACGAGGCGGGTGAGCAGATCGAGCTCGCCGGCATGGTTCATGCCCATCTCAAACACGCCGAAGCGGGTGTCGGCGAGCATGCGCGACAGGCTCAGCGGGACGCCAACATGATTGTTGTAGCTCTTCACCGAACGGTGCGCGCGACCGGGCGCGGTGCGGTCGAGCGCCGCGAACAGCGCCTCCTTGGTGCCCGTCTTGCCGACCGATCCGGTGACGCCGACGATCTTCGCGGCTGTCCGCGCGCGCGACGCCGCGCCGAGCGCGTTCAGTGCGACAGTGGTGTCGTCGACCCGCACATGCGGGCCATCGACAGACTGCGATACGATCACGCCCGCCGCGCCCTGCGCGAAGGCCTGCGGAACGAAGCGGTGGCCGTCGGTGCTCTCCCCCTGGAGTGCCACGAAAAGGTCGTGCGGGCCGACTTCGCGCGAATCATAGGCGACACCGGAGACCTCGAATGTGCCGACGGCAGTGCCTTTGACGGCGGCCGCGATCTCGGTGGAGGTCCAGAGGCTCATGCTGCCACCTCGCGCGCAACAGCCACGTCGTCGAAGGGCAGCACGCGGTCTCCAACGATCTGGCCAGTCTCATGCCCCTTGCCGGCGACAAGGACGACATCGCCCTCGCCCGCTTCCGCGACCGCGGCGGCGATGGCGGCGCGGCGGTCGCCCACCTCGCGTGCGCCTGGCGCGGCTGCCATAATCGCAGCGCGGATCGCGGCCGGATTCTCGGTGCGCGGATTGTCGTCGGTGACGATAGCGATGTCCGCCATCTGGGCAGCGATCGCGCCCATTTCGGGCCGCTTGCCGGTGTCGCGGTCACCGCCCGCGCCGAACACGACGATCAGGCGATCTTTGGCGTGCGGCTTCAAGGCATCGATCGCGGCCTGCAGGCCGTCCGGCGTGTGTGCATAGTCGACGTAGACCGGCGCCCCCCTGGCGGTGATGACCGCGCGCTCAAGGCGCCCGCGCACCGGCTGGAGCCGTGACATCCCCATCAGTACGTCGGCGAGCCTGCCGCCGGTCGCCAGCACGAAGCCCGCCGCGACTAGCGCGTTGGCCGCCTGATAGGCACCGATCAGCGGCAGGTTGACCTTGTGCGTTTTGCCCTCGGCCTGGATCGTCAGAAGCTGGCCGAGCTGGGTCGGCTGGCGGTCGACTAGCTTCAGCGTCTCGCCCTTGGTGCCTACGGTGAGCAGCTTCAGCCCACGCTCGCGCGCGATCTCCGCGACGCGGGTCGAGACCGGATCATCGGCCCACACCACCGCGGCGCCGTCTCGGTCCACCACTTCGGTGAACAGCCGGAGCTTGGCCTCGAGGTAGGCCTCCATCGTCCCATGATAGTCGAGATGGTCGCGCGTCAGGTTGGTGAAGGCGGCGACGCGGACGGGCAGTCCCTCGGTGCGGAATTGCGCGAGGCCATGGCTGGAGGCCTCGAACGCAGCGTAGGTGACGCCCTCTTTCCGCAGGCCCGCCATGTTGGACAAGAAAGTGACGATGTCGGGCGTGGTAAGTCCGGTCGAGACCTGCTGGGCCTTGCCCTCGCCATCGGTCGTGGTGACACCGAGCGTGCCGATCGAGGCCGCCGCATGGCCCTGCATCCGCCAGAGCTGGCGGGTGAGCTCGACGGTCGATGTCTTGCCGTTGGTACCGGTGACGGCGACCACAGTCTCCGGGAAGGGCGCGAAGAAGCGGGCGGCGATACGAGCGAAGGCGCGACGCGGCTCAGCGTCCGCAATGTGGAGCGCTGGCGCGGGCACCGCCGCTTCGGGCCGCGCGACGACGGCGATAGCCCCCGCCTCGACCGCGCCGGCGATAAAATCTTCGCCATTGCGCACCGCTCCACGGAACGCGCCGAAGATCGTTCCCGGCGCCACCTTGCGATGATCGATCGCGCAGCCCGTCACCCGTGACTCGCCCGTTGTGCCCGCTTGTCCCTCGATCAACTCGCTCAACTTCATGCCGGTCGTCTCATTCCTTGTCGTGTGCAGCGGCGGCGGCGCCGGACAGTGCCGGCTTCTTGTCCTTTTCCGGCCGCCAGAGCAGCGGCAGCAGCTCGCTCTCGTCGACATCGTGGCGTTCGTCCGGAATCACGCCGAGTAGCGGGCCTATCCGCGCCACCGTCTTCGATATCGCCGGCCCAACTACCCATGCCGCGGTCGTGAAGCCATAGGTGTCGGCCGTGCCGTGCGGGCTGTCGAGCGTCATCATGATGACGTAGCGCGGGTCGTCCATCGGGAAGACGCCGGCGAAGGTCGAAACGTTTACCTTGCGGTTATAACCACCGCCCTGCGCCTTTTCGGCGGTACCGGTCTTGCCGCCGAGCCGGAAGCCCGGGACGTCTGCCTTCTTGCCCGTGCCGTCCGCCACAGGCAGCACGACAAGGCGGAGGAGCTGGCGCACGCGCGCGCTTGTCGTCTCCGCGATTACTCGGCGGCCAGCCGGCACGGGATTGTCCGGCCCGCGCTTGAGCAGCGTCGCCGGACGATAGATGCCGCCGTTGACCAGTGCGGCATAGGCGATGGCGAGATTGAGCGGCGTCACCGCGATGCCGTGACCGAAGCCCACCGTCATCACCGTGGTGCGGCCCCAATAGGTCGGCCACAAAGGTCGGGCCGAGGCACCGAGCTCGATCGCCGGCGGCTTGTCGAGGCCTAGCTTGCGGAACATCGCCATCTCGCGTTGCTGCCCAAGCTCGTCCGCGATGCGCGCGGTTACAATGTTCGACGAGTGGACCATCATCTCCGGCACGTTCAGCCAGCGGTTCTCGGCATGGTCGTCGTGGATCTTGTAGCGGCCGATCTGGAGCGGCTGGGTCGCGTCATACTTCTTTGTCATTGAGGTGACGACGCCGGTATCGATTGCATTCGCGATGGTGATCGCCTTGAAGGTCGATCCGAGCTCATAGACCGACTGAGTGGTGTTATTCTTGAGCGCCTCGATGCCGGTCTTGCCCGGGTCATTGGGGTTGAAGGTGGGCAGCGAGGTCATCGCCACCACCTCGCCGGTGCGCACGTCGAGCACGAGGCCCTCGCCACCGGCTGCTGTGAACTTCTGTACTGCTGCGCCTAGCTCTGCCTCCATTGCTGCCTGGACGCGGCTGTCGATCGACAGCGCCACCGGCGTGCCGCGCTTCGTCGGATCGAGCAGGCGTTTGTCGAGCACCTTCTCCATGCCGAAGGTCCCCCTGCCGTCGATGTCGGTCCAGCCGAGCACATGAGCCGCGAGCGAGGTCTGCGGGTAAAGCCGCTCGGGCTCGCGAGCGAGCGCGATCGCCGGCTCGCCAATCGCGTTCACCTGCGCCACCAGCTCGGGCGTCGCGCGGCGGCGGAGGTAGATGAAGCTCTTTCCCGACTTTAGCATCGTGTAATATTCGGCGACGCTGTGCTCGGGCATTGCGGCGGCGAGCTTCTGCGCCACCTCCATCGGATCGTTGACGAGCTGCTTGGGGTGGAGGCCGATCGACCAGGCCATGATCGTGCGCGCCATCGATACGCCGTTCCTGTCGACGATGTCTCCGCGAGCCGGCAGGTCGCTCGCCGCGGCTGTGGCCGGACCAGTGCCAGCGAAAATCGAGATCCAGAGCAGCCGTAGCGCGATTAGCCCAACCACACCGAGGAACAGCAGCATCACCACCATCAGGCGGAAATGAACAAGCGCCAGCGACTGCTGGCGCTGACCGGCGAGCCGGACCCTGTCAGGGCGCGCGACGAGGGCGGTCACGGCCGCCGCATCTTCCCGCCCGCATCCAGATAAGCCACACGTCCTCCGCCGATCCGGTCGACAGAGACCGGACGGGTCAGGCTCGCGCGGTGCAACAGAAGCTGATCGGCCGGCGCATCGAGATCGAGCGAAACGGAGTGCACCAGGCGCGTCGCGGGCGCATCGGCCACACGATGATAGGCCACCTGCGCGACGGCGGGCGGCGCCTGGAGGCCGGACGCATCGGGGACGCCGGCGGCAGGCGCGGACGCCGCCGGGGTGGCAAGGCTGGCAAGTTGCATCTCGCCCGCCAGATACTGGCGCGCCTTGGGTGCGGTCAACGACAGCACGTCAGCGTTCCACCGCTCCAGCTGCACGAGCCGGCTCCGCGTGTTGAGCTCTGTTTGCAGCGAGCGGATGTCCTCGCGCGTCGCGGACAGGCGATGTTCAATCTGCGAAACCTGCGCCCGCTCGGAAGCGACGCGAAGCGAGACAAGGTAGCAGCCCAGCGCAGCAGCGGCGACGCTTGCCACCCAGCCGACGGTCCGGAAACGTGTCGCGATCATCATCATGCTCCTCGGCGCGCGGCGCGGTGGCCTGCCGCCTGGCGGGTGGGTGCCCGGGTTTCCGCCGGCCACGCCGGCGCGGTGTTACGGCGTGCGGCGCGCAGGGTCGCCGAACGGGAACGCGGATTGCTGGCGAGCTCTCGCTCGCCAGCGCGAACGCCGCGCGACACGGACTCGAAACTGGGCTCGCGGCCGGGCGCGGCCTCGGGCAGATGGCGCGATCCGGCCGGCTTTGGCTTGCCGCGCGCGTTGAGGAAACGCTTCACGATCCGGTCTTCGAGGCTGTGAAAGCTCACCACCGCCAGCCGACCGCCAGGCGCCAGCAATGATTCTGCTGCCGACAACCCCTCGTCGAGCTCATCGAGCTCGCGGTTGAGGTGGATGCGGATCGCCTGGAAGGTCCGCGTTGCGGGATCCTTCGGCATGCCTGGATGGTAGCCGACCGCGCGGCGCACCACCTCGGCGAGCTCGCCGGTACGGCTGAGCGGACGCGCCGCGACGATGGCGCGGGCAATACGCCGCGCGCGCGGCTCTTCGCCATAGAGGTGGAGCACGTCGGCGATCTCGGCCTCGCCGGCCTCGTTGACGAAGTCGGCGGCGCTGGCGCCCACCTGCTCCATACGCATGTCGAGAGGCCCGTCAGTCTGGAACGAAAAACCGCGCGCAGCCTGATCGAGCTGCATGGACGATACGCCAATATCCAGCGTCACGCCGTCCACGCTCGTCACGCCACGCGCGGCCAGTGCTTCAGACATCCGGGAAAAACGCTCCGCTACCAGTACGAGCCGTCCCCCGCTCTCCGCCTCCAGCCTGCGACCGGCGGCAATCGCATCTGGATCCCGATCGAACGCGAACACGCGCGCGGCCCCCGCGGCGAGGATCGCCCGCGTGTAACCACCCGCACCAAAGGTACCGTCGACATGCGTCTCGCCTGGCTTCACGGCGAGCGCGGTAAGCACTTCATCAAGGAGAACGGGAATGTGTGGGGCATCGCTCATACCGCGATCCCCCGTTCCTTGAGCAAGAAGGCGAGTGTCTTGCGATTGCGCGAACCGTCCGGGAACGCGGCCAGCGCCTTCTTCGGGTTCCAGATCTGGAAAGACGAGCCAGCCCCGAGGAAGAAGGCGAACTCCTCGATTTCGCCAAGCGCGCGCAGCATGGGGGAGAGCACCATGCGCCCGGCACCGTCGAACTTTACGGAATCGAGGCTTCCGAAGGCGTCGACGCGCGCCAACTCCAGGGCGGACAGGCGCTCGGCCGCGGGAAGATCGGCGACGCCGTCACGAAGTTGCTGATCGAATTCCGCCGACGCCACGGCATCGAGCGCGGTGAGGCAGTTCCCGCTCGAATGCTCGCCGATCATCAGCGTGTTGTCGGGGTCGAGAGCGTTGCCGAGCGCGCGCTTTTCAATGAGCGCACGGAAGCTCGCCGGCACGGACACCCGTCCCTTCGCGTCCACCGCGTTGAGCGCATGGCCCTGAAAGAGATGGCCGATGTCCAACCCTAGCCCCGTTTGGCGACGCGCGTTGCTCCGTCACCCTTCCGCGATCCCGATGACCACCGCTCCCCGACGGCACCCTCGCGGACGAACATGGGAGTATCATGGGGAGGACATGGGTTTCAATACCACTGTATGGGTTTCTCTGTGTATTTCTTGGGGACCTTTGGGAGGAGGCTGTGAGTAAAAGCGGCGAAAAATCGCCAAAATCCCCTGTTTGTTCTTGTCACAAGCCTGTGGATAACTGTGTTGAAGAGATAGAAAGCCTCTCCTCGGCGCGCGCGAAAAACGATTGGAATCGGTGGTTAAGGGCGCGAATCCCCACGGGCGCCCGGGGCAGCAGCCACCGCTGCTGGACAGAGTGGATGTGGATAAGGGGGATAAGCCGGGCGGGCCCGGCCGGGGTCAGTTGTGCGAAGCGGCCCCGGCGCCGAAGTGCGCGGGTTCGGTCCGAACGGGCGCGGTAGGTACCGGCGCCGGCTTCGTTTCCGAAGCGCTCGTCTGAGCCTTGGGCAGATTGCCGCCCGGCGCGATGCCGAGTTCGGCCAGCGGCTCCTTGGGAAGATCGTCGGCGGTGGCGACATTGGCCATCATCGCGCCGTTGGCCAGTCGCGCGCCATGCTGCTCGTCCTGGCCGAGCAGGCTGAAGATCGACGCCGCCAGCAGCGTCAGCAGGAAGACGGCCGCGAGTCCGGTCAGTCCGACCCGGACGCGCTGCATGATCGCGTCACGCTGCTCGCGGTGCGGAATTTCCTCGTCGACCATAGGACCTTCTATCGCAGGCCTCACCGACGCTCCAGCCATGACGGCACCGGCAGCCCCTTGGCCCGCAGCCATTCAGGATTCGAAAGCGTCGAGAGATAGCGCATGCCGGAATCACACAGCATCGTCACCACCGTCTTGCCCGGTCCCAGCTGCCGCGCGAGCTCGATGGCGCCGGCCACGTTGATGCCGGACGACAGGCCGACGTGCAGCCCCTCTTCCGTCAACAGCCGATGTACCCAGCGCAGGCCGGCCTCGTCGGAGATGCGAAACTGTGCATCGATCGGCGCGCCTTCGAGATTGGCGGTGATCCGGCTCTGCCCGATTCCTTCGGCCACCGAATTGCCCTCGGCGCGAAGCTCGCCACAGGCATAATATTCATAGAGCGACGCGCCGTGTGGATCGGTGAGCGCGATCGTTACCGCCTCGTTGAACTCCTTGAGGCCGAGCGCCGTGCCCGCCAGCGTGCCGCCGGTGCCTACCGCGCAGGTGAAGCCATCCACCTTGCCGCCGGTCTGCGCCCAGATCTCGCGCGCGGTGGTGCGGATATGCGCCATCCGGTTGGCAGTGTTGTCAAATTGGTTTGACCAGAAGCCCCCGTCCGTCTCCTCGGCGATCCGGCGCGAGGTGTGAACGTAGTGCGCGGGATTCGAATAGGCGGTGGGAGGAACCTCGACCAACTCGGCGCCCAGCGCGCGCAGCGTGTCCTTCTTTTCCTGGCTCTGCGTCTCGGGGATGACGATGATGGTGCGATAGCCCTTGGCATTGGCCACCAGCGCGAGTCCGATACCAGTATTGCCGGCTGTGCCCTCAACGATAGTGCCGCCGGGCTTCAGCAGGTCACGTTCCTCGGCATCCTCGACGATGTAAAGCGCGGCGCGGTCCTTCACCGAGCCGCCCGGATTCATGAACTCGCATTTGGCGAGAATCTCGCAGCCGGTCTCCGCACTGGGGCCGGCCAAACGGACGAGCGGCGTGTTGCCGATCAGCGATAGCGCATCGGACGCAATGGTCATGATCAGGACATAGGCGGCCCGTCGCTCGCGAGCAACGCAGCTTTGCTTGGGCCGGCGCAAAGGGATGAGGGAGATGCCGGTCGACCAATTTGGGACATCAGTGGTCGTAAATTTGTGGTCAGCATGAACAAGTGGCTTGACCTGAGCCCCCGGGTTCGGAATCAGCGGAGACGCTATGCGAACCCCCTCCCGCCCGCTCCGCGCCACGCCGGTCCTCTCCGGCCTGTTCCTTTTCGCCCTTGCCGCCTGCAACAGCCAACCCGAGAACATCGTGGTCGGTCCGCAGGACGACATGAGGGACCAGCTGGCGCACGCCAAGCCGGTCGAGTTGCCGCCATCGATCGCCGCGACCAAGACGTTCCGCTGCAAGGACAACAGCGTCGTCTATGTAGACTTCTATTCGGACGGCAAGAGCGCTGGCCTGCACACCAAGAAGGACGGCGCGCCGACCATGCTGAAGGCGCCGGCCGCCGGCCAGCCGATGGTCGCTGACGGTGGGTATGCGGTGTCGGGCACCGCTACTGCTTCGACCATCTCGGTCACACTGCCGGGCAAGGACAAGCAGGACTGCGACAGCAACTGATCGCATCTCCGATTTCGAGAAATCAGACAGGCCGGCGGCATCCCCGCCGGCCTTTTTCTTTGTCTCGCGCGCCGCCTCGCGCTATCGGGCCGGCCATGACCGACGCCACCGCCATCACCCCCGAAGTCGTCGCCCAGCACGGGCTCTCCCCCGAAGAATATCAGCGCGTGCTTCACGCGCTCAGCCGCGAGCCCAATCTTACAGAGCTCGGCATCTTCTCGGTGATGTGGTCGGAGCATTGCTCCTACAAGTCGAGCCGCATCCACCTGAAGAAGCTGCCCACCAAGGGCCCGCAGGTGATCTGCGGGCCCGGCGAGAATGCCGGCGTGATCGACATCGGCGACGGCCAGGCCGCCATCTTCAAGATGGAGAGCCACAACCACCCGTCCTACATCGAGCCCTATCAG
>OUNM010512780.1_pt1 | contig 10021 bp, 5 predicted proteins | sample 1769961 | NCBI WGS metagenome assembly OUNM01 (sample SAMEA3914820, study PRJEB12502) | metagenome | biome: forest; material: soil | place: USA | collected 2012-03-12 | depth 0.3 m
GAGACAGCCAGTCCGCCAGCCGGCGGCGGCGTTCGCCTTCAGGCATCGCATCATCGCCCAGCGCGGCCTGCATGCCGCTGAGGCAGGCGATGGCGCCGGGCTGCACCGGGTCCGCGGGCTGCTCGGGATCGCCGCGGCGCAGGAGGGCCACCTTCTCCACTTCACCGGGCACCACGGCATACACTTTACTCACCTCGCCACGGGTCTTCAGCCGCGCTTTAAGCTCATCGCGACGCGTGTTCAGCGCTGCCAGCTCCGGCGTACCGGTCCCCTTCCCTGGCGCCTGCCATAGCAGGTGCGGATCGCCGAAGAACACCTGGTCGAAGCCGATGCCATCGCCGCCATCGGTGGCCATGAGGGTGAGAAAATTCGCGGTCTCTGCCACCGGCACCTCAATGGTCGCGCCGTTCTGCGGGCCAAGGCCGATGGCCACAAAAACAGCCTTGCCGTCCACCAGCACCCGCACGTCCGCGTACTTGCTGCCCTTCTTGCCAGGCCGCCCGCCATAGCCTGCCGTGGCATGGAAGAGGCCGCTGCCGCCCCAGCCCCAGTCGCGACGCAGCGCGCGCAGGTCAAAGGTGATCGCCGCATTGGCATGCAAGGCCAGCAGCGAATGGCCGGGGCTGTTGAAGTCCACGCCGTCGGCTTCGGTTGAATCCTGCGACCGCACCGGGCCGTTGCGGATGGCATCCCAGGCCGCGCCGGAGGTGGCGGGAAGCTTTGGTGCGCGCAGCCCGGTTGAGCTGATGATGACGCCCTCGCCACCACCAGGGATCACCACGCCGTCCACGTACTTTGCCGATGATGCATGGAACTTGTTAGGTTCGATGTCCTTTAAAAAGCTTGCACCTTCCTGGCGTGCCTTGCCGGTGCGCGCATCGATGCCCATGCCCTTCACGCCGTTGCCTGAGCCGTTGCCGCCGCCCACGATGTCCGCCAGGTCCAGGCCGCCGCCGCCGAGCTTGAAGATCTGGCGGGTGATGGCCTCCAGCTCCTTGCCCAGCTTTGCGCGCTCGTCTTTGGCAAGCTTGACCGCCTGCGGGTCGATCTCCCGGTCGCCGCGCCGGGTGCCGGCAAACACCGCCCACAGCGAGTAGTACTCCTTCTGCGTGATGGGATCGAGCTTGTGATCATGGCAGCGCGCGCAGTTGATTGTCACGCCGCAGGCGGAGGTCATCACCTGAGTGATCATGTCGTCGAGGTCATCAGCGCGGGCCGCCCGTTTTAATGTGGGGCTCTTGGTCTCCGCCTGGCCGACGAAATCCCACGGACCCGCCGCCAGGAAGCCGGTGGCGACCGTGGCGGACTCCGCGCCGGGATGGATCACATCCCCGGCGACCTGCTCGCGCAGGAAGTCATCGTAACGCATGTCCTTGTTAAACGCATTGATCACGTAATCCCGGTAGCGCCAGGCGTTCTCGCGCAGCTTGTCGCGCTCAAAGCCGTGCGTGTCGGCATAGTGGGCGATGTCCAGCCAGTGCCGCGCCCAGCGTTCGCCGTAGTGCGGCGAGGCGAGCAGGCGGTCCACCAGATGCTCATAGGCATCGGCGGAGGTGTCGGCGATGAAGGCCGCGGATTCCTCCGGCGTGGGCGGCAGGCCGAGAAGATCAAAGCTCAGCCGGCGGATGAGCGTGCGCCGGTCCGCCTCCGCCGAGCGATGCAGGCCATGGGCGGCGAGCTGTTCATCAATGAGGCTGTCGATGGTCGCGCCCGGCCGTGCCGGTTGCACCGGCTTCCAGGCCCAGTGATCAAGACGCTTGTCGGCGGAGAGGGCGCGGTCCTCGGCCGTCTCCGGCCACACCGCGCCCGCGTCGATCCAAGCCTTCACCGCAGCGATCTGCGCCGGGCTCAGCGCTTCGCCTTTCGGCGGCATGCGCTTGTCTTCATCCTGGCTAACAAGTCGTTGCAGCATCGGACTGCCCGAACTGTCGCCGGGCTTGATCGCCGCGCCGTCCTGGCCGCCCTTGAAGGCAAAGGCGCGCGCATCCAGCCGCAGCGCGCCCTTCTGCTTCTTTTCGCCATGGCATTCCACGCAGCGCGCCTTCAGCAGCGGGCGCACGTCCTTCTCAAAATCCACCGCCTCGGCCGATGAGGCCAGCATCATCCAGACAAGCCATTTCATGCCACCACCTCCTTCACCACACGGCCATGCACATCGGTCAGGCGGCGGTTCAGCCCGTTGAAATAGAAGGTCAGCTTTTCATGGTCCAGCCCCAGCAGATGCAGGGCCGTGGCGTGCAGCTCGTAGCTGTAGAGCGGGTTCTCCGCCGCCTTGAAGCCCAGCTCATCGGTTTCGCCGTAGCCGATGCCGCCGCGCACGCCGCCGCCGGCCATCCAGGCAGTGAAGGCGCCGGGGTTGTGATCGCGGCCCTTGCCGCCTTGCGAGGCCGGCTGGCGGCCGAATTCGCTGGTGCACATCACCAGCGTGGAGTCGAGCATGCCGCGCGATTTGAGATCCTTGAGCAGCGCGCTCGCCCCCGAGTCCAGCACCGCGCCCCAGTAGCCGTGGTCGCGCACCAGGTCCTCGTGGCTGTCCCAGTTCGGGCGGATCTTTTTAGCCGTCGTGTTTTCCGCCCCGCAGTAGATCTGCACGAAGCGCACGCCGCGTTCCACCAGCCTTCGCGCCAGCAGGCACTGGCGGCCAAAGGGGCCCAGGTCTTCGTGCTCCAGGTCATAGAGCTTCCGTGTGGCTTCGCTTTCGCCGTCAATGGCGGTCACTTCCGGGGCCGACAACTGCAGGCGCGCGGCCAGTTCATAGGCCGAGATGCGTGCCTCCAGCAGGGTATCATTTCGATGCTCCAGATGGCCGCGGTTCAAGGCTTGCAGGAAGGCCCGGCCGCGCTGCTCGGAGGCCGCGTTGATCCCCTGCCCTTCAGGTGGAAACAGGTCCGCGATGGGCGGTTTTCCCTGCGCCGTTTCAATCACCGTGCCCTGATGCACCGCCGGCAGGAAGCCCGCGCCCCAGTTCACTGGGCCGCCCGGCGGCAGGCCGCGCGGATCGGGCAGCACGACAAAGGCCGGCAGGTTCTCGCTCTCGCTGCCCAGCCCGTAGGTGACCCACGAGCCCATGCTGGGAAAGCCCGGGCGGATCTGGCCGCTGTTCATCATGAACATGCCTGGACCATGCAGCGCCGTCTTGCTTTGCATGGAGTAAAGGAAGGCCATGTCATCCACGCAGCCCGCCAGCTTCGGCAAAAGACCGCTCACCCAGCGGCCGCATTCGCCGTGCTGTTTGAACGGCCAGTAGCTCGGCTGGCAGTTGCCCGGCTTGCTGGCAAAGAAGGTCAGCTTGCCATCCGGATCAAACGGCTTGCCCGCGCGCTTGAGCAGTTCCGGGCGGTAGTCCCAGGTGTCGAGATGACTCAGGCCGCCCGGGCAGAAGATCTGGATCACCGCCCGCGCCCTGGCCGGGTGATGACCGCCGCGCGCGCTGAGGGCATTGCTAGCGGGGGCTTCCGTGGCCAGCAGATGCGCGAGCGCGGCGGAGCCAAAGCCGCCGCCGGTGCGCGCGAGAAAGGAACGTCGTGAAAGGGCCATGGGGTTCATGCGAAGGCTGGCTTTTTGGTGCGGGCGGGGTTCTTCGGCAGGTGCAGGTCGATGGCCCGCAGGTGCTTGGTCATCGCTCTCGCCGCCGCCTCCGGCCTGCGTTTTTCTATCGCTTCTAGTATCACACTGTGATGCGCATGGGCCGGGGAGGAGCCCACGGCGCCGATGGTCTGCATGCGGCTGGCCTTGCCCAGCTCCGCCAGTGATTCCAGCATCAGCTCCGCAATCGGGTTGCCCGCCGCCCTGGCCAGGGCGCGGTGGAAGTCCATGTCCGCCAGCACCGCCTCCTCCTGTTCCGTGGCCGCCAGCAGGCGCGCCTGGGCCTCGCGCAGGGCCTGGAGGTCCGCCTTGGTCGCACGTTCGGCGGCCAGCGCGGCCAGCGGCGGCTCCACGATCACGCGCATCTCCGTCAGCTTGGCAAAGCGGTCGTCCTGGTCCGGCACGACCAGCTCAAAGGAGCGCTTCAGCGGCGCGTGGAGGCGCTGAACGATGCGCGTGCCCACGCCGTGCTTCACCTCCAGCAGCCCTTGCAGCTCCAGGCGCTTGGTGGCCTCGCGCACGATCTGGCGGCTTACGCCCAGGCGCTCGGAAAGCCGGCGCTCCGGCGGCAGCCAGCCTCCTTCTCCGGTGATCTTCTGGCTTTCGCGCGTGATCAGTGCGCAGACATCTTCCACAAGCGTGGTGGGGCGGCTCAGGACAGGCAGACGCATTGCGGGTTAGTGGTACGTGGTCAGACCACGTACCACAACGTGAATGATCTGAGATTCTTGCACGCCCCAGTTTTTGCCCGGGCAAGGACCGGCAGGTTCCCACCGTGTCCTTTTTGCCCGCGAACACCCGCCGTGATGAGCCCCTACCGCCGCGTGCCGAAAGGCGACATCCGCGCAGGCGCCACCTTCGCCGGACTCTTGCCCGAGGGAACGGCCTGCGCGGCCGGCGGGAAGAAGCCGTTTTTCTCCAGCAGCTCCATGGACGACGGCGCGAGCTTTTGCACCAGATCCTTGGTCAAGCTTTCGCTGTCGGCGGGCGTCATCATCACGCGCGGGCGGATGATCACCACCAGCTCCGTGCGCGACTTGTTCTTGTCCACGCGGCGGAACAGGTTGCCCAGCACCGGGATGCTGCCCAGCACCGGCACCTGGCCGCGCTTGTCGCTGTCCACATCCTGGATCATGCCGCCGATGGCCACGGCCATGCCGTCCTTGGCCACAAAGGTGCCGCTCACCGAGCGCGTGGCCACCACGTCCACCGGGATGTTCTGCACCGTGCTGCTGGTGCCGCCGGTCACCACCGGAATCGTGGCCTGGTTGGGCGAGATGGAGGAGTTCTCCTGCACCAGGCGAAGTGTCACTGTGCGGTCGGAATTGATGTTGGGCGTAATCAGGAGCGTGTCGCCCACGTTGCGGAATTCCGTCGTGGTGTTCGGCGTCGTGGCCACGTTGTTGTCGGTGATTAAGGTCTGGCTGCTGACCCCGCGCACCAGCGGCCGTTCCTCGCCCAGGAACAGTCGCGAGATTTCGTTGTTCGCCGTCAGCAGCAGCGGGGTGGCCAGGGTTTTGACCCGGTCCTTTTCTTCGAACATCTGCATCTGCGCGCGGAAGTTCTTGTTCACGATGGTGAAGGTCATGTCGCTGGAATTCAGTCCGCCCGTGCCCAGCACGCCGCCGGTGAGCGGCTGCGCCACATTCTGGCGGCTGAAGGAGGCGCCCGTGGAGCCGTCGCCAAACTGGTAGTCGAAGGCGGAGCGGAACTCCTTGCCGAGCTGGATCTGCACCACCTTCACCTCCAGCAGCACCAGCGGCGTCTGCACGTCCATGCGGATGACGAGAGCGCGGATGTCCTCCATGGCGCGCAGGTCGGCGGTGCGCACCACCACCATGTTGTTGCGCTTGCTGGCGGTGACATAGATGGTGGCCTGGCGCTTGCGCAGATTTTCCACTCTGGACATCGTTTCGGGGTTCGCGCCGGGTTCCGTCAGCGCCTGCTGCACACGGGATGCCTGGTCGGGTGTGAGGTTGCGGAAGAGATCATCCTCCGCCTGCGTGTTGTCCGTGGTGCGGCGCGTGTTGCGGGTGTTGCGCTGGGTGGTGCCGAAGCCGTTGACACCGCCGCCGTAGCCGCTGTTGCCATAGCCGCGGTTGTAACCGGTGCTGAAGCTGGAGGAGTTGCCGCCGTTGCCGGAGAAACCGTTGACGCCGTTGCCCACGGTGTTGCTGCCATTGCTGGTGCTGTTGGCCGTTTCCGTGCGCTGGGTCAGCATTTCGAACCGGTCAAAGCGGCTGCCCAGGTCGCGCAGCGATTCATCGTCCTGGATGGTGCCGCTGCCCGGGGCAAGCTGCACGCGGTCGCCAAACAGGTCGGCGATGGCATTGGAGATTTCGGCCACGTTGGGATACTTCAGCGTAAAGACCTCGGTGTGCTCCTCATGGAAGCCGGTGAGGTCCTTTTCAAACTCCGCCACCGTCATGATGCGCGTGATGCCGGTCGATTCATCGCGGCGGAACCACAGGTTGTTGCTCTTGCAGATCTCCTCTACCACCGCACCTACCGGCACGTGGCGCAGCATCACATTAATCGGCACCTTGTTGGCTTCCATCGAGGCCGAGTAGTTCGCGCCTGTCTGGTCGCTGAGCATCTGCAGCGCCACCAGCAGCGTCACGTCGTGGAACTCCACATAGTCCACCGTGCCCGCCACCCCGGAGCGCTCCAGGCCCGAAGCGGAGCCGCCAAACATCACCTTCTCCTTCTGCTCCGGCGCCTCGATTTCCACCCCGTCGGCGGAGATGCTATTAACAACCAGCTTGTGCAGCTCACCATCCGACAGCGCGGCAAAAGGCACCCCCGGCCGCGCCAGCAGCCGGTTGCCGCCGCCGATCTCCAGGTACACCACGCCAGTGCCCGTTCCGCCCAGCACCACGCCGCCCAGCACCATCGGCGGGATGGCCGAGCCGTTGAGGTTCAGCGCCGCCTTCAGCCGCGGGCTCGCCTTGGTCGGGTCCGCGCCGGTCGGGGCTGTACGGGCGGCGCTTCTCGGCGCATTGCCACCACCGCCGGCATCCGCAGGAGGATGCCGGGGCACCTCCGCGAGCGCGCTGGTCAGGCACAGGGCAGGCAGCGCCAGGCAATGGCGGAGGCAAAGTGTGAGAGGATGGGAACGAAGGCCGGTGAGGATCATGAACGTAGGAGCTGGGAGGAAAAACGAGCGGCTAGCGGCCGCCGCTGGCGATGGAGAAAATGGAGATGAAGAACGCGATATAGACAAAGCCGACGATGCCGCCCACCACCAGGATGAGCACGGGCTCCACCATCACGCTCATGCGCCGGATGGTGATGGTGAGCTGGCTTTCATGGAAGCGCGCCACCTCCGACAGCACCGGAGCCAGGGTGCCGGAGGATTCGCCCACCGTCACCATGCTAACAAGCATGGGCAGGAAACCGCGGTGCCCGCCCAGGCCGCCAGCCAGCGAGCCGCCGCGCAGCACTGACTGCCGTGCCAGGTCCACACGTTCGGCCAGCGCCCGGTTGCCCATCAGGTTTTCCACCGAGCCGAGGCTGTCCAGCAGCGTCACCCCGCTGTCCAGCAGGATGCTCATCGAGCGGGCAAACACCGCCGTGCCGGACAGCCGCAGAATGCCGCCCACGATCGGAATGCGCAGCGACAGGCCGTCCAAAAACAAACGCCCCGGCGGCCAGCGGCGGATGAAGTAAAAGGCGAGCCCCAGCGTGACAAAGCCCAGGCCAAACCAGGGCAGGCCCTTCATCACAAAATTGGACACATCCACCAGAGACTGCGTGATCGCCGGCAGGCGGCGGCCATTGAGGAACTTCTGGATCTTCGGGATCACATCGATGAGCATGAACGCCGCCACGCCCACCGCCATCAGCACCACGATGAGCGGATACGTGAGCGCATTGAGCACCATCATCTTCAGCGCGCGCGAGCGCTCCAGATGCTCGGCGCAGCGCGTGAGCGAGATTTCCAAAGTGCCCGCGTGCTCGCCCACCCGGATGAGCTGCACCACGTGGTTGATGAAGATCCGCCTGTGCGCCGTCAGGGCGTCGGAAAAGGTGGAGCCCTCCTCGATGCGCTCCGCCAGATCGCGCCATACCCGCGCCGCGCGCGGCCGGCGCGCCTGCTCCGCCACGATGCGCAGCCCGGCCAGCAGGCTCAGCCCGCTGTGCAGCATGGTGGCGAGCTGCTGGAAGCCCACCTCCACATCGAAGCTCTTCATCGGCAGCCAGGCCGAGGGCAGCAGCCAGGCGACCGAGCGCGAAGCCGGCACCGCCGCCGGCTGGATGTCCACCACCAGCAGCCCGCGACCGCGCAGCTCGCCCATCAGCACCTCCATGCTCGCCGCTTCGAGCGTCCCGGAAAGGGACGCCCCGCGTTCATCTCGGGCTAGGTAATCAAAGGCAGGCATGGCTAGTATTCAGTAACGGCGCCCAGCACCTCCTGCACCGTGGTCTGGCCGGACAAGACCTTAGCCGCCCCGTCCTGGAGCAGTGAATGAAAACCCTTCTGGCGCAGCGCCGCCGTCAGCTCCGATTCCGTCGCGCCCTTGGAAACCAGGGAGGACAAATCCTTGTCCATCGCCGCGCATTCGAACAGGCCCATGCGCCCTGCGAAGCCGCGCCCGGCGCAGTACAGGCAGCCTTCGGCTTCGTACACCGTGCGGCCCGCCGCCTCCGGCATGCCAATGGCCAGCGCCTGCGTTGACTCCAGCACCACCGGCCTGCGGCAATGCTGGCACAGGCGGCGCACCAGGCGCTGCGCCACGCACAGGCGCAAGGTCGCGCCGATCATGTGCGCGGGCATGCCCATGTCCACCAGTCGCGTCACCACGCTGGCCGCATTGTTGGTATGCAGGGTGGAGAAAACCAGGTGGCCGGTGAGCGATGCCTTCACCGCCACGTCCAGTGAATCCAGGTCGCGAATTTCGCCGATCACCAGCACGTCCGGATCATGGCGCAGCAGGCTGCGCAGGGCTTTTTCAAAGCTCACCTTGTCCGCCGAATCCACCTCCACCTGGGCCACGCCCGGCATCTCGTACTCCACCGGATCCTCCACCGTGATGATGTTCAGCGGGCCGCTGGCGATGAGCCGGCGCATGGCCGCGTACAGCGTGGTGGTCTTGCCGCCGCCCGTGGGGCCGGTGAGCAGCACCATGCCGTGCGGCTGCGCGATCATGTATTCCACCGCCGCCAGGTCCTCGGTGTTCATGCCCAGCTTTTCCAAAGTGAGCACCTGGTCCTGCGCGGCCAGCAGGCGCAGCGTCATGCGCTCGCCGTACTTGGTTGGCAGGGACGCCACGCGCACATCGATGGCATGGGCGCGCGCCGTCGCACCAAACTGATAAGTGAAGGCCCCGTCCTGCGGTGCACGGCGCTCCGCGATGTCCATCTTGGCTAACACCTTGATGCGTGAACACAGCGCCGCATGCACGCTCGTCTGCAGTCGGCGATAATCTTCCAGCACACCGTCCACGCGCAAGCGCACGCGCACATCCTCACGCGAGGGATCGATGTGAATGTCTGAAGCCTGGCGCATCACCGCCGCGCGCAGCAGCTCCTCGCCCAGCGCCACGATGTCCTCCGCAGCTCCCTCGCCCGGGTCGGTGCGAACAGGCGCCGTGGGGCGGTTGCGACCATCGCCATACACTCGCGAAAGCGCGCGCTGCATGGCCTCCGCCTCTACCTTCACTGTCACCACCGCCTTGCCGGTGAAGCGCGCCACCGCTTCCAGCGAAGCCGCATCCGGCGCCTCAGGGCAGGCCACGTACACCTGGCCTTTCAGCGCCGCGAACGGCAGCAGCCGGCGACGAAGCGCCAGCGCCACCGGAATGCGCAGCGCCCAGGCCGGATCGATGCGCACCTGGTCCAGGTCCACGCTGAGAGGTGACTCGCTCATCTTATTCCCGGCCTCCCGGTTTAATGTTGCTGGAAACACCCGCGCCACTGTTGGCGGCGATGCCGTTGCGCCGGCGCAGCAGGTTGGCGCGGTCGCGCAGCACATTGACATTGCGTGTCATCGCCTCCGCCGTGGTCTCCGCGATGCAGCCCGAAACCCACAGGCGCGCCAGGTCCTGCTCCAGCGTCTGCATGCCCATGGACGTGCCCGCCTCCATGGCCGAGTAAATCTGCGCGCTGCGGCCCGTGGCGATCAGGTTCGCCACGGCCGGTGTCACCATCAGGATCTCGCTCGCCACCACCCGGCGCGACACCGCGCGCCCCTCCGCCGCCGTGCCATTGAGCAGCGCCCCCGGCAGCAGGTGCTGCGCAATCACCCCGCGCAGCACCAGCGACAACTGACGTCGAATCCCCTCCTGCTCGCCCGAAGGAAACACCGACACCAGGCGCTCAATCGAGCCCACGCAGTCGCCCGCATGCAGGGTGGTGAACACCAGGTGCCCCGTTTCCGCCGCCGTGATGGCCGTGCGGATCGTGTCCAGATCGCGAATTTCGCCCACCAGCACCA
>OUNM010175497.1_pt1 | contig 10020 bp, 5 predicted proteins | sample 1769961 | NCBI WGS metagenome assembly OUNM01 (sample SAMEA3914820, study PRJEB12502) | metagenome | biome: forest; material: soil | place: USA | collected 2012-03-12 | depth 0.3 m
GCCTGAGTGCCGGGTGCATTGGCTAGGTGCCTGGCCTGGGCACAGGTTCGGCCTAGCCCGGGTGCCTGGGTGCCTGGGAGCTTTGGTGCCGGGCAGTGGGTGTAGTGTGCAGTGGGTGCAGTGGGTGCAGTGGGTGCAGTGGGTGCAGTGGGTGCAGTGCAGTGGGTGCAGTGGGTGCAGTGGGTGCAGATGAAAAGGCTTGTTGAAATGAAAAGGCATGTTGAAATGAAAAGGCTTGTTGAAATGACATGCAAATCTTCTGGGGAAAGCCTTTCCACTGTTGAAAAGGCTTGTCACCCCCTGTAGAGCCCCGCTGCGGTACACAGAGCACATCGGGTACCTGGCTAGATAGTCAATAGCCAACGGTTTCTGACAATTGAATACCGGCATCTTCGACCTTGCTGCGGGGTGCACCCGAACACGATGCACAGCGAGGTTTGAGCTGCATCGTTTCGCTGCTAACACCCATCGCGGCGAATCCCAATTCTTGTCGCGTGGTGGCAGACGACTGGGGCGTGACGAGAGCAAGAGAGACAAAAGGGTGGGCGAACATGAGGTCAACAGCAAGTTGCTCGAGTAATTATCCTAATTAGGTATTACATGTAGTTACCCCCCACTCCCACAGCATTAATTCCGCAACATGAATGTGTGCCGCCCTTGAAAAGGCAAGCACCGTTTCACCCCTCAAGCCGCCGGAGCATAAAAGCTAAACCTGCCGCGAGGGTCATACTTTGACTTCAAAGCTTTGAGCCGGTCCTGGCGCCAGGCGTCGGCACCATACCACTCCTTCGGCGACTCGTCTCCGTAGGCGTAGTTGACGTAGGTGTGCATCTGGGTGCGGCCGCTGCCCTTGTGCAGGATCTGGCGCAGCTGGTTCCCGAACTGGGCGGCCTGCTGGTCGCGGACCGGCCCGGCGGGCGCGTACTGGATGAGCGGCGCGATCAGGAGGTTGTCGTCGCGGAAGGCGTAGGCGGCCGAGGCGCTGTTGACCGCCTCCACGCCCTGCATCGAGTACCCTTCGAACATGAACAGCGAGTTGGCCCAGGGAGACGAGGAGTTGGTGCCCTTTGCGAAGGCGGTGTACAGCTCCTGCTGCGCGGTGGCGTTGTAGGCCGGGAGATAGACGGGGAAGCGCGGGTTGGCAAGGCCCGCCTTCTGGCACGGCGGCGCGTCGAGCGAGATGCCGACCCACCCGGCGAGATCACGGTAGGTGCCGCTGTCGGGGGTAACAGCAAAGGGACCGATATCGTGGAAGGGTTGGGTGTAGACCGAGTCGACGGCCGTGACGCCTTCCTGGATGATGTAGAAGGCGATGACGGGGCCGTTGGGGTCGACGTCGGGGAGGTTGAACCAGTACGACCAGTTGATGACGCCAACGGGCTGGTTGCCGTTGATGAAGTGGTCGTTAGCGGCTTGGTAGACAGCCTTGACCTTGTCGCCCGTGAACATGAGCGTCTCAACGGCCCAGTTGGTATTGACGAGGGGGTAAATCTTGACGGTGGCCGAGGTGACGATGCCAAAGTTGTGGCCGGCTCCCCTCATGGCCCACCAGAGGTCCGAGTTGGCGTCGACGGTCTTCAAGCTGCCATCGGCCAGCACGACTCTGAGCGAGACGAACTGGTCGGCGATGAGCCCGTAGTGGCCCTGGAGCCAGCCGTGGCCGCCACCCAGAGCAGGGCCCAGGTAGCTGACGCACTCACAGGTGCCCGTCACCGTCTGCTTTCCGGCCGCCCAGAGCGTGTCGGTGACAAGCTTGGAGTTGGTACCTCCTGCAATCGTCGCCGTCTTACCATCGCTGGCAATGGTGACGCCACTCAACTTGGCCAAGTTGATGCCGATGCCCCGGTTCATCCGGCCCAGAGTCGTGATGGAGCCGTGCACTCCATTGTAGGTGAGGAAGGGGATGTTGCAGACGCTTGCGACTCGAAGCTGATGCCATCTGGTTAGCAACAAGGAGATCACCGGGGGGGGACTTGAGACTTACGATCTCGGCAACATCCTTCTCGGAGGCTGGGAGGACTTCAACGTCCACGGTGGGGGTTTCCAACTCAGACCATCTCTGAGACAATTGAGCAAACTGAGTAGAGTTCGGGTAGTACACTTCGGCTTGCGTGGAGAGGTTCGGCACAAGCTTCCGAAAGTCGGTGAGACCGCAGCCGCAGTTGATGGTCGAGGCAGTTGCAACGGCCCAGGCGACACTCGTCGCGAGCAGCTCGGTCTGGATCCAGCGCATCGTTGCGATTGGCCACGGAGTGTGGTATCGGGAAAAGCTGGCACATAAGAAGCAACCTTGGAAACGTCTCGCAGCCACGCGGCGCCGCAATCCTGCAGTATTATACATGTGCGTCTCAGATCAGGGGGAGCCAGGTCCCTGGGCCCAACCACCTCGGAGAACACATCTTGGCTGCATGCCACCATTTCATGCGCCCCACACATCCCTCAAGCTCGCAAGCCTCGACGAGGATTGCAAGAGGGCAGGCACAGCGGGGGCAGTCGTGCTCTTTTCATCACTTCTTTCCTCCGCCCCTCTCTGCCCCTGGTGGCTGCGTGAGCACGTGGGATACTCGTCGTGCTATCTGCGGTGGTGGTTTTGCTTTGTTGAACACCAAACCTGATAGACCCGAACCGAAAAACACCATTTCGTGGAACCACCCCCAAGGCATCTGGGCCCCCCCTGGGCCGTTGCGATTCCGCACCGCGTGGGGGGTCACATCGGCTTTCTCGGTTCTCGTGGGGACGAATCAGAAAACAATTGGCTGCGAATGGCTTCTCGCTTGCGGGGAGAGAAGCCGGCAGCGCACTAGTGTCGGGAAGAGTTAAATGCTCCGCCTGGGAAGCTTGTCGACATGTATTGGACAGGGGCCTGTACATGCGTGTTAACCCAAGACGGACCCAAGCTGAAGGCCCAGGCCATGACCCCCAAGGTGCTCAGGGGGACTGCATGTGTATCTGCACAAGCAAGATACCTGGACAATTTAACCCAATCAGGCCAGGCCCAGGGACTCGGGTTCTTCCATCACCTGCGGGATTTCGGGGCTGGACTGCAGGAGAAGCTGCATGAAGGCTTGAAACCCGCCGGTATCTCATCGGGCCAAGCAGGATTGTCCTTCGAAATGAAGGTGGGAGGCGAAAATTACTCCGACTCCGTGATGTGAGACATAATCCACTTCCAAGGAAACGTGCAGCCAAGACGGGCCATTGTCTCCGCTTAACTCGAAGGGCATCCACCATGGAAGAGCTCGCTGATATGTTCTTTTGTTCTCTCAAACTGTCGATCCCTTTCTCTCCATGTCTTGATGCCCGGCCCGTTGCGCCGTCTCGCCGATCCCCTAGAGATCTGCACGCGAACCATACCAACATCCCGAGTTTGTCGAGGCGGCGTGGAACTGTGACGAGCCAAAACGATGGCTGACGCAGCAGAAGCCGCCGCCATCGAGGCCGCGCAGGCCGCAGCACGCACCTTCAACATCACGCTATGGACCCTCTATGCCTTTGGTGTTCTCACCACGGCGTTGAGAACATATGCCCGGGTCAAGGCTGTGGGCTGGAAGCGCTTCGAGCCAGATGACTACCTCGCGCTGGTCGCTATTGTAAGTGAGTTCGGCTTGTGGGGTGCAATACCCGGGCTGACCGTGGCCGCCTTGTTTCTGCAGGTGTTATACACGATACAATCGACCATGGGCTACGAGATCGGCAACCTTGCCCACGGGATGGCGAACAACGGCATGACGGACGAGCAGCGGGCCGCCCTGTCACCGAGCAACCCCGAGTTTGACATGAGGGTCATTGGCTCGAAGATTCAGGTGGCAGGCTGGTCGTGCTACTCCACTTTGATGTTGGTATTGAAGTTCGCCATGCTGTTCTTCTATTTGCGGCTTACGGTATGTCTCCCCCCTTTTCTCCGGCTGTGAATTATTAGGGGTGGGACTCACGCGTTGGCAGCAAGGACTTGAGCGCCGGTATCGCATGCGTGTCCATCTTGGATTCGCTCTTGTCGCCGCGGGCTGGGTCGCCTCCATGGGAACCATTCTCTTTGGCTGCCTGCCGTTCCATCACTACTGGCAGATCAGCCCGGACCCGGGCAACTTCTGCCAGGCCGCCGTGTCGAGGCCCATTGTCTGGGCCTCCTTTGCTGCCAACCTCTCGTCTGACATTTATCTCATCTTGATCCCGCTCCCGCTGCTCTGGGGATCTCGCCTGCGCCTCGTCGAGAAGATTGGCTCTACCCTTGTACTGGGCGCTGGTATCTTTGTTCTCGTCTGCGCCACGCTCAAGACGATCTTCGTGATAGTGGTAAGTTCAAATGCCCCGCACTGGCGTGACACCAACTTCATACTCATCATGTCTCGTTGTGCAGGACGATGTCAACGGTGCCGAGCTTGCTGGCGCCTGGGGTACACGCGAGGCCTTTGTCGCTGTCATCACCACCAATCTGCCCATGGTGTTCCCACTTTTCAGGAAATGGCTCAAGCCCTGGCTCGGCAGTTCGGGACGCGCCACTGATAAGCAGTACAAGACGCCAGACGGCTTCCGAAGCATTGGTGGTGGCGGTGGTGGAGACTCGCGTGGCCATCGCGCCCGAGGAACACAGGGCAAGGGGTCTAATAACCTCCTCACCAGCGTGACGTTCACGGAGAGCGAGGAGCGCATCGTGAACGACATCAAGCTGCAGAACATGAAGGAAGCCGCCGCACCTGCGCCTGGCGGCCGGAAAGACAAAAAGGGTATCGTTGTCTTGACCGAGTTTGACATTTCGGAGGATAGGGGCAGCCAACATACCGGCAAAGATGCAACGCGCGTCCATGAGTCTTGGTAGTCGCGCTTCGAGTGCGAGGGTAGCAGCGGTGGAAGTTTATTTGTCCCATTAGCGATTCATGACGATTTGATAGGTCCTTTTATTCTTACTCATCCCTTTGCTGGAAACTGGAACTGCTCGAAGCTGAAGCAAGGCATCCGATGAACTTGGTAGTTAGACATACACACGAATGACAAAAAGAGCCAAGCTATCACCACAACCTCCGTGGGGCCATCCACGAGTCTCTGGCAAGCTCCTGCTGCGCCAGCCGAATCTGCTGCTCCTCCATGTCGCGAGAAGCGCCCATGGCGTACACGATGCCTTCCTCCGGTTTGCTGAACGAGGCGGATGGGCCATCGGCGGCGCACACTGTGTACCCCGGCGGCAACTTGCCCTCGTACAGAAAGTCGCGGACGTGCTGCGCGACACACAACGACGGCACGGCCAGCGAGCAGTGGCCATAGCCGGAGACCTCGACAATCTGAGAGCCCTCAAACGCCTTGTTGGCCGACTTGGCCGACACCAGCGGGCACACCGGGTCGAAGGTGGTGCTCAGCAGCAGCAGGGGGTGCGCCGTCTTGACGCCCCGCTTGGGGACGTAGTTATGCGTGCGCGGGACAGACCAGGCCTGCTTGGCGAAGTAGAAGTCGAGCTCGGTCTCGCTGAACATGGACTGGTTGAAGAAGGGCGTCAGCTGGCCGACGAGCCCGGCGCGGTCCGTCTGCCATTTCTCCGGCCCCGAGGTGCCGTCGTTGAGGGCGATGAAGTTGAGCGCGTCGTCCTCGTTGTCCCAGGTTCGGTCCAGGCCGTATGCCAGGAAGGCGTCGGTCGCATTTCCGCGAAGCAGCGAGTTCAGGTTGCTCGCAAGCTCCGCCCAGCTCGCCGGCTTGTACAGCGCCGAGAACACCCCGTTCCCCCACACCGCCCAGTAATCCAACACCCCATACACCGTGTTGTTGATGTACACGCTCACAGGCTCATCCCTCAACTTCCCAATCCCTTTCAGCAAAACCTCCTTCAACTCTTGCACTCGCTCTCCTTCCTCTCCGGTCGTCTTCACCAACCCCGCCAGCGCACACTTCTCCTCCCCAAGCCCAACACACTCCGCCACGAACCCCTCAAACACCCGGTCCGTATCCACCAACATCTCGGCGTCCAACACCGCCTCATACCAATCAAACTGATTCGCCACGCCATCAATAATCACCCTCTCCGCCCTCTCCGGAAACATAGTCGCATACGTCTGCCCCAGCAGCGTGCCATAGCTGAAACCCCAATACACCAACCCCCTCTGCCCGACCGCATCCAAAATATCATTCATATCCGCCGCCGTCTGCGGGGTATTCACGTACCTGCCATGCTCGCCCATCGTCTCGGCGCACGCGCGCGCGTAGTTGGCCGTCCACGCCCACAGCTCGCCGCTGTCCTCGACGAGCTTCTTGGCGCGCACGGGGGAGAGGTCGCGGCGCGCCTGCGGGGAGGGATAGCACGTGGCGCGCGGGACGGATTGGTTCACGCCGCGCGGGTCGAAGCCGAGCAGGTGGAAGCCGTCGCCGACGATGGTGGCGAGCTGCGCGCCGCGGCGGTGGAGGAGGTTGGTGCCTGACCCGCCGGGGCCGCCGGGGTTGAGGAGGAGGTTGCGGGTGGAGGGGGTGGGGTTGGGGCTGCGCAGGCGGAGGAGGGGGATGGTGAAGTTTTTGGTGAGGTCTGGCGGGGTGGTGGTGGTGTTGAAGTGGTCCATGGGCACGGTTATGGTGCTGCATTCGAGGGTGCGGTTGGCGAGGGTGCCGCAGGGGGTCCAGGCGATGTGCTCGCCGGGGTAGGTGATGGGGCGCGGGGGATTGCCATGGTGGGCACAGACGGTGTGGTGGGAGGAGAGGAGATGACCCAGGGTTGGGACAACGCCGAATCGCAGAACGAAGGCGCCGACGAGGCTGACGAGGCAGATGAGGATGGTTTTCGTGGGGATGGTCACGCGGGTTCTTCTGCCGTGTCCTGAGGGGGTATCGGCGCCGGCGGGGTGTTGGCCCTTGGCCTTGATGAATGGCACGCCCTCGTCATCCATCGCAGTCCAGGCCATGCAGTGCGCAGCGTGTAGATGGTAGTCACCGTCGTGGTGCGGAGTGTGTTGCGGAGAAGTGTGGTTTCTAATTTCCCAGCTTCGTCTCTCGGCTGATCGTCTCCACCGACCACTCTCCACGGCACGGCATCTCCCGGCTCATCCTGGCTCGCGTCGGCGGTGCCAGCCAGCCTCTCAGTGGCTCGCCTTCCCGCCAATGCTGGAAGTTGGATCGCCGAAACCAAGCCTGACTGGCAGCCGGGGGTGGAGCAAGCAGTGGACCTTGTCCTCAAACATGAACTCTCTTTCGACGACCGCCCTTCAACCATCAATAGATTGTTGCGGGCGGCAGCCCTGTGGTTACACCAGGCCCGTCTGCCAGGCCAAGAACCACCGCCATGTCCGCGAACTGCTTTCCCAAGTTCCAGGATTTGCCTGCAGAGCTGCGACGCATGATATGGTTGTTCTGCATCCCCGGCCGCCGAGTGTACGAAATGCACACCGCGCTGCCAGACAACCATAGCAACATCCTTGGTGGGGCTGGCCACCAAGGGGAGCTTGGATGGTCGCCATCTGGTCGGGTTCCAATCATCTCTCACGTGTGCCACGAAGCCAGGGAAGTCGTCCTCAAAAGCCACGTCTATATAAGTGGCAAAGAAGGCCAGGTGGATGACGATGGCGTTCCTCGCCCGGAATGGACTACCTGGAACGAAAGCCTACCAGTGCGACTCCGCAAAGGTTTGGACATCGTACATCTGCACTGGAATCCATCCTATGACAGCCCATTCTTTCTACCCGGCCCCCCGAACCCGTTCCCCTGTTTCCAATGGCTAGCCAACCAAGCCGCAGCAGCATCCGTCAGCGCTGATCTATTGCATCCTTTCGACAGCGAATTCACCAGCCCCACGATTGCCCCCGAGGACGTTAAATACTTGTGTCCCCACAATATTTACTACGTCGTGTTAACCATCGTCGAGATCCACATGCCGGCATACGAGGCCACCCATGCTGGGGTGTTTGGTAGGCTAGGCGAAGAACCCATCCAGCTAGTCGACCCGAGAGATACCGCAAGAGTGGCCAGGTTTCGGGATATCTGGAGGCGCAACCGGTTGCCCTCCGAGGAGCCGGATGTCGCCGAGTTTTTCTCCCGCGCAGTCAACTCGGCCGAGGCATACTGCGCGCGCGTGGAGCGGTGGCGCCAAGAGCTGGAAAAGGTGTGGATATGGTGCAAGTGTCGGGAGCTCGGGGTGCCAGACGAGACTCTCACGGAAATCTGGCCAGACCCAAACAGACCAGAGGGGGCTCCCTTCATTTGGCCCTTCCCCTTCCCCCCACTTGCCTCTCGGTCTCTCCGCGTTGACTGGGCCCGCCCGGTACTCAACAAGGAGCACCCGTGGGTGCATGCACAGCTGGCGGTGATGCCTTGCTTCAAGCCGGCTCTGATGTTTCGCCACTGCAATCGGATGTGCGGGCTGCTGAGCGAGCCTACGGAGAGGCTGTCGGCGGTTCCAAGGGTTGCCCTCGCCGCCGGGGCAGCTAGGGGAGGTAGGGCCGCCACGGGAGGCAGGATTGTCAGAGGAGGCGGGCGTGGGAGCCGCTGGGGCCCGTAGGAAAGACGGGGCTCTCGGCTGAGAATGAAATGGTTGGTTTTCTGCTACGGGTGTGATGAGACGCCAAGTAAACGAAAACTGCTTCGGGTATCTGAAAAGGACGGGTATGAAGGAATGTATGCCACCGTTCTCCCGAACTGCAGAGAAATATGCTACTCCTGTTTGTTGATTATGTCTTGTTGTTTCATTATGTGGAAGCAATTACATACAGGAGCACGACTAATCCTCCCGCTTCCGAGTTCCGACGGTCATTCTCGCGTCCATCTCCATGCACCGCCTTAAACGGCCACCCACCTGATAACACTGGATCTCTCCGACTCCGATTGCCCGAATGCCTGTTGCAACCGGAGTGTGGGAAGTACCCTTATCTTCAACACCAACAACCGCCAAACGCCTCCTTCATTTCGAGAAATATCACATCAACCCTTGTACCAACTGCCTCAAGTATCTCACAGTCCTCCGAGCCATGACCGCAGCCGATACCTCTGTCGTGGTTGACGGCGTCACCGCCTTGCAACGTCGACGCCGACGTTCGTGCTATCCGCCACCACATCGCCAAAAGACCATCCTCCACCGCGCAGCCACTACCAACAGGCTCCCACTCACCACCCTCCTCCTCAACTCGGAAGGCAACTCCCTGCACCCCGACGACAGCCTAAGCTTCCTCCTAGCCGCTGCGCTGCTTGCCTAGGTAGGCAGCGGCGCCGAGATTGACGGGCAGAATGGCAAGGATAATAAGGCGCGTCATATTATTGCCGCAATGATGCGGGTGGAGATGGTGTGGTGGTTGGTGCGGACGGGGCTTGATGTCGCGGTGAGGTCGTGGGAGGCGTTTGAGGGGCATGTGGCGGTTGTCAGTGAGGGAGAGGCGGTGAGGGGGAATAGGAGAGTTGGAGGAACAGGCAAGAAGTTTTTAAATGCGCTTGGGGGAGGGAGGTGGCGACGGGGTAGTTAGGACTTGGTTGTCATGGGTGTGTTCTCGTCTGGAGGAGGGGTCCGCTCCGGGGTTGCCCTCTCTTGATGCATTCGCTCGTTGACCCAGCCGCGGAGGATATCTGATGTAGTGATCTGTAGAAATTATGAACAGCGAAGGTTGTAGGTAAAACCGGTATAGTAAAGAAGTATGCTTAATTGAGGGTTGAGGCGCGTTACGCGGAGTAAAGTAGTTGCCTTGTACGAGAGCAGAGATTCTATAATAGACTACAGCTCGGTCCAGATTTGGCGGGTAGTGCGTCCGGCCATTTTGCGGGCGATTTGTTAGCGAGCAGGGGTTTGCACTAACAGTTTGTTAGTGTTTTGTATGGCTGCAAGCCAAAAGCACTAACAGATGACAGGGTACATGGTGTCTACGGTTCTCATTGGACCAAAAAGTCTTGGTGCCAGCACGGGGCACGCCGAAAGGTCTTGGCTTGCTAAGACTTCTTCGACGCGTAAGACCAACCACCAAGGGAGTTTCCCACTCGAAGGACACGCCGCAGCGATAGCAAGGCGTAACTACACTCGAAGAGAACGCCGCAGCGATAGCAAGGCGTAACAAGCGGGTTCTTGCCCACGTA
>OUNM010880330.1_pt1 | contig 10020 bp, 9 predicted proteins | sample 1769961 | NCBI WGS metagenome assembly OUNM01 (sample SAMEA3914820, study PRJEB12502) | metagenome | biome: forest; material: soil | place: USA | collected 2012-03-12 | depth 0.3 m
GGCAAAGGCCTGTTCACCAAGGAGATCGAGGAAGCGCTGCTTGCGCGCCGCATCGACATCGCGGTGCATTCCTCGAAGGACATGCCGACGGTGCTGCCCAACGGGTTGGAGCTTTCCGCCTTCCTGCCGCGCGAGGACGCGCGCGACGCCTTCATCGGCAAGGCGGCGAAACGGATCGCCGACCTGCCGCAGGGCGCCAGGGTCGGCTCGTCGTCGCTTCGGCGTCAGGCGCTGATCCGCCGCATGCGGCCGGATCTCGATGTGGTGATGTTCCGTGGCAATGTGCAGACCAGGCTGCGCAAGCTGGACGAAGGCATCGCCGAGGGCACCATCCTTGCCTATGCCGGGTTGAAGCGGCTCGGGCTCGCAGATGTCGTCACCGACCTGATGCCGCTGGATGATTTTCCGCCGGCGCCGGGGCAGGGCGCGATCGGAATCGAAACCCGCATCGGCGACCGCGCCGTCGAGAAGATGCTTGCCGCCATCCACGACGTGCCGACCGGCCAGGCGCTGCTGTGCGAGCGCGCCTTCCTCGCCGCGCTCGACGGCTCCTGCCGTACGCCGATCGCCGGGCACGCGACGGTCGCCGGCGAAAATCTGTCCTTTGCCGGGCTGATCATTTCACCTGACGGCGGGCAATCGCATGAGGTCCATCTGGAGGGCCGCGTCGGGGATGCGGCGGAAATCGGCACGGAGGCCGCGCGAATGGTTCGTGCCAAGGCCGGCGCGGCATTCTTCGACGGCTGGGTGTGAGATGATCCGAGTCCTGGTGACGAGGCCGGAACCGGGCGCCTCCCGCACTGCCGCGCGGCTCGAAGCCCAGGGATTTCAATCCGTCCTGCTGCCGCTGACCGAGACGAAGGCGCTGCCGGTCAAGATCGAGACGGCGCAGGACGTCGTCGCGGTTGCTGTCACCAGCGCCAATGCGGTGCGCCATGCGCCGAAAGAACTCATCGCGGCGCTTGCCGCGCTGCCTTGCCATGCGGTCGGTAAAAGGACGGCGGAAGCCTGCCGCGCGGCCGGGTTTTCATCAGTCGAGGAGGGTCCAGGCGATGCGGAAACGCTGGCCGATGCAATTGCCGGTGACTTGGCCGGCAAGGCGATCGTCTATCTTTGCGGCCGCGTGCGGTTCCCGGCCTTCGAGGCGCGGCTGGCGGCGGCCGGCATCCGCGTCGATGCGATCGAGACCTACGACACGGTCGAGATCGACCATGACGATACCGGCGTGCTGGTGCGGCTGTCGAACAGCCCGGTCGAGGCCGTGCTGCTCTATTCGGCCAGGGCCAGCGCGGCGCTTGTCGGGCTGATCGGGCGGCCAGCGCTTGGGCATCTCTTTGAAACAGCGGAATTTTTGGCGCTTTCAGCGCGTGTCGCCAAACCTCTCGACGGAGCTGCGGGGCGCAGGACCCGGATTGCGTCGCGCCCGGATGAGGACGCGCTGCTCAAGCTTTTGTCGCAACCGCGCTAGGCCGCGTCATCACACCGCCCCTTTTCACCGCTTGGTGATGTGCTAGAGCATCCTTCAGCTCTAACCGTCCCAAGCCAGTTCGCGGAGCCCAAGCATGGTCAAGACGCCGAAGATGCGACATTCGAAAAGCCGGCGCGAGCCGGTGACGATCGAACTCGAGCCCGGCGCCGTCTCGCGAATCACCGACGAGGATGCCGCCAAGGCCGAGGCCGACAACGCGCCGACGGAAGAGGCAAAGGCCGAGGAGGCCGTGGTCGCGTCGCAGCCGGACGTTCCGGAAGAACCGATCCATGCCGAGCAGGTGGACATCGAGCCGTGGGAACATTCGGATGCCGCCCAGGCGGCAACCGACACGCCCGAAGCCGGCGGCAAGGACGAGGCGGAAGTGCCCTATCCCGGCGGTACGGAGGCTTCTCCCGAGACTCCCAAAAGCCAGGCCAAGAGTTCCGGCTATGATTTCGAGGATGCATCGTCGGCCGCGGCGTCGGCCAACGCCTCGGCGTCCAAGGCAAGCGAGGCGAGGAGCGAGAATCGGGTGCAGCCGTCGCGCAAGACCGGGGTCAATGTTATCGCCGCCGGCGTCGTCGGCGGCGTGATCGCGCTGGCCGGCGCCGGTCTGCTGCAGGCCGTTGGCCTGCTCGGCGCGCCGGGGGCCAGCAGCGGATCGCTCGATGGCGTCAATGGCGAGATCGCTTCGCTGAAGGGCCAAATCGCGGCGCTGAAGGAAAGCGGCGATACCGGCGCGTCGGCCAAGGTCGATGGCCTGTCCTCGGCGCTGGAGCAGGTCAAGACGGATGTCGCGGCGCTGAAATCGTCAGCCGGCCAGGGCGGCGACGGCAGCGCGCTCAAGACGCTGAGCGACAAGGTCGGCCAGATCGAGACGACTGTCGGCGACCTGCGGAAGAATGGAAATGCCGCGCCCGTCGATCTCGGCCCGCTCAATGAAAAGATTGCCGGCCTCGACGCGCTGGTGAAATCGGCCGGCGATGCGGCCAAGGCCGAGGACGGCCGGGTCGCAGCGCTTGAGCAGTCGGTGTCGCAGCTTTCCGGCAAGGTCGAGGCGCAGGCCTCGCAGCCGAAGATCGCTTTGGCGATCGGCGCCTCGGCGTTGAAGGCGGCGCTCGACCGCGGCGCGCCGTTTGCGACGGAACTCGAAACCTTTGCCGCAATCGCGCCCGATGCGCCGGAAATCGCGGCGCTGCGCCCCTATGCGGAAAAGGGCGTGCCGACGCGCGCCGTCATTGCCTCCGAAGTGGATGCCGCCGCCAACGCCATGGTCGAGGCGGCAACGCCGGCCGACCAAAATGCCGGCTTCTTCCAGAGCCTGGTGTCGAGCGCGCAATCGCTGGTCAAGGTGCGGCCGGTCGGCGCCGTCGAAGGCAAGGGCGCGCCGGAAATCGTGGCGCGCCTGGAGGTTGCGGTCAATCAGGGCGACTATGCCAAGGCGCTCAGCGAGTACGACACGCTGCCTGACGCCGCCAAAGCCGCGGGCGCTGACTTTGCCGGCAAACTAAAGGCGCGGATCGAGGTTGAAAAGCAGATCGATTCGCTGATTGCCGGCGCGATGAAGACGTGAGGACCGCAAAATGATCCGCATCCTCGTCTTCCTCGCCGTCGTCTTTGCGCTCGGGCTGGGCTTCGCCTGGCTGGCCGATCGTCCGGGCGAAATGATGGTCACCTTCAACGGTTACCAGTATCAGGTCAGCCTGATGGTGGCGGCGGTGGCGATCGTTACCGTGGTCGCCGCGGTGATGATCCTGTGGTGGCTGGTCAAGTCGCTGTGGAACAGCCCTTACACCATCTCGCGCTACTTCCGGGTGCGCCGCCGCGACCGCGGCTACCAGGCGCTGTCGACCGGCATGATCGCGGCCGGCGCCGGCGACGGCGCGCTGGCGCGCAAGAAGACCAAGGAAGCCGCCAAGCTGATCAACTCGGACCAGGAGCCGCTGATCAACCTGCTCGATGCGCAGGCCTCGCTGCTCGAAGGCGACCATGATGGCGCGCGCGAGAAATTCGAGCGCATGCTCGATGATCCCGAGATGCGGCTGCTCGGCTTGCGCGGGCTCTATCTCGAGGCTGAGCGGCTGGGCGACCGCAATGCCGCGCGCCATTATGCCGGCCGCGCCGCGGCAGTGGCGCCGCAGCTCGCCTGGGCGGCGGAATCGACGCTGGAGGAATTGACCGAGCGCGGCGACTGGGATGGCGCGCTGAAGCTGGTCGAAGCGCAGAAATCGACAAGGCAGATCGAACGCGACGCCGCCAATCGCCGCCGCGCCGTGCTGCTCACCGCCAAGGCGCAGGCGCTGATCGGCAGCGACCCGAACGGCGCGCGGACCGCGGCGCTCGAAGCCAACAAGCTGGCGCCCGATTTCGCGCCGGCGGCGGTCATCGCGGCCGACATGGCTTTCCGGCAGAACGATGTGCGCAAGGGCTCCAAGATCCTGGAGACAGCCTGGAAGGCTGAGCCGCATCCGGACATCGCCGAGCTCTACACCCATGCAAGACCGGGCGACGCTGTGCTCGACCGCCTCAACCGGGCGAAGAAGCTGCAGGACATCAAGAAGAACCACGCCGAATCCTCGATGGCCGTGGCGCGCGCGGCGCTCGACGCGCAGGATTTCGCCACCGCGCGGCGCGAGGCCGAGGCCGCGATCCGCATGGATCGCCGCGAAGGCGCCTATCTGCTTTTGGCCGACATCGAGGAAGCCGAGAGCGGCGACCAGGGCAAGGTGCGGCAGCTTTTGTCGAAGGCGGTGCGCGCGCCGCGCGATCCGGCCTGGGTCGCCGACGGCGTGGTTTCGGAGCGCTGGGCGCCGGTGTCGCCCGTGACAGGCAGGCTCGATGCCTTCACCTGGCGCGCGCCGATGGAGCGACTCGGCCAGTTGATCGACAGCCATGAAGACAGGCCGGCCGCCGCCATCGCCGCGCCGGCCGCGAAAGAGACCGTCGCGGATGCGGACGATCATTCGGTTTCGGCCGACAGGCCGGACGAACCCGCAAATTCGGCTGGCGGGGACCCCGTCAGGCCGGTGACGGCCGCAGCCTTTGCCGCGGTGCCCGCCGATGCCGAGGCGGTCGGGCCGGCCGAGGAATTGACCCGGCTGCCGGACGATCCCGGAGTGGCGCCTGAAGACGAGGCGGAAAAAACGCCGCGCAGGTTTCGTTTGTTTTGAGGCCGAGCTTGGCTGACAGGGAAAAAACATCGATGTTCGAACGCGTATTGTCCTTCCTGAGGGATCTGCCGGCTGGCGAGGCCAAGCCCAGCGCCGACGATCCGCGCGTCGCGGCATCCGCCCTGCTCTACCATGTGATGAACGCCGACGGGGTGCGTCAGGACGTCGAGTGGGAGCGCTTCAAGGAGATCCTCGCCGAGACCTATTCGGTGAGCGGGGCGGAGCTCGACGCGCTGGCCGCGGCCGGCGAGCGCGCCGACAATGAGGCGATCGACCTCTATGCCTTCACAAGCGTGCTCAAGCGGCATCTCGACGCCGAGGCGCGCAAGGCGTTCATCGGCCTGATGTGGGAAATCGTCTATGCCGACGGCGAATTGCACGAGCTCGAGGACAACACCGTCTGGCGTGTCGCCGAGCTGATCGGCGTCGAGCGTCAGGACCGCGTCGAGGCGCGCCGCAAGGCGGCCGCCGAGGCGCCGGGCGCGCGCGGCAAATCGAGCGACGAATAAGGGTCTTTCTTCCTCCATGCCACCCAGACCGAGGCCGAGACCGAAAATCCTGATCGTGCTGCATCAGGAGACTTCGAGCCCCGGTCGTGTCGGCCATATGCTTCTGGAAGACGGCTTCGATCTCGACATCCGCCGGCCGCCGCTCGGCGACGAACTGCCCTCAACGCTGGAGGACCATGCCGGCGCCGTCGTGTTCGGTGGGCCGATGAGCGCCAATGACGACGAGGAATTCGTCCGCCGCGAGACCGACTGGCTGGAAATCCCGCTCAAGGAGAACCGGCCGTTCCTCGGCATCTGCCTCGGCGCGCAGATGCTCGCCAATCATCTCGGCGGCAAGGTCGAGGGCCATGGCGAAGGGCTGGTCGAGATCGGCTGGTATCCGCTCAAGCCAACCGATGCCGGCAAGAAGCTGCTGCACTGGCCGGAGATGGTCTACCAGTTCCACCGCGAGGGCTTTTCGCTGCCGAAGGATGCGACGCTGCTGGCAACGGCCGAGACCTATCCCAACCAGGCCTTTCGCTATGGCGACAATGCCTGGGGCATCCAGTTCCACGGCGAATTGACCCGGGTGATGATGCAGCGCTGGGTGGTCCGTGGCGCGCATCGCTTCGAATTGCCCGGCGCCCAGCCCGGCCGCGACCATCTCGGCGGCCGCTTGATCTGGGACATGCATCTGAAACGCTGGCTGAGCGAATTTCTGGGACTGATCTTCGGCAAGCCGGTGGCGGGATAGAGTGAAACCCAAATATTCTGGACGGCAGAGCTTGACCCAAAGACCACATCTGCCAGGCAGTGGACGACCGCTTTGCGCCGCCTATCAGACGGACATTGGGATCAGCGCAGCCGAGCGCTCAAAAACAGGCCCTTGCGACCCCAGAAATCGGCTGCTGGATGGAGCAGCAAGTGCGCCGAGCAGCAGACGTGCCCGGCCGAAGAGTCCAGCACCTGGACGGTGGTCGGTAGGGCCCCAATTTCCGCCTGCCGCGCTCCACGATAGTGCGAGACGTTCAAATTTGAGCTTCCGCGCTCATGCTTTGTCGAGAGTATCTGCTTAAACCTTCCGCACCGTAAGCTTGGCCGTTCTGAGTGGCCCCGGCGACGATGACGACGAAATAGGAGAACGCAATGACTCGCAATCACGTTGAACGTCTTGGAGAGTTTCGGGAAATCCTGGTCGCGACTCGACGCGAAGGAGTCCGTAACGTGCACCATACTCGCGACGCAATGCGAGCGAGTGGCTTTCAGATCGGGGACAGCGACGGCTCCAGCTACGGAGCCGAACTGAAGGCGCTCCAGGAGGAAATCGAGGCAGTCGATCGCGCCATCGAAGATGAGAAGCGGTTGGCTTTGGCCCTCGAGAGCGCGACCCAATCCCGCCGACCGACTAAACCGAGAATCGTGAAGAGAGCATAGAGTCAGGTATGCACCCGTGAAAGCATCGCCATTTTAGATCCGGGCGCCGCCTGTCGCGTCGATCACCTGCCCGGTAGCCCAACGCGCCTCATTGGTGGCCAGTAACGCGATGATGTCGGCTACGTCGGCCGGTTGACCGACGCGCGAAAACACCGACATGGCTTCCGCGCCGGCACGGGCCTCCGGTATCCTGATCCACGCCGCGTTCATGTCGGTTTCAGTGACACCCGGCATCACCGTATTCACCGTGATGCCGCGGTGGCCGAACTCCGGCGCCAGCGCCAGCGACAGGGTTTCCAGCGCACCTTTCGATGCCGCATAGGCGGGATGGGTTGGCGCGGCGATCCGGGTAAAGCCGGTCGAAACATTGATGATACGGCCGTTGTCGCGGATATGGTCGGCGACGGCCTGTATCAGGAAGAAGGGCGCCTTCAGGTTGATCGCCATCAGTTCGTCGAAGGCATCCTCGCTGGTCTGCGCGAGCGAGAGCGCGGGCGCTATGCCGGCATTGTTGACCAGAATGTCCAAGCCGGGCTCACCGGTAGCGGCAATTGTCGCCGCCTTGAACTGCTCCCAGATACTGTCCGCCGCTTCCTTGCCTTTTCTGAGGTCGCCCTGGACGGCAACCGCTTTGGAGCCGAGAGCCTCGATCTCGCGAAGCGTGGCCTGCGCGGCGTCGGCGTTGCTGCCGTAGTGCACGCCAATGAGCGCAGCGCCCTCCTTGGCGAAAGCCAATGCCGCAGCGCGGCCGATACCGCGCGAGCCCCCCGTGATGAGGGCCACTTTGTTAGACAGTCCTGAAGACATGGGTCGCTCCTTGCGAATTTATAGCGATTGATATAAAAAGGCCAGAAGCCATGCTTGTCAATGATTTTTATAGCGATCGATATATAATGAGTGAACCGACCCGGAAACGTGGCAGACCCAGGGTGCTGGATCGTGACGTCGGACTTGAAGTCGCCGCGCGGCTGTTCTGGCAGCATGGATATGAAGGGACGTCGATAGCGGACCTGACCCGCGCCCTGGGGATCACGCCGCCGTCGCTGTATGCGGCCTTTGGCTCCAAGGAGGAGCTCTACCGACAGGCGCTCGACCACAATGCCGAGCACGAGGTCAAGCACCGCCTCGAGGCCCTGCAAGGCGAAATGTCCGCCTACGATGCAATCGCGTTCTACCTGCACGACGTGGCGAAGGAATTTGCCAACCCGGAGAAGCCGCGCGGGTGCATGGTCTCAAACGCGGTTCTTCAGCATGCGGAAGAGAACGAGGCCGTTGCTGAAGCCGTCGCCGACCGGCGCAAGACGACCACCGGGATCATCAAGGCCCGTTTCGACCGCGCCGTGAGCGAGGGCGAATTGCCGGCCGGCACCGACACCAACGCACTCGCCCACTTTTACGCAGCGGTCATGCAGGGCATGTCGGCGCAAGCCTGTGACGCCGTATGTTCGGCGACATTGGAGCGTATGGCGGACATTGCCCTGTCGGCCTGGCCAGGCATCCGGGCGGATTCCTCCCGTTGATGCGCGAACGCGCCATTCGATGACATGGCCATCTTGGCGACGTTTCGTGGGCGCGCATGGATCCGACCAGCCTTCCGCCGGAGCAACAATGCCTCGGGCATCCAGCCGAAACGCGGATTCGTTTCGCTCTTGCGGCACATTATGCCACCGATTGGACGCGGAGGTAGAAACTGCAATAGCGGACGTATCCGCCAAGCCGGTGTGATGGGTACGGAGCCACTCTTCCGATCGAAGCATGGGCTTCTCGACAACGATGGAGAGGTGAGCCCATGCTTGCCATGAGGTCACTTCTCCCTCCGTCAGGTCAGATCACGGCTGCTCGCCGGTAAGCCTTCTCAAGCAATACCAATGCGGCGTGTAACCTGCCCGTTGCTCTCCCAGTACGTGTGTTTCTTGGCAATGACGGGATCATCCATTGCCGGTTGGACCTGCCCTTTTGTGGTAACCGCTCGGGACGTGACGCTATGCTCTCCCGGTTTTGGGCCTTTCCAATCCAGATACCAGATTACCCACGCGAATTCGGCTTCCTCACCATGGTCGATCGTCGCCTCGACCCACGGGCCATCATCAATCTTCACCTCGACCTTGGCGATTGGCGCACCCCAGGCCGCACCGCTGATACGGTACCCGGCATCGTTGCGGGTCACTCTGGCAGGCGCTGACTTCACCAACGCACGGCCGACCGAAGTCTCCGCCCAAACTGTCTCGCCATTGTGCTCTTCCTCGCGGATGGTGACGTAGTTTCGCCCCATCAGCAAGCTCATGAAGCGCGTGTTGCGTATCTCAATGCGCTTTAGCCATTTGACGTTGGCGATACCGTACCAGCCGGGTGCGATGAGCCGCACCGGGAAGCCGTTGGGTGCTGGCAGGGCGACACCATTCATCTCGTAGCACAGGATGTTGTTGGGGCTCATCGCATCAGCGAGGGACATGCTGCGGGCGAAATTCTGATGCATCTTAACATCGCGGACGTCGTCCTTGAGAACGATGTCGCCGACATCAGTGCCCCAAAAGACAACCTCGATACCGTCTTCTTTCACCCCAGCCTCTTCAAGAATGGCGGCGAGTGGCGTGCCGGCCCAGCGGGCGTTCCCTATGCCCCCAGTAAAAAACGGAAAACCGTGATTGCCCGAGCATTCGACAGTGAAAACCGCCTCCTGGCGCGGCCGCGCCTTGAGGTCGGCAAGCGAAAGGCTCAGGGGATTCTTGACTAGGCCATCGATTTCCAGCTTCCAGGCGTTCGCATCAATGGTTGGCCGATCAAAATGAGCGATGCTGAAAAACTTCTCATTGGGTGTCACCCATGAATCCATGTCCTCCCAGACAAGCTGGGTTTGGATGACCGCAGGAACGGGATTGGGCGGCGGCTGATCCAGCCAAGGGATCACGGTTTCACCCGTCCGGCTTGGAAATGCGTGGGCAAACTGTGAATGGAACAACGCTAGCGCCGCGAGTGCCGCGCTGCCTTGACCGATGAATTCGCGTCGCGGAAGGTTATGCATCCTGATCTCTCCTCCAATGAAAAGTTGATTTCTCCTCCAGTGAATAAAAAGCAATCGCGGCCGGAACCGTGGAAAAGGAGAGGCCGGCCGAGGCGGGCAATCTTGAGAGCGTGCAAAAATATGCGAGTTAGAGGTGCGCGTATCTTGGGGCGCAGAATCCACTCTCAGTCGCTGGCTCCGTCAGGTCATTCCAGCGATCTGTGACTATAGGCCTTATCTGCGTTCGTGGCGAGGCCAATGCCAATATAAGCCGAAACTACCGTCCGCTCTGCGGCTCTCATGCGGAAGCAGACGGACAGCCCGCATCTCAGCCGTCGTCGGCGCAGCCTGATTGGCTTGAAGCGTCGGATCCAGCGGTTTTAGCTCAGATGCTCGATCAGTTGCGGCTGTTCAAATGCCGCACCCGACGCAGTGCCGGGAACAGCCAGGCCCATA
>OUNM010003756.1_pt1 | contig 10019 bp, 4 predicted proteins | sample 1769961 | NCBI WGS metagenome assembly OUNM01 (sample SAMEA3914820, study PRJEB12502) | metagenome | biome: forest; material: soil | place: USA | collected 2012-03-12 | depth 0.3 m
AGGAAAAGGATCCGGAGCTGGCGAAGCTGAGGCAGATCATCGACAACTGCGGCGTCGCCATCTCGGAGCGCCCTGTTGGCGACTTTGCCACCAAGGACATTGAGCAAGACCTGGCAAGACTCCTGAAGGACGAGCGGTCTGCCTCCTTGTTGCCCCAGACCGACCTGAAACTGGCCATGGGCTCAGCAGCCGCCCTCATCAAATATCTTGGTGTCTTGCACGATCCCTCCAACTTCGGCCAGTACCAGCTTTATCAGCACGATCTTGCCCAATTCATGAAGCTCGACGCCGCGGCGCTCAAGGCCCTGAACCTGATGCCCGGTGCGAGAGACGGCGCCAAGACCATGAGCTTGTTCGGGCTGCTGAACCACTGCAAAACGCCCCTCGGAAGCCGCCTTCTGGCCCAGTGGCTGAAGCAGCCGCTGATGAACAAGAGTGACATTGAGAAACGCCAACAACTCGTCGAGGCGTTTGCCAACGACACAGAACTGCGCCAGACGATGCAGGAGGAACATCTCAGGTCCATCCCCGATCTCTACCGCCTCGCAAAGCGCTTCCAGCGCGGCAAGGCGAACCTGGAAGATGTCGTGAGGGCATACCAGGTCATCATCCGCCTCCCCGGCTTCCTGGGCACGCTCGAAGGGGTCATGGACGAAGTCTACCGTGACCCCCTGGACGAGGCCTACACCAACAAGCTCCGCGAGCTCTCGGACAGCCTGGCGAAGCTGCAGGAGATGGTTGAAACCACCGTTGATCTCGACGCACTCGACAATCACGAGTTCATCATCAAGCCCGAGTTTGACGACAGCTTACGCATCATCCGCAAGAAGCTCGACAGGTTACGCACGGATATGGATAGGGAGTTTGCCGATGCAGCCAGTGATCTGGGCCAGGAGCGAGACAAGAAGATATTCTTGGAAAACCACAAGGTCCACGGCTGGTGCATGCGGCTAACCCGGACAGAAGCTGGTTGTATCCGGAACAAGTCCCGGTACCAGGAGTGTTCGACACAAAAGAACGGCGTCTACTTCACGACGAAGACTCTCCAAGCCTATCGCCGCGAGTTTGACCAGCTGTCTCAAAACTACAACAGGACCCAGAGCGGCCTGGTCAACGAGGTTGTCGGCGTGGCTGCCTCATACAGCCCCGTGCTCGAGAGGCTTGCGGGTGTCCTCGCGCACCTGGACGTGATCGTGTCCTTCTCACACTGCTCGGTCCATGCTCCCATCTCTTACGTCCGCCCCACGATTCACCCCCGGGGACAAGGCCAGACGATTCTCAGAGAAGCCCGCCACCCCTGCTTGGAGATGCAAGACGACGTCCAATTCATCACCAACGACGTGGAACTCACGCGGGACAAGTCCTCCTTCCTCATCATTACTGGCCCCAACATGGGCGGCAAGTCGACCTACATCCGCCAGATCGGCGTCATCGCCCTGATGGCGCAGATCGGCTGCTTCGTGCCCTGCAGCTCGGCCGAGCTGACCATCTTCGACAGCATCCTGGCACGCGTGGGGGCCAGCGACAGCCAGCTCAAGGGGGTGTCGACCTTCATGGCCGAGATGCTCGAGACGGCCAACATCCTCAAGTCGGCGACGGCCGAGAGCCTGATCATTATCGACGAGCTGGGCCGCGGCACGTCGACCTACGACGGCTTCGGCCTCGCCTGGGCCATCTCGGAACACATCGTCAAGGAGATCGACTGCTTCGCCCTCTTCGCCACCCACTTCCACGAGCTGACCGCCCTTGCCGACCAGCACCCGCAAGTCCGCAACCTGCACGTCACGGCCCACATCAGCGGGACCGACTCCTCCGCCAACAACAAAGGCAAAAAGGACAAGGATGAGAAGCGGGAGGTTACCCTCCTGTACAAGGTCGACCCGGGGGTGTGCGACCAGAGCTTCGGCATCCACGTTGCCGAGCTGGTGCGCTTCCCGGACAAGGTCGTGCGCATGGCCAAGCGCAAGGCCGACGAGCTCGAGGACTTCACCTCGAGCAACAACAAGGACGCCGCCGCCGCCGCCCCTTCCGAGTACAGCAAGCAGGACGTCGAGGAGGGTAGTGCCCTGCTGAAAGACTTGCTCGTCCGCTGGAAGGCAGAGGTCCAAGACGGCGGGACCATGTCCAAGGAGGAGAAAGTTGCACGGCTGAAGGAGCTGGTTGCCAAGGATGCCAAGTTGCTTGCGAATCCTTTCTTTCAGAGTGTGAAGGCGTTGTGATTTTTTTTATTGGGGCGGCCGGGGGTGCTTGCTCTTCTTGTGTTTTGCTGGGAATTTTATTATTTTTATTGGGTGGGCCAGGGAAGGGAGGGCGAAGCAACTGCTGTTGGCAGATGAGATCTCTTGCGTACGTATCTAGCTGGCTCTGGGGGATAACTTGGCTTTGGGACTGTTCGGCGTTGATGAGTCAGAGTGTGTGCAAGCATACACATATAATCCACGTTTTTTTGCACGGCAGCCTCGTCAACAATGCTTGTGTGTCTCGGTCAAACATTACATTTCATCACCAGAACCTCGAGATACCGTATTCTTCTCCGACAGGGGAAAAACTTGAAAGATGGATCGTCACGGAGCCGTTCTGGTAGCTCGTTGGAAAGCGGGCGATGGATCGTTGAAGATAGCCTCATGGATCGAGACACACTAATCCAACCCAACATCGAATTAATTCTACACGGCGTAGAAAATCAATGGGTACCGTTTACCATTCCCAACGCCTGCTCGACTGCTGCTCCGCACAGCCTCCGAGACGGCGCGAATCCCGCTGTGCTAACCCTCTCGCCTCCCAACTCCGAAACCGAGACCATCCGATGGGTTGAACGTGGTCAGCGCGACGCTAAGCTTCCACATACGGAGGCGGCAACATCTCCACGTCCTCTCGATGCTCGACGGTGGTGACCACGCCGTCGTGCGCGTCGACCATGACCGTATCCTGATCTACTTGAGGGCGCGGCGGAACGGGCGGAGGCGTCTGCGGCCGGCGGCGCGGGATGCTGACAAGGCTTTCTACCTCGTCGGCCCGGACATAGGCAAGATAGTATGGCTCGCCCTTGGTGTTGAGCTCTCCAAAGACGAAATCGGCGGGGTGGACTGACACGGTGGTGTCGTTGTACTTGCGCCAAACGTCACGCTCGAAGTCGTGAATCCATACCCAATAGTGGCCGGCCGATGCGGTCGTTCCCGCGTGGCAGACAACGGCGTGGAGGCGGTAAGCGACTTCATGGGAGTCATTGAAGATCAGATCACGCTCAGCGACCAGCCGCTCCCTCTCTTCGGTTTCCTCGGCAACAAACTTCTCCCAAAACCCTTCGAAATCAGACGGCGGGGGGCCAGTGTCTTCGTCGTCGCTGCTCGGTAGCGGCGTGACAGCGCCTCCCTGGGCCTGAGGAATCTCGGGCTCGGCGGCTCCGTACTTGCTCAACAGCCTCCTCAACTCTGGGTCAATGGCGGTGCCTTCTGGGTCCCGCCGGCCGTTCACCAAGTCGGCTTCCGGGGACTCCAGGGAGTGAACCAGGGGGTCCAGGCCGCCAACGACAAGGAAGCCGTCAATTTCCTCGTCGGCGATGGAATCATCCTGAGGGTTGGGGTTCAAAGGGCGGTTGGGGAGCTGTGGCCCCACCAGTGCTGGCTCGGGGCGATCCTTCGCTGGGGGACTCGTGATCTCGTTCAACCTCATCTTGACGTCCCACTTGCGTTTCCTTCCCTTGAAGAGAGGTGATTGAGTGTCTGCCGTGTGCATGAAGCGGTCGAGATAAAGGGTCTCAGGTATGGTAATCGGGTTGGCGTTCTTCCTGACGCCGTCGGATCGCTGGATGCACACGTGAAAATGTGGTGCGGGCCGCTCGATGGTGGTAAAAGACAACAGATCGCCAGGCAGCGGCTCAAGATCGAACGAATTGGCCAAGGCATCATACAGGTCTCGTGTCCCCGATTGAGCTGGATACGCTGTTACCCAGCGGTCTGATCTGGTGGTCCGATTCCACTCCGGATCGCCGATTTTCTTTCGGTTGTCGATGAAAGTTGAGAAGAAAGCCTGCTTGATGGGGTCGGGTGCGGCTTCTGAGCTGCCAATGCTGGACACGGTGTAGGCTGCTCTCAGATGATCAATGGCGTTGCCCATGACCTCGTCGACATCCATCTGGTCGGATCCAACGTTAGGTTTGTCGAGTTCCACGGCAAGCTCTTCGACAGTAAGTTTTGACATCTTGGCCTCCCCTTCCGCAGGGCGGCCGACCTTGGAGTCAGAGGGAGTTTGTTCCGCAGCATCCTCCAACGACGCAGTCGGGTTCTTCTCTTCAGCCTGCTCTTCAGCTGAGGCGACCTGCGTGCTTTCACCTTCAATCTGGTTCACCAGCGTCTGCGAGCTGCGGGAACTCGCGGTTTCAGACTGCTCGGGTTCTGCCATAACGACATCTGGGACGTTCGAGACGGAGCTCTCGCCCACACGAGGAGGCAATGGTGGCGCCTCAACGTCGTCTACATTCAACGCAGGTTGAGGATCCGCCGACCTGGGACGGAGCTTTTCTGGTCTCAACAAAGCGGCATTGGCGAGACGTTGCCTGGGTGAGATGGAGGTGTCTCCAGTCGCATCCAGGGCGCGGAAAAGGGCGCTTAATTCCCGGGTGACTGAGTTTGGGATGTTAGCATCAAACTCCCCAGACCAACGATGCTGTGCTGAACGACGAATTACTAACATTCATGGCCAACAAAGGCCCTCCCGGTCTCAATATCGGACTGGCCCCGGTTCGAGCTGTCGCTAGAGCTACTGTTGCTGTTGGCCCCGGCGCGGAGGACATTGCCGAGGTTCGCTTCCGTCGGCTCGAGGGCTGGCAAATCAGAAGTTACAGCGAGGTTCCTCACAGCGTTGACAGAGTAGAAGTACTGAAGAATGCTGTTGAGGTAGCAGGTATTCCGGAGATTGGCAAGCCCGACAGGCAGATCCAAGTCCACGGCTTCACGAGAGCCCTCGGGTGCAGAGCTTGGGGCACCGGCCGGGTCAACGCTGGACGACGGCAACTGTGATCGGTGGCTGAATCGCAGCTCGGCCAAGATACCCTCGAAAGCGGAACGATTGGCGTCATCCGGTGGCCGCACAAACGAAATGCTGTCGAGGGACATGAGGACAAGTTGGACATGGTCCGGATCCGACTCCTATATCCCATCAGTACCCTGCTGCTTGTCTCACGAAATTGCGGACCCGCGCGCGCTGAACATACCAAGGCCATACTCTGTGCTGTGACGGCAATGCTGTCCATCGGCCACTCCAGCTCTACATGGAGGAACTGACAAGCTTCGCCCAGTTCCATCTGCCGTTCGAAAACCTCCTCCCTGATTTCCTTGCTGTTTCTGTCCTTCCCAATCTCGAGTAAAGCGAGTCGATGCTCCGATTTTTGTGCCGGGGACTGTTTCCTGTAGGTGTTGTACACCCTGATGAAGTAGGCCGGGTCCTCGGGGCAGGTTCTCTTGAGGCCGAAATGGGCGTATGCTCTCTCGACAGGGCCAACATCCGAGGCTCCCTCAGTCGACTCCTTGCGTTTCTCGGCAATTATCTCCTGGCGAGAAATGACAAACATCTGGAGTTCCTCGGACCGGCGAGCAGAAAGAGTGCCGAGGGCTTCTAAGTAGGTTGGTGTCTGCTCTGGATCTGCCTCCACTTGCTTGCTGTAAGCAAACTTGAGCAAGGCATCATCGGCATCAACCGGGGCGCCCAGGGTGGCGAAATATGGCGCCTCGCTGTCCTGGGCGGATAGGGAGCTCACGGATCGGTGATCCTTGTCGCACCCAAGGGCCCTCTCGAGCTGGTCACGAGCGGATATGGGCTTGACAACAGGCTGGCCATTTGCGAGTGGTTTGTCGTCAAGGAGGCTCTGCACCTCGCTCCTCGCGTCTTCGTAAAAAGATCTGAGCGAGCCGACCGGGGTTTTGCCTTCCTGAGGCGGCAATCGCGGAGGCAGCCAATACGACTCTCCGGAGTCTTGGTCGTGATCCTCCCCAAACCCAAGGTATCGAAAGATGGTGTCGCATTCTCCACCAAATTGCACCAAAAATGTCTTGTTCCGGGTGGAGATCCTCTTGCGCGCCGCGTTGCCGTCGTCCTCAAGGATATTCTTGAGATACTGGTTCATGGTGGAGAGCGCGCCCGTCATGTATGCCACCTCCTTTTCCGGGGTGACATCGGCGTAGCGTGAGGGGTCTTGTTGTCTGGCAACCCTCAAGCACTCCTTGATCCTGTTCTGGTCCATGATCATCTGGATCCACGTGGGTTTCAGCCGAGGCAGAGATATCTCGAGATCGACGGCGACGCCGCACAGGGTGCAGAGATATCGGAATCGGCTCTGGAGGGGGTTCTGCTTGGAAGGTTGGGAGGCGGTGGGTTCGGGAACATCGTACCACTCCGCTTCGTCAACACGGAAGTGGTGCTGCAAGTGTCCTGCGGCCTCATCCTGGTGGGTGGGAGGATGGATGTAAAAGACGAAATGGTAGCGGCAGTACCGGCACATGCAGGAGATCAATGACCTTCCTCGACCTTCTGGGTCGTGCGCCTCGTCGTAGCTTTGCGACTGGATGATGAGGAGGTCATGGTCCGGGGCAGCGCCAGGGCGCGGGGGGTACACGCGGTTTGCGGGACAATCGGTTGGCGCCTCGCCTGGGTGGACCACGGGGCGGCCGGCGAGCCAGTCCTGGACGAGGCGGGGGGCCAGTCGCCCGCCTGGGTGTCTTCGGTAAGCATGGCCGCCAGACGAGCGGTAGGAAGTTGGTGGGAGTAACGGGGGCTGCTCACCATGTTCGGCTGCTTTGGGCTCTGCGATCTGCACCACTGGCGAGGGCGAGTTAGTAAGATGCGGTAAATTGTCAAGAATCAACCCTGCGATTAGGGTCGCGACCATGTCAACAGACATGGGTAGAGAGAGTGCTTAGGTAGGTAGATGGGGAGGAGGGCAACTATGGTAAGGTGCGGATTGATGAGTTGGCAATGAGGACGAGCACGATGAGTGCGACGGTGTAGATGGAGGAGGAGCGGAGAGAGAAGGAAGCTGTTTTTTTGTACTTTTGGATTTGGGTTGTTCCGGCGACCAGGGGGAAGGAATCGCGGGCAGAGAGGCACTTGAAATCGGCGTGCCTTGTTCGCTGCCTGGGGATGTTTGTGGTTGTGTTGGGAACGTATTCGGCACAGTGCTTTCAGAGAATCAAAGACAAGCGAGCGAGTGCGGGGCTGGGATGGGAAGCGCTCTCGTCCTGTTGGAAGTTATGCGCCGCGAAATGTGAGCAAACGAAGCTGCATGCCGTGTGTTGGAAGCTGGAGGCGCAGAATTTGGGGGGATAAAACAGGTATGCCAGACCAAGAACCTGGCTCGGCGTGATATCCCGAGCACCGTTTGCGTCGTGAAGTTGAGAGCCTCGGAGGGCGTGAGAGCGGAGCCGGCCTGGGCGCCAACGTCGGCGACGGAGGAAGGTTGGTAGCCTTGGCACGTCCGTCGAGTCTGATCCGTAGCCGGCTGAAAGACCTAAAGTAAAATTCAAGGAGGCAAGGACCGCATGCCACGCAGTCAGGTACTCTTTCGAGAGACTGCAATAAAACGGGCGAAGTGAAGATGAAGGGTCCTGGTCCCCGCGAGGCATAGAGTTGACGGGGTGTGTATTCTGTACGTTACGGCGTGTGGTCGGTACGGAGACGGACCTGAGCGTACGAATACCGTGGATTTGTCCGAATACTTTAACCCCTGTTTAGGTACCCTGGACTGCTCTGGCCTGAGCAGAGCAGAGCGAAAAAAAACCAAAAAAAGGAAAAAAAGAAGAAAGGGCATAACCTACCTAAGCTTAAAAATGGAAGGTAAAAAGAGGGTAAAATAAGAAAAGAAAGGAAAAAAACAACCTAAACGGCCAGCCTGTAGTTACTTTTCCAACGGAAAAAACTTATCTAGGACACTGAGCATGCATGACGCAGCGCTGCCCAAGGGAGCTTGGGTGGGGCTGATTGACGCCCCGCCGGTTTGCCCCCCCACGAGCCAATGAAATCTCCTCGATGGCAGCCCCAGCTCCAAGTTTCCGAACTCCAATTCACGCGCCGCCAATTAGCCGTTCGATCGTCAATCGTTCAGTCGTCAGTCGTCGTCAATCGACCGCAGCAGCTCGACCTCAGCCCGCACCCGTCGTCGTCACCACCACCACCACCACCACCACGCGACCATGGCGCCGACCGAGGACGACCACTACCACCCCAAAGATGCCGTCCACATCGGCATTTACAAGGGCATCCTGACGTACGGCGGCGTTGGTCTCCTCTTCGCCGCCGTCCGGAACTCGCTCGCGAAAAAGAACGTCGGCCCGTGGACCACCTTCACCAGGCACGGCACCATCATCGGCACCTTTGGTATGCCCGACTCCGATCACATGGTGTTGCGGGCGTTGCTCCATGTTGTGCCGTGCTGACCCGCCTGCCCCTCCCAGCTGCCTTTGGTGGTGTTTTCGAGTTCGCCACTGCTGCCTCGGCCAACCTACGCGAGAAGGACGATCACTGGAACCATGCTGTCGGTGGCTTCCTCGGCGGCGCCATCCTCGGCGTGAGAAGTATGCACATATCCGCAAGCACACTAGGACTCACCAAGACTGACCATCGCACTCTCTTCGCTCTCCAACAGGCGGGCGCATGCCGCTCATCGTCGGCTATGGCGCCTTGACTTCCGTGGCCCTGGCAACATACGAGTTTGCCGGTGGCAGCCTGAAGGGTTATTTGAACCGGGAAGAGGTCGACGATTACGAGCGGAAAGAGATGCTGCGCAACACGAGGAGGAGGCCCATTGAGGAGACGCTGGCGAATATTGGAGAAGGCAGAGGTGAGCCGCCTCCCACTCCCCCAGGTTTATGCCGTGGCCATACATGCTCACCCAACTCCAGGTATCCGGCCGCCGGGGTATGAGGAGCGGAGGCGAGAGAGGATCAAGGAGAAGTACGGCATCGACATTAACCCCGTCTCCGCCGATCCCGACGCCGCGTAGCGTCACTTGGACCCTGGCCTGCTGCGGGCCGTGTACATAAACGCAGGATACATGGGCTTAGCCACGTTAGAAAATGGAAAGGGTGTACCATTATGGCGGTCTGCGCGCTGCTGCTCTCCCGCGAGTCACGGTTGGTCCCTTTGGTGCGAGGTATGTATGTGCCACCCCCGATGTCGTTTTACCCATTGCACAAGATGCTTCCTTTCAAGAGGCTGTTTCTGAACAGCTGTAATGATTATATCCAATCACCTACATTGTTCTATTTCTGAGCTCTGCAACCCCTATTCCCGTTGGTTTCCTTCGTCAACTTGACTCCTCTGGAATTTACTGACAACTGCTGTCAGCAAGCGTCCTCGCCTGGGGGCCTTCACCCCAACTTGTTAACCTCTCTTCGTTCGATGCCGCCGGCCCTTGATTTCCCCATTCCCAACTCACCCTTCTTCGCAAAGGTACGATCTCCCCCCCTATTGCCCAAGATCTCCTCTCGATATGATGCACTCTCTCAAGAGGCTGTTTATGAACAGCAGTCATGATTATTCCAAACCACTTACATTGTTCTATTTCTGAATCGCTCGAGCTTCTTTGGACTCTTTTCTTTTGCTTCTACCCAGCCTTCTCTAGCGTCGCTAACGACGGCCAGGACCTGTACAGCTACGGACCAGCTGCTCTGATACGAGGGCCAACTCCGGGGCTCACTTCCTACTCTTAAATCTGTGCCTTGTTCGTCACATTTGATGCTTCCCGCAATGGTATGGTCCCAAGTCTCTGACTTTCTTTCCTCCCTGTCGTTCCAAACACCATGATGAGTTTCTCGCAAGAGGCTGTTTATGAATCACTCATGATTATAAACCACACCTACATTGTTCTTTTTCTGATGTCAAGCAACCTGTCTGGATACTGCAAAATGCCTCTTTCTCATTGTAAAACACGCAACTAACTGGATTGGGTTTGTAGGAGAGACCCGAGGCAGCGTTTTGAGGCGGCATGGATGGCGCGTTTAGCCCGCAGGCGAAGCTTTTGTTTTCTC